>Ga0315291_10001127_pt1 | contig 35759 bp, 35 predicted proteins | sample YL17G12_20_MG_FD_203070 | JGI IMG/M metagenome (GOLD analysis project Ga0315291, IMG submission 203070) | Sediment microbial communities from Yellowstone Lake, YNP, Wyoming, USA - YL17G12_20 | ecosystem: Environmental > Aquatic > Freshwater > Lake > Sediment | place: USA: Wyoming | collected...
AGGCCAAGCTTACCCCGATCCAGATAGCCGACCGCATCGTTTCCTATACAGATACTTTCGTCCTCTGCTCGGAATGCGACCGTCCGGACACCCATATCAACAAGGAAGGCCGCGTCCTCATTCTGGAATGCGAAGCTTGTGGCGCTCACCGCCCCGTCCACGTGAGGAAGCAGCCCAAAGCCCCCGAGCCGGAGGCGATCGTGGAGGGCAACGTCTATGACTTCATGATCGAGGATGTGGGGAAGAAGGGCGACGGCATCGCGCGCAAGGAGAACATCATCATCTACATTCCTGGAACGGCCAAGGGGTCGAGGGCGCGGGTCAAGATCACCAAGAGATCGGGCACAGTGGCCTTTGGCCAGGTGACCACCGAGCAGCCGACCCCGCGATAAGAGAGCCGCCAGGAGAAACGGGCGACTTGATCCAGTGAGTCAGGTCATCGGCATTCTGCGCCCTGGACCTCTCTCATCCCGGGCACCTAAGCGAAGTAGGTCGTGCTCGAGCGATCGAACCCTTCCACCAGCTCGATCTGCGTGCCCTCGGGCAGGGGCCTGCGCACCGGGTAGGTGATGTACGGTAGATACTTCCCGATATCCTCAGCTATCTTGGTGGCCAGGTGGTCCGCTCCGAACAAAGAACGGGTGATGTCGAGGGTCCTCTTTCTGGTCCCATCCTCATCCACTAGCCCAACGGTGTGCAGGTATTCGTGCAGCAGCACATGGAAGACGTAGGGCTTGTAGAGTTCCGGGTTCGTGTCCTGAACCCTGCGCAGTGGGACCTTGTTGAGGACGATGATGTTCGTGCCCAGGGGATGCAACCCACCAATGAACGAATCTGCGGAACCTCCCAGCTCCGCCAGGCCTAGCAACAACCCTGCCCTCGTGACCCCCTCCCTCACCTGCACCGCCTCTTTGACCACCTCGAATATGTCTGGTATGGTCTTGGCGTTCTCCAGCTTGAGCGAGAACCGCTTGGGAAAGAACTCGTCGATGCTCCGAGGTCTCATGGCGCGCACATCGAGCCCCCCCTCAATAAAAGCATTCCCTTCCTGGGAGCGGAGGTCCGAAGGAATCTGAGTGTAACGAGATAGCGTTATCTAGCGCATCGTTCATCAGAGGGAGGATGCGCGTCCGGACACCCCTGGCAGCGATGTTCCTCATCTTCCTTTCCGTGCATTTGGTCTCGCTCCTGCTCGTGCCTTTCTATCCCTCGGACTACCGGGCCTTCGAGAACGCCAATGACCCGGTGAACCCCATCATCTACATCGTCATGTTGCTGGCCATGACCGGGCTGATCCTTGTTTTGATCAGGGTCGGCCTGGGGAAGGTCATCAAGGCCATCTTCGTGGTGGCGGTGGCCATCTCCACGGCGGTGGTGGCCCTGCCCGTAGTCTATCAGGTCGCCCCGGACCTGGACCTGGCGTTCCTGCTTTCCATCATCATAGCCGTCGGGCTGGTGGCGGCGTTGCTCCTCAAACCCGAATGGTATGTGGTCAACAGCGTGGGATTCGTGGTCGGTTGCGGCGCGGCCATCATCCTCGGCCTCTCCTTGGGCATCCTTCCGGTGCTCATCCTGCTCGTCGTCCTGGCCGTCTACGACGCCATCTCGGTCTACAAGACCAGGCACATGATCGCCCTGGCCGAGGGTGTGGTGCCTTTGCGCCTGCCGGTCATCTTCGTGGTCCCGAAGACCAAGGGGTTCAAGATGTCCGACCTGGACGACAAGCCCATCACCGCAGAGAACGAGGACCGGGAGGCGATGTTCATGGGGGTAGGGGATGCGGTGATACCCGCGATATTGACAGTGAGCTGCTTCGTGTTCTTGCCCTCAAGCGCGTCAGGCTTGGGAAACGCCAATCTGCTCGTGGCGCTAGGTGCGGTCGTCGGCTCTTCGGTAGGGTTCTTCCTCCTCATGCGTTATGTCCTGAAAGGCAATCCTCAGGCGGGCCTGCCTCTGCTGAACGGAGGAGCCATACTAGGATTCCTGGCGGCGTATCTGCTCGTCTTCCGAGACCTCAGCTTCGGCTTGTTCTAGGCCCGCTGAGAAAGTAATATTGAGCTGGTCATCAGTTATCGTTCCAGGACAACAAGATGCGCTTCATCGTCATATCCGATGTGCATGGCCGGGACCGGGTCATCCGCTGGACGAACCGTCTGGTCTCCGAGCTCGAGGCCGACGGCGTCATCGTCCTGGGGGACATCACGCACTTCGGCCCGCCAGGGTGGGCAGGGGAGTTCCTGGGCCAGCTCAAAGGATCGGTGTACGCGATCCCAGGCAACTGCGATCCGCCCGGGGTGCTGGAGCAGATCGAGAAGCACGCTGTCTCCCTCCACCGGAAGAAGATCACGCTAGAAGGTCATGTCCTCGTCGGCTTCGGCGGCTCCAACCCCACGGTTTTCGAAACGCCGTTCGAGATGAGCGAGGATGAGATAGCCAAGCGGCTGGCTCCGCTAGCGGAGAAGGGCATGGTACTCATCAGCCATTGCCCACCACAAGGATACTTGGACATGGTCACGGGCAATAGGCACGTTGGTTCTCTGGCCATTCGAAAGGTAGTGGAGACCTTCGTCCCCGAGGCGGTCGTCTCAGGTCACATTCATGAGGCCAGGGGGCTGGTACGAGAGCCTGGGACGGTCTTCATGAACCCTGGTGCCGCCAAGGATTCTTGGGCCGGGGTCCTGGAATTGGGTGATACCGTTGATGCAAGGCTATTGGACAGGATAGCTGACCAGTGAAAGGTATTTATAGAGCCCTCCATTTTAGCTTCCAAGGAATACCATGGCACTATGGCAGGGCAAATCACGGCGCAAACCTTCCGGCGGAAGGCTGCGCCTCGCAAGAAAGAAGCGGCGCTTCGAGATCGGCCGGGACGCAGAGTACACCCACGTAGGGGAAACGCGTCTGCAGAAGTTCCGCGTCCGGGGAGGCAACCACAAGGCCAGGCTGCTTAAGGCCGCCTACGCCAACGTGGTGGACCCCAGCACAAAGAAGATGCAGAAGGTTAAGATCATCACGGTGAAAGAGAACGCTGCCAACCCCAACTACGTGCAGCGCAACATCATCAACTGCGGCGCCATCATCCAGACAGAGATCGGAATGGCCAAGGTGACCTCCCGACCGGGACAGGACGGGGCGATCAACGCGGTCTTGGTGAAGTAAACCTATTCATGGTTCTCAAGTGAAGTCCATGGACGAGAAAAGGTCCTGGGTGCTGTGGCCTGAATACTTCGATGCAGGCCGGACCAGGGCTGCCGGGCGCAAGGTGAAGAAGAGCCTGGCGGTGCCGAACCCTACTCTAGAGATGATGGAGAAGGCGCTGGTGAAGCTCGGCCTGGATTACGTCCTGGAAACGGAGAAGTCCTATCCTGGCGCATGGTATGACAAGAAGGGTAGGGTGCTCGTCGCCATGACGATCACAAAATCCCAGTTGTTGGTCAAGGTGGGCGAGGCCCTGGTGCGCGCTCAGCGGTCCTGAGGCGTCCCGACTTCCTCGACCAATTTCTTGCCCGCGGATACGGAATCGATGGAATGGATCACCGCTCCCGTCTCGGAGATGGCTTGCTCCACCACCTCGTAGTCCACGGCCACACCCTCGATGGTGATCTTGATGCTCTCCGTCTCCTGGTCGACCTCTTCCAGGGTGCAGTTGACCCCGGAAACGCCTTCCAGGGTGCTCAGCTTGTGAGCTAGATCCACGATCGATGGATGATGGGGCTTCAATACGTCTAGCACCAGTCTGCGGATGTCCTTCACTTCGTATCCCGGTCCAGGCTTCAAATCAACTAGCCATTAGTGAACTGCCACCAGCTTGCGCAGGTGGCTTCTTGCATCATCCACCGAACGCCTCAGAGAGGTCTTACATGATGTCAGACAAGCGTGAATTCGGGCTATTCCGTCCCTACTGCTCACAGGCATGGGATATGGAGATATATTGTTTCCTGCTCCCTCTCATCTCCCAGCTTGTGGAGGGGACTTCCCGCTCGCCGAGGCCAGATCTGACATGGGAGGCGGAAGGAAAGCCTTATTGGCTCTCGGAGCAAATCGGCATTCATGCTGCCAAACAAGGAGTTCTCCGTCCTGGACATCAACGCCGAGCATCTGGGAGTGCTTACCAGCTTCCTCATGGACAATGCTGGAAGAGCGGTCGCCGACCTGGTGACGGAGCGCTTCGGAGAAAACAAGCGCATCCTGGTGGTCTGCGGCGCCGGCAACAACGGCGGTGACGGCTTCGTGGCAGCGAAGCATCTCATGGAACGCAACCGGGTGCAGGTGGTCATGGCCAAGAGGGCGGACGATATCTCCACGATGATCGCCCGCGACGCCTATGAAGAGGTCAAGGACCTGGTCGTGGCCCGCCATGACGTCGACTTCGACAAGCAGGATGTGATCGTGGATGCTCTGCTGGGCACGGGGGTGAGCGGGTCGGTCCGAGAGCCTTACGCCAAGCTCATCTCGAAGATCAACCGCTCTCCGGCCAAGATCGTCTCGGTGGACGTGCCATCCGGGCTGGGAGCGAGGCCTAGGGTCAAGCCGCACATCACGGTCACCTTCCACGACCTCAAGGAGGGTATGGACGAAAAGAACTCCGGAGACATCGTCATCGCGGATATCGGCATACCCGAGGAGGCCCAGAGATTCGTCGGACCAGGGGAGTTCGCATACTATCCAATTCCTTCCCCGGATTCGCATAAGGGTATGAACGGGAGAGTGCTCATCATCGGCGGTGGCCCTTACTCTGGCGCTCCCGCCCTGGCCGGTTTCGGAGCGTTCGGCATCAAGGTAGATCTGGTGCACATCGCCACTCCTGAACGGACGTATCTGCCCATCGCCTCCTATTCGCCCAATTTCATCGTTCATTCCCTGCCCGGAGAGAGACTGATATCCAAGCACCTCCCTCTGCTCAAGCGGCTGACAGATAAGGTGGACGCGGTGCTCATCGGGCCTGGGCTCGGGGACTCAGCCGAGACCAAGGAAGCCGTCCGCCATTACATCCGATCTTGTAAGAAGCCGATGGTAATAGATGCGGACGGTATCGCCGCCGTAGCCGAGGACCTGGACGTCCTGCAGAACAAGACCGGGGTGGTGACGCCCCACTCCCGGGAGTTCGAACTTCTGGCCAGAAAGAAGCTTCCTTCCGCTTATGAGGAGAGGGCGAAACCGGCCATGGACCTCTCCCGCCGCATCGGTCTGACAATACTGATCAAGGGACGACTGGACGTCATCGCTGATGGGCAGTACTGGAAACTAAACCGGACCGGCAATGCCGGCATGAGCGTGGGCGGCACGGGCGATGTGCTCGCTGGAGAGGTGGCGGGACTGCTTTCGCGAGGTGTCGCTCCGTTCGACGCCGCACGCATCGCTGCCTTCACCAACGGCTACGCCGGGGATCTGGCGTACGAAGAGAAGGGCTTCAGCCTCCTGGCGACCGATGTCGCCGCCAAGGTGCCATTAGTGATCAAACCGTTCATTGATAGGTTTTTATAGATAATTCATTAATTTATTAAATCGTGAAGGTAGCCGTCATCTCCGACATTCATTCCAATCTCCACGCTTTGAAGGAGGTATTGAAGGATGTGGACGCTCGTGGCATACAGGAGATCTTCTGCGCAGGGGACCTGGTGGGCTACGGGGCATTCCCGAACGAGGTCGTGGAAGAAATGCGGACGCGCAATGCCACCTGCATATACGGCAACCACGACCTGGCGGTGGTCCGCATCAACCCGGTGGGCATGAACCCCAACGCCGCTGCGGCGGTCAACTGGACGTCCAAGAACATATCCGCTCAGGCGGCTGACTATCTCAAGAGCCTCAAGTCGCATGCCCATCTGATGATAGGGGAGACGGCTGTCGGTCTGTACCATGGCTCTCCAAGGGATGATGATGAGTATCTCTACGAGGGAGATGCAGTGCCAGAGCTCTTGGAAATGGCCCAATGCCAGGTGCTCGTCACCGGGCACACGCACGTTCCCTACATCAAGGTCACGAGCAGAGGCATGCTTGTGAACCCGGGATCTGTGGGGCAGCCGCGCGATTTCGATCCCCGAGCCAGCTACTTCATCTTCGATGTGAAAGAGATGAGCTTCATCTCCCGCAGGTTGGCATACGACTTCAAAGGCGCCTCCCAAGCTATCATCGAGGCCGGACTTCCAGCGTTCCTAGGCACGCGCCTTGCGGAAGGCATCTAGAGCTCATGCACAACCTTTTTGCCCATCGGCACGCTCATGCTGATTCGCTTTGAGGCCGCCCATGCACATCACCCCCGTGCTCGATCACCCCGCCCTGCGCATTCTCGGCCAAGAGAGCATCCTATGCGCCGGGGACCTGCACATCGGCCTGGAGGACGAGTTCAGCTCGAAAGGAGTGCATATCCCGAGCCAGACCATGCGCATGCGAGACGAGCTCCTCGCCATCGCCGAGGGGAGCTCCAGATTGATACTGCTAGGTGATGTCAAGCACCAGGTCCCGGGCACGAGCGAACAGGAGCACTCCGAACTTCCTATCTTCTTCGGCGCCTTGCTGCGAGGATTCGAGGAGATAGACGTGGTCAAGGGCAATCACGACGTCGGCATCGAGGATATCGCCTTCACCGGGGTGCACGTGCACGCGCCCATGGGCTTCGTCATTGAGGACGTGGGATTCGTGCATGGCCACGTCTGGCCATCGAACCAGGTCATGGCCGCCAAGACCCTTGTGATGGCGCACAATCATCCAGCCATCCTCTTTAAGGATGGCGTCGGGAACGTCATGACCGAACGCTGCTGGGTGCGCTGCCGATTTAACGAGAAGGCCTCCAGCCGCTACACCGAGCTGCCGGAAGAGGTCATCATCATGCCCTCCTTGAACCCTACGCTGAAGGGCTCGCCGATAAACATCCAGGGAGGGAAGCTGCTCGGTCCCTTGCTCTCGGAGAGGATGATTGACATCGAGGAGGCGCAGGTGTATCTTCTGGATGGCATCCACCTAGGCAAGGTGAAGAACCTCCTGGTCGAACGCCCTCGCAAGTACGACCGCAGTAAGCTACGCTCGCTGAGAAAAGGTGGAAAATAGGGAAGAGGGAAGTGGTTTTCAGTAGTTCTTGATCTGCCTGAAGATCGTGCCGTCCGCCCTGCGGATGTTGACCAATAGCGGCGACTGCCCTGGCAGCGTGTGCGTGGCGCAGGAGTTGCAGGGGTCGTAGGCGCGATAGGCCATCTCGATGGTGTTCAAGAGACCTGGCGACACTTGCCAGTTCTTGATCAAGGCCTTGGCGGCGGTCGAAACGCTCAGGTTGATCGGGGCGTTGTTGTTGGTCGTCCCTACGACCAGGTTCACGTCCGTTATGATGCCGTTCGCGTCCGAGATGTAATGGTGCACCAAGGTCCCCCGCGGAGCCTCCAGGATGCCCACCCCTTCGCCGGGGGTCTGCAGCTTGGAGCGGATGTTCTTGTCCGTGATCTCCGGGTCCTGGGCCAGCTCGAGCAGCTTTTCCGAGGCGTAGACCAGCTCTATGACCCGGGCCCAATGCATGGCCTGGGTGTGCTGGATCGGTCCCTTGATGCCCATGTCCCGGAAGGCTCCGAACATCTGCTCGTAGTACTGCTGCGCCAACGGGGTGGTGAACCCCTTGGCCACGTTCAGCCTGCTGAGCGGCGTGGCCCGGTAGATGCCCGAGTCCTGCCCGGAGCGGAAGCCCTTCCAGCCGACCGGCTTGAAGTAGCAGAACTTCTCGTAGCTCCACGGCTCGGTGTGCTCGGCGATGTACTTCAGGTATTCCTTGCCTTTGTACCGGGCGACCTCATTTCCCAGGGTGTCGATCATGACCTGGGTGCCGTCATAGAAGTTGATCTTGTTGTCCTTGTCCACGGTGCCCAGGTGGTAGGTCTCGTTGTAGAAGATGTCCTTGCTGGTGATGAGGCCCATGTAATCCTTGTTCTTCAGCACCACGTCCTCGAATATCTTCATGGTGAACTTCGAGAACTCCACACAGGATTTGGCCCACTCCTCCACCGTCTTCCGCTCGTCCTCGCTCAAGGGCTTGGACATTCCTCCCGGGATGCCGCAAACGGGATGAGTGGCCTTGCCGCCCAGCATCTCCTGGATCTTCTGCGCGTAGGAGCGGTGCTTGATCACCTGGCCGCCGACCTCCACGCCCACTGCTCCGACCACCCCGAGGATGTTCCTCGTGGCCGCGGGAGCGGACGGACCGAGCACGAAGTCCGGAGCAGCCAATGCATAGAAGTGCGCGATGTGGCTGTGGATGTAGTGCGCGGAGTAGAACAGCTCACGGAGCTTCTTCGCCGTCTCCGGCGGGTCCGCTCCATAGACTCCATCCAAGGCTTTCGTCGAGCATATGTGATGCGCGCCCGGGCACACCCCGCACAAGCGGGAGGTGAGCTTGTTCATGTCCTCGGCCAATCGTCCGATGCAGAAGCGTTCGAATCCCCGAAGTTCGGGCACCTGCCAATAGGCGTTCGCCACATTTCCGTCGTCGTCCAGGAAGATCTCGATCTTCCCGTGCCCTTCCAGGCGGGTGATGGGGTCGATGCTGATGCGCTTCGACTCCGATTTGCTCGTCTTATCGAAAATCACGGGGCTCATGTCTTAGCCTCCTGCTTCCTGGCCTTCTTCTCCTTGACCGCCCTCTTGATGATGGACTTGGGCAGGCTGTAAGCATAGAAGGTACCCAGCGGGTCCTTGACCTGCTGCATCAGCTTGATGATGTCATCCTCGTTCAAGCGCGTCTCGGTATTATCCACTTTGAACACCGACGCCAAGGCGCTGAGCATGGAACCACCTTGGTCCATGACCTCTGCCGTTGGACCCATGCAGCCGCGGCAGGGCTGGTTGGCGTTCAAACACTTTGCGCCGCAACCGGCTCTGGTCGCCGGTCCCAGGCAGATGACGCCCTGCTCGATCATGCACTTGTCCGGGTCCATATCGACATCCATGGCCTGGTGCAACTCGCCCACGACCTTAAGCGTCTTCTTGCGCTTGCACTCGTCGCAGAGCGTCTTGTTGGAGGCGATGACCGTTCCCTTGGGCGGAAGGGGCACACCCTCCTTGACGTGCTTCTCCACCACGCCTAGGAAATCGTTGATGAGGTTGGTGGTGGGCGGGCAGCCCGGCATGTAGTAATCGACGTCGATCACCTGATCCAGGGTCATGACCGTGTCGTACAGCACCGGCAACTCCAGCTCGCCGTCCTTGGTATGCGTCATATGCTGAGGGTACACCTTGTCAGGTTTGTCCCGCTGGTCCGATGAGAACGTCTTGCCGTAGACGTACTCCAGGATGTCCTTGCCGTTGGTGACGTTCGCCAGCCCCGGAATGCCTCCGAAGCAGGCGCAGGAACCGAAGGATACCATGAGGACGGACTTCTTTCGCAGCAGCTTGGCCACATATTCGTTCTCGCTGTTCCTGATTGCTCCGTTGTACAGGGTGGCGGTGATGTACCCATCGGGCATCGCCTCCACGTCTTTGAGCTTGGTATCGACGGCGATGGGCCAGAAGACGATGTCCGCTATCTCCGCCACACCGAGGATCTTCTCGTCGATGTCCAGCAGCGCGACGTCGCAGCCGCCGCAGCCGGCACCCCAGTATTGCGCTATTTTGATCTTTGCCATTTTCTCGCCTCCTTCACTCCTCAGTGAGCGGGTTCGGGCCCAGCTCCTTGATCTTCTCCGTGAACTCAATGATGGTCTTCTGGAACTTCGGTCCCTCAGATGCCGAGACCCACTCCAGCCTCAGCCGGTCAGGGTCGAAGCCGTATTGCTCCAGCAGCATGCGGAGGAGCGCGATCCTTCTCCTTGTCCGGTAGTTCCCGCCGATGTAGTGGCAGTCGGCCGGATGGCATCCGAGCACCAGGACGCCGTCGGCACCCTTGGCGAAGGCCCGGAGCACGAACTCCGGGTCGACCCTGGCCGAGCACATCGTCCTGATGACCAGGAAATTGGTGGGCATCTGCAGCCTGCTCACGCCGGCCAGATCGGCGCCGGCGTAGGAGCACCAGTTGCAGCAGAAGGTGACGATCTTAGGCTGCCACTCCTTCTCGGTCGCTGACGTTTCCTGGGCGACTTGCGCAGCGGTCTGCATTTACTTCCCTCCTTCAAGGGCGGCGTCGATCATCGCGTACATCTGCTCGTTCTTGAAGCCCTTCTGCTCCATCGCCCCCGAAGGACATGCGGCCACGCAAGCACCGCAGCCCTTGCAGAGGCCCTCGTTTATGAGCGCCTTGATCTTCTCCGGATTCTTCTCGTCCTTCACCAAGGTGATGGCCTTGTACTCGCAGATCGGCTCGCATATGCCGCAGCCGTTGCAGACCATCTCGTTCACCGCCGCGATTATTCCCTCGGTCTCGAGGTAGTCCTTCGAAATGATGGTTATCGCGCGGGTGGCAGCGCCTGAAGCTTGTGCGATCACCTCGTCGACGAACTTCGGCCAGTGTGCGGCTCCGGCAAGGAAGACGCCTTCGGTCGCGAAGTCCACGGGGCGAAGCTTCATGTGCGCCTCCAGGAAGAAGCCGTCCTTGCTGAGCGGCACCTTGAGCATCTTCGCCAGCTCCTCGTTGTCCTCGTTCGGTCTTATGCCCACGCTAAGAACGAGAAGATCCGGCTTCACCAAGACCTCCTCGCCGAGCACCGTATCTTGGGTTATGACCTCCAGTTGATCCGCCTTGCCTTCGATGCGGGGCATGGTGCCCTCGGGGAACCTGATGAAGTTGACGCCTAGCTCCCCGGCCTCCTTGTACAGCTCCTCTCTGAACCCGTAGGTGCGGATGTCCTTGTGCATGATGTACACTTCTGTCGAGGGGCTCTGGTGCTTGATCTCAATGGCGTTCTTTATCGCGGTCGCGCAGCATATCCTGCTACAGTATGGGACCTGCTCGTTCCTCGAGCCGACGCACTGGATCATAACGACCTTCTTGGCCTTCAGGGACCTATCATCCAGCTTCTGCTCCAGCTCGAGCTGAGTGACCACCCTCTTGTCCTGGCCGTATGAGTACTCGCCTGGCTTGTACTCGTTGGCTCCAGTTGCCACGATGATGGCGCCCGTGTCGATCTCCTCGTGGTTCGTCTTTACCTTGAAGTTCCCGACGAACCCGGTGACGTCCTCGATCTTTGTGTTGAGGTGCACCGTGATGTTCTTTGAGTCCCTCACCTTCGCGATGATCTCGTTCAGATAGTCCCTTGGCTTCCGCGTGCCCTCCTTGTGATAGAGCCTTGGCAGGTTGCCTCCCAGCTGCCCGGTCTTCTCGATGATGTGGACCGGGAACCCCTGCGCCGCTACCTCGAGCGCTGCGGTAATTCCTGCCAATCCACCACCCACGACGACGGCGGAATGTAACACACCCAGCTTGGACTTCTTCAGAGGTTCGAGCAGCCTCGCCTTGGCGACTGCCATCCTGACCAGGTCCTTCGACTTCTCGGTCGCCTTCTCGGGCTCGTGCATATGGATCCACGAGCACTGGTCCCGGATGTTCGCCATCTCGAACAGGTATGGGTTCAAGCCCGCCTCACGGATCGTGTTCTGGAATAGCGGCTCGTGAGTACGCGGCGTGCAAGAGGCAACGACCACCCGGTTCAGGTTGTGCTCCTTGACTTTGTCCTTGATCTTCTCCTGCGTATCCGATGAGCAGGAGAATATGTTCTCGCCGGCATAGACCACGCCAGGAAGCGTCTTGGCGTATTCGACCACGGCCGGAACCTTGACGGTGCCACCGATGTTGATCCCGCAGTGGCAGACGAAGACCCCGATCCTGGGTTCCTGTCCGGCGACTTCGGTCTCCGGGAGATACTCCTTGACGGTGACCCGCGTGTTCCTTGCCTCCGCTATCAGTGCCGCGGCCTTCGCAACGGAACCGGAGGCCTCGGCGACGGTCGTAGGGATGTCCTTCGGCGCGGCGAATGAACCACTTACGAATATTCCCGGTCTGGTTGTGTTGAGAGGCGAGAAGACATCGGTCTCACAGAAACCGTACTTGTTCAGTTTGAAGCCCAGCCTCTTGCTCAGTTTCTCGGCATCCACGGACGGCCTCATGCCGACCGAGAGCACCACGAGGTCGAACTCCTCTGTCGTGGTTTCGCTGCCCAGGCTGTATCTTAGGAAGAGGTTCTTCGTCAGGGGGTCCTCCCCGACCGATGCGACCCGGCTCCCGCGGTGCATCACCACTCCGTACTCCTTCTCCGCCCTCGCCCTGTAGTCCTCGAACTCCTTTCCAACGGCTCTGACATCCATGAAAAAGATGTGCGGTTTCAATCCTTCCGTATGCTCGCCAGCGATTATCGCTTCCTTGATCGCGTACATGCAACAAACGGAGGAGCAGTAGGGGTTGCCCACCTTCTGGTCCCTGGAACCTACGCACTGGATGAAGGCGACCTTCCTTGGGATCTCGCCATCTGACGGTCTCATCACCGTTCCGAAGTAGGGACCGGTGGCGCTGAGCATCCTCTCGAACTCGATGCTGGTAACGACGTTCTTGAACTCGCCGTAGCCATACTCCTTCTTGAGCCTCGCATCGAACTCTTCGAACCCGGGGCAGAGGATCACGGCGCCCACGGGGATCTCCAGGGCCTCGCTCTTCTTCTCATACACCACTGCCTGAGCCTTGCACTCTTCCTTGCAGATGCCGCATCCGATGCAAACGTTCTTGTCGATGCTGAAGACGAGAGGGACGGCCTGCGGATATGCTACGAAGATCGCCTTCCGCTTCTTCATCCCTTCATTGTATTCGTCCTGCGTCTCCACCGGGCACTTGATCGCGCATTCGCCGCATCCCGTGCACTTGTCCTCGTCCACTCTCAGGGTGTTCTTCTTCAATGTCACCACGAAGTCGCCTGGTACGCCCTGAATCATTTCCACTTCGGTGTTGGTGATCAGCTCGATGTTCTCGTGCCTGCCCGCCGCGACCAGCTTCGGTGCCATGATGCACATCGAACAGTCGTTGGTGGGGAAGGTCTTGTCCAGCTGGGCCATGGCGCCGCCGATGCTGGCCCTCTTCTCCACCAGGTAGACCTTGAAACCAGAGTCGGCCAAGTCCAATGCGGTCTGTACGCCGGAAATGCCTCCTCCGACGACCAACACGGCTCCTACTTTTCCTGCCATTTAAGCGCCTCCAATGAGCACCGCTTTGTATTTGGGGGTCGTGCCCTCGATGTGATCAAGCGCCAGCATGTTCTTGGCCCTTAGACTGACCACATGCTCCAGCGTTCGATCCGTGGGCTCTCCCAGCTCTTCCGCCAATTCCTTGACCGAATGTGGTTTCTTCTTGGTCAATTGCATGATGAGGCTGGACCTGTACTCGTCCTCAGTGGCCTTCGCCATCATAGTATCCAAGGTCTGCAGGTCGAGGATTTCACCGTACACGTTGCCTTTGCTCGTCAGGTTGATCTCCTTCCCTGTCAGCACCTTCAACCTGAAATACCTGGATGCCTCGACCGCGGCCGCCAACCGGGTAACAATCTTCTCGTCGCTCGCGGCGGGGGACCGGCCTATCTCTTTCAGCTTGCTGACGAAGTCCGTGATCACGTGGGCGTACTTCTCTCCTTCCGAGGCCGAGACCCATTCCAGCCTCAGGCGCTCAGGTTCGAGACCGGTCATTTCGACGAGCCTCTTGGTCATTTCCATCCTCTTCTCTGTGTAGTAGTTGCCGTTGATGTAGTGGCAGTCACCCGGATGGCATCCGGTGACCATCACGCCGTCCGCCCCGTCCCTGAGGAGCGACAGCACTATGTGTGGGCTCACCCGGGTGCTGCACATCACCCTCACCGTGCGGGCGTTGGTCGGGTACTGGTATCTACTGACCCCAGCAAGATCGGCGCCGGCGTAGGAACACCAGTTACAGAGGAAGATGATGATCTTTGGTTCAAAATCGCTCATCCTTTCGCCTCCTGCAGCGCCGCCTCGGCCTCAGCCAGCAGCTGATCGTCCGTATAGTGGTTCATGATGATGGCGTTCTCAGGGCAGGTGGCGCCGCAATTGCCGCATCCCTTGCATGCGGCCGCCGCCACCTCGGCCACGCCTTTCTCGTTCTTCACTATGGCGCGGTAGGGGCACACCTCGATGCAGGTCCCGCATCCGCTGCACACTTCGCTGTCCACATATGCCACCAGCGACTCTGGCTGCACATAGCCACGTGCCAATGGGATGGCCGCCCTCGATGCCGCTGCCAGGCCTTGGGACACCGCCTCAGGTATGTCCGCCGGGCCCTTGCACGTTCCGCATACATAGATGCCGTCCGTGGCGAAGTCCACCGGCCTTAGCTTCACATGCGCTTCGAGGAAGAAACCCTCCTGCCCTAATGGTACCTTCAGCATCATGGAGAGCTCCTTGGCATCTGGCTGAGCGACGAGCGGGGTGGAGAGGACGACCATGTCCACCGTCATCTTCCTCTGCAACTGCAATGTGTCGTGCCAGTAGTCGATGACCAGCTTGCCATTGTCCACGCTCACCTTGGGGAGGTTCTGGGGCGTGTACCTGATGAAGCGGACCTTCTTCTCTCTGGTCTTGTTGAACATAAGCTCATGCTCTACCCCATAGCTCATGATGTCCCTGTTGAAGATGGCGATGTCCAGCTTGGCGCCAGCCAAAGCTGCCTCCTCTTCGCCTTCCTCTCCTGCTTCGCGTTCCCTCCTTCCCCTGCGGCTCCGTCTCCTTTCCGCTATCTCCACGGGTACGACCTTCTCTACGGGAATGCTCTCCACCACTTTCCCTGCCTCTTCCAGACCTAGCATGTTCTTCCAGTTGTCCGCGAGGTTCATGGCGTTCTTAATCGCCACGTTGCAGCAGATCCTGGAGCAGTAAGACTTGTCCTGTCCCCTGGAACCTACGCACTGGATGAAGGCGACGCTGCTCATCTTGGGGAGCTTCTTGTTCTTGGCGAGGATCTCGAACTCGGTCAGGGTCACCACGTTATCGTACGTTTCGTAGCCGTACAAGCCCACGGGGATGTACTCCAAAGCTCCCGTGGCCACCACGATGACGCCCACCTTGTCCTTCTTCTGCTTGCCCTTTGTGTCGATGATGATTTCGTAATTGCCGATGAAACCGCTCACCGATACGATCTCGGAGTTGAGGTAGAGATCGATGTTGCGGTGGCTCTTGACCCGGTCGATCATGGACTTCAGAGCGCCCACCGCCTCCTGCCTCTCCTGCCAGATGTATCCCAGATTGCGCACGAAACCCCCCAGCTCACTCTCCTTCTCAATCAGGCGTACTGGGAATCCCTGGTCGGCGATGGAGATGGCCGCGGACATGCCTGCCACGCCGCCTCCGATGACCACTGCGGAAGGGATGACCTCGATCTGCACCTCTTCCTGTGGTTGCAAGAGCTTGGCCCTGGCCACGCCCATGCTGATCAACTCTTTGGCCTTCTCCGTGGCCTTGTCCTTCTCCTTCATGTGAACCCAGGAGCATTGCTCCCTGATGTTCACGAAGGTGAACAGGTATTTGTTGAGACCTCCTTCCTCACACGTCGATTGGAACAATGGCGCATGCGTGCGGGGGGTGCAGGCTGCGACCACCACTCTGTTCAGATTGTGCTCTTTGATGGAGTCCCTTATGGAACACAGACCATCATCAGCGCACGTGTACAGATTGGATGTCGCGAAGGCAACATCGGGGAGGGTCTTTGCGTACTCCACCACTGCGGGCACATCCACAAATCCACCGATGTTCGATCCACAGTGGCAGATGAATACTCCCACTCTGATACCCTCGTTGCTCATGCCATCACCTTCCTTTCCATCAGGTCTTCCATTGCTTTCGCGGCCGCTGCCGAACCCATAGCTACGGACTCAGGTATGTCGGCTGGCCCTGAGCAGTATCCGGCCAAGTATATCCCTGGGCGCGTCGAATCCGCCGGGTCGAAGACATGGTCGCGGACCTTGAAGAACCCGAACTTGTCCAGTTCTACGCCAAGCGTCTTGGCCAGATCGATATTCTTCTTCGACGGCACGAGGGTAGTGGCCAGCACCACCATGTCGAATTCCTTCTGTTGGGACTTGCCCCCTACATCGTATGAGACAAGGGGATTCCCTAAATTCGTCTCGCCCTGAACCGTGGCATCGGAATTGAGGTACACCACGCCATAGTCCTTCTTCGCCCTTTCCACATACTCATTGAATCCTTTGGCGCAGGCCCTCATGTCCTTGTAGAATATGCTGCACTTGATCCCCTCGACGTGCTCACTTGCCAGCATGGCCTCCTTGGTGGAGTGCATGCAGCAGACTGAGCAGCAATATGGATGCTCTGTCTGAATGTTGCGGGATCCCACGCACTGAATGAAGGCGATGGTCTTTGGCTCGTTCCCATCTGACCTCCTCTTGATATGTCCATGGGTGGGTCCGGCGGCATTGATGAGCCTCTCATACTCCATGGCGGTGAAGACATTGGGGAACTTGCCATACCCATACTCCACCGATGAGGTCGGATTCCAGACGTCGAACCCCGTCGCCACCACCACCGCACCGACGTCGAATTCCAGAATGGCATCCTTCATATCATAGTTCACGGCCTCACGCTTGCAGACCTTCTTGCAGACCCCGCACTTACCTTCCTTGAGGAACCTGCAGTGCTCGGGATCGATGATGGCCGCTCTGGGCACCGCCTGCATGAAGGGGATGTATATCGCGCGCCTGGTAGTGAGCCCCTGTTCCCAGCTGTTGGTCACGCCTTTGGTAGGACATTTTTCCAGGCACTCCCCACACCCTGTGCATGTGTTCTCGTCGACGTACCTCGCTTTCTTCAGGACCCTGACATTGAAGTTGCCTTTGGCGCCCTCTAGCCCAATCACCTCAGAGTAAGTCAGAACATTGATGTTAGGGTGTCCATAGCAATCGGCCATTTTTGGTGCGAGGATGCAGATTGAACAGTCATTGGTGGGGAAGGTCTTGTCCAGCTGGGCCATCCGTCCTCCCAAGCTGGGCTCCTTCTCCACGAGATGCACGATCACTCCCTTGTCCGCCAGATCCAAGGAAGCCTGTATGCCCGCGATCCCTCCACCGATGACAAGCACCGATTTCTCCATTTCCGCTCTCTTTCCCGTTCGACTACTGGCAAGCACCGTTTTTTCCATCTCAATTTTCCCCCTTCGATTCTCAATGAATTATGACCGTTTGGCATCTTCGGGGTCTTTGACTGGCCAGCACATTCGGATCCACCGAATGAAAAGGCCAGTCCGTTGCCCCAAAGAATCTTGGCCGGGTCGCCCTAAACGACCTTCTGGACCTCCTCGTTGTTCTTCAGCTCCGTGGTCTTGACCTTGAACATCTTCTTGCCCTTGAGCTCCCTCTTGTATCTCTGACAGTCAGGGTAGGTGCATGGGTTGCATTTCTTGTCGGAGCAGGACAGTCCCACGAACATGTACCATTGCCGATATTCCTCCTCCCCCATAAGTGGTTTTTCCACCTCGAACCTCTTGACGTTGAACTTGGGCTTCTGGGTCAATTTCACGAACCTTTGACAGTCAGGATATGTGCAAGGGTTGCACTTTTGGTCCTTGCAGGACAGCTCTATCATGAGATATCTCTTATCTTTGCTATCCGTCGATGCTTCTTCCATGCAATTCGCCTCCTTCTAGATTATCGTGATGAACTTGGTAAAACCCTGAACCCTTATATCAAATTTCTCAATTTCCTTCTGAATTCTCTTGGTAATTGACAATAATCAATCTCATATGAAGATCCCCAAAGATCTTTTGCCCTTTCTCGATGTTTGATGAGCGCCGATCGGGGTGCAAAGCCTCGTGGGCCAGAGGGGCAGGAGGACGCGGGCATCATGTCTGCCACCTATCCACCTCCTTTGAGGTGTTCTGCGATGAAAATGCTGGCATCCTTGACCTTGATATCAAGATCCTCGATCTCCTTCGGTTTCTTCTCCGAAGCAAGAAGGCAGTTGTAATGTATCATGCACTTCGGACAATACGTAAGCATGATATCAGTGCCCGTACCCTTGGCTTCCAGTATCCTCTGCACCTGCATCTTCTTGGAGACCTCGCCGCAGCTCACGAAGGCGTTGACGCCACAGCATATCGCCTTCTCCCTGATACTGGACATCTCGACCAGTTCTGTGCCGGTGGCTTTGATGAGCTCTCGAGGCGGATCATAGATGCCCATGTGCCGTCCCAGCCTGCATGAATCATGATAGGTCACCTTGGAACTGGAACTCTTCAATTCCAGCTTTCCTTGTTCCATCAGATCGAGCAGGTATTCTGAGATGTGCTTCACCTCGAAGCCCAGGTCTCCAGCGTAGTCCTTGTAGTCCATTTCGAAGGTCCTGAGCCCCTCCGCACAAGAGAACACCACGGTCTTGGCTCCCGTATCCCTTATCATTTTGATGTTCTTGTCCATCAATTTCATGAAGCTGTCCTCATCGCCGGACCAAAGCAGGTCATGACCGCAACAAACCTCCTCGTTGCTGACGACGGGTTCGATTCCTGCGGCGTTCAGGATCCTGACCACACTGGCCGGGACCTGCTTCAGCTCCGGAGCCCTGTCCTGGTAAAGGATGCCCAGCTGGTAGACGCATCCCGTGAAGTAGTAGACGTCCCCTTTTTCTTTCACCTTGAGCTGGTCCGTGAGCCATATTAGCCGGTTCTGCTTCTGCCCTCTTCCCGTCAAGCGCTCCATCGAATGCACCGCACCGGCCTGTGAGCGGGTGGGCAGATTGCCGCACTCGATGGCCTCCACCCTCATCCTCTGAATGAAGCCAGTGAAATCCACCTTGTAAGGGCACATGTCATTGCATATCTCGCAGGTGATGCAAGACCAGATGTCCTTGTCTGACTTGATCTCTGCCTCCATGCCCTCCTGAGCTTTGACCACGATTAGCCGGGGCGCGAAGTCCGGGTTCATCTTCGCCACTGGACAGAGACTGGTGCATTTTCCGCACTCCACGCAATCGAACGCCCCCGTATCCTCTATGATCTCTTTGATCTTGGTCATTTCACTTCCCCCCTTAGAGGGCTGGGGCCCAGCTCGATCAATTGCTTTGTGAATTCCTCCATCGTTCTGGCGAACTTGATCCCCTCGGAGGCAGAGATCCATTCCAATCTCAATCGTCGGCCATCCACGCCAAGGACGTCCAATAGCTCCTTGGTCGCCGCTATCTTCACCTTGGCCCTCTCGTTTCCGCTGATGTAGTGGCACTCCCCGATGTGGCATCCGGCCACGAGGACCCCGTCCGCTCCCAGCTCGAACGACCTCAGTATGAACTGAGGCTCCAGACGGCCGGTACACATTATCCTGACGATCCTGGCAGTGGACGGATACTGTATCCTGCTCACGCCCGCCAGATCGGCGCCGGCGTATGAGCACCAGTTGCAGCAGAACGCCACGATCTGAGGTTCGAAGTCGGTCACAGTGGTTCCTCCTCCAGACAAGCCTCGACCAAGGCCAGGATCTGCCTGTTGGTGAAGTGCTTGCATGCGATGGCGCCGTTGCAGCAGGCCACCTCGCAGGCACCACAGCCCTTGCAGAGGGCGGGATTGATTTTGGCCTTCAATACGCCTGGTGAGGCCTCAGAAAGGGTGACGGCGGAGAACGGGCATACAGCCTCACACCTACCACATCCTCTGCACTTGGATTCGTCTACGATGCTTATTGCCGCCTGGGCTTCCAGGATGTCCTTCGATATGATGGTCATAGCCCTGGCCGCGGCTCCCGAGGCCTGGGCGATGCTCTCGTCAGCTGACTTCGGCCAGTGTGCGAGGCCTGCCAAGAATATACCTTCAGTGGCGAAGTCCACAGGCCTCAGTTTCATGTGAGCCTCGAGGAAGAACCCATCCTTGCTGAGGGGGACCTTCAGCATCTTTGAAAGTACCTCGTTGTCCTCATTCGGTCTGATTCCCGTGGAAAGGACGATGACATCAGGCGTCAACATTACCAGGCCATCGAGCGTGGCATCATATGCGCTCAGTTTGAGGCTCTTGCCATCCTTGACCAATTCCGGCATGGTGTCCTCTCTCATTCTGATGAAGACCGCGCCGAGCCTGGCCGCCTCTAAATACAAGTCCTCTCTGAACGCGTACGTGCGGATGTCCTTATAGAACATGTATACCGTGGCGTTGGGGTTGGTCTTCAAGATCTTGATCGTGTTCATCATGGCGGTGGTGCAGCAGATCCGACTGCACATGGGGTTATCCACGGTCCTTGATCCGACACATTGTATCATGGCAACGGTCTTTGCGTCCAGGGGCCCGTCGGCCAAATGGCGGGCAAGCTCCAGTTGGGTCATAACCCTTTTGTCTTGACCATAGGAGTATTCGCTCGGCTTGTACTCGTGCGCCCCTGTGGCAACGATTATCGCTCCCGCTTTGATGGGCTCTTTGTTCGTCTCAACCTCGAAGTTGCCCACGAACCCCGTGATCTTCTGGATGTTAGTGCTCAAGTGCACCGTGACGTTCTTGTTCTGACCGAGTTTGGCAACAAGCTCGGAAACGACCTGAGGTCCGGTCTTGCCATCCTGCTCGATAAAGACCCTTTTGAGGTTCCCTCCGAGCTCGGCCTCCCTCTCCACCAAGTCGACCTTGAAGTCTTGGGCGGCTAGATCCAGTGCGGCGGTCATTCCTGACAACCCTCCCCCAATGACCATGGCTGTTTGCCTCACAGCGAAGGTCGGAGTGGCAAGGGGCTCGACCAGCCTGCTCTTTGCCACGGCCATCCTCACCAGGTCCTTAGCCTTCTTTGTGGCCTTCTCCGGCTCATGCATATGCACCCAGGAGCACTGGTCCCGAATGTTGGCCATCTCGATGAGATAGGGGTTGAGCCCTGCTTCTCTGATTGTGTTTCGGAAGAGGGGCTCATGCGTTCGCGGCGTGCATGAGGCGATGACCACGCGATTGAGCTTGGATTCTCTGATCTTCTCCTTGATCTTCTGCTGGAAGTCGGCAGAGCAGGTATACTTGCTCTCCTCAGCAAGGACCACGTTGGGTAACCCCTTGGCATACTCTATCACCGCAGGCACGTCCACGATGGCGCGGATATTGTTGCCACAATCGCAAACGAACGCACCGATCCTTGGCTCCTGCCCGCTGACGTCGGTCTCTGGAACCTCCTGGGTCTTGAAGAGGATGCGGTTCTTGAAGACATGCGATCCCGCCTTGGCGGCGGCGCCCGATGCCTCTGCCACTGACTGGGGGATATCCTTCGGACCGGAGAACGCTCCGGTTATATAGATGCCAGGGACATTCGTCTCTAACGGTGCATAGGTCGAGGTCTCAGCGAATCCGTATTTGTTCAGCTTAATGCCCATGGTCTTGGACAAATCCATCGCGGAAGAAGGCGGTTCGAATCCAGTGGAAAGGACCACCATGTCGAACTCCTCGCTCATGACGCTCGTGGGGGTCATGTATTGCACACTGAGGTTTTTTGTCTCTGGGTCTTCTCGGACGGAGGCGGCCCTCACGTTCCGATTAGTTCGGATACCGTGCACATGCTCAGCACGGGCGCGGTAGTCCTCGAACTCCTTTCCAACCGCCCTGATATCCATGAAGAAGATCGTGACCTTGAGGCTCGGCATATGCTCCTGGGCGATAATCGCCTCCTTGAGAGCGAACATGCAGCACACGCTCGAGCAGTAGTTGTTGTCTACAGTGATATCCCTGGAGCCAATGCACTGCAAGAAAGCTATCTTTTCTGGGGCACGGTTGTCCGAGGGCCGAACCACATGCCCCTCAAATGGACCGCTCGCGGATAGCATCCTCTCGAATTCCAGCGAGGTGACGACGTTCTTGAATTCGCTGTAGCCGTACTCTCTCTTCAACTTGGCATCGAAGACCTCATACCCAGGAGCAAGGACGATCGCGCCCACGCACACCTTCTCGATGCTCTCCTTCATATCATAGTCGATAGCATCGGCAGGGCACACCTTCTTGCAGTTGCCGCATTTGCCCTTTGTCAGGAACAGGCAATGCTTCGCATCGATGCTGTACTTCATTGGCACGGCCTGAGGATAGGGAACGTAGATGGCCTTTCTCTGCGACAGCCCGCACTCGAAATCGTCTCCCACTTTGGAGGGACACTTCTCCGCGCACTTGCCGCAACCCACACAGCGGTCCTCCCGGACATATCGAGGGTGTCTCTTCAGAGTGACCGTGAACTCGGGCGCCTCACCCTCGACGCAGACCACCTCAGTCAGCGCCATCATCGTAATCATTGGGTTCCTTGCAGCCTCGACCAGCTTCGGGGACAATATGCACATGGAACAATCGTTCGTGGGGAACGTCTTGTCCAGCTGGGCCATGACGCCCCCGATGCTAGACTTTCTCTCTATCAAGTATACCTTGAATCCCGACTCAGCGAGATCCAAAGCGGTCTGGACGCCTGAGATGCCTCCTCCGACGACCATCACAGCACCAGTCTTCTCTGTCATTCCTACTCTCCCTTTACTCCTCACCGAGAATCAGTCTTGACCACGAACACCAGGAACCAATCTTGGAACAAAAATGAACGCGGGAGCTTGACCGACCTCGCATCTCGCCTCGATGGTTATGCATTCTTGCCATCTCGCTCCCTCCCACGGTCGGTCCGCATCGCGCTTTCTCGGCCGACCCGAGCGAGGAGCGCACAGGCCTCGTACCCCTTGATGATAGGGCGCTTGCGACGCTACCCCCGGTGCGAAGCGAGACAACCGGGGAAGGCACATCTTCCCATTTGTCCACCATTAGGCTTACCATTCGATAAGGTTTTCGAATCTCAACGTCTTGTCAGTTGCTTTGCGATGCCTAGATGAAAGCATCTATACCCCGTTAACATTGAAAGTAAATAAAGGCTTCGATACTCCGCGCGTCTCTGCGGGAAAATGATGCCAGCTGAAAAGAGGACTTGACTCTAAGGACGTCGGTCCTTGGGATAGGAACGCGCTTTGTCCCTTCAAGTGCGGCGATATCAAGTTTAGTAGCAGGTAGCCAAAATGCTTTTACCGGCACAGGGTTCAGAGCGATGTGCTTGTGGAGCTCATCGTCGCCGCCATCCTAGGGGCTCTCTGCCTGGCCATCGTGCTCTATGTCACGAAACAGCTGGGGGAAGGACGGGCGTTCCCGGTGAACGTGGAATTCCCGGTAGCGCGGATCAAGAAGGTGCTGCTGCGCTCCCTTGGTCGTCCTTCGGCGGAGCGGCCCCGGGTGGTGGTATCCGGTCCAAAGGTCAAGCCTGTCGTCTGTCAGATATGCCTGGGCCGTGTCAAAGACGGTCTGGAGTACGCCAAGTGCTCTTGTGGCAAGGTCTTCCATCCTGTCTGCCTCCTGCGCACCGGCGCCTGTCCCTACTGTGGCACCGCCTACTCCGCGGAGACGCTCACCGAGGAGCGCATGGTGAGACCGAGACCACCGGATCGGTCCAAGACGAGCCGCGCGGCGGTCTCCATGATCTGGGAGGCGAGCACGAACCGGCTCTGCCCCCTATGCGGCGAAGGGCTTCCGTCCGGGGTGGATGAGTGTGCCTGCGGAGCGTTAGTGGTGGAGGAAGGACAGGAGTTCGACTGTCCTTCATGCGGGACGAGGGTGCCCGCGGATCGAGCTGACTGCCCGAACTGCCGGGAGCGCTTCGACCTCTACGCTTCCAGGGTCTGTCCCATTTGCGGCCGGACCATTCCTGAGGATGCCCTGGTGTGCGAGTGCGGCGCATTGCTGGAGGAGAACTGCCCGGAATGCGGAGCTTCGCTGGGAGAGAACGACATCTTCTGTGCTCAGTGCGGCACCGCCTTTGAGTTCGTTTGATCCGCCCTCGACTCGATGCGACCATCGTCAGAAAATGGATTTATATATTCATGCGCGTATACCTCCGCCCAAGGATGGGTGCACATGAGGTCATACTTGGATAGCGCAAACGCTAGAGGTTCGACGACGAACAATGGAGCCTTGACTGGAGGAGCGCCGGCGCCCTCCAATAACCCCGACGACGATGAGCTGAGAAAGTTGGTCGAGTCGATCAAGGTCAACATCTCGATCATAGGATGCGGAGGGGGCGGTTCGAACACCATTCGCCGCCTGAGCCAGTCTGGGATCACCGGAGCCACGCTGGTGGCGGCCAACAGCGATGCGCGTCATCTGCTGTCCATTCAAGCACCGAACAAGATCCTTCTGGGCCGTTCCACGACGAAGGGGCTGGGGGCAGGGGCAATCCCAGAGATCGGCAAGCAGTCTGCCGAGGAGGCCAGGGATGAGCTGATGAAGTTCATCGACAATCGTCAGATTGTCTTCGTGACCGCTGGCATGGGAGGAGGGACCGGCACAGGCTCTGCACCGGTGGTGGCGGAACTGGCCAGGCTGAGGGGCGCCTTGGTTATGGGCGTGGTGACCATGCCTTTCAGGGCTGAAGGGCGCGTCCGTACGGAGAACGCCCTCAAAGGGCTGAACCGACTGCGCGAGCACTGCGACACCACCATCATCATTCCCAACGACCGGTTGCTGGAAATGGTCCCCAAGCTCCCTCTGGAGGCCGCATTCAAGGTGGCTGACGAGATGCTCATGCAAAGCATCAAGGGCATCACCGAGGTGCTCACCAAGCCCGGTCTGGTGAACGTGGATTTCAACGACCTGATGACCATAATGAAGAACGGAGGCGTGGCCATGATCGGCATAGGTGAGGGGGATGACTCCGATGGCAAGATGGAGAAAGTGGAGAAGGCGGTCGGGGAGGCCATGGGCTCCCCTCTTCTAGGGGATATCGATACGAGCGAGGCCAGAGGCGCGTTGATACGAGTGGTTGGCGGTCCAGATATGACCGTCACCGAGGCGGAGAAAGCGGCGGAGTTCGTGGGGGCTAAGATCAACCCCAGCGCTCGCATCATCTGGGGATGTTCGGTCGAACCTGAGATGGAGCACAAGCTCAAAATAATGGTCGTATGCACGGGTGTCAAGTCCAACAGCTTCCTCAGCCGCTACGGAGCCAGGTGTTGAGCCGAGGCCAGACAGATGGTCGTAAAGTCCAAGCGGGGCCGGCGCCGGTACATCGCCTTCCAGGCATCGCCCCCACAATCCCTTTCCTTCCAGAGGGCGTCCGACCTGATGCATCGAGCTCAGGATAGGACCGGGGCCAGGGGTCTGAAGGTCATTCAGGTGCACGGGGACGTAGGCATCATCCGCTGCCAGCATCTGGACCAAGAGAAGGTCATCCTTGCCCTGAACGCCCTGGGAGCGAGCGACGAGATGGGATTCGGGCTGCGCACCCTGCTCTCCTCGGGCACGCTCCGAACGCTCAGGGAGGAGCTCGACCTGCCAAGATCCCCTCGTCCGAGCCGCTAAGACGAGCCGTGCCGAAACGCCTTGGAATGGGCGTAGCCAGATTGCTTAACAGATGCTTCGCCATCTCCCCTAACAAATATATATTGGAACTTCTTTAGGTGAAGCCCGTATAGCTTGCGAAAGGTGTGTTAAGATGCAACCGGGACAGATGGCATATGACAGGGCCATAACAGTGTTCTCACCGGACGGGAGGCTGTTCCAGGTCGAGTATGCTCGGGAAGCAGTGAAGAGAGGCACGACCACGGTCGGCCTGAAGTTCAAGAACGGTGTGGTATTGATCGTGGACAAGCGCATCGCCAGCCGGCTCATTGAGCCCAAGTCTATCGAGAAGATATTCAAGATCGATGGGCACATCGGCTGTGCCACCTCTGGATTGGTGGCGGATGCGCGCATTCTGGTGGACCAGGCGCGAGTGATCGCCCAGATCAACAAGATCACATACGACGAGGACATGAGCGTCGAGGAGTTGGTGAAGCGCGTCTGCGACTACAAGCAGAACTACACCCAGTACGGCGGAGTGAGGCCTTTCGGTACCGCCCTGCTGGTGGCAGGCGTGGACGACCAGGGCGAACACCTCTTCGAAACCGATCCCAGCGGAGCGCTCGTATCGTATAAAGCGGGCAGCATCGGCGCGGGCCGCAACGCGGTAATGGAGGTCTTCGAGGAAGAGTACGCCGAGGGCATGGACATGGAAGGAGCCATCGGGCTCGGCCTCAAGGCGCTGAAGAAGGCCACCGAAGAGGAGAAGCTCAACCCCAAGGCCGTGGAGATCGGCGTGGTGGTGCGCGGCGAGACCTTTAGGCGCCTGGACGACTCCGAAGTGGGAACGTACATCGAAAAGGTGAACGCGGGCTAGGCGAGGTGTCAATGGTCGACATCGAGGACGCGATAGTCGCCCGATTGGAGTCCCACGGCGAGAGCTTCGAGGTGCTCATCGACCCCAAGGTCGTCAAGATTCTGAGGGAGGGACACGATGTCGAGCTCTCGGACTATATGGTAGTGGATGCCATCTTCAAGAACGCCAAGAAAGGGACGCATGCTCCCGAGGACAAGATGAAAGAAGTCTTCGGGACCACGGACCCGATCTCAGTGGCCAAACAGATCGTCCTCAAAGGCGAGGTCCAGCTGACCGCGCAGCAGCGCAAGGAGATGATCGAGAGCAAGAGAGCTCGCATCATCACCGAGATCGCCCGCAACTCCATCAACCCGCAGACTGGGGCGCCGCACACACCCCAGCGCATCGAAATGGCCATGGAGGAGGCGAAGGTCCACGTGGACCCGTTCAAGCCTGTCGAGATGCAGGTGAAGGACGTGCTGGACAAGCTCCGACCCCTCATACCCATCCGCTTCGACAAGATGCGCATCGCCGTGAAGCTGTCTGGAGAGGAATACGGACGATGCTACGAGGACATCGTCCACTTTGGGAAGATACAGAAGGAAGAGTGGCAGCCCAACGGCAGTTGGATCGGCGTGGTAGAGATCCCCGCGGGAACGAGGGATGATTTCTACGCCAAGCTGAACGAGAAGACCAAAGGGAACGCGGAGACCAAGCAGCTCAAGTGAGCGCTCTCCGAGATAGAATGATACCGAGATGCATTTCCTTGTGTGATACAGGAATAAGAGAGAGTGAGATACATGAATAGAGAGAACGAACATCCGTCGAGGGAGATAGTCATCCCCGGCGACCTGCTCGACTCCGGCAAACTGAAGGCCGGCAGCGGCACCTACGTCCAGGATGGAAAGGTGTACGCCGCCTTGCTGGGGATCAAGAGCGTCAAATCGAACTTCGTGAATGTCATTCCGCTGGGCGGGAGGTACATACCGAGCCCGGGCGACACGGTGATCGGCAAGGTCATCGACATCGGCCCCTCCAACTGGCTCATCGACATCAACTCCCCCTACCCAGCCCCCTTGCACGTCAACGAGGTCCCCTGGCGAGTGGACTTCGGGGACACCGCCCGCTTCATGAACGTGGGCGACACGCTTCTGGCCAAGATCCTGATGGTGGACGAGACCATGCGGGTGCAGGTGACGATGAAGGAGCAGGGGCTACGCAAGCTCCAGGGTGGGCAGGTCATGGAAATATCCTATAGTAAGGTGCCACGGGTGATAGGCAAGGGCGGCTCCATGGTCCAGCTGATCAAGGGAATGACCAACACGAGGATTTTCGTGGGACAGAACGGACGCATATGGTTCGATGGCGAAATAGAGAGCATCTTGTTCGCTATCCGGGCCATAAAGATGATAGAGGAGAACGCGCAAATGCTGCACCTGACCGAACGGGTGAAGGAATACCTGGAGTCGGTCACCAAGCAGGAAGGCGCCAGTTCAGGATGATAGGGTGATCACATGGGTGGAAACAGCAACGTCAAACTGATCGATGACAACGGCATAAGGATGGATGGAAGGAAGGCGGACGAGCTCCGTCAGATAAAGATCGAGGCGGGTGTGCTCAAGCGCGCCGACGGCTCGGCCTACGTAGAGTTCGGAAAGAACAAGGTACTGGCGGCGGTCTACGGACCGAGGGAGTGCCATCCAAGGCATATGCAAGACCCTTCAAAGGCCATCGTGCAGTGCAAGTACAATATGATCTCGTTCTCGGTGGAGGATCGCAAGCGGCCCGGTCCGGACCGCCGGTCGGTGGAGATCTCCAAGATCATCTCCGAGGCGCTCGAGTACGTAGTGTTCACAGAGAACTTCCCCCGGACCTCGATCGATGTCTACATCGAGGTGCTGCAGGCGAACGCAGGCACGCGGTGCGCTGGGCTCACAGCAGCCTCGGTGGCATTGGCCGATGCGGGCATACCGATGAAGGACCTCGTGCCCTCGGTGGCCGTGGGCAAGGTCAACGACCAGGTCGTCCTGGACCTGCAGAAGGAAGAGGACAACTTCGGTCAGGCGGACCTGCCAATGGCCATGATCCCCCGCACCGGTGAAGTGCTCCTCTTGCAGATGGATGGCCATCTGACCAGAGCGGAGTTCGACCTGGCCGTTGAGCTAGGTACGGGTGCTATGCACAAGATCTACGCTCTGCAAAGGGACGCATTGGCCCGTAGGTATGCGGTGGAAGGCGGCAGCGAGGAATCGGAAGATGAGCCTCAGACGGCGCAGAGAACGGAGGGATGAAGATGAGCCGCTCAGTCATGTCAGAGATAAAGAGAGACCATATCCACAAGCTGCTGGCAACCGGAAAGCGCGTGGACGGAAGGGCCTGGGACGAATTCAGACCTATAAGCATACAGATCAACTTCGCCGAGAACGCCGAAGGCTCTGCCCGGGTGAAGCTGGGCAACACGGACGTGCTCGTGGGTGTGAAGATGACCGTGGGTCAGCCGTTCGCCGATACTCCGGACAAGGGAGTGCTCACCACCAACGCTGAGCTCATTCCCCTTGCATCGCCGACCTTCGAGTCCGGCCCGCCGGACGAGGACTCGGTCGAACTCGCCAGGGTGTGCGACCGCGGCATCCGCGAGAGCCAGATGATCGACCTGGAAAAGCTGTGCATCGAACCGGGTAAGGAGGTCTGGATACTATTCACGGACATCTATGTGCTCGACTATGACGGCAATCTCTTCGATGCCGCGTTCCTGGGTGCGGTGGCGGCGCTCAGCTCCACCATCGTCCCGGCCAAGGCGGCTGGGAAGGGTGAGGACTATCCGCTCCCCATCCGTCACTTGCCTATCAGCGTGACGGCCGCACAGATAGAAAACTCTATATTGGTCGACCCGACTCTCGACGAAGAAAAGGTCGCAGCAGCTCGCCTGACGGTGACCACCGATGAGAACGGTGACCTGAGGGCGATGCAGAAGGGTCTGACCGGAGCGTTGACCTGGGACCAGATTCGCAAAATGATCGAGACCTCGCAGAGGCTCGGCAAAGATCTCCGGGACATGTTAGGGTGATGATCGATGGCAAAGGGAACAGTCAAGGCCGGGAGCGCCGGTAGGTTTGGAGCGCGCTACGGCGTGGTGGTGAGGAAGCTCACTCGGGACATTGAAAAGGCGGAGCGCACCAAGTACGAGTGCCCGACCTGCCACCATAAGAGCGTTAAACGCATAGCTTCCGGCATTTGGGAGTGCCGCCACTGCGACGCCAAGTTCGCAGCGGGCTGCTACTCACCCCTGAGCAAGCGCGTGGCCGAAAGGGAAGAGTCGGAGACAGAGGAGAAGGTCGCGGAGGAGCAGTAGATGTACAAGTGCGGTTGCTGCAACAAGCCGATCCGTTCGAACGTGAACCAGGTCGGCATGCAGTGCGAGAACTGCGGGTCCAAGATCTTCTACAAGGAACGGCCGAACGTCAAGAAGGTCATCAAGGGCAAGTGAGCCTATGCCCGCCGCCACCCTCAGACTGGCGACGCCCGACGCCGCCGTGGTCTTCGGCGCGCTTGCGCCCGAGGCAGGGCGAGATATACCTCGCACCCGGGTTCGCGCTTCATTGGAGAACGGCGACCTGGTATTGCGGGTGGAGGCGAGCGACCTATCCGCTCTGAGGGCGGCATTGAACTCATATCTCAGATGGATCATGGTGGCAGAACAGGTCAACAAACTGGCAGGTGCGTGAGATGAACGAGATTTCCCCCAAGTTGCAGAACCAGATAGCCCAATTCCAGCAGCTTCAGCAGCAGCTGCAATCCGTGCTCTCGCAGAAGTTCAGGCTGGAGGCGCAGCTGCGCGAGGCGCAGATGACCGTGGAAGAGCTAGGAAAGTCGCCGGACAAGGTCATCATCTACAAGTCCGTAGGCTCTCTGCTGATAAAAGCGAGCGACAAGACCTCCGTCCTCAAGGAAGTGGAGGAGGACAAGGAGACGCTCGAGATACGCATCAAGACCCTGGACCGGCAGGAGAAATCCCTGCGAGAGAAGTACCAGGTGATGCAGGACCAGCTCTCCAAGGCCTTGGGCAGCGGGGCAGCCCCGGCCCCCATCGACGAGAACTGAAACCCCTTTTCGTTCACAATTCTCCTGCTTCTAGGCGGGAGCGACGAAACTAGCTTATATCGATCTCAACCTTGCCAGCTTTCATGCTGCGGGCCATCGCCGAGGAGCTCAGGAACGGATCGATACTGGTCCTGGTGCATGGCAATGCCGACCCGGATGCGCTCGGCTGCGCCTACGCGATCTTCGGAAGCTTTCCCGAAGTGACCGTGGTCACGCCGGGCGGCATGGACCGCATCTCCAAGGTCATTGCGGATAAGCTTGATTTCGAGGTCCTGGCGAGCGCGGACCCCGAGCAATTCGATAAGGTGTTGGTCTTAGACACCTCCTCTCCAGACCAGCTGCTGCCTTTGACTCCACCACAGAAATGCATCGTCATCGATCACCACGCTCGCTCCGACCGGTGGGAAGGGAGCACCTACTACTGCGATGACAGTAAGCGAAGCTGCGCCGAAGTGGTGTACGAGTTGCTCAATGCAGGCAAGGTGAAGCTGAGCCGGAACGTCGCCCTGGCGCTGTTGGCCGGCATGCTGACGGACAGTGGACATTTCAAGTACGCCACCCCTGCGCTCCTCAAGACCTTCGGTGAGATACTGGAAGTGCAAGGCATCGAAATGGATGAGGTATTCTCGCTCACGGACATGGAACAGGACATCTCGGAGAGGATATCGCAGCTGAAGGGAGCGCAGAGGCTTCGGTTCGAGAGGCTCGGCGAACATCTGGTGGTGACATCGCACGGCTCGGCCTTCGAGAGCTCGGTGTGCAAGTCCATGCTCTCCCTGGGCGCGGACATCGCCTTCGTCGGATCTCAGAGAGGAGAGGAGTTCCGAGTCTCGGCCCGGGCCAGGCAGGATGTGGTGCGCATGGGGCTGCACTTGGGCAAGCTGCTGGAGGACGTGGGCGCGGAGACCTCCAACGACGGAGGCGGCCATGGTGGTGCTGCCGGATTGGTGGGCATCGGCGACGTGGAAGCCATACTGAACATCTGCATGTCGCGCTCATTGGACTTCTTGCGACGCGCTGGGAAGTAGCCGTTCTTGACGAGCGGATAGGACTCCGCTGGCTTTCACCCAGGTCGAAATCATCCCCTACTTCTGCATGATCTCCCGCAGGGCCTCTAGATTCTGGGGATGCTGCTGGAAATAAGTTCGGACCGGTTCCAATATACCGGTCATCGCCTGACCGACGCCGTTCTTCAGGTCCATGGGATGCAGTTTCCCCGCCCTGTAGGTCTCTTCCAGATCGGCGTAGCTCTTGAACTCCAGCGGACCACCGAACTTCGCCGATCTCTCGATCATCAGCGTTGGAATGCGGGGGAACACCACCATCTTGGCCATGTCCAAGACCGGATTCCCCTCCGCCTCAGGCGGACAGAAGGCCTTGGATATCTTGCGCTTGATTTCCTCTGGACTGTCGTGAATGAGCACTCCCGAATCGGGGTCGCTCTTGGACATCTTGGAGGCCGTCGGGTCCATGCGGTTGCCGCCCTTGAGCCCCGGCAGAAGGGGAGTGTGCAACGCGATGGGCTTCTTCCATTTCAGTCTGTCAGCCGCGTCCCGAGCCAGCATGTGCGCGCGCCTTTGGTCCATGCCCGAATAGGCCACGTCCAGGTCCATGGCGAATATATCCGCCGCTTGCATCAGTGGATAGAGCACCTTTGAGGAATCGACCTCCGCCTCATCCTCCGTTCGCCCCATGATGGTCATTGCCCTCTTGACCCGCATCAGACTGGATGCCTTGCCGATGTTGATGACCTTCTCCCAGTAGTCAATGGAGTCCATGAGGACGGAGGCGTATTCGAACTTGACCTTGTCTCGGGGGACTCCGAGGGCCTCGAAGCAATCCTCCATGTATCGCGCGCATGCCCTTATCTTCTCTATGTCGCCGCCGAACTTGTCGTTGATGTAGGCGTGCCAGTCGGCGAAGAAGATGGTCATGTGGAATCCTGCTTCCATGAAATCGTTGATCTTGCGCGCGCAGATCATCCAGCCGGCATGTACCAGGCCGGAAGGCTCGAAGCCGATATAGCCGCGGGGTGAGGGAATGGCCAGGAGGAGCGCTTGCAGCTCCTCGGGGGTCACGATCTCTTCCGCATTCCTCGCCACCAGCTCGTACCGCGCCTCAGGGTCCATGGTGATCGGGGAGGGATGCGACGGAGCATATTTCAAGTTTCTTTTTCGCCCAAGGAGGTCATCGCCGTATGATCGAAGTGCGGACGAGATGTTCGCCCGTCCTGAACTCGGTTACCGATTGGGAAGCATCTTCTTCTCGAGTGCCGCCGACGATTTCTCACCCGTCATCCGATCGGGCTTCGCTCGAATCGAGAGGATTCCGATCGTATCCCTTGCTAGGCGATTCCCTTAGGAATATTCAGAGCCAGATTCCTAAGGTCGTCCGCTCTGGACCATCTGGATATTTTGGAGGAGCTATGGCGTTCGGACTATTATGATTCCTGTTATACATATGTCTAATGTATATCATAATAACAAGCTGATTGATGCGTCTGCAAAGCTTTAATTATTCATTTGTCTATAGACCACATTCGTAGGGGGAACGCCCTCAGATCCGGAACTATGCCCGGATAAGGATCCTCAGAAACCTAGTAGCAGGGAGATGAGACCAATGGCGACCACGAACGGTGAAATGTTGAAGACTACCGACCTCTCGAGGAAACGGTCGAAAAAGGAAAGCAATCCGATCGCTGCGGCGATCGACATGTGCGCCAGCGGAAAGGTCAAGATGGTGGATTTCAAATTCATGGACCTTCCCGGTACAATGCAGCACGTATCCATACCAGCATGCAAGCTGGACGTGGAGAAGTTCACTGATGGCCACGGGTTCGATGGATCGAGCATCCGCGGTTTTGCCCAGATTAACGAAAGCGACATGCTGCTGATGCCGGATGTGAGCACAGCCATCATTGACCCGATCTACAAGGTCCCTACATTGTCTCTGGTCTGCGACGTCGCGGACCCGGTTACCAGGGAGAGATTCGAACGCGACCCGAGACTCATCGCCCAGAAGGCGGAAGCATACCTTATGTCCACTGGCATAGCGGACGTCGCCAATTTCGGGCCTGAGCTGGAGTTCTTCGTCTTCGACTCCGTTCGATTCGATCAGAACCAGCACTATGGCTACTACTACATAGATTCAGAAGAGGGCATTTGGAACTCAGGGCGCACGTCGGACAACGGCTCTGGTGCCAACCTAGGTCACCGCCCACGCAACAAGGAAGGGTACTTCCCTGCACCTCCTGTGGACACTCTGCAGGATTTCCGTTCCGAGTGCGTCATGAGGCTCATGGATGCGGGCATCGATTGCGAAGTGCACCACCACGAGGTCGCAACGGCTGGACAGGGCGAGATTGGCATGCGCTTCCAGACCCTGACCAGAATGGCAGACCAGGTGATGCTCTACAAATACATACTCAAGAACGTGGCCAAGGAGAACGGCAAGACCATCACGTTCATGCCCAAACCCTTGTACGGCGACAACGGCACGGGCATGCACGTGCACCAGAGCCTGGGGAAGAGTGGCAAGAACGTCTTCTTCGATGAGGAGGGGTATGCTCTGCTCAGCGAGGCCGCCATGTACTACATTGGAGGGTTGCTGGAGCACTCGCCCGCCTTGCTGGCGTTGACCTCACCCTCCACCAATTCCTACCGCCGGCTCGTGCCCGGCTATGAGGCGCCTGTGAACCTCGTCTACTCGAAGCGCAACCGCTCCGCGGCCATCCGCATCCCGGTCTACAGCACCAGCTCCAAATCCAAGAGGATCGAGTACCGACCGCCAGATGCCACCTGCAACCCTTACTTGGCTTTCGCGGCCATGCTCATGGCCGGCCTGGACGGCATCAAGAAGAAGATCCACCCGGGAGAGCCGCACGACATGGACCTGTTCGAGCTCTCCAAGGAGGAGGCGGCGAAGATCAAGCAGGTGCCGGACAGCCTAGACAAGTCCCTGGAAGCCCTGGAATCGGACCACGACTTCCTTCTCCAGGGCGGCGTGTTCACCGAGAACCTCATCCAGACCTGGATCGACTACAAGAGGCACAAGGAGAACGATGCCATCCGACTGAGGCCTCATCCATACGAGTTCTTCCTTTACTTCGACGCCTGAGGCGTCTTGGGGAAGAACAGGCGATGCGCCCGGTTCTGCAACCTGCGCACCGCCGGGGAGGGGCAGCTCCCTGCCCCCTCCCCAAACCCCCATTTGGGAGATTCGCCTTTCCTGACCGTTCGATGGACGAGAATGCAGTTCGTCAGAAGGAATCGAGGCCTGACGCCCTGAGAATAGTACTGGACCTGGATGGATCATGAGATGACGGCTTGGGCCACTCAACCGTTCAAAGCCCTCTGCAATGCCTCGGCCGCAAGGTTCACGACGTCCTTGACCATGGACGTCGGTGGGCAATAGGCACTCTCGAAGCTGGCCACGAACTCGTCCGCGCTCACGCCCTTCAGGACGGCGGCCGTTAGCCAATCGATGCGGCCCGTTACCTCCTCGCCACCGACGATCTGTGCGCCCACTATCTTGCGAGTCTCCTGGTCAGCGAGCATCTTGACCGTGATGCTCTTGCCGCCCGGGTAGTACCGGGCCCTGGTGAGCCCGGTCACCCTTCCCTCGACAAGCTTGAGGCCATAGTACTCCGCCAAGCTCTGGGACAACCCCGTCCCAGCCACCTGCATTTCGCCCAGGCAGCTCACCCAGGGAGCAACTACCGGTGGATAGCTCGCGCAGCCGCTCGCGGCGTTGATGCCGGCCACGCGCCCCTGCCGGACAGCTGCGGTCCCCAGCTGGTTCATGGTCGGTCCAGGCGTCACGGCGTTCTCGCACATGATCACATCCCCGGCCAGATACACATCCTTCACCAGACGGTTCTTGCGGTAGGGTTGAAGGGTGGCGCTCACCCGCACCGCTCCCAAAGCGCCGATGTCCAGTCCCATCATGCTCGGGAGCTCTAGGTTCGCTCGCACGCCGGTCGCCATGATCACCATCTGGCACTCTGTCTCTTTGCCGGCGGCGACGACCCCCTCCACCTTATCCTTGCCTCTGATGGCGGCCATTGGTGCGGACAATGCGATCTCGATCCCCTTCTTCTCACAGTGGTGCTGCACGAGAACGGCCATGTCCGGGTCCAGCAACCGGGGTACGACCTGGGGGAACATCTCCACCACCGTGACCTTCTTTCCCAGTCTGTTGATCGCCACGGCCATCTCCAGGCCGATCACTCCCGCTCCTGCCACCACCACGCTCTGAACCCGCTTCAGGGCGTTCTGTATCGCCTCTCCATCGGCCAAGTTGTGAACGGTGAACACACCAGGCAGCTTCGCCCCCTCCACGGGAGGAACGAAGACGATGCCCCCAGGGCAGAGGACCAGTGAATCATATGGGAGCTCTTCTCCGACCGAGGTACGGAGCTTCTTCGAATCCATGTCGACCGCGATGACCTTGGTCGCGGTCTTGATCTTGATGCCACGTTCCTGCTCATAGAACTCCGGGGTATGCATGACGATCGACCGGAAGTCGGGGATCGATCCCTCGATGACGTACGGTATGGCACAGGGCGAGTAGGCCACGTGCTTGTCCTCGGTGATTACTGTGATGCTC
>Ga0315291_10001129_pt1 | contig 35709 bp, 32 predicted proteins | sample YL17G12_20_MG_FD_203070 | JGI IMG/M metagenome (GOLD analysis project Ga0315291, IMG submission 203070) | Sediment microbial communities from Yellowstone Lake, YNP, Wyoming, USA - YL17G12_20 | ecosystem: Environmental > Aquatic > Freshwater > Lake > Sediment | place: USA: Wyoming | collected...
GGTCTGTGATGAGCGACGTGATTCATGTTACCCAACTGACCAAGCACTACCCGGCGGCCCGGGGGGCGGCGCCAGTCCGCGCCGTGGACGGCATCGAGTTCACCGTGCGCGAAGGAGAGGTCTTTGGCTTCCTGGGCCCCAACGGCGCGGGCAAGACGACCACCATCCGTATGCTGACCGGCCTGACCCGCCCCACCGCTGGCGGCGCCCGTGTGCTGGGATTCGACCTGGCGACCGACGTGACGCGCATCAAGAAGCGCATCGGCGTGGTGCCGGAGATGTCCAACCTGTACGACGAACTCTCGGCCTTCGACAACCTGGTGTTCTCCATGCAACTGTACGGCGTGCCGCGCCGGGAGCGCCAAGCCCGTGCTGAGGAACTGCTGGCCCGCTTCCGCCTGGGCGAGAAACGGGACACCCCCTTCGCCAAACTCTCGCGGGGGATGAAACGGGCGCTCACCGTCGCTGCCGCCCTGGCCCATCGCCCGCCGCTCCTGTTCCTGGACGAGCCCACCACCGGCCTGGACGTGATGAGCGCGCGCAACCTGCGGCAGATGATCGCCGGCCTGCGCGACGAGGGGGTGACCGTCTTCCTCACCACCCACTACCTGGAGGAGGCCGAGCGGCTGTGCGACCGCATCGCCATCATCGTCCGGGGGCGCATCGTGGCGCTGGACACGGTGGATGGGCTGAAGGCGCAGGTGCAGGGCCGCACGGCGGTCGAGGCGACGTTGGAGGACAAGGATGGCCGCGTCGAGACCGTGCGCTTCGACGGCGACGACGTGGAAGCGGCGCTGCGCGCGACGTTGGCGCAGGCTGAGGCGACTGGGCGGCGGGTGCTCGCCATCAACACCCTCCGTCCGACGCTGGAAGACGTGTTCGTGCGGATGACCGGCCTGAGCGCCGAGGTGATGCTGGCCGAAAAGGGCGGCAAAGGAGGGCCCAATGCTGGCGGATGACCTGCGCGGAATGTGGTACATCGCCCTGAAAGACCTGCGGGCCTACTACTTCAAGCCGCCCAACATCAGTTGGGGCATCCTCTTCCCATTTGCGTTCGTGCTGGCCTTCGCCATCCGCAATCCCGGCGACCTGCGGGAATTGGTGCCGGGGCTGTTGGCGCTGACTGTCCTCTTCGGCACCAGTTCGATGGAGGCCATCGTCATCGTCTTCGAGCGGCGCACCGGCTCACTGGAGCGGCTGCTGCTGGCCCCGCTACGGCTGCCGGCGCTGCTGGCGGGGAAACTGCTGGGCGGGATGACCTTCGGGCTGACGGTGACGGCGGTGGTGCTGGTCGTCGCCCTGGCCATCTTTGGCGCGGGCTCCGTCCACTGGCCGCTGCTCGTCGCAGCGTTGGTGCTCTCGGCGGCGGCCTTCTCGGCGCTGGGGGCGTTCGTCTCGGTGGCGGTGCGCGAGGTGTTCGAGGCGCAAACACTGGCGAATTTCGTGCGCTTCCCGATGATGTTCCTGGGCGGCATCTTCGTGCCCCTGTCGTCCATGCCGCCTGCCTTGCAGGTCGTGGCCCGCGTCCTGCCGCTGACCTACGCGGTCGAAGCGCTACGGGCGGCGCTCGACGGGCGCGCGTCGCCCACGACCGCGCTCGACCTGGCCGTGCTGGCGGCCTTTACGGCAGTGCTGTTCTGGCTGGCGGTGCGCACGCTGGCCCGGCGGGTGGCGTAGGAGTGAAGGGGACGAGAGCATGACCTCGACGCCGTTGTTACACCCTCCGCGCCGTATCTGGCTGGCCCTGGAGGGGTCGGATATCATCGAGTTGAAGCAAGTGGTGCAAGACCGCGACGTAGCGGGGGCGGACGATTTCTTCCGGCGTGTGGTCGCGCCGCGCGTGCGCGAGGCCGCCCGGCGGCGCGGCATTTTGATAGAGGGAGAAGATGACTGTTTACCTGGATAACGCGGCCACGAGTTGGCCCAAGCCGGAAGCGGTCTATTGGGCGGTGGACCGCTTTATGCGCGAGGTGGGCGCGACCCCCGGCCGGGGCGGCCACCGGCGGGAAGAAGAGGCCCAACGCATCGCCGACCAGACCCGCGAGGCCCTGGCCCGGCTGGTCCACGCCCCCGACCCGCAGGGGGTGGCCTTCACGCTGAACGCCACCCAGGCCATCAACATGGCGCTCAAGGGGCTGCTGCACCCTGGCGATCACGTCGTCACCTCGTCCATCGAGCACAACGCGCTGTGGCGGCCGCTCAAGGCGCTGGAACGGCGCGGCGTGCAAGTCACCGCCATCACCTGCGCGCCCAACGGCGCGCTCGACCCGGCGGACGTGGAGGCGGCCCTGCGCCCCAACACACGCCTGGTCGCAACGCTGCACGCCTCTAACGTGCTGGGGACCATTCTGCCCATCGCCGAGATCGGGCAAATCGCCCACCGCCATGGGATACGTTTCCTGGTGGACGCGGCCCAGACTGCCGGGGCGTACCCGATTGATATGGAGGCGATGCGCGTGGACCTGCTGGCCTTTGCCGGGCACAAGGGGCTGTACGGCCCCCACGGCACAGGGGGGCTGGTCGTGCGGCCCGGCGTCGCACTGGAGACGTGGGTCGAGGGCGGGTCGGGCGTCGAATCGGCGTCGGAGACGATGCCGGAGGCGCTCCCGGCACGGCTGGAGGCCGGCACGCAGAACGCGGCCGGGATCGCGGGCTTGCTGGAAGGGGTGCGCTTTGTGCTGGAACAGAGTGTGGAACGTATCCGCGCCCACGAGATGGAGATAGCGGCGCTGCTCATCGAGGGACTGCGCGAGATACCGGGGGTGACCGTCCTGGGGCCGGACGCTCTGACCCGGCGCACGGCGGTCGTCTCCGTCACCGTCGAGGGCTACGCGCCCGACCAACTGGCGACCGTGCTGGATCAGGCGTTCGACGTGGCGACGCGCGGGGGCCTGCACTGCGCGCCCCAGGCGCACCGGACGGCGGGGACGCTGGAATGCGGGGCATTGCGCTTCAGCCCCGGCTATTTTACCACCGCCGATGAGGCCCGGCACGCCGTGGACGCCCTGCGGGAGATCGTGTAGGCGCAAAATGGCAAAGCAGCGCATCGAAAAGACGCTGATCATCCTGGACGAAGACGAGGTGCGCCGGGTGTTGCTCCTGGCACGAGCGGGAGACCCGCAGGAAATCTACCACTTCGTCAAAGAGGTCATCGCCAGGAAGGTCGAGGCAGCGCTGCGCATGCGCTGCGGTTAGCACGGCGGAGGAGGCAAGATGTCCAAAGTGAGCGTGGTGCTGGATGAGCAACAGCAAGCCGAGTTGCAGATGCTCCTGGCCGACGGCGATGGCGCGGCGGCGCTGCGCTTTCTAAAAAAGGTGATCTGGGTCCAGGTGCAGGCGGTGCGCCGCAAGGAGTTGCGCAGCCACCTGGAAGCGGGCCAGGGCTAAAACGCGCCTGCCGGTCTTGGGTAGAGTGCATTGGGAAGGACGAATCATGGAAGAGAGCAAAGCACAAGAGATCCGTACATGGGGCGCAGAACTGAGGACCATCCTCGGTCTGTCGGGCGCTGCCGTGGGGGTCAGGTTCCTGACCGATGGAGAGCGACCGAGCGAAGCGCAGGCGCTCCAGCAGCACCGCTATTGCCAGGCGCTCATGCGGGCGCGGCGCGGCGAGTCGGTGCTGCTGGATGGGGAAGGCATCGCCTGTCCGGCCGCGGCAGCCGCCTTTGGCTTCCGCCCACTGCCCGCCGGGCTCCAGAGCGGCAAGGGCCTGATCGGGTTCGGCATCGTGGCCGACGAGGCGGTAGGGAGGAGGATGTTCGAGGCTATGCCCCGGCTCGAACCCGGTCAGGTGCGGGGCCTGCACCTCTTCCCCCTGGACCAGGCTGTGGACGCGCCCGACGTGGTGGTGGTCGAGGACGAGGTGGAGAAGCTGATGTGGATCAGCCTGTCGTATCTCCACGCCACGGGCGGCGCGCGCGTCTCCAGTTCGACGGCAGTGCTCCAGGCGACGTGCGTGGATTCGACCATCATCCCGTACCTGGAGGGCCGGCTGAACCAGGGCTATGGCTGTTACGGCTGCCGGGACGCCACCGACCTGGGGACGAACGAAACCGCTCTGGGCTTCCCCGCCGCCATGCTGCCGGCCATCGTGGAGCATCTGGAATACCTGGCCCAGAAGGCGATCCCCACGTCTCGCTCCAAGCAGGCGTGGGCGGCGCTTCAGACCAGGAATTCGCGTCAGGCAGAGGTCGAATAACGAATGGCAGAGGAGACACCAAGTGGCCTGCGTTCGTATCAGGTGACCGCAGAACGCCAGGATGAGACCCATGCGCGGGCCTCGTCCCATGGCTACACCCTGACCCTGGGCGTGCGCCCGGGCGACCCGACGGCCGGCCTGGCTTCAACGCCGCCGAGACTCTGCTGGCCTCGCTGAGGTTTCACAACCACAAAGGATCCGAAAACTTGGAGGTTCCAAGATGGATATTCTTCTGCTCGCAATTGTGACTTATTTGGTGATCGTTACGATAGGGTATGCGATCAACAAATACCTGCGCATGCCGTGGATGTTCACCGTCGTCGTGTTGGGGATGGTTCTCTCTGGACTGGGTTTGTTTCAGGGCGTAATGGAAAGCGAAACGTTCCGATTCTTGTCAAAAATGGGCATGTTGTTTTTTCTTTCCACCATCGGCATTGACCTGGAAATCGAGCAAATCCGAAAATTAGGGCGCTACATCGTGGGCGGCGATATCCTGCTCACGTTGACTGAAGGGCTGTTTTTGGCCCTCTTTTTCTATTTTGCTTTTCCAGAATTCGTGAGCCACTCTTTCCTCGTCGCGCTGATCGCCGGAATCGCTTTTGGCACCGTGGGTGAAGTGGTGCTGCTCGCCATTCTGAAGGAATTTGGGCTCGAAAAAACGCGCTTCGGGCAACTGGCGCTGGGCATCGGTGTGTTCGACGACATCTTTGAAGTCCTGGCCCTGGCGCTCGTCATTGCCTTGCCCGCGCTCACGGCCGGGGGCGCTCCAAACACAGCAGTGCAGAATTCAGTCATCATCGTGCTTTCGTTGGCGGGGATAGTGGCGGCGACGCTTCTCCTATCGCAAGTGGGCAAATTCACACGCCGTTACCTGGAAAGCGTGCCAAGCGATTCGTTCGTTATCCCATTTGCGATCTTTATGATGATTTTCTCCTTCATCTATTTCGGAGCCAGAGGATTCGAAAACATGGGGATCGTCGCGGCCATTTTCAGCGGCGTTGCGGTCAAGCAGGTCTTGCCGGAAAAATTCATCCAACAGTACAAGAAACCCGTCTTCTTTGTAGCCAACATTTTTCTGGGGCCGTTTTTCTTTCTCAGCCTGGGCGGCACAATGTCTTTGGGGGCCCTTTTGACCTACCCATTGCTAATACTCGTCATCATTACCATTTCGCTGTTCTCGCGCCTGTCGGTGTCCTACTTGTTGTTCCATAAAATTCTCGGCAAGCGCCAGTCGCTCGTCATGGGAGTAGGATTGACGGCAAAATTCAGCACCAGCGTGGTCAGTGAAAATCTCTTGTTTTCGTCAGGCCTGATTGCCCAGCCTCTTTACTCAGCCATCATGGCCGCCTTTATCATCTTGAAGCCGATCATCGTCGGTGTTTTTTCAAGAAGCCTGGCGATGACGAAGGATACCATCCATTGAGATTTTGGAAGAGGCGCAAGATGAAACTCGAAAATCCAAGCGAAATCGGCGAAAGCCTGCCGCCTTTGGCCAAGAGTTTGGGAAGGTGCTCGACCCGTGTGACCCCAAGAGAGCAGGAACAGACGGAATCACAAACGTCCACAGCGCAAACCATTCAAACCGACCAAGCGTCTCGCCTGACGCTGCGTCTGCTGGACGAACTGATCGGCGGCAACGCGACAGACCGGGTGGGTATGCGCCTGTAGGACGGCACATCCTGGCCCGACGACGCTCCGCACGCGGCCACGGTGGTGCTCAAGCACCCCGGCGCGCTGCGGGCGATGTTCCTGCCAGGCAACGAGGTGGGCCTGGCCGAAGCCTATTTGTACGACGATTTCGACGTTGAGGGCGAGATGGAGGCTGTCTTCGAGCTGGCCGAGGCGCTGGAGCCAGCCGCCCTGGGTTGGAGGCGAAAGCTGCGCCTTGCGCGCGACCTGCTACACCTGCCGACCGGGCAGGGACGCCGGCCCGGCCGGCGCGGCCCGGCAAAGTTAAGGGGCAGGCGACATTCGGTGGAGCGCGACCGCCAGGCGGTGACCTTCCACTATGACGTATCTAACGATTTTTACGCTCTCTGGCTCGACCGGCGCATGGTCTATTCCTGCGCCTACTTTTACTCGCCCGACGAGGAACTGGACACAGCCCAGGAACGTAAACTGGACTACCTGTGCCGCAAGCTGCGGTTGCGGCCCGGCCAGCGGCTGCTGGACGTGGGCTGCGGCTGGGGTGGCCTGGTGATCCACGCCGCGCAGCACTACGGCGTGGACGCCACCGGCATCACCCTCAGCCAGCCTCAGGCTGACCTGGCAAATGAACGGATTGCTGCAGCAGAACTGGCGGACCGCTGCCGGGTATGGGTGCGCGACTATCGGGAAATAGACGAACCCGACCGCTACGATGCGCTGGTCAGCGTGGGCATGTTTGAGCATGTGGGCGCGGCGCTGCTGCCGACCTACTTTGCCCAGACCTGGCAACTGCTCAAGCCCGGCGGCGTCTTTGTCAACCACGGTATTGCCAACACCGCCGCCGACCGGCCGGGGCGGCGCAGCCCGTCCTTCTCCCAGACCTACGTCTTTCCCGACGGCGAGCTGGTGTCCATCAGCACCACTCTGCGCGTCGCCGAGGAATCCGGCTTTGAGGTGCGTGACGTGGAGAGCCTGCGCGAGCATTACGCGCTGACACTGCGTCACTGGGTGCGCCGCCTGGAGACGCACCACGAGCGGGCTTTGCAGTTTGTGGACGAGCCGACTTATCGCGTCTGGCGGCTGTTCATGTCCGGTTCGGCCTACGGATTTTCAACGGGACGGCTCAACCTTTACCAGGCGCTATTAGTCAAGCCGGGTGAGCGCGGGCAGAGCGGCTTGCCGCTAACCCGCGCCGACTGGTACGCTTGAGCGGTGAGGAGGTGCATCATGGTCGGGATCAAGACTTTGGCCGACATGCTGACCGGTGCCCGTTTTCTGCTGGGGCCATATTTGGTGTGGCTGGGTCTTCGTGGAGGGCCTGAAGTGGTGACTGCCGCCGTCCTGACGCTGCTGGTTGCCTGGATCACGGACGTGCTGGATGGCCCCCTGGCCCGCCGTGACCCGCGAGGCATCCACTCCTGGATCGGCGACCACGATCTGCAAGCGGACGTGACGGTGGCTCTGGGCGTGTGGGTCTACCTGGCCCTGGCCGGGTTCCTCTCCGCCTGGCTGGCCGTGGCCTATGTGTTGGCAGCCGCGGTGGCTTTATGGCACTTTGGCTCGCTCCACCTGGCCTGGGGGGTGCAGGCTTTGCCCTACGGGGCGATGATCTGGACGGCCTGGCGGGTGGCGCCACCGTACGGTCTGTTGTTGGTGGCCTGGATCGGCCTGGTGCTCGTTGTCACCTGGCCGCGTTTCCCCCAACGCGTCCTGCCAGAGTTCCTGGCCGGGATGCGCGATTTGTTGCAACGACAGCAGAATGATCCGCCAGGTGCTGAAGCGGCGCCATCGGAAAGCGCCTGCAGCGGAAAATGAGGGGGAAGAATTCAATGCCACACCTGTTGATCATCGGCGGGAGTGACGCCGGCATCAGCGCCGCGCTGCGCGCGCGGGAGGTGGACCCGGCCTGCGACGTCACCGTCGTCGCCGCCGACCGCTATCCCAACTACTCGATCTGCGGCCTGCCGTTTTGGTTGAGCGGCGAGATCGCCGATTGGCGCGACCTGGCTCACCGCAAGGCCGAGGACATCGCCGGCCAGGGCATCCACCTGCTGCTGGAGCACACGGCGCAAGCCATCAATCCGACCGGCAAGACAGTCACGGTGGTGGACGGCACCGGACACTCGCGGCAGATACCGTACGACAAACTCGTGATCGGCACGGGCGCCGTCCCGGCCCGCCCTCCTATCAGGGGGCTGGAGCAGCCGGGCGTCTTTTTCCTGCGCACGATGGCCGACGGCTTCGCCCTGCACGACTTTATGGCAGCGCAGTCGCCCGCCTCCGCCGTGGTGGTGGGCGCCGGGTACATTGGCCTGGAGATGGCGGACGCCTTGACCCGGCATGGGATGAAGGTCACGGTGGTGGAATACCTCCGCTCTGTGCTGACCACCCTCGATCCGCCGCTGGGTCTGCTCGTGGGCGAGGAGTTGAGCCGACACGGTATCACGGTCGCCACGGGCGTGGCGGTGGAGGCGATTGACCGCCAGAGACAGCGCCTGAACGTCGCAGGCTCCGGGGGCTTTCGCGCCGAGGCCGACCTCGTACTGGTAGCGACCGGCGTGCGGCCGAATGCGAGCCTGGTGGCCGCGGCCGGCGTCGAAGTGGGCCGCTGGGGCGCGATCCGCGTCAACCAGGCGATGGAGACGAACGTGCCCCACGTATATGCCGCCGGGGACTGCGCCGAGACGTATCACCGGCTGCTGGAGCAGTGTGTCTACCTGCCTCTGGGCTCCACGGCCCACAAGCAGGGGCGCGTCGCGGGGGAAAACGCCGTCGGCGGGCAGGCCGTTTTCAGCGGGACGTTGGGCACGCAGGCGGTGCAGATGTTCGACCTCGTCGCTACCCGCACGGGCCTGCGCGACGCCGACGCGCGCGAGGCAGGCTTCGATCCCCTTAGCGTGCAGGTCGAAACCTGGGATCACAAGGTCTACTACCCCGGCGCGCACCGGCTGCACCTCCGCGTTACCGGCGATCGCCGGACGGGTTTGCTGCTGGGTGCGCAGATCGTCGGCCACCGCACAGCGGAGGTGTCCAAGCGGGCGGACGTGTTCGCCATGGCGCTGTTCAAACGGATGGGGGTGGACGAGTTGAACGACGTGGATCTCAGTTACACGCCGCCCCTCAGCAGCCCGTGGGACGCCGTGCAGATGGCGGCACAAGGTTGGGTGACAGAGCAGAGTCGTACGGTTCCTGTACCCAACGAGGTGATAGGCTGATGGAAGCGATCTACATGGATCACAACGCCACCACCCCTCTGCGGGCGGAGGTGCGGGAAGCGATGTCGCCTTACCTGAATGAGGTGTTCGGCAATGCTTCGAGCATTCACACCTGCGGGCGCGCGGCGGCCAAGGGCATCAACCGGGCGCGGGAGCAGGTGGCCGAGGCGCTGGGCTGCCGGCCGGAGGAGGTGGTCTTCACCGGCGGCGGTACCGAGGCGGACAACCAGGCCATCAAGGGCGTCGCCTGCGCCTTGCGAGAGAAAGGCAACCACATCATCACCACCCAGATCGAGCATCACGCGGTGCTGCACACCTGCCAGTACCTGGAGAAGCAGGGCTTTCAAGTCACCTATCTGCCAGCGGACGAGTATGGTATGGTGGACCCGCATAACGTGCGCCGGGCCATCAACGATCATACGATCCTGATCAGCGTCATGCACGCCAACAATGAGGTGGGCACAGTGCAGCCTCTGGCCGAGATCGGGCGTATCGCCAGGGAGAAAGACGTGCTGCTCCACACCGACGCGATACAGACCTTCGGCAAACTGCCCACCCGGGTGGACGAATTGGGAGTGGACCTGCTCTCCCTTTCGGCTCACAAACTCTACGGCCCCAAAGGCGTGGGCGCGCTGTACGTACGCCAGGGTACCCGGCTCGACCCGCTGCTGCACGGCGGCCACCATGAGCGCAACCGCCGGGCCGGGACGGAGAACGTGGCCGGCATCGTGGGGCTGGGCCGGGCGGCGGAACTGGCGCTAACAGAGATGGAGGAGGAGGCCGGCCGCCTGGCGAGCCTGCGGGAGCGACTGTGGCACGGAATCGTGGCCAACGTCGAGGGAGTGCGGCGCAACGGGCATCCAACCCAGGCCCTGCCCGGCACGCTCAACGCCTGCTTCGAGTACATCGAGGGGGAGTCCATCGTCCTGGGACTGGATATGAAGGGAATAGCCGTCTCCAGCGGCTCGGCCTGTACTGCGGGCGCATTGGATCCCTCACACGTGCTGCTGGCGATGGGGCTGGAGCCGGGCATCGCTCAGGGCGCCGTCCGCTTCAGCCTGGGGCGAGAGAACACCGTCGAGCAGGTGGAAACCGTGGTAGCCGCATTGCAGGGCGTCATCAAGCCGCTGCAGGTGATGATGGCTTCTTAGAAAAGCCGATGAGCAACAACGATCTGCTGTGGCACAGTTTCACCATCACCCACGTGCGGGATTGTATCGCCGACCCGAGCAAGAACCGGATCGTGGCCGAGTTTTCGGACGACATCTCGCCCGTCTTCCCTTACTTGAACGCGACTATGCCCAACTTGATGTACAACCCTGGGGCCGAAACGGTGACCATCAAACGAGGAGAGCGCATCCTCACCTTCTACTCCCGCGTGGTGACGATGGCCAAGGTGGAGGGGGCCGAGGACGCAGCAATACAACTCAACTGGTTCAAGGACCTGTGCAACGATACCTGGCAGCGGCGGGAAGAGATCACCCCGCTCTACGAACGGCGCAGGCTGTTGGGGCCACTGGACGTGTACCGGCTGCTGCCGAAGTCGAACTGCAAGGCGTGCGGTGAAGCCACCTGCATGGCTCTCGCCTTCGGGCTGCTGCTGGGTAACCGTGAATTGTCCGCATGTCCTCACCTGCAGGAGGAGGACTTGGTCGAGGGTGGCCGGCGGCTGGCGGAGTTGTTGGGCTTGTTCGCTGGCCTCTCGGCGGATCACCCCGCACAGTCGCGCCGTGATGAGGGCAGTGTGGGGCCGCCAGAACGCCGCTTGACATCGGCGTAAGTGTGTAGTATAATTCAACCGTCACTGAATTATCGGGTTGTGCACGAACGGAGACAACTATGAATGGAAAACCCGCAGACGTCGTTGAACTGGCCAATGCGTTGAAAGTGCTGGCCGATCCGACCCGCCTGGCGATCCTGGATTTGCTCGTGGAAGGCGTGCAGTGCAACTGTCACCTGGGCGGCCGGCTGGGTCTGCCGATGAACCTGATCTCGCATCATCTCAAGATCCTGCGTGAAACCGGTTTGGTGAATGTCGAGCGCGACCCATTCGATGCACGCTGGGTGTATTACTCGGTCATCCCAAAGAAACTGGCCGAATTGCGCGGGCAGCTGTCCGCCTTCCTGGACCCCGAGCGCATCCAGCCACGCCTACCGACGTGCGGGCCACGTCTGGTGGGCACAGAGAGCCTGCACGCTGCAAACTGGTAAACGGCGTTCGCCTCGTTTGCCGACGCCGCTTTTTTCGTCCCCAATACTTCGAAGGAGGTTGAATTAAATGAGTGAGCCCGACGCAACAATCCAATCAACGCAGACCGTATCCACGAATGGGGCACGCGTAGAGATCTTTGACACGCCGATGTGCTGTCCCACCGGCGTGTGTGGACCGACGCTCGACCAGACCCTGCTCGACGTGAACGAGATGATCCTGGCATTGCAGGCCGAGGGCGTGGGCGTCGTGCGCTACCAGATGACCAGCCACCCCCAGGCGTTCCTCGACAACGCTCAAGTCCTGCGCCTGGTACGCGAACGACAACTGGCCGCCTTGCCCATCACCGTCGTACGAGACCAGATCGTCAAAGTGGGAGCATACCCCACCCTGGCCGAAGTCAAATCTTTTCTCAATGGAGCAAACGTATGAGTACCCGGTTTATCTTTTTCTCCGGCAAGGGCGGCGTGGGTAAGACCTCGATGGCCTGCGCCAGTGCCGTGCGCCACGCTGACGAGGGCCACAAGACGCTCATTGTCACGACCGACCCGGCCTCGAACCTGGCCGACGTATTCGAGCAGGTCATCGGCCACAAGATCACCCCGATCCATGGCCTGTCCAACCTGTGGGCAATGGAGATTGACCCGGACAAGGCTACCGACGAATACAAAGAGCGGGCCCTGGCCCCGATTCGTGCCGTCTTCCCTCCACAGATGGTGCAGGTCATCGAGGAGCAGATGAGCGGCCCATGTACTGCGGAAGTGGCTGCCTTCGACCGCTTCACCGATTTTCTGGATGTGCCCGCCTCTCCTGGAGTGCAGGCGTTCGACGTGGTCATCTTTGACACCGCTCCCACCGGCCACACGCTGCGCCTGCTAGAGTTGCCTGCCGCGTGGGTACATACCATCGAACAATCTAGTACAGCCAACGGCCAGACCTGTATTGGCCCGTCGGCGGCCATCCAGACGTCCAAACTCAAGTACGAGCGCGCCCTGTCTGCGATGCGCGACTCGACTCAGACGACCTTCATCTTCGTGCTACAGCCCGAAGCCACGCCGATCAAAGAGACCAGGCGTGCCACCGGTGAACTGGCCAAACTGGACATTCACACCCATCAACTCATCGTCAACGGCATCCTGCCGCCCGAAGAGGCGTCCAATCCGTTCTTCGCCCAACGGGTGGCGATGCAGGAACACTACCTCGACCAAATCGCACGCGAACTGCCACTGCCCGCCCGTCGCATGTTCCTGCTCGACGGCGAGATCAAAGGCGTCGCCCGCCTGCGGCAAGTCGCCGAGGTGTTGCTCGACGGCAAACCTCGCCCACGAACACAGACACCCGCGCGCCCGCAGGTGCAGGTGCCGATCGCTTCACCCCGTAGCGACGTCTTGACCCGCGTGGAGCCGAACGGCCACCGGCGGGTGGTCTTTTTCGCCGGCAAGGGGGGCGTGGGCAAGACTTCGGCCTCGTGTGTGACGGCGGTCTGGCTGGCGCGCCAGGGCTACGAGACGCTGCTGTTGACCACCGATCCGGCCGCACACCTGGGTGACGTGTTGGGCGTGCCCGTCGGTGACGAGGCCCGGCCTATCGCTGGCGTACCGAACCTGTGGGCGGCCAAGATTGACCCCAAGGGCGCGGCCGAGGCGTACAAGGCGCGCATCCTCGACGATGCCCGCCAACGTGGCCGCCCGCCGGAGGCGATCAAGGCGATGGCCGAAGAACTGGACAGCCCGTGTACTGAAGAGATGGCCGCTTTCGACAAGTTCATTGACTTTGCCTCGCAAGAACAATGGGACAGCATCGTGTTCGACACCGCGCCGACCGGCCACACGTTACGTCTGTTGGAATTGCCGATTGACTGGAGCAGGCAACTCGACGTCAAGATCTTTGCCTCGGTGGACACAGCCGCAGCCGACGACGTCGCCAAGAAACGTTTCGGGCAGGTGATCGAGATGATGCGCGACCCCGACCGCAGCACGTTTGCGTTCGTGATGTACCCGGAATCCACGCCCATCGTCGAGGCCTACCGGGCCGTCCAGGAACTGCGCACGGTCGGGATCGAACCAGGGCTGGCCGTCGCCAACCTCGTTCTGCCGCCGGAAGAATGCACCACACCCTACACGCAAGCACGCCGGGCGATGCAAGAGAAATACCTGGCCGAGATCGCGCAGCGTTTCGCCGTCCCCATTCTACACATCCCGCTCTTGCCGTACGAAGTGAAGGGGCTGGACGTCCTGACCAAGTTAGGAGATCAGGTTTATGGAAATCGCGGAGAAGGTCATCGAAACACGAGCAGCAAATGAGGGATTGGGAAGTGCGGTGCGCCAGGCAGCACGCGATTTTGCCGAGGCGCTGGCCGGGACGCCACAGTTCGAGACTTTCGATCAGGCCGCCGAACGGCTGCGCTGCGACGAGGCTGCCCAACGGGTGATCCGGGCGTTTCAGACCAAACAGCGCTCGCTGCAGGTGATGCAAATGCTGAAGGCAGTGAGCGTACAAGACCAGGCTGAACTGGATCGGCTGCGAGAGGCATTCCTGGTCGAGCCAGCCGTCGCTGCCTATTTGCAGGCGCAGGCAGACCTCACAACGCTCTGCCGGGCCGCCGCCGATTTGCTTTCCCGCCACATCGGGTTGAGTTTCACCGCTGCCTGTGGACCGGGTTGCTGCTGAGAGGTATGCGATGAATGACACACTATCTATGACACTTCCTGCTGACCTGTTGGCTGTTATCGAGACTCTGGCGGAAAACCTGTTGCGCGCCGAACCGATTGTCCATTACCATCAGGCGCAGGCGCGCCTGGAAGCAGACCAGCAGGCGCATAGCCTGCTTGAACGCCTGTCAGCCGCTCAGTCTGACTTGCGCAAGCGCCAGTCACGCGGGATGCTGACACAGGCGGATGTGGACAACTTGCGCATGCTACAGCGAGATGCGCAAGCCAACCCTGTCATTATGGACTACGCCGAGGCTCAGCAAGCTGCCCTCGCTTGTCTGCCCGTGGTGAATCAAGAGATCAGTCAACTGCTGGGTATAGATTTCGCCTCGTTGGCTGGCCCAGGGAGTTGTTGAGCCGTTGACAGAAAGGAGTCACTATGCCGTTTTACACTTTTCGATGCGAACAATGTGATGAGACTTTCGAGGTCCGCGCCTCGATCAAAGAGAAAGAGGCTGGGTTAACGCCCGAGTGCCCCCAATGCCAGGGCAAGAAGACCCGGCAACTCATTTCGGCTGGATTGGTGATCCGCGGCGGCGACGGTGCAAGCCTCGCGCTCCCTACTTGCGGACCGAACGCCGGGCCAGGCTGCTGCCGATGAGCATGTTAAGCCAGGCAAGTCACCGAATGAACCGATTTCCAGGCCGAATGTCCCCACCTGCAAGAGGATGCGTTCGTCGAGGACGGCCGGCGACTGGCCGAGTTACTGGGTTGACAAACTCTCCGGCGTGAAGATCATGGAAGCGAGGGCTGTATGGCTAAACTGAGTCATCGCCAAATCCTGGTAGGGCAGCGACCGGCAAGCATACAGGGGTTGGACGAGATATTCGACGAACTGTACGAGCAAGGCCACCGGCCCGATGAGACCGACCTGGGACTGACGCTGGTCGAGCAGGCGCGGAAAAAGTACAACCTCATCCCCAAGCAGGCAGCCGACGATTTCGCCCAGGCGATGCTACGCGAGTACCACAAGTACGCCGAGCAACGTCTGTGCGGCTGCACGCCGAAGGGGGTGGACTATGGCACGTGGCGGGGATACCGGCGCGAACACGTCCCCTGGTTCCCCACCGTCGCCCTCGATCTATGCGACGGCTGCGGAGCATGTTACAAGTTCTGCTCGTTCGGTGTCTTTGAGCCCACCCCCGATGGCAAAGCCACGGTAGTGGAGCCGTTCAAATGCCAGGTGGGATGCAGTTCGTGCACCAGCGTGTGCCCGCCGAAGGCCATCGCCTTCCCGCCACGTACCGTTCTGGATGCCTTTCGGCCAATTGGATGAACAGCGCTTGAGAAATGGTTCCCTCATCGTACCTTTGTATTCTGTGCGACGCCGAGTTGTTCCAGACGGACACCGTCGCTGCGTGCTCTTTCTGCGGGCAAGAAACGCGCGCCGAGTACCTGTGCCCCAACGGACACCACGTCTGCGAAGACTGCCAACTGGCTAACCCCGTTCAGGCGATCGAACGAATCTGCGCCGGCACTCGAGAGACCGACCCTGGCGTCATCGTGAACCTGGTCCTGAAGCATCCGGCCATGGTCATGCATGGCCCGGCCCACCACGTGCTCGTCGCCCCGGCCGTACTGGCAGCCCTGTCCAACAGCGGCCAGCGCCCGCTCAAACCTGGCCGGCTGGCGTCGGCCATTGAGCGCACGTCCGACATCCCCTTCGCCGTGTGCGGCACGCGCGGCGAGTGCGGAGCAGCGGTGAGCGTGGGAGCGCTGGTATCCATACTGACCGGTGCCTCCTACCTGAAAGACCGTGAGCGTGCGCTGGCCCTGCAAGCCACTGCTGAGGCCCTGCAGGCCATCGCCGACGGGGGAGGTCCGCGTTGCTGCAAGCAAAGTGTGTACCTCGCGCTGGAAACGGCAGTCGCGTTCCTGCGCTACGAATTGGACCTGAACCTGCCTTTGACGATCCGCTGTGAATTCTCAGGGCGTAACGAGGAATGCAAAAAGGAACGGTGCCAGTACTATGAGCCGGGTGAGTACACCGACTGAGTGGCGTCTGCTGCGGGATGGCATCACCGATGCCCACCACCATTTCGCGGTGGAGGAGGCGCTGGTGCGGCTGGTGGACGAGGGGCTCTCTCCGCCTACCCTCCGCCTGCGACAAGTGCGCCGCGCCGTGTTCGTCGGTGTATTCCAGGACACCTGGGCCGAGGTGAACGTGGACTATTGCCGGGAGCACGGCATCAAGATCGTGCGCCGGCTCAACGCCGGTGGGGCGGTGTATCACGACCTGGGCAGTTTCTGCTATTCGGCCTTCTTCCGCCGTGCCACGTTCCCCCAGAGCGAAGATGAGTTGTATCGCCTGTTCGCCGAGCCGGTCATCCACACCTGCGCCGACGACGGTGTCACCGCCCGTTTCCACGGGAGGAACGACGTGCTGGTCGGCGAACACAAGATCTACGGGTCGGCCCAGATCGCCTGGTACGACACCTTCGTGCAGAGCGGCACGTTCCTGGTCCACATGGATTTCGACGTGATGGAGCGCGTGCTGACCCCGCCGGCGCTCAAGTTCGCGGACAAGCCGGCCCGCTCGGTCAAGGAGCGGGTGACCTCGTTGGCGCGGGAGGTGGGGCGGGAACTGGACACGGATGAGGTAATGCAACGCTTCGCGGCCAACTTTGGCACAGCCTTGGGCATCCACCTGGTGCCCGGTGACCTCACACCCGAGGAGCAGGCACTGGCCGCCGAGTTGCTGGCGGTCAAGTACGGCACCGACGAGTGGAACCTGGGCACACAGCAAGCCTATGGGGTAACCGTCTCAGCCAGGGCGAAGGGCGGTACGCTGTCTCTCTCTGCCGACGTGGACGGTAACACCATACGCCAGGCCCGCATTCGTGGTGACCTGCTCGTCAGCGACCGAACGGTATTAGAGCAACTGGAGCATGCGCTCGTGGGCTGCCCCCTTCCAGAGGCCCAGTCCGTGGTTCAGGCTGCCCGCCTGCCCCCTGATGTGCAGGAGACGCTGGTGAGGCTGTTGTCAGAAGTAGGACAGTCACGGGAGCCCCACCCAACCCAGGCAGAGAAGGATGGCTGATTTTGGACGAAAAAGTGACACTGGAAGCGTACGTCGCCCAGCCACTGACGAGCAAGTGCCGGGAGGTCATCGCAGTGATGGAGGAAACGGTGCGTCGCTATCCCGACCAGGCGCGGCTGATGGTCTTTGAGCGGGGCATGCCGTGGCTGGAGGAGCCCAGCCACAACTTAAAGTATGCCATCCACAAAGCCAATACCGTACCAATGTGCTTCGCGGGCGGGAAACTCGTCGCCGGAGGGAGAGTACCCACGCTGGACGAAGTGGTGCACGCAGTGGAGAATGCGCTCAAAGGCCGGGTAGCGTGCTAGAGATCTTCAGCCAAACCCCCGTTGCGGAAGACCCTGAGGTTGCCATCGGGGAGCAAAGGAAGGAGACACTCAGTGCCCAGAGTAACCCTCGACGCTGAGAGCGGGATAAGGCTCTCTCCAGAACTCTATCGCCGTTGCGGGCTGCACCTAGGCGAAGAACTGCTGCTGGAGGAAACGGAAACCGGGCTCGTGCTTCATCCCCTGCGCGCCGACGTGCGCAAGGTCTACCTGGAAATCACCACCCGCTGCAACCTCCACTGCCGCACCTGCGTGCGCAACGCCTGGAGCGAACCGGTGGAGGACATGGCCGATGCTACCTTCGACCGCGTCGTCGTCGGGTTGAACGATGGTTGCTGGGGTTGGTGCCCTTCCTGCGCCGACTGCCTGTGGGCGCAGGGGATTGTCACCTGCCCGTGAAGAAAGCCGTTGCTCCAGGAACCGCTTTTTCAGCAGGCTGAGATGGTACACGAAAGGAGGTGAGGCCTTTGAAATACAAAGAGTTAGGACAACAGGTGGAGGCGCTTGGTGCCCAACTGACGCCGGCCTTCGTCGAGCATGCCGTCAATATACTGATGCGCCAGGGCGAAGACGTGGGCGGCGGCATCAATGCCCACCGGCTGGTCAGGCACCTGCTGGGCAGTCCGCAGTTAGGGGACGTCGAAGCGGTGTGGGCCTACGACCGGCTCAAGCCGGCGTTCCGCGCTGCCTTCGCCCACATCCCGTCGCTCTACTACTTCGAAGGCGACTGATGAGCGGAAGACGCCATCTTCCCGGTGGGAAGATCACGCGAATGAGGGTGAGGCAGACATTCATCCAACTCTTACGTTACCTTCATAGAATCTTCATACTCCTGGGATATACTACGGGTACAAAATCACTCTCAGGAGGTATGTAGATGTTGAAGCGCAAGAGTTTGTACATAGTGTTGGGAGCAGTGAGCCTGCTGGCTGTGCTGTTGGGAGCCGTGGGCGTGGCCTACGCCCAGGGCCCGCAACCGCCGCTGGACGATCGTCCTTTCTGTGATAGCGACTCGTGTGACTGCGGCGGCCGGATGGCGGGTAGCCTGTCCTTTGGGATGCGCGGTTTCTCGCTGGTAGACGCCACGGCTGAGGCCAGCGGCCTCACGGTGGACGAAGTGATCGCGGCGCTACAGGAAGGTCAGACCTTCGCCGAGATCGCCCAGGCACAGGGTGTGGAGCCGCAGACCATCGTAGATGCCTTTCTGGCGGACCGCCAGGCCGCGCTGGAGCAGGCCGTGGCCGACGGACGGCTGACCCAGGAACTGGCGGACGAGATGCTGGCGGAGATGACCGAACACGTCTCCGAACGCCTGGAGCAGACCTGGACGCCCCGCGCTTTGGGCGGTGGCCGGATGGGGCGGAGCGGCTCCGGGGGTGGCTCCGAGGACGGAACCCAGCCGGGGACCGGTTTCGGCCCCCGAGGAGGGGTGCGTGCCCTCAGGCATACAAACTGGATGAGCGGCGTTCTCCGCTTCTTCCAGCAGCAATAACCTCTGTCCTGTAAGTGGCTCGTGGGGGGGCGCAGCCCAGCAGTGGGCTGTGGCCCCCTTCCCCTCCCGCGCTCCCGGCGGACGACAGTCCGCCGCCCCCCTCCCCCTCCCACGCTCCCGGCGGACGACAGTCCGCCGCCCCCCTGTCGCCACTCTTCCCTTTTTTCTGCATTACAGGTATACTAGGCCTATGGCTCAGACCATCCTGGTTGTTGACGACGAGCCGCAGATCGTGCGACTGGTGCGGGCCTACCTGGAGGAGGCCGGCTTCCGCGTGGCAATCGCCTCCGACGGCGAACAGGCCCTGTACGTCGCCCGCCAGGAGATGCCCGACCTGGTGGTGCTGGACATCTTGATGCCCCACGTGGATGGGCTCGAGTTCACCCGTCGCATCCGCCGCGAGCGAAACGTCCCGATCGTCATGCTCACCGCCCGGGCCGAGGAAACCGACCGCATCGTGGGCCTGGAACTGGGGGCCGACGACTACGTCACCAAGCCTTTCAGCCCCCGCGAACTGGTCGCCCGTATCCGCGCCGTTCTGCGACGCGCCCAGGCCCCACCTGAACTCCCCTCGACCCTCCGCGCCGGCCCCCTCACCCTGGACAGAGCCACCCACGCGGTGACGGTAGCGGGGCAGCCGGTAGACCTGACCCTCACCGAGTTCCGATTCCTGGAAACGTTGATGACGACTCCCGGCAGGGCCTTCACCCGGGCCGAACTCCTGGAGGCGGTGCAGGGAGTCGCATTCGAAGCCTACGAGCGGACAGTGGACGTCCACGTCAAGAACCTGCGCCGCAAGATTGAGCCGGACCCTGTCCACCCGCGTTACATCTTCACCGTGCGGGGAGTAGGGTATCGCTTGAACTCAGAATTGGAGGCCCCGTAGCCTCCGCCGTTCGGAACCCGGCGTACTCGCCGGCTTCGCCGATTCGCTATGCGCAGTCTCTTCTGGAAAGGGATGCTGGCCTTCCTGGCGATTATCCTGGTCGCCGTCGGGACCGTAGCCCTCATGGCCGGACGGGTCACCGAGAGCGAGTTCCGCCGTTACACCGTCGCCCACGGAGGGGCATGGAACCGGCAGGTGGTCGAACTGGCTGCCTACTATACGAGCCACGCCTCGTGGGAAGGCATCCAGGAGGCCTTGCCAACTCTCATAGCGGCGATGGGACCCTACGGTCGGGGGATGGGCCCTCCACGACTCGACTTCCGCCTGGCCGATGTGCAGGGGCGGATCGTGGGCGATACTACGGGCTTCCCCGCCGGCACCGCCTCGCGGGCAGAACTGGAAAATGGCATTCCCGTCACCATAGACAACCGGGCCGTCGGCTACCTGCTGCCCGCCTCCCAGGCTTCGACCGCCGTGGGGCTGGACGCGCCTCAGGCTCAGTTCCTGGCCCGCGTCCGCACGTCCCTCTGGGCCGCCGCGCTGGCTGCGCTGGCCGCTGCGCTCATCATCGGCCTGCTCCTATTTCGCTCCATCATCGCCCCCTTGCGCCGCCTCACCACCGCCAGCCGGGCCATCGCCGAGGGGGACCTGTCGGCCCGCGCACCGGTTCAGGGCCAGGACGAGGTGGCCCAACTGGCAGATGCCTTCAACCACATGGCGGAGAGCCTGTCCCGCGCCGAGGAGGCCCGCCGGAGCCAGACCGCTGACGTCGCTCACGAACTGCGCACGCCCCTCACCGTCCTACAAGGGACGCTCGAGGCCATGGTGGACGGCGTGTTCCCCACCGACCAGGAGAGCTTGCTGGTGGCGCTGGGCCAGGTACAGACGCTCATCCGCCTGGTGGAGGACTTGCGCGTACTGGCTCTGGCGGACGCCGGGCAACTCCACCTCCACACCGCCGCGCTCGACCTGGAACCGTTCGTGCGAGAGATCGTGGAAGCCCACCGGCCTCAGGCCCAGGAAAGGATGATCAGCCTGACGTTGGAAACGCCTCCCGACCTGCCCCAGGTCCTGGCAGACCGGGACCGGCTGGCCCAGGTGCTGGGGAACCTGCTAAGCAACGCCCTCCGGTACGTGCCGCAGGGTGGCCACATCGTCGTCCGAGTGAAAGATCAGGGACAGGAGGTGGCCGTCAGCGTGGCCGACGACGGGCCGGGGGTGCGGCCCGCAGACCTACCTCGCTTATTTGAGCGGTTCTGGCGAGGAGACCCGGCCCGACAGCGGGCCACGGGCGGTAGCGGGTTGGGCCTGGCGATCGCCCGCCACATCGTGGGAGCCCACGGCGGCCGGATCTGGGCCGCACCCACCCCCGCTGGCGGCCTGACCGTCACTTTCACCATTCCCCCGCTGCAGGCACGTATGCCGGCCGTAGGGTTTTCGTAGGGTTAGCGTATGGCAGGCGTCAAGTCTGGGCTGGCAAGATATGGTATGATACAGGGTGAGTCAGGGGCGGTTTCTCTTCTTCTCCTCCTTTTGGGGAGGGCCGAGGTGCGGTACCTCGGCCCTCCGCGTTTTTACGGCCGGTGAGCACATCCCGTCGGCCCGGCGTATCCCGTCACCCCGGCGTACCCCATCGGCCCGGCGTATCCCGTCACCCCGGCGTATCCCGTCACCCCGGCGTACCCGCGCCCGGCGTACTCGCCGACTTTGCCTTGTGGGGGCGGGTGAGTACACTGCGGGTGAGTACACCCGTACGTATGTTGACTTCCTGCCCATTCCCGAGTAAGATACAGATGTGCCCGGCGTACCCGCCGGCATCGTACGACGCACTTCGGCGGGAGGACAGACGTGGCGTATCGAAAAGGTGGTCGCGCATCATCCGCATACGAAGAGTCCACGGAGGCCGCCCCTATTGCCTTGCGCCTGGTGGCCGTCATCTCTTGCGTGGCAGCCATCGCGGCCATGACACACGGCCTGTGGGGGGCACACTCGCCCATTGAAACCACGACAGGGCCCACCCCATCTCCCGTCCTATCTGCTGCCCTCCCCTCCACCCCGAGCGAGCCCGTAGTGGCGACTTCGCGGATGAGTACATCCGAAGTCGCTTCCTCCGCCATGCCCTCCACAGACACGAATCTATTGCCATCACCCAGCGTCCCAACCATCGGCCTCGTGGCCGGCCATTGGGGCAACGACACAGGGGCCGTCTGTCCCGACGGCCTCACCGAGGTCGAGCTCAACCTCGACGTCGCCCAACGCGTCGCCCGCATCCTGCAGGCGCTGGGCTATCAGGCCATGCTGTTCGAAGAATTCGACCTGCGCCTGAGCGGTTTCCGGGCCACTGCGCTCGTCTCCATCCACTCCGACTCCTGCGAAGCCTTTCCCAACGCCGACCCCCCTGCCAGCGGGTTCAAGGTCGCCAGCGTCGAGGACAGCCTGGCGCCGGAGGCAGAGAAGCGGCTGGTGGCCTGCCTGGCCCAGTGCTACGCTGCCCGTACCGGGATGTACTTTCACGCCAATAGCATCACGTACGACATGACCCGTTACCACAACTTTTACGAGGTTGACGGGCGGACGCCCGCGGCCATCATCGAAATCGGCTTCATGCGCAACGATCGCCACGTCCTCACGCAGCAGGCCGACGTCGTGGCCCAGGGCATTGCAGACGGCGTCGTCTGCTTCATTGAGGACGAACAGCCATAGGGTTGGATGTTGGAGGGCGGCCTGTCATTGCGGGTGAGTACACCCGGAGCGAAGCGAAGAATCTCGTTGGATGCTGAAAACGGGAGGTGAACGATGCCTTATGCTAAAGCCGGACTACTGGTCGGGAACGGTCCCGTCACCCCGGCCGATCTCGACGTCATCCGCCAGGCCGGACTGGAGGCCCTCAAACTGCGGGCCTTCGTCAACCCGGCCTCTGACCTGTCCGCCTATCGAGACGTCGGGATCCACACCTTCCTGGTCCAACTTCTCAGCCCGCAGCCGGGCGAGCATCCCACCTCCCCGCAGGAATTCGTGGACTACTTTGCGCCCGCAGTGGAGCCCTTCGTGCAGGCCGGCGTACGCGACCTGGAGGTGCACGGCGAGCCCAACCTGCCGGCGCGCGGATACGGCATTTCGTGGGACAGCCCGGCCGCCTTCGGGGCCTGGTTCGTCTCGGTCGCCGGGAGGCTCAAGACGGCCTTTGGCCCGCAGGTACGGGTGGGCTTCCCCGGCCTCACTCCGCCACCTCCCTGCCAGCCGGGGGCCGCGCCTGCGGTGGCCCAGGGCGACTTTCTGGAAGCCTGCACCGAGGTGATCCAGGAGGCCGACTTGGTATGCTGCCACGTCTATTGGGACAGCGCCGAGAGATTGCGCGCCTTCGACGGTGGCATGAGTTTCATCCGCCAGTACCTGGAACGCTTCCCGACCATCCCGTTGGTCATCTCCGAATTTGCCAACGTCAACCCCAATGCCAACGGCGCCATCAAGGGGGACCAATACGCCGAGTTCTACTTCACGTGCGCCCAGTACGACGAGTGCCGCTACGACTTCCCCTGGCAACAATCGTTCTGGCCGCGCATCCAGGCCGCCTATGCGTTTCTCCTCAGGTCACCCGACCCTGCCTACGCCTCGCAGGTGTGGCTTGAACCCAATGGCCAGCCCCGTCCGGTCGTCGCCCGGGTGGCAGCGCGCCCCCGCATGCCTTCTCCCGCCGCACTGCGCTTCACCTGGCCCACCGAGTTCCGCCACTATACCCAGTTCTACGGCGAGAACCAACAAGACTACTTTGACACGTCGTTCGCTCACTCGCTGCACGGAGGCCACAACGGAGTGGACCTGCACGTCAGGCACGACGACCCGCCTAGTTCCCCCATCCGCGCCTGCCTGGACGGCGTCGTCACGAAGAAGGAAATGCTCAATACCGGCTACGGCCACCACCTCATCGTCGGAAGCCAGATAGCAGGGGTTGGCCGGGTGACACTCCTCTACGCGCACATGAGCCACGTACTGGTGGAGGAGGGACAGGCAGTACAGACCGGCCAGGAGATCGGCGCCGCCGGCATGACGGGAGCGACCAACGGCCCACACCTGCACCTTTCGCTCAAGATCGAGGGGCTGAGGCTACCGGCCAACGCGGATTACGTCAACCCACGTCCCTACCTCGATCCCTTGCCACGCCCTCGCGGCCGCCCCCGCATACCCTACGCCCGCACCTACGTACTCCTCCCGCCAGGGGCCAACGCGACCTGGGCTCAGGCCGTGGTGAGCGCCACCTGGGAGCCGCACCGCTTCACCATCGGCGGCAGTGCCGACGACGCGGGCATCGGCGACCTGGATTTTCGCCGCGTCGTCGCCGTCAACCCCGCTGTGTGGGGCGCAGACCTGCGCACCTTCTTCGCCACTCATTACCCCGGCGTCGTCTACGTGCCCATAGAAGCCGAAAGCCCGGAATCGCTGGCCACCAGTTTGCAGACCCTGCCCGCCATGCCGGCCCAACCGCCCGCACAGCCGGGGCCACCGCGGGGGCTCCCCCGCGTACCCTACGCCCGCACCTACGTACTGTTGCCGCCGGACGCCGGTGCCGCCTGGGCCAGCGCCGCCGTCGAGGGGGCGTGGGAGGCACGCCGCTTCACCATCGGCGGCAGCGCCGACGACGCGGGCATCGGCGATCTGGACTTTCGTCGCGTCATCGCCGTCAACCCCGCCGGCTGGGGCGCAGACCTGCTGGCCTTTTTCGAGACCCACTATCCGGGCGTCCTATACGTCCCGCTCACAGCGGACACGCCATGGGAACTGGCGGAGCGATTGAGAGAGTTTTGAGCCGACGCGAAAGCGAGGAAAGGGGGCGGGGGGGGGGGAAGATAGCAAGTTGCTGAAGAGGCAAGCAGAGAGGCATGTAGACGAGCGGGTGGCGGCCCTGGTGCGGGAAGGCCAGGCTGCAGCCAGGACCGGCCAGAAAGCCCGCGCGCGGCACCAGTTTCGCACTGTGCTAACGCTCGACCCGGCCAACGTGAGTGCGCTGCTGTGGCTGGCGTGGCTCAGCGACGATCTCCGCGCCAGCCTGGCCTACGTCGCCCGCGCGCTGGAAAGCGACCCCGAAAACCCTCACGCTCGCGCGGCGCTGCAATGGGCACGCCGGCGCGCACCCTCTCCCCCACTCCAGGAACGGCCATCCCCCTCCCCATCTGAGAGCATACCTGAGGATTCAGCGGAGGCGGCTTCCACGCCGCCGAGTGGACCGGGCGTAGGAGCCCGGCCCGCTACTTCTCAGACAGGCTCTGACGCACCGGCATCCGGCCGCCGGTGGCGCCGCCCCGGCCCCGGCGTACTCGCCGGCCTCGCCATGCTGGGCTTGCTGATCATCCTCGTGAGCAGTACCTTGGTCTGGTTCATGCCGGACGGTCTGTCCGCGTGGGCGGCCCTGGCCCCTACTCCATCTTCGACCCCGATCGCCACGGCCAGCCCCACCCCCACTCAGGTCGCTACACCCACGTCCACTCTCACGCCCACTCCCTCACCCACCAGCAGCCCCACTCCCACACCGTCTCCGACCGGGACGCCGAGCCCGGCCCCCACGCCGACCGTCACTCCCACCGCCGCGCCGCCACCCGCCTTACCCACCGCGCTTCCTCTCCCGCCGACGGCGACGATGGCCCCGCCCTCTATCCCCAGCAACATCCGCTGGATAGACGTAGACCTGACCGCCCAGAGCCTCACCGCCTACGAGGGACTGACGCCGGTGCGCACGACGCTCGTCTCGACCGGGCTGCCGTACACCCCCACGCCCATCGGCCAGTATTATATCGAGGTCAGACTGCGCTACGACGACATGAGCGGCCCCGGCTACTACCTGCCCAACGTGCCCTACGTCATGTACTTTTATAGAGGCTTCGGCCTGCACGGCACCTACTGGCACGCCAACTTCGGCCACCCGATGAGCCACGGCTGTATCAATCTGCCCACGCCGGAGGCGGAATGGCTCTACGACTGGGCCGCAGTGGGCACGTTGGTCAACATCCATTACTGAATCCCCATGAGCCCACTACCCGCTGTGGAGTGCATGAGTTTGGCAAAATCATTCACCTGGGATATAATGCAGATGAGACAAGATCCTCGCTACTCCACACGGAACTAGGTCGAACGACCGGCCCCATGGTGATGGCTATGTCAAGACAGGGCGACCTCCCGACCCAGTCGGAACTCGCTGCGGCCCTGCGCAACTTTTTGCCCTCGTCCCTCGAGCGACAATGCCTCCTCGGTGACGAGATCAGGGATCCTGGCCTCTGCGCGCGCCATCTTGCCGCATTGTTGCGTACGATTTCCACCTACCTCCCCCATCAGGTCGTCGCCCCGCTGCTGGCCAACCCGGAGCCAGGCAAAACAGAGGGTGGCTTTACCTACGGCACCGTGATGTTCGCCGACGTTTCCGGCTTCACGAACATGTCGGAACGGCTCTCCCAATTGGGCAAGGCGGGTGCTGAAGAGATCACGGCCATCATCAACCGCTTCTTCGCGGCGTTGCTGGAAGTGACCGACCGCTACGGCGGCGACCTGCTCAAATTCGGCGGCGACGCGCTGCTCGTCTTCTTCGGCGGCGAAGACCACGCCCTCCGCGCCTGCCTGGCCGCGCTCCAGATGCAGGAGCGCATGTCCCGCTTCTCCGAAACTCCCACTTCCCAGGGCGTATTCCAACTGCGCATGACGATCGGCCTGGGCACAGGTCCCCTTTTCATGGCCCACCTGGGCTCAGAAGACGGCATGGAGTTTGCCGTCATGGGCCGCGCGATGGCCCACATGGCCCAGGCAGAAGACCGGGCCTCAGCGGGAGAAATCTTCCTGGATACAGAGACAACCCAGGCAGTCGCCGGCCAGGCCGCAGTCGCCGGCCAGGCCGCAGTCGCCGGCCAGGCCGCAGTCGCCGGCCAGGCCGCAGTCGCCGGCCAGGCCCTCACCAACACAACTGAAGACGACTTCTATCAACTGGTCGGCCTGCGGGAAGGCCCCCCCGGCCTGAGGGGGGTGGTGCGCAATCCCCTGGCCGCGGTGTCTCTCCCTCCCGTGGGAGATGACGTATTCCCCTGGATCGCAGACACGCTGCGGCGCATTCGGGCCCTGGGGCTTTTCCTGCCGCCTGCACTGATGGACAAGATCAAACTGGAGCCAGAGCGAATCGCCATCGGCGGCGAATATCGGCCGGTCACGGTTCTCTTTGCCAATTTCTACGGCATTGACGAACTGATTGAGGCGCTGGGAGAAACCCGCAGCGCCGAGATCACCGCCATCCTCAACACCCATTTTAAGACGATGAGGCACATCGTCGCCGGGTACGGCGGCGTGGTCAACAAGGTGGATAGCTACGCCGTGGGCCACCGCATCATGACTCTCTTCGGCGCGCCCCGCGCCCACATAGACGACCCGGAACGGGCGGTGCGAGCGGCGCTGGAGATGCAAGAGGCGATGGGCGCGTTTGCCCAACTGGACACTTCCTGTGGCTCCTTCTGCCTCAAACAGCGCATCGGCGTCAACACCGGCCTGGTCTTCGCCGGTAACGTCGGCTCGCTCGTCCGCCAGGAATACTCATGTATGGGGGACGAGGTGAACCTCACCGCCCGCCTGATGGCCCTGGCCAGCGAGGGCCAGGTCCTCATCAGCCAGAGCACCGCCCGCCAGTCGGGTGGCGCTTTCTTGCTCCGCGAGCAGGAGCCAGCGCGAGTCAAGGGCAAGGCGCTGCCTGTCCATAACTATGAGGTGCTGGGCCTCCAGGAACGCCGCATCCGCGAACAGCGCCCGCTGGTCGGCCGGGACGCAGAATGGCAGGCCATCCACGCGCTGGCCGACCGGGCGCTGGCCGGCGAGGCGCAGGTGCTCACCATTACCGGCGAGGTAGGGCTCGGCAAGTCGCGCCTTCTCGACGAGGTGACCGCCCACTGGAGCGAGCGGCACCATGCCCTGAGCATCAGCGCCACCTGCCCGTCCTTCGGCAGCCATACCCCCTACCTGCCCTGGCTGGACATTTTACGCGCGCTGTTTGGCCTGAGCCCCGCCGACTCCGATCCGGTCAAACTGGAAAAGATCGAGACACTCCTACGGGAGATAGACCCCACCTGGCGCGACTGGAAGACGCTGATCGGCCGCCTGTTGGGCCTCGACGTCGAAGAGACCAACCTGGTGCGCGCCCTCGACGCGCAGACCCGCCAGCGGACGATCTTGCGCGTCGTGACCGGCCTGGTGGGCCGCGTCGCCCGCGAGCAGTCCCTGCTGCTGGCCATAGACGACCTGCAATGGGCCGACGACACCTCCATCGAACTGGTCAACCAGGTAGCGCGCCTGGTGACCGGGCGACCATTCCTATTGGTGCTGGCCAACCGGCCGGAGGAATCTACGGCCTCCATTCTTAAGGTCGCCGACCTGCCTCACCACACCGGCCTGTGTCTGAAGGAACTATCCGACGAGGCCAGCCTGCGCCTGCTGGACACCCTGCTGCCGACCACCCCCCAGATGCCAGACCATCTCAAGCGGCTGATCCTGGACAGAGCGCGGGGCAATCCCCTGTTCATTGAGGAGGTCGCCCACTCGCTGATCGAAAACTATCTGACGCTCGACGAAGCGACCGGCACGTATCACGCCCGGCCTGACCTGGAGCAGATCGAGGTGCCCGATTCGGTCAACCGGGTGATCATGAGCCGCATAGACCGGCTGGACGAGAGCAGCCGCAACGTGCTGCGGGTCGCCTCGGTCATCGGCCAGGAGTTCGAGCATTGGCTGCTCAGCGCCATCTACCCGTACCGCCAGGCAGCAGGAGAACTGCGCGAACGATTGGATGAACTATCGCAGCGGGAGATCCTGGAGGGCCGTTATCCTGACCTGATGTACCTCTTCCGCCACGTGTTGACCCGCGAGGTGGCCTACGAAAGCCTGCTCTACGCCGACCGCCGCCACTTGCACCGCTCCATCGGCGAATCCATCGAGGCCCAACAGGCCGGCCGGCTGGCCGAGTATTGCGAGGTGCTGGCCCATCACTTCGGCCTGGCCGAAGAATGGGATCATGCCCTGCACTATCACCTGCAGGCCGGCCTCAAGGCCCAGAGCATCTACGCCAACGAGGACGCCATCCACCACTTCCGCCAGGCGCTCAAAGCGGCCGAGCGGGTGCCCGCCAGTGCCGATGCGGGTGAGGCGGACGAGCACACCCGGCGCCAACTGGCCGCCCACGAGGGGCTGCACGAAGTGCTGGACACGCTGGGCAACTATGACGAGGCTTTGGCCCACCTGCAACGGGCACAAGACCTGGTGATGGCGATGGACTGTGCGGGTGAGTACACCGCGGGTGAGTACACCCGTTGGCCGGAGGAAAAGGCCCGTCGCCTGGCCGACCTGTCCCGCAAGACCGCTGCCATCTACGAGAAAAAGAGCGACTATGACGCCGCCTTCGAGTGGCTACAGGATGGCTTGAGCACACTGGGAGGGCTGGAGACCATCGAGGCGGCGCAGATTTACCTGCTGGGAGGTGGCATCTACCAGCGCCAGGGCAGGCACGAGGAGGCCATCGCCTGGTGCCAGAAGAGCCTCGCCGTGGCTGCTCGCGTTCAGACTCGCGCAAGCCGGCTTGTCTTGGGCCGGGCGTACTATAACCTGGGTGGGATTCACATTCGGCGCGGCGATCTGGAACGCGCGGTACAGTTCTGCCGCCAGAGTGTGCAGGTCTATGAACAGATTGATGACATCGTCGGCCAATCGCAAGCCCACATCAACCTGGCCAACGCCTACTTCGAGCAAGGGGCCTGGTCCCAGGCCACCGACCACTACCTGCAGGCGCTGGAGATCAAGCGCAAAATCGGCGACGTCTACTACCAGGCCATGATCACACTCAACCTGGGAGGCGTATACCTGAACCAGGGGAACCTCGACCAGGCCAGCACTTATTATCAGCAGAGCCTGGAGATGTGGCAAGACCTGAGTTCTACCTACGCCATCGCCCTGCTGCACAACAACATGGGCACGGTGGCACTGCGACGGGGTGACCCCGGCGAGGCGCTGACCCTCTTGCAGAAAAGCCTGGCCTTGTTCCAGCAGATCGGTTCCGGGGACTTTCTGGCCGAGGTATACCGGCACCTGGCCGAGGCCCACCTGGGCCGGGCGGAACTGGAGCAGGCGCTGGACGATGCCCGGCAATCGCTGGACCAGGCCCAGGCGCAGGAGATGCGCCTGGAAGAAGGAGCGACCCGCCGGGTGCTGGGGCGAATCTACCTGGCCCGCCGCGAACTGGCCCAGGCGACCCAGGAATTGCGGGAGAGCCTGCACATCCTGGATGCATTGAACAGCCGTTACGAAGTGGGCCAGACCCTGCTTCAACTGGCTCGCCTGTACCGGGTACAGGAAGACCAGGCACAGATGCGCGAAAACCTGGAGCGGGCCAGGGCCATCTTTGAAGAACTGGGGGCCTGCCTCGACCTGGCCCAGGCCCAGGAATTGGCGGCCGAGTAAGAGAGTATCGTGGGCCGGCAGGTCGTGCGGCCCAATGCAGGTGAGTACATCCGAGGAGGAATCGCATGAACCGCGAAAAGTGTGGACTTGGGATCACTCTTGCCCTGCTCTTGGCGCTGCTCATCCCCGCCTCCGCCCAGGGGCTGGGAGAGGCACACCCAGTGGGACCCGAGGGCACTCCGGTGCCGCAAGTGCCCTCAGGAGCCCCTCCTCTTGACGAGCCCCGCTTTGTGTTGGCCAGCGCCCAAACGACCGAGCAGGTGTCCAACGCTGTGACTCAAGAGGCCAGTAGTCCCGAAAACTTCGGCTACTGGTGGGACGACTACGTGGCTTACAACTGGATTGACGCGACCAACGGCACCGATACCGGCCTGGGGGGTAGCACCGAAGTCGCAGGGCCGATCTCCTTGCCCTTCTCTTTCAAGTTCTACGAGAATACGTACAACCGGATTTACGTCTCCAAGTACGGATACCTGGGGTTCACCAACGTCAACCTGACGCGCCAGCAAAGCCGCATTCCTTTCCCAAACACCCCCAACAACGTCATTGCCCCCTACTGGGCCCCATTCTTGCTGCGGGAGAGCGGCTACGCAGGTGAAGTCTCGTACATCAGCGGCGGCACGGCTCCCAACCGCTACTTTGTCGTCGAGTGGTACCAGGTTCGAGACCCCGACCAGCCAGCGGCAGTCGTGTTCACCTTCGAGGTGGTTCTGCACGAAAACGGCGACGTCCGCTTTCAGTACAACATGATGACGTACGGGAACGATTGGTACTGCGGCCAGGCTGGCATCGAGGATCGCGAGGGGTTCGATGGGCTGGCCTATGGTTCGTTCTGCCAGGAATACACCTCCAACAAGGCGGTTCACTTCTACCGCCCCGAGCCCGCCGCCCGGCTGAAGATTACGCCTCTCTACCAGGGCCGCTTCGTGCGCGCGGGGGAGACGGCCGCCTTCCAGGTGCCCATTCGCAACACCGGCGAACTGGGCAGCGACGCCTATAACCTGTTCGCCATGACAGCGGAGGGATGGGGGATGAGCCTCTCCGCTGCCGCAGGCCTCCCTCGCCTCACCGACAGCGACGGTGACTATGCGCCAGACACCGGTCCCCTGCCCCAGGGCGGTACGTTCACCGTCACCGTCATGGTAACCGCGCCCGCCTGGGCCGCCCTGGGCGATGCCAGGGACAACCCGTTCATCGTGTGCTCCTCGCTCAATCCAGACGAGTGCAAGACTGTCACTTTGCAGACCGCCATCCCCGCTCCCTTCGCGCAGGTCCTGCGCGACGACGCCGACGGAGCCATGAGCCTCTACCTGGTTCAGCCCGGTGTCCAGGCCCTGAAGAAGACGACGACCGACCAGTATAACGGCTACGACCTGGCGGTGGCCGAGATGCCCAGCAGTTTCGCCTACTTCTGGACCCGGAGCCGCCTCGTGGGGAGCCTATACGTCCGCGAGATCGAGTACACCTTGCTGGATCGCTACGGCAACCCGAAGAGGGGAGTCAGCAGGCTGGCCGACCACTCGGGAGCGACGATGCACACCTACGACTACGCCCCCGCCGTGGCCGTGGCTCCGGACGGCCGCGTCGGCGTGCTGTGGTACCGCTATCTATGGAACAGCAACACCTCCCAGTTCAACTACAACGTGTACCTGGCGATCCTGAACAGTGCGGGCGACCTGGCCTACGGTCCCGTAAACCTGACCAACAACACCGCCTGGGGCCCGTGGGGAGGGCTGAACCTGCCCCACTTCCTGTGGGCCCACATCGCGGCCACCGACGACAATCGCTTCGTCTTGACCTGGTTGCGGCAGCACCAGGGAAGCAATGGCGAGGTAGATGACGTTTATTACGCGGTGCGCAGTAGCAGCGGGGCCGTGGTCAGGAACGTCACCCGCCTCACCAACGACACCGAAGGGACAAATGATGGTTTCCATGGGCCGAACGTCGCACGCATGTCTGGGAACCGCGCCCTGCTCGTCTTCCAACGCGCAGGAGGCTATGGAGACATATACTATGCTGTGCTGGACAGTAGCGGCGCTTTGTTCAAGCCGGTGACGGAACTGACCAACGATGGGGGCACCTTGGGGGACTGGGGCTGGCCCGATGCCGCTCAACTGAGCGATGGCCGCATTGTCGTGGCCTGGACGATGGACGAGGATCCAACCGCTGGGATAACCCCTCGACTGCGTTATGCCGTGTTGGGCAACAGTGCCGACAACTACAACCGCCTCGCCGGCCCCTTTGCGCTGAGCGCACCGGCCGCCTTCACGGGCGACGATCAGGTGTCTATCGCCACGGACAATGCCGGGCACGCGATCCTGACCTGGAGAGATTACGACAACGACTATCGCCGCAACCTGTACTATACGCTGGTAGACGGCAGCGGCGCGCAACTCACGCCAGCGATGGTTTTCTACACCAGCCAGGCCTCCCAACCAACCATTGACACCAGCGACAGGGGCTACGGCAACACCTCCTACGCGCCTGGCCCCCACGAGCCGAACGACACCTGGCAGGAGGCTTATAGCATCAGCCCCAGGCTGACCTACCAGAGCACCATCGGCCACGGAAAGGACCTGGACTGGTTCAAGTTGAACGTCAGCACGGCTCAGGCCATCACCGTCAGCCTGACCAACCTGCCCGCCGACTACGACCTGGTGCTCTTTACCAACCTGATCACGCCGACCCAGGAGAGCACCGTCGTCGGCGACCTGCAGGACTCCTCGGACGTAGACGCCACCGGGCAGATGAACGCCATCGGGCAAATGAACGCCATCGGCCAGATGAACGCCATTGGCCAGATGAATGCCATCGGCCAGATGAACGCCATCGGCCAGATGAACGCCATCTCGGCCAGGGCGGGCCTGGAAAACGAGCAGGCGGTGGCCCGCATGCGCACCCCTGGCACGCTCTACATCCTGGTGCTCTCCAGCAACGGGGAGTCCAGCCCGGCACCGTACTCGCTGTCCACCCAAACCGGGCCGCTGCCAGCAGCGCCTTCCTGCGACAACCTATTCACCTACTCCCCTGGTCCGGCTGCTTCCGTCTACACCGGCGCCAGCGTCATCACCTCCCCGGCCACCCTCATCCTGGTCAACAAACTGCGCCTGGACCGCGCCTATGACACCGCCGCCACCGCCAGCCTGATGGCCGCGCTGGAAAGCCTGGCGGACGAATCGGACGTCCAGGGAGTGGTCGTGCCGGTGGAGAACACGCCCGCCGTAGCCGACGCCTACGACACCTGGGACACCGGCAACGCCTGCAACCCCCAGGTCGCCAACGTGGTCGCGGGAGAGATCAAGCAAGTAGTGAGCGAGTACCTGGCCGCGTATCCGGACGTGCGCTACCTGGTGATCGTCGGCGACGACCTGATGATGCCCTTCTATCGCGTGCCGGATGACGGCGCCATCGCCAACGAGTCGGCCTACACCGCCCGCTCGGCCGTGGACCCGGACACCCCTACCCACGCCGCGCTCGAGCAGGGCTACGTCCCGACCGACGATTTCTACGCCGACCACACGCCGCTCCAATGGCGCAGCCGCGAACTGTTCATCCCTGACCTGGCCGTCGGCCGCCTGGTGGAGACGCCCGCCGAGATCGAAGCGCTGGTCCAGGCCTTCCTGGCCCACGACCTGGCCAAGCCCACCACCGGCTTCGTGAGTGGCTACGACTTTCTGATAGACAGCGCCCAGGCCATCAGCGAGACGCTGGGCCACGCCAGCCTGACCGTCACGCCCCTCATCCGCGATGACTGGTCCGCCGGCGACCTGCGGGACTATTGGCTGAACAGTCCCAGAGACCTGGCCTCGATCAACGCCCACTTCGACCACTGGCAGGCCATCCCGGCCAAGGGGACAGAGACGGTGGACACGGCCGACGTCATAGCGGCCACGGCCAGCATGAGCGGCACAGTCAACTTTTCCATGGGCTGCCATTCCGGCTTCAGCGTCCACGACGCTCACGCCACCTCGGGCTACCCGCTCGACTTTGCCCAGGCGCTGGCCCGCAAAGGGGCCTGGTGGATCGGCAACACGGGCTTCGGCTACGGCATGGATGACGCCATCGCCTTCACCGAGCGGCTGATGCACCTCTTCGCGCAACGGCTCACCAGCGGCGACGAGGTGCCGGTAGGCCAGGCGCTGCGCTGGGCCAAGCGGACCTACCTGGGCCGCGTGCCCTCTGGCGGCTTCGGCACCTACGACGAAAAGGCCCTGATCGAGGCGACGTTGTATGGCCTGCCCATGTACCGCATCTATACGCCCGCCGGCACCAGGGGACTGGAGATGGCATTCCCAGCGGCACCGCTCAGCGCCAATGCCCTGCCGACCCACACCATCTCCCTCAACCTCTCGTCCTCGTTCCAGTTGCAGACCACCACCGCCGGCCACTACTACGCCATCGGCGGCGAGGTGCAGGCCAGCCCCGGCCGCCCACTCCAGCCCCGCACCAGTGCCGTGCTCCCAGAAAAGGAGGGGCAGATACCCCACGGCGCCGTGCTGGTCAGCGCCACCGCAGTCTACACCAACGGCTTCAACCCGCTCATCTCCCACCCTGTGACGGATACAGCGCCCAGCGAGCCCCCCTTCGAGGCAGAAGCCTGGTTCCCGGCGCTCCCCTGGGCCATCAACCGGTTGGGCGACGAGGCACGCCTGGTCGTGGTGCCCGCCCAGTTCCAGGGCAACCAGGACAGCGGTACACTGCGGCGCTTCACGGCGCTCCAGTTCCAGGTCTACTATGCCGACTCATTTAACACCGACTTCTCAGCGCCAGTCGTCTGGATGGTGACGGGCGTGGCCGTGGGAAACCAGGCGGACTTGCGGGTCACCGCCCAGGATAGTTCCGGCGTCGAGCGGGTGCTGATAGTCTACACCCAGACTGGTACCAATTGGGTGAGCCGTGACTTGGCGTACAACCCCACCCTGGATCGCTGGGAGACGCACTTGACGGGGTTGGCCGGCCCGTTCTTCTACTTCGTCCAGGCCGTGGACGGCGCGGGCAACGTGACGGTCACGTCGAACAAGGGGCTGTTCTTCGAGCCGATCCGTCACAACGTCTACCTGCCGCTCGTCGTGCGAGAACACTAACGGGTGTACTCACCCGCCATACAAGGACTGGTAATCCGGGCGCTCCCGCAAGGAGACGAGATCGGTGTCTTGCTTCGACCACTCCGTGAGGTCTGGGGCGAGCCGGAGCGCTTCACGCAATGCATCCATCGCCTTCTCGGCCTGGCCCGCAAGTGCATAGCAGCAGGCGAGGTTGTAGCGCACGACGCCGCGCCAGTCGGGGCTATCGTCCAGTTGCGCCAGCCTGTCCGCCGCCTCTTCCGAGAGTTCGGTGCCACGGCGGACTTGGCATGCTCCGCGTAATACTGCTTGCTATCCTCTATCCTTGTCCGTCGCCTCCTGCTCCAGAAAATCTTTGAGCGAGGCGAAGGCAGCCGCCACCGCCTCGAGGCGAATGGCATATCCTTTCACTTCCGTACCTTCTCCCAGTGTCAGTTGTACCAGCCCTGCCATGC
>Ga0315291_10001131_pt1 | contig 35667 bp, 24 predicted proteins | sample YL17G12_20_MG_FD_203070 | JGI IMG/M metagenome (GOLD analysis project Ga0315291, IMG submission 203070) | Sediment microbial communities from Yellowstone Lake, YNP, Wyoming, USA - YL17G12_20 | ecosystem: Environmental > Aquatic > Freshwater > Lake > Sediment | place: USA: Wyoming | collected...
TTCGCGTCACCCACATGCCCATCGCAGGCCTCAACGACACAAACCAAGACCTTGAAACAACCGCCCAGCCCAGTCCTTGGACATCTCCAAGGTTCCTGCGTCTCAACAAAAAACTCACGGCCTCTCAGCTCTCAGTTCTTGTGGACTGACTGACAACTGATGACTGACAACTGAAAACTGATGACTGACAACTGAAAACTGATGACTGACAACCTCGAAGGCCACGGGCTCTGTCAGACGTGCTGATCCACGTGGCGGTCGGACTGTTCGGGCCGGTCGATCAAGACCACGCCCAGGATCGTCAGGCCCACCCCGGCCAGCAGCCACGGAGTCCGAGGCTCGGCAAAGATCAGCGTGCCGGCGACGGCGGCCATGGCCACCTGCGAGGCGTTGAGCACGTTGGCGTGGACCACGGTGGTCAGTTGCAGTCCCTTGGTGATCGCCAGGAACGCGATCAGGTTCAGGATCCCCGCCACCGCCATCCAGGCGATTTGCCCGGGCGGCGTTGCCAGCAACTGCTGGGCGCCCAGCCGATACGCGCTCAATGGTCCGAGGCTGAGCACGCCCATTAGCGTGGTGATGAACACGATGGTGCCGATGGGCACGGCGCTGGTCACCGCATGGCGGATGGTGGTCGTCAGCACTGCGTAGATGGCCCCGGCCAGGCAAGGTGCCCCGATGCTCAGGGCCAACAGCATGGGACCCGCCTGGTGGGAATCGAGTGCGCCCGAAGCCTGGGTGGCCTGTGGGGTGTCCGCAGGGCAGGTGGCGTAGGTGGCCGCGCCCAGCAGCACTATCGCCGCCAGCAGCAGGCCGATGGCCAGGATCGAGCGCCGCGAGACCCGTTCGCCGAGAAAGCCCAGGCCCAGCAGGGCACTGGCGGTGAGCATCACTCCGAAGATCACGGGAGTGGAAACCGCCAGGCCCACCACCCCCAGGGCCCATTGCGCTCCGAGGTTGGCCCCCACTTGATTGGCCAGCCCCACCAGGATCAGCAGCGCCAGCAGCCGGGTACCCTCTGGGTGCGGCGGCAGGACCGGCGTTCCGCGGAACGTCTGGTACAAGAGCCACGGCCCCACCGCGACCACCGTCACCAGCTCCTTGTTGCAGATGACCCACATGGGGTCGGCGTCCAACTTGCTGAGATGGCGGAGGCAAACTTGGGCGGCGGCGTAGCCCAGGGCCGAGACAGCACAGCAGACAGTGCCGGCAACCACCGGACTGAGGCCCAGCCAGCCGTCGGGGGCACACTTGCGTGTGCTGCCGAGTGGCCGGGTCGGAGCGTGGGACGTAGATGTGTTCACGTCGCCTATTGTAGGTCCGGCCGCGGATCTAGGCCAGCGGCCCGGTGGAAAAGTCGCCGCCGCCGCTTGCTAAATCAACTCGTAGAGAAAACAATCAGGGTCAGGAAATTCTGCGAGGAATCGATTGCCATGAGAGCTGCCTCTGTCGGCCTGACTTTGATCTTCTTCTGCCCCGTGCCCGGCGGAGGGCGGGTATGGCATCCGCACATACCCCCCACCGCGCCGGCCGCTGAGCCTGAAGGGCCCACGTATGAACCTACCTCGAACTACACCCGGCGGGACATCGAAGGCTGGACCGTGTACGTCAACCACCGGCTGCTGGAGGACCAGCAGGAACTGGGCCGGCGGACGCTCCGGCTGCTGAGGGTGAAGCTGTACGACATCAACCGGGCGGTTCCGTCGAAGGCCCTGGAGAAGCTGCACCAGATCCCGATTTGGCTCGAGCTGAAACACCCCCGGCATCCGTGCGCCTGCTACCATCCTGACAAGGGTTGGCTGATCGCCAACGACTTCAACCCGGAAAAGACCGGCTCGGTCGAAATCGCCAACGCGGCCGCGTTCCTGAAGTGGACCCGCGAGCAGCCCTCGATGATCCTGCACGAACTGGCCCACGGCTATCACCACCGGTTTCTCGGCGGCTACGACAATCCCCAGATCGCGGCCGCCCACCAACGGGCCAAGCAGAGCAAGTCCTACGAGTCGGTCCTCCACTGGGACGGCAAGACGGCCCGGGCGTACGCGCTGAATAACCCCCAGGAGTACTTCGCCGAACTCAGCGAGGCCTGGTTCGGCGCCAACGATTTTTATCCGTTCGTCCGGGCAGAGGTCCTCAAGCACGATCCCGAGACGGCCAAGCTGCTGAGGAGACTCTGGGAAGAAGAGTGATCAATGCTGAATGCTGATTGCTGAATGCTGAATGCTGAACGGTTGTGTGGTTTAGCGGCTGGGCTTGCCCAGCGCGTCGTGGTGTGGGCGGCACGAAGAAGATTACCATGGCGACGCTCGCGCTGCAGAACGTGCTGAAGATCTACCCCGGCAACGTGCGGGCGGTCGAGGATCTCACGCTCGAGGTGGCCGACGGCGAGTTGATCGTGCTGGTTGGGCCGTCCGGCTGCGGCAAGACGACCACGCTGCGGATGATCGCCGGGCTGGAACCGCCCACCCGCGGCAGCATCTCCATCGACGGCCGGCCCATCAGCGGCGTCCCGCCGAAGGACCGCGACGTGGCCATGGTCTTTCAGGGACAGGTCCTCTACCCGCATCTGACCGTAGCCGGCAACATGGGCTTCGGCCTGAAGCTCCGCCGGGTCGCCAAGCCCGAAATCCGCCGCCGCGTCAGCGAAGCGGCCGAGGTGCTCGGCATCCGCGAGCTGCTCGCCCGGCGGCCGGGGGAACTCTCCGGCGGACAACAGCAGCGGGTGGCCTTGGGCCGGGCGATCGTCCGCAACCCAAAACTCTTCCTCTTCGACGAGCCGCTCTCGAACCTCGAGGCCGGTCTCCGCGCCCAGATGCGCCAGGAGATCCGCCGGCTGCACGCCCGGCTGGGCACCACCACCGTCTATGTTACCCACGACCAGACCGAGGCCATGACCCTGGGCCAGCGGATCGCGGTGATTCGTACAGGCCGCCTCCAGCAGGTGGCCGACCCGGCCACGCTCTACCATCGCCCGGCCAACCGCTTCGTGGCCGGCCTGATCGGCAGCCCGGCGATGAACTTCTTCGAGGGCCGGATCGAGTGTCGTGACGACCGGCTGGTCTTCCAAGGAGAGAGTTTTGCCCTGCCGATTCCTGAGACCTGCCGTGCCCGGCTGGAATCGTTCACGGGCAAGCCGATCACGCTGGGTATTCGTCCGGAGCACATCGGCTCGCCCACCGCGGAGCAGCGGGCAGACGCCCCGCGGATTCCGGCCAAGGTCGAGGCCGTCGAGCCGCTCGGCCCGGAGTCTCACGTGTATTACACTGTGGGAGCATACACATTCGTTTCGCGGGTCGACGCCCAGCACACCTTCCAGATCGGCGATCAGGTTACGCCGGCCGTAGCCACCGACCACCTGCACTTCTTCGATCCCCAAACAGAGACAGAAATAATGTAGGGTGGGACTTGCGTCCCACCTATTCCTCGACAACGGGCTCGGTGGGACTACGTCCCACCCTACGCACTGAAGGAGACCACGATGAAAGAACGTCTTAGTCCAAACCGCCCCAACACCCGCTCGCGGCGGGAGTTCTTGCGAGAAGGTTCCGCCGCGTTGGCCGCCGCCGCCGTGGCGTCGCGGGCCACCCTGGCCGTCGACACGGCGCCGAAGAAGGTCCGCATCGGCGTGGTCGGCGGGGGATTCGGCTGTAGTTTCCAGTGGCACGAACATCCCGACTGCATCGTCGAGGCCGTCAGCGATCTGCGGCCCGAGCGCCGCCGGGGGCTGATGCAGGTCTACCGCTGCCAGAAGTCGTACGAGTCGCTGGAGAAACTGGTGCTCGACAAGAACGTCGACGCGGTGGCTATCTTTACCGACGGGCCGCTGCACGTCGAGCACGTGGTCGAGGTCATGCGGCACGGAAAACACGCGATCTCGGCCGTGCCCGCCGCCTGGGGCACGCTCGAACAGTGCCACCTGCTCTACGACACGGTCCGCAAGCACGGGCTGACGTACATGATGGCCGAGACCAGCTACTACCAGCAGCCGACCATCTCCGCGCGAAAGTTCTTCCAAGAGGGGAAGTTTGGCGAGCTGTATTACTGCCAGTCGGAGTACCAGCACGACGGGCTGGAGGGCCTGTACTTCGAGGGCAACAAGCGGACCTGGCGCTACGGCGTGGCCCCCATGCACTATCCCACCCACTGCACCGCCCACCTGATCGGCGTGACCGGCCGGCGGCTGACCGAGGTGGTCTGCCACGGCTGGGGCGAAGACGATCCGGTGCTGAAGGAGAACGTCTACAACAATCCCTTCTGGGACGAGTCGGCCATGTTCAAGGACAACCTCGGCCGTGCCTTCCGCGTGAACGTCTGGTGGAAGGGGGCCCACCGCGGCTGCGAGCGGGCGGAGTGGATCGGCTCGAAGATGAGCTTCTACTGCGGGCATCCCAACGGCCTCGGCCCGGTGATCATCCGCCGTGGCAACCAGACGGAGAAAGATGACGCGGGCGTGGTACGGAAGCTGCCCCAGTTCGAGCAGTACCAGCAGCCGCAGTGGTGGAAGACCGACATGCTGCCCGAGCCGCTGCGGCACGACAGCGGCCACGAGGGATCGCACACCTTCCTGACGCACGAGTTCATCGACGCCTTGACGCACGGCCGCAAACCGGCCGTCGACGTCCACGAAGCGCTGGCGTACACGGCCCCGGGGATCGTCGCCCACCAGTCGGCGCTGAAGGGCGGGGAGCTGATGAAGATTCCGAGTTTCGATGGGGGAACCTGATTTTTGCCAACGCCGCCTGTTGCCCAAGGTGTAGGATGTACTCCACGCGGTCAACGGAGTACCAAATACTCTGAGTACTGGCTCCAGGGCTGCCCCCTGTGGAAAAGCTATATTCGCCGGCCGGCGACAGGGGGCTTGTAACGGCCGCCGCCTGGGAGTATAATAACCGCCAATCTCGGCCGGGGGTCCCGGAACACCTCCGGCACGTATCTTGCGTTGGCACGTCTTTTCAAGAGGAGGCAAGTCATGTCCAGGACACTGCTGTTGTTGGCCGCTGCGCTCTCGGCGGCCGCCCTGCTGTTGGCCGAGCCCGCACGGTGCTCTGCCGCCCCGCCGTCGGCCGCTGAGGGAAAGATCGAGGCAGCGCTCTCGTCGCCCACCCAGTTGGAGTTCATCCAGACGCCGCTACAGGACGTGGTCGATTACCTGAAGGACCTCCACAAGATCGAGATCCAGATTGACCGCAAGGCCTTCCAAGACCAGGGGCTCGACGCGTCGACCCTGCCGGTCACTGCGAACCTCAAGGGGATTTCGCTGCGGTCGGCCCTGAATCTGGTGCTCCACAACCTGGACCTGACCTATCTGGTCGAGGACGAAGTGCTGCTGATTACTACTCCCGAGGCGGGCGCCCGCCGGTTGACCACCAAGGTCTATCGGGTGGCCGACCTAATTGCCGCCGACGACCAACAGCAGCAGGTACAGAACCGCGACGTGCTGATCCACGTGATCGCCGCGACCGTCGCCCCGCAGAGCTGGGCCGGCGGGCCGGCGGCATGGGGCGGCGGGATGGGCGGCATGGGGATGATGCCGATGGGCGGTATGGGCGGCATGGGGATGGGCGGTATGGGCGGGGCGGGGATGGGCGGCGGTATGCCCGGTGGGATGGGCGGGCCCGGCATGTCCGGGCCCGGTATGGGCGGATACGGTCCCGGCGCATACGGGCCGAGCGGGTACGACGGGCCGACCTATGCCGGCGCGGGCGGTCCCCCGCGCAAGCAAGCCCCCGAGGGCGCCAAGGGCTCGATCGCCGGGGCAGCCTTCGGCGGCGTGCCGATCCTGGTCGTCTCGCAGACCTACGACGTCCACTGCCAGATCGCGGCCCTGCTGGAGGAGTTGCGAACGGTGGCCTGTGCGAAGCAGCCCACGGCTCCAAGAGAGGAGAAGGCGTCTGCCGCCCCGGCGGCCAAACCGGCGGGCGATCCGTTCGGTACCCGACCGGCTGCCAAACCGCCCGCCAAAGGGTCGTCGTCGGGCGGGGCCGATCCCTTCAGCCGGTAGCATGAGTCCGGTCTTTGCCGCAGGCCCCGGAACTGCTCCGGCACACACTACGCGCTGGCGGACCTTTTTTTGCGAGGAGGGACGCTCATGTCCAAGACACTCTCGTTGTCGGCCGCTGCGCTCTGCGCGGCCTTGCTGTTGTCCAGTGGGCTCACACGCTGCCCTGCGGCCGAAACACCGTTGGCCGAGCAGAAGATCGAGCAGGAGTTGGACAAGCCCACCCAGTTGCAGTTCGTCGAGACACCCTTGCAGGACGTGATCGACTACCTGAAGAAACGCCACGGCATCGAGATCCAGGTCGACCGCAAGGCCCTGGGCGACGTGGGGCTCGACCCGTCGACCCTGCCGATCACCAAGAACCTCAAGGGGCTCTCGCTGCGCTCCGCCTTGGAGCTGGCGCTCCACGATCTGGACCTGACCTACGTGGTCCAGGACGAGGTGCTGCTGATCACCACGCCCGAGGAAGAGATGAACGACCGGCTTACCACCAGACTGTACCCGGTGGGCGACTTGATTTCCTCGCCCGATAAGCACACGGAGAAAGGCCAGCGGGAGGAGCTGATCCACGCCGTCACCACCACCGTCGAGCCGTGGAGCTGGGAGTCGGTGGGTGGGCCGGGCTCGATCGCCAGCACTTCGTTTCAAGGGGTGCCGTCGCTGGCCGTCTCGCAGAACTATCACGTGCACCGCAAGATCGCGGCATTCCTCGAAGAACAAGGCAAGGTCGTCCAGGCGGGGCGGGAGGCCGCGGTCCCCCGATGCCCGGTGGTCGACATCTGGAAGACGCCCGCCGTGGAGAAAATCGAAAAGGCCCTCAAAGAGCCGACCGAGTTCAGTTTCGTCGAGACGCGTCTTAACGACGTGATCGATTACCTGAAGAAGAAGCACCAGATCGAGATCCAGATCGACCGCAAGGCGCTGGGCGACGTGGGGCTCGACCCGTCGACCCTCCCGATCACCAAGAAGCTCAAGGACCTCTCGCTGCGTTCGGCCCTGCGGCTGCTGCTGCACGACGTGGATCTGGCGTACACGATCCAGGACGAAGTGCTGCTGATCACCACGCGCGAAGAGGCCGAAACGCGCCTGACGACCAAGGTTTACGCGGTGGCCGATCTGTTGGGGTGGTTTCCCCTTCACACGGCCTACTTCCCTCTTCAGGGTTGCCCCGATGCGCCGGTCGTGGGCAGAGAGAATGCGACACCGCAGCGCCCTCAAGATGCCGAGCCTCAGGCTAAGACAAAGCCAGACGCGCGGTCAGAGCCGGCACCACAAGCGATGTCTGTTCGTCCGGGAAGTGTTGCTGCTAAAGTCGCGAGACTCGGCGACGTGATTTGCGAGATCGTCGAGCCGAACAGTTGGGACGCAGTCGGTGGGCCGGGAGCAATCGCCAGCGGCTCGGTAGGCGGCGTGGAGGTGTTGATCGTCTCACAGACCCAGGACGTGCACGAAAAGATCCTCCAGTTGATCGAGCACCTACGAGAGTTCGTCCGCTGTAATCGCCCGACCGCCGTACCGGCTGCGAAACCCGCCGCTGATAAGCCGGCGGACGACGATAGGCCGAAAGCGCCGCCGGAGCCACCACCCCCGGCCAAGACGGCACGGGGCGATCGAGATAAGGATCCCTTCAATCGCTAAGCTGACACCAGCTCGGCGATGTGGCAGACGCGGACCGGCAGGCCGCGCTGGCGGACGCCGTAGCTCAGGTGGATGATGCACGCCGGGCAGGACGTGACCAGCAGGTTGGCCCCCGTCCGCTCGACGTTGTCGATCTTGCGGTCGAGCACCTTCCGCGACAGCTCGTAGTGCGAAAGGGCATAGGAGCCGGCCCCGCCGCAGCACCAGTCGGCCTCGGGCAACTCGCGGTATTCCAGCCCGGGGATCGCACGGAGTATCTGCCGCGGCTGCTCGACCAGCCCCTGGCCCCGCGAGGCGTGACAGGGGTCGTGATAGGTGGCAATGAGCTGCTCGGTCGGCCGCGGCGGGGGCGAGAGCTCTTGGGCCGACGCGATCAACTCCGGGAAGTCGCGGACCGCCGCGGCAAAGGCCGCCGCCGCAGCGTGCCGCGGGTCGCCCGCTGCAAACAGCGTTGGATACTTCTTCAGGAAGGCGGCACAGCTCGAGCAATCGGTCACGATCAGGTCGAACCGCCCTTCGGCGAAAAGCTGCAAGTTCTTCTCGGCCAACCTGACCGCGGCCGTCCGGTCGCCGTAGCACGCAGCCGGCAGACCGCAGCAGCAGTTGTCCAGCACGCAGACGGTCCGGCCGAGCTGGCGGAGCACGCCCAAGGTCGCCTCGGCGACCTGCGGGCACATGATGTCGGTCCCGCAGCCGATGAAGTAGCCGATCCGCGGCCCGCCACGGCCCTCGACGACGCCCGGTTTGACCTTCTCACGGAACGCCCTGTCGGGAAAGCGATCGACAATGTCTTCGGCGCGGGGGAAGTCGCGGCCGAAGATCCGCAGCAATCCGAGTGCCCGGGCGACCTTCGACAGCCCGGTGCGCTTGCCCAGCGCCGCGGCGCGGGCAGCCAGCCGTAGACGACCGGGGTACGGCAGGAGGTGCTCGAAAAGCAGGGTGTGCAACCTGCCACGGCCGACGCGGTCGAGGTATTCCGCGCGGGCATCGAGGATCAGATCGGCCGTGGGCACCGCCGGGAAACAGTTGGAGGTGCAGGCCCCGCACAGCAGGCAGGCAAATAGCGGCTCCTCGAGCTCGCGATCCCACTCCAGGCGGCCCTCGATCAGGGCCCGCAGCAGGGCGATCCGCCCCCGGGCCACGCCGGCCTCGTGCCCCGTGGCGCGAAAGATGGGACACGCCACCTGGCAGAATCCGCAGCGGTTGCAGCGGGCGATCTCGTCGTATTGCTTTTCGATTCCCATCTATTTCCCGCCGGGCAGGCGGCCCGGCGCAAACACGCTGTGCGGATCCAGCGCGGCCTTGATCCGGTGCATCACCTGCCAGCTTGGTCTGGGCGGCCCGAAGACGTCCTGCTGCCGGGCAAATTCCCGGGGCGCCTTTTGCAGAATCGTGTGACCGCTGTTTTCCTCGGCGATTTCGCCAAGCCGCGTCCAGGCGCCGGCCGCCGGGGCGGGCATGGCCGCCAGGATCCGGCCGCAGCCGAAGTCGACCAGCACCGCCGCCCCGCGCAGCGCCTCCCGGCCGGCGGAGATAAAGGCCGGCAGTTGGCTGAGCGGCAGATCGGCCCGCAGCAGGAACGGGAATTGATGGAGCACGTCGAAGAATCCCCTGCACATTCCTTCCCTGACCGTGTACTCGCGGCGCTCCGGGACGCTCAGGCCCGCCTGGCGGAGCAGCCTGTCGCAGCCGGCCAACTGGGAATGGACCGTGCCCTGAAAGCCCTCGAAGCCTGCGATCAGTCGCCAGGCCTGATCGCCGTCGAGCCGCAGGGCAGCCTCGCCCGGCACGGCGACAACCAACGTAGGCTCGAGCTTCGAGCGGAGCAATTCAGCGGCGGCGGCCGCACACTGCGCCAACGAGCCGGAGGCGACCAGGGCCGTGCAGCACTCGGGCAGGGACGCGACGCGGAAGGTCAGCTCGGTGATGAACCCCAGCGTTCCGGCGGAGCCCACCAGGAGCCTCGTCAGGTCGTACCCGGCCACGTTCTTGACCACTCGGCCCCCGGCCGAGATCGGCCGCCCCGCACCGGAGACGAATTTCAGCCCCAAGAGCAGATCCCGCGGCGCGCCGTAGCGGAGCCGCTCGGGGCCGCAAGAGCCCAGTGCGGCCAGGCCGCCCAGCGTACCGCCGTCGGGGCGCCCTCTGGGCCGCGGCGGGCGGAGCGGCAGCCATTGGCCGTGCTCGGCCAGCACGTCTTGCAGCGCCCGCAGAGTCATGCCGGAGCCGACGGCAATCACCTGGTTGGCCGGATCATGTTCCACGGTGGAGGTCAATCGGGCGCTGCGAAGCGGGATGGCTGTACTTGTGCAGGGATTGCCGAAATCGAGTTGGCTGCCGTTGCCCATGGGCAGCAGCGCGAGGTGGTTGAGGTACGCCAGGCGGACCATCTCGCAGGCTTCGCCCACATCGGTGGGGGTCAGTTCGGGCTGCTGCAACTTCGCCGCGGAAGTTGGTTCAGGGCATGTGCTCAACAAGTCCCCTCTCCCTCTGGGAGAGGGTGGCGGCGAAGCCGCCGGGTGAGGGCGATCTGGAGCAAGCGATGGCGGCGGAATTGTCTCGTTTCCGGCAGCCCTCACCCCCTGCCCCTCTCCCAAAGGGAGAGGGGAGGCGATGGCCCTCTCTCCCAAAGGGAGAGGGGAGGCGACGGCCCTCTCTCCCACAGGGACAGGGAGAGAGGCGGCGGCGGCAGCCGGCGGGATGATCTTACCGGGATTGAGCAGGTCGTCGGGGTCGAATGCCTCGCGGAGTGAGCGCTGAAAATCGAGATCATCCGGTGAGCAAATCATCCGCATGGCCTCCGATTTCTCCACGCCGATGCCGTGTTCGCCGGAGATGGTGCCTCCCAGGGCCACACACGCCTGCATAATCTTGGTTCCGGCCTGATGCACCCGCTCGACCTGGTCGGGGTCGCGGGAGTCGAACAATAGCAGGGGGTGGAGATTGCCGTCGCCGGCATGGAAGACGTTGCCGTGCTGGAGCTGATGCTCGCCGGCAATGGCGGCCACGCGGGAGAGCGCCTCCGGGAGCCGGGTCCGCGGCACGGTGCAATCGGCGACCAGGTAGTTGGGGGCCAGCCGGGCGATGGCGCCGAACGCCCCCCGCCGGCCTGCCCAAAGCAGGTTCCGCTCCGCCGCGTCCTTGGCCTGGCGGACCTCACGACAGCCGTTGCTCCGGCAAATCTCCGAGATCTGCTCTGCCTGTCGCTTCAGGCCGGCGGCCGGGCCGTCCACCTCGGCGATCAGCACGGCCGCCGCGTCCAGGGGATAGCCGCAGGGCATGCTCGCCTCGACCGCGCGGATCACCGTGGCGTCCATCATCTCCAGCGTCGCCGGGACGATCCCCGCCGCGATCACGCCGGAGACCGAGCGGGCGGCAGCGGCGTTGTCGTCGTAGATCGCCAGGAGCGTCAGCACCGATTCGGGCGCGGGGAGGATGCGGACGACCAGCTCGGTGATGATGCCCAGGGTGCCTTCGCTTCCCACCAGCACGCCGCGGAGATCGTAGCCGGGCGGATCGAGCGCGGGGCCGCCGACGCGGACCACCCGGGCGCCCCCTGGGCGGCCGGGGAGCACCAGCGTCATGCCCAGCACGTGGTTGGTGGTCACCCCGTATTTCAGGCAGTGCGGCCCGCCGGCGTTTTCGCCGGCGTTGCCGCCCAGGGTGGCCGCCTTCTGGCTGGCGGGATCGGGGGCGTAGAAGAATCCCAGCGGCATGAGCGCGTTCTGCAATTCGAGGTTGGTCACCCCCGGCTGGACGACCGCGTAACGGGCCTCCGGTCTGATGGCCAGGATGCGGCCGAGTCGCGCCAGCCCGATCACCAATCCCCCGCGCGCGGCGACGCTTCCCCCGGAGAGGTTGGTGCCAAATCCGCGGGGCACGTAGGGCACCCCCGCCTCGGTGGCGGCACAGACCACGGCGGCCGTCTGCTGCGTGTCGGCGGGGAGCACCACGGCCTGGGGCGGGCCGACGGCCAGCGAGGCGTCGTAGCCGTAGACCTCCGCGTCGGCGCGGCCGGCGGAGACGTACTCAGGGCCCACGATCTGACGGAGTCGCTTAAGCAGCTCGGGCTCGATCATGCTTCGTCAATCAGGGGCCAGGGGCCAGCGGCGAGGGGCCAGGCGTCAGGGGCAGGCGGCAAATGCTGAATGCTGAATACTGAACTCACCCCGTCACCCTATCACCCCCTCACCCCTGGCCCCTCCTGGTACACGGCGGCGGCTGCGTCCAGCGCGCCGGGCTGGACCACAACATGCTCGGCTCTGAGGATAGTCTCCAGGGCCGAGAGCAGCAGGAAGACGTTTTTCGGGCGGCAGGTGTGTCCCATCAGTCCTACGCGCCACGCCTTGCCGGCCAGCTCGCCCAGCCCGCCCCCGATCTCGATCCCGAAATCCTTCAGCAGCGCCGCGCGTACCTTCTTATCATCGGCGCCTGGGGGGATGTAGATCGTGTTGAGCATCGGCAATCGTTCCGCCTCGGGAACGACCATCGCCAGCCCCATCGCCTCGACTCCGGCCACCAGGGCGCGATGGTTCAGCCGATGCCGGGCGAAACGCTGTTCGAGCCCCTCCTCCGCAATGATCCGTAGGGCCTCCCGCAGGGCGTAGATCATGTTGATCGGGGCGGTGTGGTGGTATTTGCGGGTGGCGCCCCAGTACTCGGCGACCATGCCCATGTCGAGATACCAGCTCACCACCGGCGTCTTGCGCCCTTGCAGCGTCTTGACGGCGGCCGGGCTGAAGGAGATCGGCGCCAGGCCCGGCGGGCAAGAGAGGCACTTCTGCGTGCCGCTGTAGACGGCGTCGACGCCGGTCCGGTCTACGGCCACTTCCATCCCGCCCAGCGAAGTGACCGTGTCGACCAGATAGAGCGCCCCGGCCTCGTGCGCGATGGCAGCCAGGTCCTCCAGCGGCTGACAGACGCCGGTGGAGGTCTCGGCGTGCACCACGGCCAGCACCTTGGGATTCTTGCCCCGCACGGCCTGGCGGACCGCCTCGGGGTTGATCGCTCGGCCCCAGGGGGCGTCTACCCGGATGAGCTTGCCGCCGATGCGACCCACGATATCCGACATCCGCGTGCCGAAGACGCCGTTGACGCAGACAACGACCTCGTCGCCGGGCTCGATCAGGTTGACGAAGCAGGTCTCCATGCCGGCGCTGCCCGTGCCGGAGACGGGGATGGTCAGCCCGTTGTCGGTCTGGAACAAGAACCGCAACAGTTGCTGCGTCTCGTCCATGGCGGAGAGGAAGTAGGGGTCGAGATGTCCGATGCAAGGGGCGGACATGGCCTGGAGCACCCGCGGGGGAACGTCGCTGGGCCCCGGCCCCATCAGCACTCGCTGGCCCGGATCAATGTCGCGGAACTGTCGCGGATCAATGTGCAACTTCATGGCCCTCCAAGTACCATGATCGGAATTCGTGATGCGGAAGAGCCCAGTGTACCAATCGACTGGTTTGCCGACAACCGGAAGGGCATCGAGCTGGTCTCGGCGTGGAGGGCCTTTCCGGGTGCAGAAAGGCGGTTCGATTGACTGCTGCCCGTGCCGTGCACGGTTGAATTTGTCGAATGGCCACGGTTGGCTAGCCGGTCGAGGGTGCCCCCCCGGCCGGCAGCACGCCCGACCAACGAGACCCGGGCATTTGCCCGCCGCAAGGACAATCGCCCAAGTCGGCCGGGCCTGCACGTGGGCCTCGCATTTGCCCTTCGAGGGGTGCCGGTGCGTGTGGCACGAGGGACCGCCTCTGCGGGGATCACTCACGCGATGCCCGAGCGGAACATCCACCCCCAGCCGGAGCTGCGCCCGTGGTCTGTCTGCGAATTGTCCCAACCCGGAAATCCTTGCTTTTCCGTCCGGCACCGCATAGAATTTGCGTTGCCGCGGATTCCCCGAACCGGGGGTCTTGAGCGGGCTGGAGCAAGAACCGGTTACGGCCGCGCTTCCGTTGCGGGCCCGCGGCGCAATTACACGTTGAGGGCGATCGGTTTGACTAAGCAGCACTTCATTAGTGGAAAGGGCAACCTCATGCGAAGCTTCTTCAACAGACCGGAGCCGGCTGCGAGAATCGTTATCGCCTTTGCGGCCCTGGCGGCGCTGGCTGTGCCTCGGACGGCCCAGGCCATTGCGCCGGGAGTGCAGGAAGGCGATCTGTTCGTGGGCGCCGCGTCCACAACTAGTTTCGGCCAGCCTGCCGGGGCACGCGGGATCTTTCGGGTCCGCGATGGAGTCGTCACGCCGTTCTCACTCGGCTCGGCCGACCCCAACGATCCGGGCTTCTTCGACATCCCCCACGACGTGATCGTCGACTCGCAGGGGCGGGTGGTGTGGCTGGCGCCGCTGGGTGTAGGGAGTTACTCGAACCACGTCGGCCTGTTCCGCGCGTCGGGTGAGGGAGCCACCCCTGAACGGCTCGCCATCTTCCGAGTTGGCGACCACGATTTAGACGAGGGTTACCCGAATCCGTTCCCCAATCTTCAACTCTGCCGGTATGACAACGGCCCACCTGCCATTGGGCTCCATTTGGCGTCGAATCGCCGCGTGGAAATCGACGACGATGTGAAGGGTGGACTGCCTCAGATTGTGACAGAAGAAGCGTATGTGATGGGCTTGATCTACGGCACCGGCGGAATCTCCAATTTGTCGGGAGCGCAAACCGTGTCGTACGGCGCGACCACGGGCGTTTGGGACGACAGTCTGCCGCCGCCGATTTACCTGATGCGCGCGCCCGCGGCGAATAATTCTCCTCCCGTGGACATGATAAGTCACGCCGGCGCGCTCTACTCGATTGATGATTATGGCTTGCGGCGGTCCTCCACGCCGCTGCGCGTGGACGCCTCAGGAAGGGTGGACTTGGGCCCTCTTGGCGGCTTCGAGTTCAGTCTCGGCTTGCGGCTCTTCGGCGGCGATCACGAGGTACGCGGCATACTGATCGACGACACGAAGATCCCAAATGTCCCATCCGGAGTTCCGCCGGAGTACCCCAACCCGCCCCGCCACGACATGCCGTTGGAGTGGGCGTTTATTCCGATGAGCGGTTTCCGAAGCCTAGTCTACGACCCGCAGCTCGGACTGGTGATCAGCAGCAACTATGGTCCCATCGCCCCCTACATTACTCAAATCAGCCACACCTTGCTCAATGACAACCCCGACGACGACTTGCAAGCCTATTTTTATCATCCGTATCTAGGCTTTACACCAGTTCCATCCTTGGGAGTGACACGGATGTTCCCGCCAGGTCAATGGGTTGATCCGGGGACCGGTATCTGGTATCCCACCAACGCGTCTGTGATCGGCGCACCCGGCGGGGGCGGACTGGTGGCGATTCCGACGGGTTCGAACTCGGTGGTGCGGGTCACGGAGAACGGTGGCGTCGACGTCCTAGCGAGCGGGTTGATCGCTCCGGGTGCCGTGGGATCCTATCCCACGTACTCTTCGCCCTCCGCGGGGCTGGCCATAATCATTCGCGTCGACTCGCCGGTGGACGTGCTCTTGACGGACCCCAGCGGCTTGCAGATCGGCATCGACCCGGCCACCAGCCTGTTCGTCAATGACTTCGGTGAAAGCGGCTTCGACAGCGGGCCGGGAGAACCGAGGTTCTTCGGCATCCGCAATCCGCAGCCTGGCGACTGGAGCATCGAGGCGCTCGGCACCGACAGCGGCCCGTTTGCCCTGAACGTCTACGGCATCGACCTCGACCAGCCGCTGGGTACTCGAGCCCGGTGGACCGGCACCGCGTCGCCTGGCGTCCGGCACGACCTGCAACTCGTTCTGGATAGCGCAGGAAACGTGACGATCATCCCCGAGCCGAGCACCCTCAGCTTGGCAGCGGCTGGTCTGGTGACCGCGGCGCTGTGTGCCCTTCGACTCTCCCGCAATCGACACCTAGATGATGGAACGTAGGGGATCAGGCAACACTTCCCAGGGTGGACGAGTAAAGACGCTTCCTCCTCCCGCTGTTCCTCCTGTTCTTTCCGCAGATCCACGTCACTGCGTGCCGGATGCATCATCGCACCCACCTTGTTACCTCAGGTGTTCAGAATCATGAAAGGTCCTTTACTGCAACGTCGGACGGACGACCTCGCCCCGGAGCTGGGCGGCCACGTTCTCGTAGGACCCGAGGAACTCCGAATTGCAGTCCAGCCAGAGCGTCAGGCGATGAAAATCCTGCGGCGAGAGTTGCACGCCGTAATGCCGCCCATCCATGTACGGCAGCAACTCCGACGCCTGGGCGCCGAACTTGCCGGCGATCGTGCGGCTGCCGCCGTGGACCCCCGTGTTAAACGCCCCATTGTTGACGTGGAAGTAAAAACCGTACTTGCCGGCCAGGTTGTTGTACGAGCGGGTGAACTTGCCCTCGACGACTCCGCCCAGATCGACCGCTTTCTTCTCCTGGTGACAGCCCACGCAATGGCGATCTAGCACCGGCTGCACCAGCCGGGGGTAATTGAACGGGTTGGAGCCGTCGACCTCGGGCCGGATCGTCGACGCCGCCCGGCGCAGGGCCAATGGCAACGTCTGAAGCCTGCCCGGCGGACGGTGCTTCCGCTCGTGGCAGCCCTGGCAGGTCAATTGCTCGCCCGGGTGGACGTAGGTCAGCGACCGCATCGACTGCACGGCCATCCCTTGCCCATCGAGCGCCTGAAAGTAGATTGGCATGCCCGGTGGTGCCTCGAAGTGGGCGCTGCCGTCGGCCTCGACCGGCACGTCGCCCAACACCGCCCGGGCGTTCGTCTGATCGGCCACCCCGATCCGCGGCTCGTTGGGTGGGGGCGTCGACTTGGGCAACAACTGGATCACCCGCAGGGCCTCGATCTTAGTCCCCTCCGGCCAGTGGAAATCGCTGTCGTAGACGTTCATCACGGCGATCGTCGCCGGCCGCCCCCTCTCCCCTTGGGAGAGGGTTGGGGTGAGGGCCATCGTCGCCAGGCGCCCCCTCTCCCCTTGGGAGAGGGCTGGGGTGAGGGCCGTCGTCGTCAGGCGCCCCCTCTCCCACCGGGAGAGGGTCGGGGTGAGGGCCTGCCGCCCGACGGCCGTCTGCAACGTCGCCTCGGGCAGGACCGGCGGCACCGGCCGCGGCCGCAACGGGATCGGGCTTAAGCACGAAATCGACGGGTCACGGTAGATCAGCTCCCGGTTGCCGAACCGGTCGATCCAGTAGATGCCGCGATTTTTGGCCTCGGCGTCGTACACGCACAGGTAATCGTCCTCGCTTAAGGGCCAGGCCGTGCCGTACCGCATGTAGTCGCGGATCGGGTTCCCCTCGGCCTCCGGGAAGGGCGCGTCGGGCGTCAGCCGCGTCAGTTGCGACATCGCCCCGTCGTCCTCGATCCGCGGGTCGATCAGCACCAGCGACCCGAAGGCGTTGCCGTGGTGCGAGCCCGTGGTGGCCACGTACCGGTGCGAGCCGGGGATCGCCCGGATGCTCATCTCCATCCACGGCCGTCCCTCCCGCCGCAGGGGATAGTTGCCGTGGAACGAGCGGGGGTCGCGGCCGTCAGGGTAACACGTCCAGATGTGGTGGGCGATGTTTGTGTCGCGGTCGACGTAGTCCCAGCGGGTATAGACGATCATCCCGTCGTTGTTCACGCTGGGGTGCCATTCGTGCGTCTCATGGTAACTCAGGCAAGTGATGTCGCTGCCGTCGGGCTGCATCGAGAACATGGTGTAGACCGGGCAGTGCCGCCCGCAGCGGAGGTAGCCGCCGCGCCGCTCGGTGACGAACACGATCCGGCCGTTGGGCAGGTAGCAGGGGTCAAAGTCGTCCCACGGCCCGTCGGTCAACTGCACCAGCCCGCTGCCGTCGGCGTTGACCTTGAAGATGTGATAGCTGATCTCGGGTCCCCACTCATAGGCCTCCTTGCCCTGATACTTCTCGTATGCCTTCGCCTGGGTGTAGGCGAAGAGGATCGTCCGGCCGTCGTACGACAGTTCGGGCGAGAGAAACGCGCCGCTGGAGAGATTGTCCCCCTTGAGCCGCCCCTCTTCGACCACCGAGTTCTCCAGCACGTTGACCAGCTTGGGACTCTCGCCGAAGGGATCGCAGAGCATATAGAGCCCGCCGCCGGGCTTGGCGTTGCAGCCGTAGTACTGGTCGCACATGTGGAACACGCCGACCGAGTCGTGCCGCTTGATAAACAGCAGTTTGTCGAAGTCCAAGAGCGGGTTACAGAAGGCGATCCGGCGGACAAGCTGCCGGGCGGCGAAGTAAATCTCTTGCCGCACGTCCTCCGGCACGTCGCCGGCCGATTCCAGCTTCGCCAGCCGCTCGTCGAGCGTCTTCAACCCGTCGGCGAGCGGCCCCAGGCGACCGGCATCTGCCTTAGGCCGAAGCCGTTCCATAAGCCCCTGGCCCCGCTCGATCGCCGCCCGCGTGTGGGCCAACGAGAAGCCGCCGGCGTCTTCCGTCGCGCCGCTGCTCTCCGGATCAGCCGCCACCGCGGCAAAGGCTGCACATCCCACAACGATCCACCGGCACAACGTCATGGCCCCATCCCTCCCGTTCTGAGGCAGGCAGTAGGTAGGCACCTGACACGTACATCCTTTATCCATTCTGCTGCGCCGGTTGTCAACACCTCCGGGTCCCCAAGGCCGCTGCCGGGCAGGGAAACGCGGTCGACAGCCAGGAGGCGGCGGGGTTGCATGCCCGGCCGCAGGCGGTAGAATAGTGCTGTCAGCCTGTAGATCTGCAGCGCGCGATACCCGGGCGGTGATTCCGTCGGTTTCTGTGGCACTGACGATGCAGTCGATCTGGCTTGGCATGTAGCTGCGATCCAGACGGCCACAGGGCAAAGGGAGAAATCAGCTTATGCGCAGAAGTCTGACTGCGTTGATTGAAAGGGAGGGGGACGGCTTCGTCTCGCTCTGCCCTGAACTGGACGTGGCCAGCCAGGGAGCCACGATTGAGGACGCGAAGGCAAACCTCCGGGAGGCGATAGAGCTGTTCTTCGAGTGCGCTTCCGAGGAAGAGATCACGCGCCGCCTCCACACCGACGTCTACGTGACCAGCGTGGAGGTGTCTGTTGGGTAAGCTGCGGACCGTTTCGGGATGGGATGTCCGCGAAATGGAAAGGAATGCTGAACTCACCGACGGCACGATCGTGATCCGCCCTTGCGAGCTGGCAGATGCCCAGCGCGTCTACGAGGCGGTCCGCGAGTCGATGGCCGCGGTGTCTCCCTGGGCCCCGTGGTGCCGGCCGGAGTATTCGATCGAGGACGCCCGCACGTGGCTGGCCTCACTGCCGGAGGCCTGGGCGCAGGGCACCGACTACGATTTCGCCGTGGTCGATCCGCACGACGGGGCGTGGCTGGGCGGCTGCGGCCTGAACCAGTTCAACCACGTGCATCATTTCGCCAACTTGGGATACTGGACCAGAACCAGCCGGGCTGGCCGGGGGATCGCCACCGCTGCCGCGCGACTGCTGGCACGGTTTGGGTTCGAGGCACTGAAACTGAAGCGAATCGAGATCGTGGCCGCCGTGGACAACAAGGCCAGCCAGCGGGTGGCCGAGAAGGCCGGGGCGACCCGAGAGGGCGTCCTGCGGAACCGCCACGTCGTCCGCGACAAGCTCTATGATGCAGTCATGTTCTCGCTGCTCCCCGAGGACATCGTGCAGCCAATGTAGTCGTCTCGCTCCGCGAGACGAAACGGCAGCGGGAGGGCACAGCCCCATGGCAGAGGCTTCATCTCGCGGAGCGAGATGAGTACTTTGCGGGTCTTCTGGGACCTTCAGTATGACCACGGCGCAGGGCCGAGCCACGTGAACTCGAGGACCTCGCCGGCGGGAATGGGCGTCTCGCCCGGCGGGACTTCCACGTAGCAGTTGGCCCGGTGGCAGGCAAACATGTCGGCCGAGCTTGCCCCCAGCAGCGGATGGACCTGCCACGCGGCGGACTGCTGGGCGAGTGGTTCGGCGCGGGCCTGGACGTAGAACGTCCGGCTTCGCCGCGGCCGCACCGGCTCGGCCAGTCGCCCACGAAACGGCCCGGGCAGCGGCGGCTTGCCCTCCATCTGCCGGATGGCCGCCGCCACGTACCGGTGGCAACAGAGGTGACAGCTTAAGGGATTGCCCGGCAGGCCGAAGAGCAACTGCGGGCCCTTCTGGGCCAGCAAGAGCGGTTTGCCGGGCTTCTGCGACACCTTATGGAAGATCCGCTGGGCGCCGTAGCTTTGCAGTGCATCCGGTACCAGATCGTACTTCCCGGCCGACACCCCGCCGGTCAATAACACCAGGTCCTTGTCGGCGGCCTGCTCCAGGGCCCGCAGGATCGCCTCCAGGCGGTCTTCCGCGTGGAGCTCGTCCGGCTGCTCGATGCCCAGCTCGCGGGCCATGGCCCCGAGCATCGGCCCGTTGGAATCGCGGATCTGCCCCGGGCCCAGAGGATCCAGTGGCACCGGCGTCTCGCCGGTGTGCAACGGTACCAGCTCGGCGCCGGTGGTGATGATCGCCAGCGAAGGCCGCGGGAACACCTCGACCGACTCCAAGCCGAAGGAGGCCAAGACCGCCACCGCCAGTGGCGTCAGCGTCTGGCCGCTTTCGAGCACCAGTCGGCCGGATTGACATTCGCTGCCCCGCGGGGCGATGTGCTCGCCGGCAAGAATCCTCGTGGGAAGCACTACCCGGTCTGCGGCTGGCTCGGTCTCTTCCTTCTTGACGACCGCCTCGGTGCCCGGCGGGCAGGGCGCCCCGGTCATGATCTCCAGGCAGTGTCCCGCGGTGACCTCGATCTTCACGTCCTGTCCGGCAGCGACCTCGCCGACGACCTTCACGGTGCGTCCGGCATCGGCCGTGCAGACGGCGTAGCCGTCCATTGCGGCGCGGGCAAACGGGGGATAGTCGCGGTCGGCCCGGACGGACTGGGCCAGGGTCAGTCCCCCTGCCACCGCCAGCGGAACGCGACGGGGCAGTCGGCGGACGGCAGCCTGCAACACCAGAGCGAGGGCCTGTTGGGGGTCAATCATGGCTCGCCGGATGCCCAAGTAGAACCGCACCAACACGCAAACCGAGACAACGTGTGCCACTGCTTGCCGTCAGGCAAGCAGTGTGGGTATGCCGGCCGGCCGGCACTGCTTCTGCGAAGCAGTGGCACACACTACTGGCACAACTCTTTATGTGCGTCCACTTGGCGTTTCCGAGGCGGCGTTCACGCCTCCACGATTAGCGTTACCCGCTCAATGACGTTGTGGCCCGACTTGAGGAACGGGCGGGGCATCGGCTGGGCGATCCCGGCGGCGTCGATCGTGCGGCAGCGCAGGTCGTATTTTCCCGGCGCGACATCCGTCAACAGCGCCGCCCAGTGGACAATCGTGTCGCGGAGCGGCCAGACAAGTGGCTTGCCGGTGGCCGGGTCGATCTGGCGGGGAATCGGCGGCAGCTTTCCCTCGGGAAGCCCGCCTCCCCAATCGTCCGGCGGCGGCAGGATCCGGGCGTCCTTCCAGTCGGCCTTAGCGAAATAGGGGTCGTCCTCCGGCAGCCGGGCGCCTTCCGCGCGGTACCAATACTGCACCTTGCTCAGGCCCGACATACCCACCTGGGCCAGCCCGGTGATCGGCACGGGCTCTGCCGCCTTGACCTTTGCGGGCGTGTAGACGAACCGCGCGCAGGTCTTCATCTGGCTGACCGTGTCGTTGTTCCAGCCGGCGTAGGTGTCGTTGGCCTGGAAGTTGTTCGTCAGCACCACCCGCTGGAGCCACTTGACCGACTTGTTCCCGTAGGCGTCCGGCACGACCATCCGCACCGGCGCACCAGCCTCGGGCGAGAGCCACTTGCCGTTGAGCTTGTAGCAGAGGATCACCGGGTGTTCGCCGGGCGGGTCTTCCAGGACGCGGTCGACGGGCAGGGAACTCTGGAATCGCTGCTGCGGATCGTCGTTGTGGTAGCCGTAGTAGAACACCCGCCGGACGTTGGCCACCGGACGGGCCAGCCAGACGACCTCCCGCAGCGGCACGCCCTCCCACAGGCCCATGCCAAACGGCGCCTGGCCGTTGGTGCAGCTCATCACCTTCAAGAATCGCACCGCGTGTTTCTCAGCCAGCTTCATCAGCCCCGGCCAGTCCAAGGCGGTACCCGACTCCCTAGAGAGCGGCCGCTCGACTTGAGAATCACTCTGCGGGTCGGGGATCACCTCCAATTGCCAGGTGTCGGGGTGCAGCCCGACCTCGCGGCGTTTCTCCGGAGGCAGTTTGTGCGGCGGCGGGTTGCCCCGTCCCGCCAGGCGGAAATTCTCGGGCGGCGTCAGGTACTGAAGCTTGGCAATCGCCTCGGCCAGGACGGCCTCGGATCCGTCCTGCTCCGCCCAGAGCGGCGCGACACTCAGGCCGGCCACCCCCGCAGCCCCGAGCTGCAGGAACCAGCGCCGGGTGAGTTCCAGATGTTGCCGGGCAAGCCGCTGCGGATCGTTCATGAGGCTCAATCTCCCGCGACCACGTTTCGGATTCTGGTCCTGATTATACCAGGTACCGACGGCAGGAGCACCAGCCTCCAAGCCGCAGCATCAGTGACGCCGCCAAGAAAGTCGCCGTGCAGCGATCTGAACCGACCTTGCGGGCGGGCCTGGGCACGCAATGCCCGAGGAATGCCAGACAGGGCAGCCCCGCCACTGGAGGCTGCCCTGCCAACGATTTCTCTGCGACCGTGCGAGAGCGACGGGGAATCCGCCGCCGGTCAGAAGTTGTACGCCACCCCGACGAAGCCCCCGTGCAGGATCAGCTCGCCGTTGGTGTCGATGCTGGCGATCTCCGGAATATCGACGATGAACTGCGGGATCTGGTTGTCGGCCAGCCCGATCCCCGTCGCCGCCACTACGCGGTAGCCGACCCGGGCGCTCCACCGCGGGGCGAACTGCCACTCCACCCCCAGGTCGATTTGCGTCAGGAACGAGACCACGTCGGTGGTGGATCTGACCGGGTAGGTCAGCCCGGGATACTCGTATTGGGTGGCTACCGTGCCGTCGCCCAGGTACGCCTGGAACAGGTGCTCAATGTGGTTGTTGTAGATGCCGAACTTCGGCGCCGCGAACAATCGCCAGGTTGGGCTGACGTAGTAGTTGGCGTCGAAGCCGAACTGGAAACCGACCAGGTTGTTGGTGATGTGATCGTCCAGGAAGGACTGGTGATCCATCGTGGGATCAGTCAGGTTGACCGGGTCGGCCACGGAGCTGAAGGTCAATTGCTCTTCGAACCGGAAGAACCGCGCCCCCAGCGACCAGCTTACCTCCCAGGGCAATTCGGCGGTGCTGAAGACCCGATAACGGAGGAGGTTCAACTCGACGCTGTGGATCTCGTTGTACCGTCGCAGGCGGTGTTCCAGGGCATCGTCGAACCACTGGGTGCCGGGATACAGGCCAAAGAAGACGTTACCCACGGTCAGCGTGGTGCTCACCCCGCTGGGATGCGTGAGGCTGGTGTGGCTGTCCAAGGAATCGAGCGTCCAGTAGGTCGCTTCCAAGGCCCAGGTGCCGTGGCAGCCGCAGCAGAACCGCCGGCCGAAGCGGATCTCGCCGCCCCAGCGCCATTGGTACGGGGTGACCAGCGGCAATTGGTTGGGCTCATTGCCGGTCTCGTAGGTCGTCCAGAGGCGGTTGGGGGTGTTGCGGGTCATCGACAGCACGGAGGCTGAGGCATACCACGCGTCCCAACGTCCAAGCAACGCCCGTTGAAAACCGCATACGGCTCGGCCAAGGCAGCCGCACTGATCTGCCGGCAGGCCACACTCGGGGCAACCGCCAGCCGCGGCCTGCCCGTAGTAGCCGGGATCGTCGCCGCCCGCCTCGTCCAGCATCGGATCTGCCGCCTGGGGAGACTGTGCCGGCACGGCGGGTTGCGACAGGGTGGCACCGGCGTCACGCCACTGGGACGACAGCGCTGGGTCCTCCGGCGGGGCGGGTTCGGCCGCCATCCCAGCGTACCCACCGGCCGCCATCGGCTGAACCGGACGGCCCGCATTTGACGGTAACGGCGCCGCGACATAGGGGCCCGTCGGCATCGTTCGCCATGCGGCTGTGGACTGTCGGGCCGGATAGGGACTTCGGACGGTATAGCCCTCGTAGGGAACGGCCGCCGGATCGGCCTGCGACAGGTTCAGTATCTCCGGCGAACCATACAGCCCGAACTGGGCGCTGGCAGGTGTGGCGATCATCGCCACCAAGAACATGCATACGGCGATCTGCAGAGACTTCATGTCTTCGACTCCTTTCGCTCTTAGCGCATACAGTCCGTGGCGCTTGCAGAACGCACAGTCCGTCGCGCTCGTAAAACGGATCGTCCCGCGGACGGTCCAGGGTTTGCCCAATCCGCGGCCCGGCGGGGTATTTTTTGCCGCCGCTGACGGGGCAATCGCTGCTACCGGCGTGATTAGAAAAAGACAGTAGCAGACCGGAACGGGGCTTTCCGGCAAAACCGGCAGAAACCGACGCTGCAATCCCCAAAACCCGTACAGCAAGACCCCTGCGGGGCGAGGGTTGAGAGTTGAGGGTTGAGAGTTGAGAGTTGAGGGTGGAACAAAGCATGCCCTTGAAGCTTATCTCAACCCTCCACGCTCCACTCTCAACCCGCAGGGAACCGTTTTGAGATTGGCTTTTCCGGCGTTCTCGGCTAGAGTTGTGCCGAAGCCTGCCCGGCGATCAGGCTGCCGTGCCGGCAGCCGCTAAACAACAAGCTCAACCGCCAATCCCCAATCCCCAAATCCTAAATCCCAAATCCTAAATCCTAAGTCCCCACCCTCCCATGCTCGCCCTGCCCGAAATCAACTTTAAGCGCACGCCGGCCACGCTGATCATCATGGCCGTGGCCGTGGCGCTGGAGGTGGTCTGCTCCATCGACGATTTCCAGGGCGGCGGACGGCGGACGGCGTTGTACAACGATTATCTGGGAATCCTCCCCCGGATCTGGATGGGCCAGTTGTGGCGGCCCTTCACCAGCACCCTGATGCACGGCGACCTGCTGCACGCCGCGTTCAACGTCTACTGGCTGCTGATCTTCGGAGCCGCCCTGGAGAACCGCCTTGGCTCGTATCGCACCCTCGGTCTGATTGTGCTGCTGGGCTACGTGTCGATGCTGCCGGAGTACGCCATCGGCAGCTTCCATCGAAAGCAGCCGATCATGATCGTGGGGCTTTCGGGCGTCGTGTACGGGCTGTTCGGCATACTCTGGATCGGCCGGCGTTGGCGGCCCGAGTTCAACGCCGTGTGCAGCCCGCAGACGGCCCAGATTCTCTTGGCCTGGTTCTTTCTGTGCATCGTGCTGACGTACGCGGACTACATGCTGGTGGCCAACATCGCCCACGGCGCCGGATTCATCTTCGGCGTGCTCTACGGCCAGGCGGCCTTCAACCCCCGCCGCCGCGGGCGATGGATCGTCCTGGCCGTCGTCGCCAGCGGGCTGGTGCTGTCCACCTTGATTGCCTGTCCCGGCCACTACGGCTACGAGTACGCCAAGCAGTCCGGCTCCCTATGGTGGCAGAGGACGAGATGACCGCTGGAGTTCAGCGGAGCTGGCTGGCGATGCGGCTGAGCTGGGCGATCGTCGGCGGGCCGATCTCGACGTGGAAGACCTCGGAGATTACCTGGGTCCAGCCGTGGATGAAGTAAGTCCAGCCGTCTTCCACGATCAAGCCTCGGTCCTGCTGCTGGGCCCGCGCTTGGGCGAGAAACCCCAGGTCGCCGCGATAGTTGAAGTCCTAGGCCAGCGCCTGGCGGGGGAAGCGGGCGCGGCCGGTGATCGGCGAGCCGGGCCGGTCCTTGCCCAGCCCCGTGGCGTTGACGACCAGCGAACCGGCCGGCATGTCGTGCAGAACCCGGTCGTTGTCCTCGAAGGCCGGGCAGTGGTGGTACTCGCAGGGCACGCCGTAGTCGAGCTGCCCGTGGATCCGCCGCATCTCTTCCAGCCGCGGCATGGAGCGATTGGTTACCACGACCTTGCCGGGCCGGTTCTCCCCGCGTCGCGGGTCCAGCAGGTACATCGACACCGCCAAGGCCGATCCGCCCGCCCCAAAGATCAACGCCTCGGCAGGGGGTACCCACTTGTGGGTCCGCCGCCACCAGCCGACGGGCAGAAACGCCTCCAGCGCCAGCCCGCTGGAGACGGGGTCCTTGGCGTGGCCCAGCAGCCGGCCGTCGCGCTTGGAGATCGAGCTCAGCTCGCCGAGGATGCGGGCGTACGGGTCCAACTCGTCGAACATCTCCCTTGCGGCCGAGAGCAGGTCGATCTTGTGGGTGGTCACCAGCGCGCCCAGCGAGCGCGGGTCGCTGCGAATAAAGTCGACTACGCGGCGATAGTCGTCCGCCGCGGCGTGGACCTCCAGGTCGATCCCCCGCAACACCGCATCCAGGCCCAGTACAGCGGCCCAGTGCGGAAAGACCCTCATGATCGACGACTTGCCGGTGGTGACCCCGATGAAGTACATCGTGGGCTGCACGGCTCTGTCTGGCAGCACCAGCATCGGGTTGGCTCCCTCGGACTGTCGACGAAGATATCCATAGGCGTCACCTCACGGTGGCCCACTGAGCTCGATTACCGAAAGCGTGTAGGGATAGTCGTGCTTGGAGTTGAGCTTGTCGGGGCCGGTCACCAGGTCGAAATTCGAGACGATCAGCTCGTTGCCGCGCAACAGCGGCTCGCCCGGCTGGTCCAGGCCGCCGTCCGAACCGTCGCAATCGGGGCTCTTGGCCAGCACGCGGACCTTGCCCGCGGGCGAGACCACACAGATCGCGTTGCCCGAGAAATCGGCCACGTAGACGTTGTCCTGCTTGTCGATGCAGATGCCGTCGATGCTCTTCATGCACGGGTCCTTGGCCCAGCGGGTGTTCGAGGCCACGTTGCCGGCGGCGTCGAAGGTGATCTTGTGCAAGGTGGCGTCGCCGAAGTTGCCCACGTAGAGGTTTCCCTGGCTGTCGAAGGCCAGACCGTCGGCACCGTACTGGCAATTGGGGTTGAGCGTCTCCAGAGTAGCCAGCAGGTTCTTGTCCTGGAGCGTGTTGTCGACCTTTACTGCCTTGTCGTCGAGTTTGAAGCGGTAGACGCCGCTTACTAGCGGCTGGTCGCCTTTCTTCAGCAGCAGGCTTTGGGTGACGTAGAGGTGCCCCTGGTGGACCCGCACGCCGTTGGGATGGCTCATCCCGTAGGCCACCACTTCTGAGGCCACCGGCTGGCCGCTGCGGAACTTCAGCCGCAGGACCCGCCCCTTGTTGTTCGGCTTGAGCCAGCCCTGGTTGTCGGCCACGTAGAGGTTTCCGTCCGGGCCGAACTCGATGCCCATCGGACAGGCCACGCCGGTCTCGGGATGGGTGGGCATCTGGCAGAACAGCCGCACGCGATTCTCCCGGTCGATCTTCATCAAGACGGCCGGATGGGTCTGGTCGGCGTAGTTGGGACAGGCCAGGATCACGTTCCCCTCGGCGTCCAGCGCCATGCCGTCGGGCGTGGGGCAGATCTCGGGCAGCTTCACCAGCAGCCGCGGCTGCCGCACCCCGAGGGTACCCGGCTGGGGATTCTCTTCGGCGCATGAGGCCATCGCCCAGCCGATCAGCCCTGCCAACACAGGTGCCGCCAGGGGCCAACGGTATCGCCGCGTTGTCAGAGTCTTGGTTGAACGGACACGCATGAGATTTCCTCCTACGGGTTGATACGCCCTACTTTTCGCCTTTTCCATCAGTCAGCCAATCGAGGGTAAAGCGGGCGAACGTGATTCTCTTGTAGTCGTCGCGCTCGTACAGGCAGCCGATCGTCCCGTCGGGCAGCACCACCAGGTCGGAGTAGGCCGACGAACCGTCGTGGATGACCTTGGCCACCGGCCAGGTCTGGCCTTCGTCGTAGCTGAGGCGGATGGTCATGTTGTTCCGCCCGCGGCCGCCGGGACCGGAGTAGAGGATGATGTTCTGGGGCTTGAGCGAATGCCGCTGGATGCTCGACTGGCAGGTGGGGCAGTAGACCTGCGGGTGATGTTTGGGTTTCGACCAGGTCATCCCGGCATCGGTGCTCGTGCAGAAGGCCCGTTGATTCTTGCCGGAGTAGTTCCGCATGCTCAACAGCAGCGACCCGTCGGCCAGCTCGACCACTTGGCACTCGTTCATGCCGGCGTCGGTCACCCCGCCGAGCTTCCAGGACTCGCCGTGGTCGTCGCTGTAGAAGACGAGCGAATGGCCTCTCTGGTCCCAGTCACCTTGACCCTGCCTGTCGCGGCAGTCGGAGGGGATCACCAGCCGGCCGCTGCGAAGCTGGATGCCGTGTCCCGGGCCGGTGGCGTACCAGCCCCACTCGGGCTTCTTCACGTCCGCGGTGATCTCGGCCGGCTTGGCCCAGCTCTTGCCGTCGTCGGTGCTGTGGGTGATGAAAACGCGATCGTTGTCGCGGCAGAAGGACAGCCAGATGGTGCCGGTCTGCCGATCGACGACCGGGCAAGGATTGCCGATGGTGATCTTGGCCGTGCCGCCTTCCTCGTAAACCAGTTGCATCGGCTGCCAGGAGTTGCCGCCGTCGGGACCACCTGCGGTGGTGCCCCCGCTCGGGCACCGTGCGAAGCATGGTCGGAGTGGTAGGCGGCGGAGCATCAGGTCCAGGTCGCCCTGGTCGCCGCGGCCGGTCTTGCGGCCCTCGCAGAAGGCCAGCAGCGTCTGCTGGTTACTGAGCACGACGGCGGGGATGCGGTAGGTGTGATAGCCTTCCGTGCCGCTCAGGAAGACGTCGACCTGTTTCGCAGCGTCGTCCGCCCGCGAAATGGCGACGAAAACGTGCAAAACGCCAAGTGCCGCGGCGAACAGGACAAGGCAGCAAGCAAGAGCGGGTGGTCGGATTCTCATGGCGTCTGCTCCTGATAGCCGGCGGCAATTGGTGCCTCTCAAACGTGAACCGATGGTTCCCCCAATAGCCGGCGGCAAACCTGCCGCCGGTCTTTCCGGCGTCCGTTGGACGCCGGCTAGTTCTCTCATCAGCGTTGAGGGCCCGCTGGCCCACGGCCCCCAATCTAAAGGTCTGCCCGACGCTGTCAAGTGCTCAGGAACGCGACACTACCGTTCGTCGTGCCTTCGTGGTAAGCTGCCCCTTTCCGTCAAATGCGGAGAGCGACTCTCATGCAATACACACAGCTCGGCAGGACCGGCCTCTCTGTCAGCCGGCTCTGCCTGGGAACCATGAACTTCGGCCCCGAGGCCGACCAGGCCGCCAGTTTCGCCATCATGGACCGGGCCCTGGAGTTGGGCATCAATTTCTTCGACACCGCCAACGTCTACGGCAAGGTCCTGGGCGAGGGCGTTACCGAGCAGATCATCGGCCGTTGGCTGGCCCAGGAAGGCGGCCGCCGCGAGAAGATCGTCCTGGCCACCAAGCTCCACAATCCCATGGGCAACCTGCCGCTGGAGCGGGGGCTGTCGGCCCGTCACATCCGCTGGGCCTGCGACGAAAGCCTCCGCCGGCTGCGGACCGACTACATTGATCTGTACCAGATGCACCACGTCGACCGGGGCAAGGCCAGCGACGCGATCATCCGGCTGATGAAGGTCGATTACGGCGACCACGTCTTTCGCGCCGATCACGGGGCGCCCTGGGAAGAGATCTGGCAGGCGATGGAGCGGCTGGTCACGGCCGGCAAGATCCTCTACGTCGGCAGCAGCAATTTCGCCGCCTGGAACATCGCCCAGGCCAACGCCGTCGCCGCCGCCTGGCACTCCCTCGGCCTGGTCTCCGAGCAGAGCAAGTACAACCTGGCCACCCGCGCGGTGGAGCTGGAGGTCGTGCCCGCCTGCCGCGGCCTGGGATTGGGCCTGCTCCCTTGGAGCCCGCTGGAGGCCGGGCTGTTGGCCGGGGCACTGGAGAAGGCCGCCGAGGGGCGTCGGGCAAAGATCAAGCCGGAAACCTTGGAGAAACATCGGCCGAGCTTGCAGGCCTATGAGTCCCTCTGCCGGGAACTGGGGGAAAGGCCGGCCGACGTCGCCTTGGCCTGGCTGCTGGCCAATCCGGTGGTCACCGCCCCGATCATCGGACCGCGGACCTTGGACCAGCTTGCCGGCGGCCTGCGGGCGCTGGAGATCGGGCTTTCGGCGGAGGTGTTGGCCCGGCTGGACGCGATCTGGCCCGGCCCCGGCGGGGAGGCCCCCGAGGCGTATGCCTGGTAGCGGAGATTTGCGATTTATGATTTATGATTTATGATTTAGCAGTGCCGACTGCCGACTGCCCACTGCCCACTACAGGACAAGTAAAGATGGAAAACCGCGTCTACAATTTTTCGCCGGGTCCCGCCGTGTTGCCCCTTCCCGCCATGGAAGAAGCCCAACGTGATCTCCTGGCCCTGCCGGGGGTGGGCATCTCGATCTTGGAGATCAGCCATCGGTCGAAGGCCTTCACCGAGATCATCGAGCAGGCCGAGGCCAATCTCCGCAAGCTGTTGGGCATTCCCGACAATTACCGCGTGCTGTTCCTCCAGGGCGGGGCGCAGATGCAGTTCGCCATGGCGCCGCTGAACTTGTTGCGGGGAAGCGGCAAGGCGGCCGATTACGTGCTGACCGGCTCCTGGGGACAAACGGCACTGAAGGAAGCCAAGACCCAGGGCGGCGTTCGTGTCGCCTGGGACGGCAAGTCAACCAACTACAACCGCGTGCCGCCGCAGGCTGAACTCGAGCTGAGCGCGAAGGCCGCCTACGTCCACATCACCTCCAACGAGACGATCCAGGGAGTCCAATTCCCCAGCGAGCCCGAGGTCGGCGACGTGCCCTTGGTCTGCGACTCCTCCTCCGACTTCCTCTCGCGGCCCGTGCCCATCCAGCGCTACGGCATCCTCTACGCCTGCGCCCAGAAGAACGCCGGGCCGGCGGGGGTGACCATCGTGATCATCCGCGACGACCTGCTTGAGCGGTCCCCGGCCGACCTGCCGTCGATGCTCAGCTACAAGGTGCTGGCCGGGGGCAAGTCGCTGCTGAACACGCCCCCAGTGTTCGCCGTCTACATGGTCAAGCTGGTCACCGACTGGCTGCTCACGGAGATCGGCGGCCTGAAGAAGATGGCCCAGATCAACCAGCAGAAGGCCCAGCTCCTCTACGACGCGGTCGACCAGTGCGATGGGTTCTACGAGATCCACGCCCAGCCGGGCAGCCGCTCGATCATGAACGTGGCCTTCCGCCTGGCCAATCCGGCGCTGGAGGAGCCGTTCCTGAAGCAGGCCGCCCAGCGGGGCCTGTGCGAGCTGAAGGGGCACCGCTCGGTCGGCGGTTGCCGGGCGTCGATCTACAACGCCATGCCCCGCGAAGGCGTCCAGACGCTGCGCGACTTCATGCTCGAGTTCTGCAAGAAGAACGGCTAACCGCCGACGGCCGCTGGCGGCTTAGCAGCCTTCAAGCAGTGGCTTCCCTTTGCCCGGCAAGTAGAGTAAGGTGGGACTTCGTCCCAGCCTACGATCGTTCAGACTACGATTGTTCATCGGAAACGGCTCAGGGGGCTTACCCATGTCTCGAGAGCAGAGTCAGGCGGCGTTTGCCCGCGCCAAACAGCTCATGCCCGGCGGCGTCAACAGCCCCGCCCGGGCGTTCGGAGGCGTGGGCGGGGAACCGATCTTCTTCCAACGGGGCGAGGGGGCCTACCTCTTCGACCTCGACGGCAATCGCTACATCGACTACATCGGTTCCTGGGGACCGATGATCCTCGGCCACGCCCATTCGAAGGTCGTCGAGGCCTTGCAGGCGGCCGTCGTCCGGGGGACCAGCTTCGGGGCCCCCACCCTGGCCGAGAACCAACTCGCCGAGTTGCTCGTCGATGCCGTCGCCTCGATCGAAAAGGTCCGGCTGGTCAGCTCCGGCACCGAGGCCACGATGAGCGCCATCCGCCTGGCCCGCGGATACACCGGCCGGGCGACGATCGTGAAGTTCGCCGGCAACTACCACGGCCACGTCGACAGCCTGCTGGTGGCCGCGGGCAGCGCGGCGGCCACGCTGGGCGTGCCCGACTCGCCCGGCGTGACCGAAGGCACTGCCAAAGACACGCTGGTGCTCAGGTACAACGACGTGGCCGGCCTGGGGGGGGCCTTCGCGCAGCACGGCCGCCGGATCGCCGCGGTGATCGTCGAGCCGGTGGCCGGGAACATGGGCTGTGTGAGGGCCTCGGCGGAGTTTCTTGCCGCCCTACGGCAACTCACTCAGGAACACGGGGCCCTGCTGATCTTCGACGAGGTGATCTCCGGCTTTCGCGTGGCCTACGGCGGGGCCCAGTCGCTCTTGGGCGTCACGCCCGACCTGACCACCCTGGGCAAGATCATCGGCGGCGGGCTGCCCATGGGGGCCTACGGCGGCCGGGCCGAGATCATGGACCAGATGCTGCCGGCCGGAAAGGTCTTCCAGGCCGGCACCTTAAGCGGCAACCCCCTGGCCACCGCGGCGGGAATCGCCACGCTGACGGTGCTGCGAGATACCAACCCCTACGAGGAGCTTGAGCGGCACTCGACCCGTCTGGCGGTGGGTCTGGAAGAGGCGGCCACCGCGGCCGGCGTGCCTTATGCCGTCGGCTGGTGCGGGGCGATGCTGACCTTCTTCTTCAGCGACGAGCCGGTCACCGACTGGGACACCGCCGCCCGCTGCGACACCCGCCGCTACGCCCGATTCTTCTGGGGCATGATCGAGCAGGGCGTCTACCTGCCGTGCAGCCAGTACGAGGCGATGTTCCTCTCCACGGCCCACACCCAACAGGACATCGCCGCCACGATCGCCGCGGCGCGGGAAGTGATGCAAGAGATTGCGTAGAGATTGCGGAGATCGTAGATGGCACGGCGGGACAGCAGTCCCAGCACGGCAGGAGAGAAACCGCTGTCCCGAGGGCTTCGCCCCGGCCTGGAGTCCAGAAAGCCACCTAACCCGCATTTCTCACCACAGTGTGCCACTGCTTGACGTAAGGCAAGCAGTGACGAGGGATTCCGCCCTGCACTGCTTCTGCGAAGCGGTGGCACACTGTGATCCGACGTCGGGTGTTGGTGAGAAATGCGGGCTAACGTCGCGCATGGGCCTCGCGGCGGCAGCCGCGTAGTACTCCATGCGATTGTTCGACGATGTTTTTCAATCGTTTTAGGGTTCGTTATTATTCTCGGGTGTCTTCGACAATCCGTATTTCGTCCTCGGTCAGGTCGTAGAGGTCATAGACGAGGCGGTCGATTTGGCGGTCGAGGGCGGCGCACTTGTTTTCGTAGTAGGTCTTGTCCTTGTCGGTCTGCGCCTTCGCCAACTGCTTCTTCGCCTCCAGCATGGACTCCACTTTCGCAACCATCTCGTCGTGTCGCGCCTTGTCGGCGGCGTCGGAGAAGTTTATTGCATGGATGGGAAGACTCAGGAGAGCATTCTTCAAGACATCGATTGTCACGAAGAACTCTTGGTAGAAAAAGTTCAGAAGCCGGGAATTGATTACGCCAAGCAAGTACTTCAGCGAGTACCGCGGGGCTTGGGCAAGCAACAGCATCGCATCTTTCACATATAAGCCGCCTCGATCGTAGGTTGCCACAAGTGACTTGCCCATCCGTGACACAAGGATTTTCTCGGATTCAAAACGTGCGGCTTCACCGGGTCGGGCGGTATTGGCGTTCCCAGTCATCCTATCTGGGACGTACCAGACATATTCGGAGGGAGGGTCGTAGTAGTAGCGATGGATTGCCGCGCTTCGAACGAACCGCTTACTCTCTTTGTACCGCTTTCGGTTGTGGATGAACTGGTCGTCGTCAGCGGTTTTGAAACCGTACACGAATCTCACCAGCTCCCCGAGAGGTTTTCCCTCAGCCTTGACCTTTGCGAGGACCTCGCGGTTCTCATCCTTTCCATGGAGTTGGAAGTTGTTCAGGTAGGCTTCTTCAATAGTTCTTTGTGGGAAGTCTCGGATGAAGTGGGGTTTTCCGTCTGCGCCTAGAGACTCGACAGTCACGGTGTTAGCCGAGATGTCGCGTTTTGAGGAGCTTCGCTGGAAAACAAATATGCAGGTCTCAACCGTTGCTTCGGCGAAGACTTTTTTCGGAAGCTGAACGAGCCTGCGGACGCGCGCATTCTGAATGATGAACTTGCGTATGGCGGCAAAACTCTCAAGCGATGTCCAAGTTTGAGGAACAATGAACGCAAAGAAGCCGTCGTTGCGCGTTAGACTCAAGCCGCGCTCCATGAAACAGGAATACAAATCGGATTTGGCGATGAAGGTTTTGTAGCATGCCCAAAGAAGTTCCTTCATCTGCGGTGTTAAGTTGTGGGGGCGCACGTACGGCGGATTCCCGACGATGGCGTCGAAGCCGCCGCGCTTCATCACTTCAGGGAAGGCATCTTCGAAGTTCATCGGGTTGAGCTTGCGTTCCTCTTCGCTGGGGAAAAGCTGACCATCCAGAATGTCCCTGCCGATAAGCGAGTTGCCGCACACGATGTTCTTGGCTAGCGGCGGCAGCAGGGCTTGTTTCCCGAAGTCGAAATGGTATTGCTGGGCGGTGGCTTCCGTCTCTTCCTGCAGCAGTCTCAAGTAGAGCGACAGTTGGCAGACTTCGACGGCCTGGGCGTCGATGTCCACACCGTAGATATTGTTGAGCAGGATTTCGCGTTTCTTGCGGAGCGAGAGGTAGAGTCTGCCCTCGCGCTTGATGCAGTCGCCTTTGCGGGCCTTACCGGGGTTGTGGTTGTAGTAGTGGCCGTGGTAGTTCAGCAGCAGGTCGAAGACGCCGAGCAGGAACGACCCGCTGCCGCAGGCAATGTCCGCAAAGCGCATCTGGGCGATCTGGGCGGGCGTCTTCCCGGCGATGAGTCTGCCGACGGTGTTCTCGACGATGTAGCGGACGATGTATTCGGGGGTGTAATAGACGCCACCGGCCTTGCGGACTTCGGGTTTCTCTTTGACCGTGGCGCGTTTGTCGGTGGCGACGATGACCTTGCCGAGGAAGCGTTCGTAGATTGAGCCGAGGATGTGGATGGGGATGGCGTTGAAGTCGTAGGGAGAGTTGACGTGGGCGAGACTCCTGCAGATATCGGCAAAGGCGTCGTCGTCCACGCGGAACGTGTCGCCGTCGAGGATGTCGTGGTGCTTGTAGACGATGCCGTTGTAGATGCCGTTGAGGCGGCGGCTGGCCGCGATGAAGTCTTCCCACGCCGTACCTTTGTCGCCGAAGCGTTCAACAAGCCGTGACGGTTCGATACCCTTGTCTTCGAGGAAACGGAGGAACACGAGCCGGTCGAGCGTGCGCTGGGCGAGTTCGGTCAACGTCTCGCTGTCGAGCTTCGGATTCCGGTTCTTGAAGCTCCGGGCCAAGGCGGAGCGGTGCCCGTCGAGTTCGGCGAGGAATGATTCGTCAATGCTCTGGTAGCGACCCGGGAGCAGGCCGCGTTGCACCGCCCTGCCGCGCGGCTTGGGGAGTTCCTTGGCGCGTTTCTCCAGCGATCCGCCGGCAACAGCCTCGCGGGAGAACAGCCAGTAGATCTCCGCGAACTTCTCGCGCTTTGTGTAATCGGAGTAGTGGTACTTGGCGACGGCTCGGTTAAGTGCGGTCTCAAGATCGGCCGTGTAACGGCAATCAAGGATGTGGAACTGCTCGAAATCGGTGAGAACGGCGAGCGGCGTCTGGCTGTTCCAGCCATAGCGGATCAGTTGAAAGTAGTTCTCCTTCGTTGCCATTTCAGCGAAGGGTTTCTTTGCTTCGACGAAAAACCGCACATCGTGAAAGTTGGGCGCAAGATAGAAAGCATAGTCGGCTCGGCGCTGACCACCGCCCGTTGCGACGCCTCGCTCGACCTTGACTTCCTGCTCGTAGGGGTTGGTCTGCTGGTCGTGGTTCACATCCCAGCCGAGGGCGATCCAAAACTTGTCAATGAAGTCTTTGCGAGCTTCCGCTTCGGAGTACTTGGCCGATTTGTAACGAGACTCGTTGCGCTGAAACGTCTTAACGAGAATGTCAATCGCTTCTAATGCAGCATCTAATTCCGACATATTTGAGGGTGTCCGGGAATTCATAGCATGTCCAGGATCCAGTGGACTTGGCCGTTGTCGTTGCCACGGCGGTGGTTATAGCGGACCAGTGTTTGGTAAGCAAACACGGCAGCCATCAATTGGGTCCGG
>Ga0315291_10001132_pt1 | contig 35632 bp, 27 predicted proteins | sample YL17G12_20_MG_FD_203070 | JGI IMG/M metagenome (GOLD analysis project Ga0315291, IMG submission 203070) | Sediment microbial communities from Yellowstone Lake, YNP, Wyoming, USA - YL17G12_20 | ecosystem: Environmental > Aquatic > Freshwater > Lake > Sediment | place: USA: Wyoming | collected...
TTTATACCCTCCGACGTTCAGAAATGGCTATCTGAAAGGAGCATGGGAGATGGCCATCTATAAAAACAAACGTCGAAGAGGTTTTGTGTATAGGGTGCGATTACAATTGGATGGGCAAAGAGTTTCCAGAAGTTTCGACCGGAAGATCGATGCTTTTGAATATGAAAGGAAGGCAAAGATTGATCCGGTTTTTGTTGAAGAAAGTGAGATCAATTTCACGGATGCGGCGCAAGAGTGGCTTGAAAATCATGCAATGATTAAGAAGGCTCCACGAAGCGTCGCAACCGACCGACAAATGCTGCGAGACAATCTTTTGCCTGTCTTTGGCAGCTTGAAGCTTAGGTGTATTACACCGGAGCGCATTGAGCAGTTTATACGAGCGATAAGGAAGAATGGCATCAAGGATGTTACGATAAACCGGAATCTGGAACTTCTCAGGTCTATTTTCAATTACTGCATAAAAAGACGCAGGCTGATGTATAATCCGATGACCGTTGTGGGACTCCTGAAAACTCAACAGCCTCCATTTGATTTCTGGAATTTAAGCGAGGCCAATCAATTTCTGGCATATGTCGAAGCAAAATATAGGAACGGATCGCAAGACCTGGCGATCTTCTACAAATTTGCTCTGAATACCGGCATGAGATTGGGAGAAATTCTTGGGCTTGGTTGGCATGAGGTTGACTTGGAGAATCGCCTTATCACCGTGCGGAGGTCATACGATAGTTTTCAGCACAAGATCAAGGACACGACTAAGGGTTACAAAATCAGGCACGTTCCCATAAACTCTGCTATCTATGATGATATGATTCGTATGAAATCCTTCGGGGGCGAATTGGTTTTTTCAACGATCAGTGGAAAACCGAAGGATAGGAGCAATATCACGCACTATTTTCAGAGGGATTCTATAGAGGCTGGGGTCAGAAAGATTCGTTTCCACGATCTGCGCCATACCTACGCATCGCATTTCATGATGAACGGTGGAGATATATACCACCTGAAGGAAATACTAGGGCATAGCGACATCAGCACAACTATGAGGTATGCGCATCTATCCAAAAGTTTCTTGGTTGATAAGGCAGACACGGTTTGTTTCAGAACTGAAAATGTGATCCGTGTAAATTTTGAAAAGAGGGCTGTGAATAAGTGAGGAGGACAAAAAAGTGTCCCCAAAATGGCCCCAAAATAAAAACGGGAACATAGCAATTTGCTAAGTCCCCGTAATCATTGTGGGCCCACCAGGACTTGAACCTGGAACCACCCGGTTATGAGCCGGAGGCTCTGCCATTGAGCTATAGGCCCCGAAGTGGCACGGAATTTCTTAGTGAAATTCCGTTGCCACTTCGAGGGCCCGCCTAGTTTTGTGGCGGGCAAAGCGGTGAGCCGGATACTAGCCATCTCGGTTATAAAGATCAATAGGATTAAAGGGATTGACAAGATTTGCCCTTTGGGCGTAACCTTCCGCAACTTTGATAACTATGAAACCCGATTTTCACGCGCAATTAGGCCTTCTCAAAGAACTTCAGGAAATCGACCTCCGTTTAAACGAGATAAATGAAAAGCTGGAAGCGCTCCCGGAAAAGATAGCTGCGGTTGAGTCTTTGTATCTTCAGGTGAAGGGCGAGCTGGGCATGTCCAGAAACGAGATGGCGGAGGCCGAGAAAACAAGGCGCCACGAGGAGATGGAGCTTACCTCATCGGTGGATCACGCAAAACAGCGCGAGATGAAGCTCTACGCGATAAAGACGACCAAGGAATATCAGGCGGCTTTGAAGGAAATAGCGGAGACCAAAAAGGCGAATAAAGAGCGTGAGGACCGCGTTTTGGGCCTCATGGAACAAATCGACACGCTCACTAAAAAAATCACGCAACTTGAAACGGATCTGACCGATAAAGAGGCTGCCTACCGCAAAGAGGACGAGGCCCTGAAGGCGGAGGAGACAGAGCTTAAAAAGACGATGGAGACGATTGAAGCAAGAAGGCCGGCGATCGTATCTCAACTTGATGTCAAGATTGTCAGGAAGTACGATCATGTCCGGCGGAGATATCCGGATGCGCTGGTTCACGTTGTGGATGGAGTTTGTCAGGGTTGCTCGACGAATATTCCGCCGCAGCTTTTTAACGAGATGCTAAGATTTTCAGAGTTGAAAGATTGTCCCTCATGCCATCGACTCATCTTCGTCAACAAAGATGAGGTCAAGGCGGAAGAGGTGAAGGAGTAAAAGATGAAAATAACGGTAATGCCAAAGCAGACGGCGGCGGAGCTTCTCTTGTTTTTGGCCGAACATGAGGAGTTTACGTCCGTCACAAAACTTTTGGAGGAAGGCGTTACCGCGGAGGAGATCTGCGCGCTCCTGCGCGAGGTCTCGAAGGAACTTCTGCTCGAATCGGCCGCCGAACTCAAAGACAATAAATATGATATCAAGAAGGACACTCATCTCTCAAAGCAGGCGAAGGACATCATCTCGTATCTGTCACCGCACGAAGAGAAGACACTGCTTGAGGCGTTTGGCCTCGTGGATAAATCATGAAACGCATAATTATATACACTGACGGAGCCGCGCGCGGAAATCCCGGGCCGGCCGGCGCGGGTGCCGTTTTGATGGGCGAGGACGGAGACATCATTTCCGAAGTCTCGCGCTATCTGGGCAAGACGACGAACAATCAGGCCGAGTATCAGGCGCTCATAATCGCGCTTGAGGAGGCGAGAAAGATCGGCGCGGGAGTTTTGACCATCTATTCGGATTCGGAGCTTCTGGTGAGGCAGATGAAGGGCGATTATCTTGTGAGAAATGACGGGCTCAAGCCCCTATTCAAGCTCGCCAAAGAAAAGTTGAAAAATTTCGGCAAGCATACGATAGAATATCTGCCGCGCGAGAGAAACGCGCACGCCGATCGCCTGGCAAACAGGGCGATCGACGAACAAGCTCTTTGAAAGACCGCAGGTCGAATGGCCGCTGCCGTGCTTAATGCGCGGTAGAGGAAAGTCCGAGCTTCAAGCCCGCCACTGAAACGTAGGCGGGCTTGCCCACCGAAGAAGTAGTGGTGGGCAAGGACACCATGCCGGGTAACGCCCGGGTCCGGGGTCTCTCCAAGGAAGACCGGGATGGAAAGTGCCACAGAAAGGATGTACAGGGCAGTGATCTTGGGCTGTCATGGCCCGAGGGAGCCGCTGTAGTGAAATCAGGAAAACCCCGTGGGAAGCAAGATCAAACAGCAAACCTTTAACGGTGGTCCGCCGTTGTTCTTTAAAAGGGCGGGTTTGCGGGTAGATCGCTTGAGGTTGCCGGTAACGGCAATCCCAGAGAAATGGCCATATAATACAGAACTCGGCTTATAGACCTGCGCTTCCTTATAAGTGGGGCCCGCCGTTTAAACACGGCCGGGCCCCTTTTTTATACCCCTTGACGGGGGATAAGGGCGGTATTACTGAAATCAGGCAACTTTTTGCCTGTTTCAGCCGATAATAAGGATGACATGGCAAGCCCCTATAAAAGCCTGGTAAAAAAGGTCAAGGTTGAGGTTAAGGATAAGGCCGAGGTTAAGACCCAAGTCTGTTCCTTTCCCGCAACTCAAAGACAAAGCGCAGCAGTCCCTGATATAGATATCGGCCGCGCGCTAATGACCCTCCGCGAAGGCTCCGCCAAGGACCGTGCGCAGACTGCGCGTCTTCTGGGGGATCTGGCCTTCATGAAGAAGGTGAAAATTCCCGAGGCGATTTTTCCCCTTTCCGTTCTTATAAAAATCGATGACGATCCCGTCGTGCGCGAAGAGGCTGCATGGGCGCTCTGGAAGATAGGCGACAAAAAGGCGTCGGAAGCGCTTCTCCACGCCCTTGCAAACGACGATTGGACGGACGTGCGCGAGAAGGCCGCGCGCGCGCTTGGCCTTCTGGGCGCCAATGAAGCGGTTCCCCTGATGGTTGCGCTCCTTTCTCTCGGCAGATCGGTGCCCGCGAAACTTCGTGCGGCCCTTGCGGCGTCGCTGGGGCTTTTGGTCGACCCGCAGGCGGCAAGGGTCCTTTTGCACGCGGCGCTCGATGCGGAGCCCTCTATCCGCTATGAAGCGGTGAAATCGCTCGGACGTTATCTTTTTAATTTTTCGCAGGATATCATGGAGAAATCATTTTCGCAGATCATCAGGTCATTGAGTCCGCACCGCGAGAGGATCCCGGAGATCCGCCAGTCGGCGATCAAGGCGCTTCGCATCTGCCGCGACCCGCGCGCTTTGGAGGCGATAGCAAAAGCGGCGATGAATGATCCGGACGCAGAGACCAGAAAACTCGCCTGCGAAACGCTCCTTTGCTTTGACGGCCCCGCCTCTGAATCGGCCCTCATCGACGCGCTTGAAGATTCCAACTGGTTCGTGAGAAAAACCGCCGGCCGCGTCCTTGCCGAATCCGTGAAAAGGTCCCGCATCTACAACACGCCGCGCGTGTGCGAAGCGCTCCAGAGGATGGAGCGCATGTTCCCGTCGGGCTCCCGCGAATGGCGCCTCGCCGCCGAAGCGTTCGCAAGTTTGTGAAGAACTAAATCTGCCACAGAGACACAGAGACACAGAGAAAAACTAAAAATATTTTGTATTTCTCTGCGTCTCCGCGCCTCTGTGGCTGAATTTTGATTATGGTCTTTCTCTGTTGCTCTGTGGCGGTTTTTTAGCGAAGAGTTGCCCTACGCCTCCGGGTTTTTGCGGCAATTGTTGGCGAGTTTCATAATCGTTGCTCTTTGAGTTTTTGCGGGGCATACTCTTGCCCGTTATGCGCCTGCCCTTCTCGGGGAAAATCACATTCAACCGGAATGAGCTTGCCGGGAGTTTCGGCGACATCGGCACGGATTTGCCGCTGATCATCGGAATGGTGCTCGCGTGCGGGCTGAATGGGGCGACATCCCTTATGATGTTCGGCCTCATGCAGATCATGACGGGCCTTGTTTACGGCATCCCCATGCCTGTCCAGCCGCTCAAGGCGATGGCCGTAATAATGATAACCCAGAGTTTGACGGGAGACGCGCTCTACGGCGCTGGGCTGGCAATCGGCATCATTATGCTCTTTTTGACTCTCACCGGCCTTCTTGATTGGCTTGCGCGCGTCATACCCAAGTGCGTTGTGAGGGGGATCCAGTTTGGCTTGGGGGTCTCGCTTACGACGCTCGCACTCAATAATTACGTCCAGGCGGAAGGTCTCTACGGTTATGGGATTGCGGCGATCTGTTTTGCCCTCATAATTTCACTTCAGGGCAACAGGAAATTTCCGCCCGCACTTTTTGTGATACTGATCGGAATAATCTACGCGCTCTTTTTCAAGATGGATCTCACAAAAGTCTGGGGCGGTTTAGGCGTGACGCTGCCGCAACTGCATATTCCTAAATTACAAGACATATTGACGGGCCTGGTTGTCCTGGCGCTTCCTCAAATACCACTGTCTATTTCAAATTCGATTATTGCGACGAAACAGACGGTCCGCGATCTCTTTCCGGGAAATCCCATAGGCACTAAAAAAATCGGCCTCACATATTCTTTGATGAATCTTATAAATCCGTTTTTCGGCGGCATCCCCACGTGCCACGGCGCGGGCGGGCTTGCAGGACATTATACTTTCGGGGCGCGCACCGGCGGCTCCGTCATAATATACGGCCTTATCTATCTTTTGACCGGCCTTTTTTTCGGCGGGGTCTTTGAAGAGGTCGTCAAGGTGTTTCCGTTTCCGATTTTGGGCGTCATCCTCCTCTTTGAGGGCCTGGCCCTGATGTCGTTCATAAAAGACATCACTGAAGTGAAAAGCGATCTTTTCGTTGCCCTTCTTGTCGCCGTGATTGCCGTTGGCCTGCCGCAGGGCTATGTGATAGGTTTAGCAATCGGCACTTTGTTATATTATTTTAACAGGGCTCATTGCAAAACTAGTCGGCTTTCGGGGTGAGGGTTTGACACTCTCACCCCTACGCCAACTAGTTTTGAACTGAACATTGGTAAATTTTCATACGTGGTGAAGGACGCACACCATAAGTTGAAGCATGTTGTGTCGGTGGGAGGGCGATGCTTTCCGAGCGGCGTCGAGGACGCTGGATACAGTAGCCATATAAAGCCCAGCGCCCGCAGTCGCAGGCGGCGAGCCGGCGTTTGAGGCGAGCCGCCGTAAGCGAGGGAAGCATTGCCCTGCCACCGACAAAGCATGTTTCAGGGAGTTTTTTATGAACGAAGCGGTGATACTGGAAGCGGTTAGGAGCCCGATGGGTCGCTCGCACAAGGGCTCGTTCATCCTGACGCGCATCGACGATCTCGGCGCGCAGGTGATGAAGGGGCTTTTGAAAAAAGTTCCGGAGCTGGATCCCAACCTCATTGAGGACGTGATCATCGGCTGCGCGATGCCGGAAGGGGAGCAGGGCCTGAATGTCGCCCGCAACATGACGTTTCTGGCGGGGCTCCCGCTCACATGCGGAAGCGCTACGATCAACCGCTTTTGCGCGTCGTCGCTTGAGGCGATCAATATCGCGGCGCAATATGTGATGTGCGAAAACGGCGACGCATTTTTGGTGGGCGGCATCGAGACGATGACGCACATCCCGATGGGCGGCTTCAACCCCAGCCTCAATGAAAAATTGATGAGGCCCGACGCGCCGGACGCGTATATCGGAATGGGCGCAACCGCGGAAAATCTTGCGAAGCGCTATCAAATATCGCGCGAGGATCAGGATAAATTCGCGCTCATGTCGCATCGCAAGGCCCTATCGGCACAGCAGCAGGGAAAGTTTGAGGCGGAGATAATATCAGTTGAGGCCATGATGGCCGACGGATCGATGAAGATAGTAAGCAAGGACGAAGGCCCGCGCGTCGACACGTCGCTTGAGGCGCTTGCAAAGTTGAAACCCGCATTTGAGGAAAACGGGACCGTCACCGCCGGAAATTCGTCGCCTTTGACCGACGGAGCCGCGATGGCAATCGTTGCTTCAAAATCTCTGGCGAAGAAGCTGAAGATTAAACCGATTGCCAAGATTCGCGCGATGGCGGTGGCGGGCGTCGATCCTTCGGTCATGGGGATCGGGCCTGTTTATGCGATTCCGAAGGCATTAAAGCGCGCCGGCATGAAGCTCAAAGACGTGGGTCTCATCGAACTCAACGAAGCATTTGCCGCGCAGTCGCTTGTTGTGATCCGCGAACTCGGAATGGATATTGAAAAAACGAATGTGCACGGCGGCGCGATTGCGCTCGGCCATCCTTTGGGCGCATCTGGCACGAGGCTCATGGCGACGCTGCTGCATGCAATGATAGACAGGGACGTTACAATTGGGATGGCGACGATGTGCATCGGCGGCGGCCAGGCCGTGGCAACAATCGTGGAACGGCTATAAATTCCTCCCCTTTGTAAGGGGAGGTTAGGTGGGGTAGATCGTGCAAATAAAGAAAGTCGCGGTTTTGGGGGCGGGGGTCATGGGTACAGGAATCGCTGCACACCTTGCGGGATGCGGCGTCGATTGCCTTCTCCTCGATATTCTCCCGCCGGACAAGCCGGAGGATTCAAAAGACCCCAAGTGGCGGAACAAGTTTGCATTGACGGCGATTGAACGCATAATCAAATCAAAGCCTTCGCTTATCTATTCCCAAAAAGATATTTCACGAATCCGCGCCGGAAATTTCGAAGACGACCTTCACAAGATTGCGGAGTGCGACCTCGTCATAGAAGTCGTTCTGGAGCGCGTCGATATAAAACAGAAATTGTATGAGCGCATCGAGCCGCACTTGAGAGACGATGCGATAATAAGCTCAAACACCTCCGGGCTCGGCTGGGCTGTTTTGGCCGAAGGGAGATCGCAAAAATTCCGCCGCCGTTTTCTGGTCACGCATTTTTTCAATCCGCCCCGCTACATGAAGCTTCTGGAGCTCGTTGCCGGGCCTGACACCGCTTCCGAAGTTGTCGAGGCAATCACGCGCTTTTGCGAAGATGTCCTTGGCAAGGGCGTTGTTCACGCAAAAGACACGCCCAATTTCATAGCCAACCGCATCGGCGCGACACACATTATGGATGTCATGCACCTGACGGTCGAAAAGGGCTGGCCCATAGAGGCCGTGGATGCGGTTTTGGGGCCCGCAACCGGCCGCCCCAAAAGCGCCATCTATCGCACCGCGGACATAGTCGGCCTCGACACGCTTTCATTTGTTGCCGACACCGTTCTTAAACGTTGTCAGGACGACGAGATGCATGATCGCTTAAAGCTCCCGCAGTTTTTTTTGCAGATGATCTCGAAAAACTGGACGGGGCAGAAGGCGGGGCAAGGTTTCTACAAAAAAGACGCAGCGAGCGGTGCGATCCTTTCAATTGATCCCTCCTCTTTTGATTATCGCCCGGGTATAAAATTCCACACGCCTTCGCTCGGCAAAGTGAAAGACATGCAGGATGTGGGCGACAAGTTGCTGACCGTTGTCTTTGGCGACGATCAGGCTGGCGAGATCGCATGGACCTCAATTTCAAGGATGATAGTTTATGCGGCAAATCGCATCCCAGAGATAGCAAATGACATCGTTTCAGTCGACCGCTCCATGCGCTGGGGTTTCAACTGGGCCATGGGGCCTTTTGAGACGTGGGACGCGCTCGGCGTAAAAAGAGTTTGCGCGCAACTGGAAAAAGAGAATTGCCCGATTCCGCAAATCGTGAAGGAACTTTTGGGCACGGGGCGCGAGTCGTTCTATGAGATGCGGGAAGGTCGGCGCTTCTACTTTGATATCAATTCGAAGCAGATGGAGCGGGAACCGGGCACCGACAATCTCATAATCTTAAAAAATCTTGATAGTCGCGTCGTTTCGAAAAACAGCGGGGCATCGCTTCTGGATCTGGGCGACGGCGTCTTCTGCTGCGAGTTCCACACGAAGATGAACGCGATCGATGGTGACATCGTGGGGATGATCCATCAGGGCCTCGATCGCGCTGAAAAAGAGGGGACGGGGCTTCTTCTGGCAAATGAGGGTGATAATTTTTCCGTGGGCGCGAACCTTTTATTGATTCTCATGACCGCGCAACAGGGTAAGTGGGAAGATCTGGACAAAATTGTGCGCGAGTTTCAGCAAGTCGGTCAGCGCATGCGCTTTTCGCCAAAACCCGTGATCGCAGTGCCCTTTGGGATGGCGTTGGGTGGCGGCTGCGAGCTTTGTCTTGCATCTTCCAAAAGGCATGCGGCTGCGGAGACATACATCGGACTCGTTGAAGTGGGCGTCGGTTTGATCCCCGCAGGCGGCGGCTGCAAAAATCTCCTGCTTCAGATTGAAGGGATAATCAGGGGCATGCACCGTCCTGTCGATAAAATATGGTATTCGCCCGACGATGCGGGGCCGTATCCCAAGGTGCGCTGGACCTTTGAAAACATCGCTATGGCGAAGGTTTCAACCTCTGCAAAGGAGGCGTTTGATATGGGCATATTGACGAAGAATGATAAGATTACACTCGACCGCGACAGGCTCATCGCTGACGCAAAACAGGATATCATTGAGTTTGCAAAGACCTATCAGCCGCCGATGAAGCGCGAAAATATCACGCTTCCCGGAAAGGGCGGAAAGATGGCGATAATAAATGCGCTTCGTGAGTTCAAACGTCAGGGGAGGGTGACCGACCACGATATGGTGGTAGGCGAAAAACTTGCCCACGTTCTCTCCGGCGGCGATATACCCACGACCCACATAGCCACCGAAGACCATATTTTGGACCTCGAAAGGGAGGCCTTTCTATCCCTCTGCGGCACGGAAAAGACCCAAGAGCGCATGAAACACACGCTCATGACCGGAAAACCGTTGAGGAATTGAACTAACGGGTCTAGCGCCCATTATAAATTTGAATTATTATATTGAATAAATTTGTGAATCTGTTTAATTCAAACTAGATACTTAAATAGGAGGTTAATATGGCCGGCAGAGCAGGAAAGAAAATCATTGAAGTTCGCACAACAGTCATTGCAAAACCTGGAACCAAGGTTGTCGTAAAGAAATCGACCTTTACGAGAGGCCTGAAAGGAATGAGCCAGCAGCAAATGCGGCGGTTCGTCAGATCGAAAAAAACTGCCGCTGAAAGTTAAAAGAAATCTGTGTGGGAAAAAAGCCGAGAAAACCAAGAACATTATTGGTGTCTTTGCCGTGGGCTGATCATCAATTTCCATCCATACAAATAGGAAGCCTTTCCGCATACGCCAGGAAGTTTGGGTTTGAAGTGGATACACTTCATTTGCACCTTGAGGTGGCATCTTATTTCGGCTTATGTGAATATGACGATATAGTCTATATCGATCCGCATGTCAGCGAGCTTTTTTTTGCAACATTTCTTTATCCGAATATCAAAAAGAGGATATTAAAACATCTTAGTCAATATGTATCCAACGTCGAATCTAACTTAAGTCGCCTTTCAAAAGCCATTAAAACCATATATAAAAATACCAATTGGAAGAAATATGATTTAGTCGGTTTCACTGTAAATCCACAACAACTGTTTTCTTCTATATTGTTCGCTAAATGGCTAAGGAAAGATTTTCCTCATCTAAAAATATTATTTGGCGGGCCGCTTGTAACCGGCAAGCTCGGGATCGATTTACTGAAATGTCATCCAGAGGTTGATTGGTGTGTAGACGGTGAGGGGGAGACTGCGTTTGTAGGGCTTTTAAAAGATCTTTCTTATGAAGCTAAAGGTGCAATAAAACATATTCCCGGCTTAATTTACCGCAGGGGTGATCAATTTCTTATAAATCCCAGGCGACAGCTTTTGAGTCTTAAAGGTCTACCCGACCCCGACTATGATCATTATTTTCGGCTCTTGGATCGTCATCCGTTACTGCAAAATAAAGAAGTGATGCCTTTTTTGCTGATTGAGAGCAGTCGAGGTTGCCCTTATCGCTGTGCCTTTTGCATGATCAACTCTTATTGGGATGGTTATAGAATACGCCCGCCGAAAGAAGTGTCGGATCAGATGAAAAGAATGTCGGAGCGATACCACATAAATCGCTTTAGAATTGCCGATAGCAATGTCCCTATTAAAAGCGACATGCAGCCCTTTTCGTCAATATCGAAACATAATTGCGATTACAATCTTTTCTTCGAATTTCGTGCCGATGTGAATAAAAAGGAACTTAAGAAAATGAGGAGTGCAGGTGTCTGCAAGATTCTCATGGGCATAGAGGCATTATCGACAAATTTACTTTCGAAGATGAACAAGAAGACGCGCTTCATTGATAATCTTCAGGCAATGAAATATTGTGAGGAGTTGGGTATTGAACACATGTCCAATCTGATGCTTGGCTTACCAACCGAGTCGCAAGCCGATATAGATGAGTCCGTTAGAAATATCGAATATGCATGCGCATATCGTCCGCCATTTAGAATTATAAATTTCAGACTCGGAGAAGGAGCGCCTATTTTCAGCGAGCCGGATGCATATGGGATATCAGACATTAAAAATGCTTTGCCATTTATAAAAAATGCGCCTTGCGTACTAAAACAATATGATTCCAGTAATAATCGCAGAAATTATCGAATATTTTATAATAGGTACAATAAATGGAAGGATGAATACGAGAGGTCGATAATAGATAATATTAAGCTGCTTTCCTACTATGATTTTAAATCTTTTCTGAAGATAGAAGATAATCGTTCCAAAATAGGTGCGAACGGAAGAAAAATTGAAGTTGTGTCAGGCATTAAGCTGGCTGGTTACGCGCGCAGACTTTATCTGTTTTGCGATTCAATCAAGGAATTGCCGGAGATAAAAAATAGTTTCAATGCTGTTGACGAAATAGAGCTTAAAAAATTGTTGAATAAGCTAGTCAGCTTGAAATTGATGTACAACGAAGGAGTCAGTTATTTGAGCCTGGCAATTCACGCAAGGAATTCAATTCGATAACATATGAATAGATGTTTAAAAAACGGAATTAAGACTTTGTTAGTGGCAATGCCATGGGCTGACTATCAATTTCCTTCAATACAAATCGGCTGTCTTCTTGCCTATGCACGTCAAAAGGGTTATTGGGTGGAAGGTGCCCATTTGCACCTTGAAGCCGCAGCTCATTTTGGTTTTGAGAAATATGATGGTGTTGTTCGTGCTCTTTCTCCCGTTGGGGATTTAATATTTGCGTCATATTATTATCCGGAACATAAAAGAGAAATTATAAAACATTTGAATTTTAAGTGTGAAAAGCCGGAACGGAACCTGGAAATACTGTTTCATATAATTCATAATATTTATAGAAATGTGAATTGGAAAATATATGATATCGTCGGTTTCACAATCACGTCAGAGCAGGTATTTGCATCGCTTCTTTTTGCGAAATGGCTGAAAAGAGATTATCCTAATATCAGAATAGTGTTTGGAGGACCGCTGGTTAACGCACAACGCGGGATAGGCCTGCTTAAGTGTTTTCCTGAAGTGGATTGGTGTGTCGATGGTGAGGGAGAAGTTTCATTTGTAAGCCTGCTGGATTGCCTATCGAGAGGAGAGAACGTTGGGGACTGTGTTCCGGGCCTCGTGTATCGAAGCGGATCTGGTATTCGAATAAACCCTCGTCAACAGCTTTTCACCCTTGAAGATTTACCGGATCCTGATTTCAAACAATATTTCAAGTTGCTGAATAATCATTCTTTAATAATGGGCAAAGAGATAACGCCGTATTTGCTGATAGAGTGCAGTCGGGGTTGTATGTACAACTGTGCGTATTGCGTAAGACAGGTTTATTGGAAAGGGTACAGAACTCGTTCACCTGAAACAGTCGCGGGACAAATAAAAAGGATGGTCAGGCGTTACGGGACTGGTCGTATTCGATTTGTAGATAGTTTAATTCCCATGAAGGATAGCAAACAATTATTCACAAATATTGCTAAGCATAACTGCGATTATTACATGTCATTTGATGTGCGTGCGGATGTCCGCAAGGAGCAGTTAGAAGCCATGAGACGAGCGGGTATATGCCAAGTCGTATTTGGATTTGAAACTCTATCTACAAACTTGTTAAAGAAAATGAATAAGGGGATTCGATTTATCGAGAATTTACAGGCTATGAAATTCTGCGAAGAGTTGGGAATGGAGTATTATTCAAACTTGATTCTCGGTTTTCCTGCAGAGACACAAGCAGATATTGATGAATCGGTAAATAATATTGAATATACATCAGCATATTGCCCGCAATTACAATGTGTGCCATTTAAACTTTATTATGGTGTGCCAGTATACAAAAAACTCCGTAAATACGGCATTTCCAGAATTAGGAACCCAAAAGCTCTGAATCATATATTTCCGAGAGCCATAGTGGATGACATATTTCTTTCAATGAAGGAATTCAGTTCAAACCATGGAGATCGAGATTATGGTGAATTCTTTAGAAGATTAGAGCGGTGGAGAAAAGAATACAATCAAGCGCTTTTAGATGGAAAGAACTTATTAAGTTATTATGATTGTAATACATATTTGCGTATTGAGGATTATCGTTCGAAGATTAATGGAAGTGCCTTTGCAACTGAACAGGGAGCAACACTAACGTTAGCTGAAGAAGCACGAGAACTATACCTCTTTTGTGATTCAATTAAAAGCTGGGATGAAATCAAAAAGCGCTTTCCAAAATGGGATGAAAGGGAGATCAAAAAGGTCTTAAATAAGCTCGTGAAACTCAAGGTCATGTTCCGCGAGGATGATGACTACCTAAGCCTCGCCATCAGGGCCAGTGGGCCGCGGTAATTAGAAGCCAGAAGCCAGAAGCCAGAAGCCAGAAATCAGAAATCAGAAATCAGAGACAAGTAATAAGTGACGAGGGGTCCGAAATTTGTCTTTACAGTCAGCATATTTCCGGTATAATTGCCGTATATGTTTACAAGATTTCTAAGTACGCCAAATGATTCAGTTTTACTTCTGGGTCCGAGGGGAACCGGCAAGTCAACTTGGATTAAACAGCGTTTTCCAAACGTGCCGCTATACGACCTGTTGAATTCAAATGAGTCACTGCGTCTTAGTAAAGATCCATCAGCCCTTTTTCGTGAACTCTCGATTTTGAAAGAGGGGCAGTGGGCCGTCATTGATGAGGTTCAAAAGGTTCCCGCCTTGCTGGATGAGGTCCACCGGCTTATCGAAGACCGTCATATAAAATTTGTCCTGTCAGGGTCCAGTGCGCGAAAGCTCAAGCGGGGCAGCGCAAACCTGCTCGCGGGCAGGGCGCTGCTGATACATATGTACCCCCTCGTATCGGCAGAGGTGGATTATAGAATCAAAATTCCGGATGCGTTGCAATTCGGCATGTTGCCGATGGCGTTTGCAGGTGATGATCCGGTTTCCTACTTGAGGACATACGCGGAAGTTTACCTGCAAGAGGAAATTAAGGGTGAAGCCCTTACAAGAAACATCGGCCATTTCGGCAGATTTCTTGAAGTTGCCGCCAGGCAAAATGGGCAAGTTACGAATGTTTCAAATATCAGCCGGGACGCGCAGGTATCGCGTCAAACAGTTCAGGGGTATTTTGATATATTGAATGACACATTGATAGGATTCTGGCTCACACCTTGGAAACTCAAACGCGCAACAAAGCAGGTGGCCCATCCGAAATTTTATTTTTTTGATTCAGGCGTTGCGCGCGCTCTTTCTGGAAGGCTTCCCTATCCGCCTGCGGATGAAGAGCTGGGCCCATTACTTGAAACGTTCATGTTAAGTGAGGTAAAGGCGTTTCTCGCCTATTCAGGTAAAAACTATTCCCTTCATTTTTGGCGAACCCATGATAACGTTGAAGTCGACCTCTTTTGCGAGACACAAAACGGCTATGTGGCGATCGAGCTAAAGGCGTCCCAAAGATGGGACAATCAATACAACAAGGGGCTTAATAGAATCGGTGCGGAGTTGGGGGAGGGGAAAGTTCGCCGTTACGGGGTCTATCTTGGAGAAAGAGAGGCGTCCTTTGGCAGTATCCGCGTTCTGCCGTTCATTGGGTTTTTAAAGGCATTGTGGGCGGGTGAAATTATTCAATAGTATCTGCGGCACGGAAAAGACTTAAAGCGCGCATGAAATACACGCTCATGACCGGAAAGCCGCTGAAGAATTAGTACTAGACTCCCCGCCTTTAAGGGGAGGGTGAGGTAGATCACATAAATTCCAACTTTCCGGTAGACGAAATGCTGTGAGCATTGATATACTTAAGTAAGACAGTGTATACAATGTAATATATGCCGTAAGGCAAGGAGGATAAAATGATTAAGTATGCTGAATCAAAAAGAGCAGTTGTAAAAGTCAGAACTACTGATTTAAAGGCTAAGAAGGGTGCCTTTAGCGGCAGAAAGATGACACAGCCAGGTGCGATGAAGCCTGGAAACAAAATTAGGCGTATGAAACCCACATGAAAAATTGTTGCATAATCGATGAAGACTTTACTTGTTTCGCTGCCATGGAGTGATTATCAATACCCGTCAATACAAATAGGTCTGTTGGCAGCATGTGCACGAGAAAATGGTTTTGATGTTGATGCCCGCCATCTCCATTTGGAGGTGGCGGCTCTTTTTGGAGTAAATGATTTCAATGAAATAATTTGCTCTAGAAGTTTTATAAAGGAGCCCTTTTTTTCGATCCTCCTATTTCCGGAAAAGAAGGAAAACATCTTACGATATCTCAAGAAATATATTAATAACCCGCAATCTTATTTGAAACGTTTGTCAAATGCTGTTCATGAGGTTTATGAAGGCATTGATTGGGGAAGATATTCGCTTGTTGGCTTTACGCTGAATTTCGATCAATTATTTTCCTCATTGTTGTTTGCAAGCTGGTTGAAGCGGGACTTTCCGAATCTGAAAGTTGTATTTGGAGGGCCGCTTGTTTTTGGTAAGTTGGGTATCAGCTTGCTGGATTGTTTCCCGCAAGTTGATTGGTGTGTGGACGGAGAAGGTGAGATCGCTTTTATAAAACTTTTAGAATATTTATCAAAAAGCGCTGATGGTTTTGAAAGTAATGTTCCCGGTTTGATCTATAGGCGTGAAAATAAAGTTTTCATTAATACCCGGCAACAACTTAAAAAGCTCGATAGTTTACCTGACCCCGACTTTGATCATTACTTTTATCTTTTGGATAATCACCCGAATCTGCGCAATAAAGAATTCATAACATTTTTGCCAATTGAATGTAGTCGCGGTTGCCCTCATCGCTGTGCCTTTTGTAACGTTAGAACTTATTGGGATGGATATAGAGTGCGTCCACCGCTAGAAGTGAGCATGCAAATTCAAAGACAATCTGAACATTATCGCACAACTAATTATTTATTTGTTGATAATAATATTCCTATAAAATGCATAAGTGAATTATTCAATTCCGTCAAAAGACAGGGGCGTGACTACCGTATTTTTCTTGAACTACGTGCTTGCCCTAGTAAGCAGCAAATTGAAGAGCTGAAACGTGCCGGTGTATGGATGGTTCAGATCGGTGTTGAGGCGCTTTCGACTGACCTCCTAAATAAAATGAACAAGGGGACACGTTTCATAGATAATTTGCAAGCGATGAAGTTTTGTGAAGAGGTTGGAATTGAACATTCATCAAACCTGATTACCAACTTTCCTAACGAGTCGCAGCGGGATATTGACGATTCGGTTAAAAATATTGAATTTGCTTCGACTTATCGTCCACCTGAAACGATAACGAAATTTCAGTTGCGTGGGTGTTCAACAGTTGACGTCAATCCCTGGCGTTATGGGTTGATGAAAGTTGACGAAGCCACTCCTGACTATCGACGATTATTTCCGAAATCTATAGCAAAGAAGATTATCCTCACCGAAAAACAATATGCATTAAAGCGCAAATCAAATGGCTATAGGGTGTTCATGAAAAGATATAACAGATGGAGACGTGAATATGAGGAGGCGCTTCTCGATAATCAGAAACTATTGAGCTATTATGATTGCCAGAAATTCTTGCGCATTGAGGATTACCGTTCAGGCTTACGAGCTATAACACTTGAGGGCTATGCTCGGGAGCTTTATTTATTATGTGATTCGATCTGTTGTTTTGTTGAAATTAAAAAATGCTTCCCGGATTGGGATGAAAAAGAGATTAAAATAATTCTGAACAGGCTTGTTAAACTTAAAGTAATGTATCATGAAGGTAATGACTACCTTAGCCTTGCCATCCGCGCCAACGGGCCAAAATAGGCAAAAGAAACCCTTAGGCGCCTGCGCCACGCGCTCATGACCGGAAAACCGCGAGAAATTAAGGGGTTGTAACGCTGACCATATTAACACCAAAGTTAATTTGGTCTTGACCATTTTAACGCAATCATACAAAATAGTCATATGAAGAGCAGATCCGCATACGTGCAATTGATCGAACGTCTGGCATTCGCAAACGACAAAATGGCCTTTCTGACCGGACCAAGACAGGTGGGTAAGACCACTTTGGCACAGGGGATGCTGGCAAAGCAAAAATCAGACAAATATTTCAACTGGGATGATGTGGCATTTCGCAGGGAATGGCTCAAAGATCCAAAGGCACTAATACCGGCAATTGTCGGCGAAAAATCGCTGGTAGTTTTCGATGAGTTGCACAAGGCCCCGCGCTGGAAAACATACCTGAAGGGTGTGTTCGACATGCGAAAGGAGCATGCTCATATACTTGTCACCGGCAGCGCCCGCCTTGATATTTTCAGGCGTGGCGGCGACAGCCTGCTTGGGCGTTATTTTCTTTTTAGACTTCATCCTTTCTCCATCGGTGAAATGGAACTGACTTCGGCAGGCCCTGATCAAATAGCCGATGCTCTTAAGGAAAGGTTGCCGTCAAAAAATGCACTTCTGAAATCACTTCTTGAACATGGGGGTTTTCCCGAACCTTTTCTCAAGGCAGATGGGCAGTTCACTAATCTTTGGAGGCGTATGCGCACGGAGCGTCTGATTAGGGAAGATCTTCTCGATTTGACGAGAACCCATGAGCTTGCCCTGATAGAAGGCGCCGTTGCGCTTTTGCCGGCGCGAGTCGGTTCTCTTTTTTCATTGCAGTCCCTTGCGGGCGACATTGAAATAAGTCATCCCACGGCAAAAAGATGGATTGAATGGCTAAGCCAGCTCTATTACGTTTATTTGATTCGTCCTTATGGAAAAAATGTTGCAAGAAATATAAAAAAGCAGCCAAAACTTTATCTGTGGGATTGGTCGGAAGTCCCCGATCCCGCCGCGCGTTTTGAGAATCTGGTGGCGAATCATCTTTTGAAAGCCGTCCATTTTTGGACAGATTCGGGTTTGGGTAAATTCGATCTGTCTTACATAAGGGATAAAGAGAAGAGGGAAGTGGATTTTTTGGTCCTGCGTGACGGCAAACCATGGCTTATGGCGGAATGCAAGAGCGGGGATGCGACGCCCTCGCCTCATTTGAGACATTTCGCATCATTGCTCAATCCGGCTATCGTTCTCCAGATTGTTGAAAAAAGCGGTATTCAGGAGTGGTTTGATATAGACAGGAAAGAGAAGGGCCAAACAATCAGTGCCGACGCGTTTTTGGGGTTGCTGCCGTAATTCTATCCCCTTGCGGCACAGAAAAGACTTAAGGAGCGCATGAAACACACGCTGATGACGGGTAAGCCGCTAAGGAATTGAGTTTCCTAAGCCTCGCCATCCGCGCAAACGGGTTGCGGTCTATCGAATAGATCTACCCCACCTTAATCCTCCCCTTACAAAGGGGAGGATATTTTATTTATGCGGCGGATTTCCATTTGGCGCCGCGGCCGGCCCCTTTACATTTGGCCAAGCCGCTGGATTTGATGTCGAGTAACGCCTGCTGGCGGGATATCGAATATTTCAGCGCATCGAGATAATCTTTCAAACTGATTTCACCCTTTTCCGTAAGAATCCTTATCAAAATATTTCTTCTTGAAACGGCGTCAAACGAACCGGAAAGCCTCTTTTCGGCTATATTTACCGCAGGTCTCTCGCTGGCAAAAAATCCCCACTTTTTAAATTCAAAAACACTTTCTTCGACGGCGCGTTGCGCAAGCTTCCCGCCGGGGGAATAGAGGTTGTAAAAATAATATTGCGGCGTAACCGGCTTCAGGCCTGCGCAAAGATACTCCGCAAAATAGCCGGCATCATCGGCGCGTGCCACTCCCGCAAAGAACTCCATCATGACCGCAACGGTTTGCGGCGCCTGCATCCGTTCATAGTATTGCCGAAATGCAGCGGGATTTATATCGCGCCAGCAACGAATAAAATAATCGACGAGTATGTCAAAGAGACGTGGATCGAAGCGCGACATATCACATGCGATGGCGAGGAGATCCTCTTTACAGATTATCTTGTAGGGCCAAGGTTTATTCGAGCCGGCACAGAACGCCCCGATCTTTGCCAGTTCGAAATACATCCGGCTCAAATGATCCTCTGTAGGTATTTGCATCATTTGCCCACCTGATCCCTGATTTCATTTAAAAAATCGAGCGCCCTGTCCGCCCCGGGCAAACCCTTATCGAGAAGTTTCTTTATATGATCTTCCACAAAATCCAAATCCGCCCCTTTTTTGGCCAGCGCCCGCGCATGCCCGATATCCTTCTCCCTTCCGGAAAAACATTTCATTATCATCAAATCCTCAAGACCGAATGCGAGAACCTTAAGATTCTTGCCTTTGTAAACTACAGCGAGACGTTTTTCATAATCGGGCGGGACGGTGTAGGTGAAGGTGGAAAAATAGCTGCTGAACCAGTGGGGATTTATCTTAAGATCCTGCCCGACCTTTTTTACGATGGGATCTAGCTCGGCTGGGGTGATTTCCGTGTGTATCAGGAGGCCATCGATATCCATAGTGCTAAGGGGGATATTATGCGCGAGCAGCATTGCCGCCCCGCCGCCTATCAATATCTGGGCAGGGACCTTCAGCCGCTCGTCCAGGGCCTTGATTGCTTTCAGCATCAATTGTTTTTCCATACCTTAATAATAACAAATAGAATGACTAGTAGTCAATATATTAGTCTAATAATATCAGGCTAGCCATCTATGCAAAAGACAATTTGGTTTCTTTTGTCTGGATTTTAGCCGGGTTATCCGATATTGCCGTGCTTGCACGGCAACTGAAACAAGAGGCGCGACACTTCAATATGGCTGCATACGACAAATATTCAAAATATTACGATGCCATAAAAGGAAGCAGGAGGGAGGAACTGGCATTAATCCGTAAGTTGATTTCCAAATATAATAGGCATGCCAAAAAGGTTTTGGAAATTGCCTGTGGCACCGGCGCTTTATTGAAAGAACTGTCCAGGAAATACGATGTTTGCGGTCTTGATATTTCAGGGCCGATGCTCGAAATTGCAAAAAAGCAGGCTCCTCGCGCTAAATTGTTCCGTCAGGATATGACGACGTTCAAGCTTGACGATCGGTTCGATGTGATTCTTTGCATATTTAATTCAATCAATCATCTTCTTAGCTTTGATAAATGGAAAAAAACATTTAAAAGGGCCTATGAGCACCTCAATTGCGGCGGCATATTCATCTTCGATATGAATACAAAGCGGGCTTTAAAGACGCTGATAGAGGAACGTTTTTCATTTCATAGAATTCAAAGAGATTTCATCATAACGGAGTGCGGCAGCGGCGGTGACGGAGTCATGAACTTCAATATAAAGATGTTTGAGCATAAGGGACACAACCGTTATCTGCTTTCAGAGGAAAACATCAAAGAAATATCGTTTTCCGTCAGGGATGTGGCCGATTTTCTCAACGGCATTTATTCCAGAGTGAAAGTGTTGGGCCCCGGAAACACGGCGTTCCCGTTCAGTCAGGAAAAAGCGGTATTTGTATGCAGAAAGTGAAGCAAAGGCGTTTTTTAATAGTCAACGGATATCACGACATATGGCATTATGTGCCTATGGGATCGTTCGGGATCTGCGATTATCTCGAAACAAAAGGAATCCGCTCCAGAATATTTAACGCCGCGATTTACAAGAAGAATAATTACATTGGAAAATTAAACGAAGTGATCGGGAAGTACCGTCCCACGCATATCGGACTTGTCCTGCACTGGAAAGAGTTGCTGGAGAATGTAATTTTCTTAAGCGATACGATTAAGAAGGCACATCCCCAAATTACGCTCGTTGCGGGAGGCATAACGGCCGGTTATTTGCAGAAGGGGCTTTTGAAAAAATGTCCGTCAATAGACTATGTGATCAAGGGCGATGCCGAATTGCCGCTTTTGAAGCTGATAAGCGGTTTAAATATCCAGCGCATTCCAAACCTTGCATATCGCGACAACGGCAATATCGTAATTAACAGTTGCAGCTACCATATCAGATCAAAAGAGCTGGACGGTATCTCCTATTCAAATCTAAGTTATCTTTTTGATTACAATAAATATCTGAAGATAATCGATAACATGGGATTCCCCATGTTTATAGGGCGCGGTTGCATTTATAATTGTTTATATTGCGGCGGCAGCAAGCGGGCATTCGAAATACACAGCGGCAGGAAAAAGGTTGTGAATAGAAGCGTTAAGGCCATTGTCAATGATCTAAGGCGTCTTTTGAAATATACGGACAATATTTATTTCGACTACGAGACGGACATCGCACACATCCGCGAACTCTTTACGCGGATCTTATCAGACAAGATGCTGAATGGAAAATTCAGGATCAATTACGGAACATGGAGCCTGATGGACGCTGAAATAATTGACCTTTATTCGAGGATCTGCAGGTTCGATCCGCATGAGAAGCCCGTGATCGAGATATCTCCGGAAAGTTCGGTCGAGAGGATCAGAAGGTGCGTTCGGGATAGGGCCCTATGCTTTAAAAACAGTGAAATGCTGCAAAACATAGATGATATATTGAAGGCCACATCTGATGGCGTAATAATAAATGTGTTCTGCAGCCGTTACCACCATAAGCACAAAGGCATAAGTCATCTTTTGGCTGAATTGTATGGTATCCATTCATTCCGGGAGTATTATTTCAGAAAGGGTTCATGCAACAATGTGGATATCCACAGCTCCCATCTCGCGACGGACGTGGCAAGCGTTTATTGGGATCTGGCGAATAAAAATCGCACCTGCGATGACCCGATGGATCTTTTGATTAAAACCCACAGGCGGTTTTGCTCCCATTCAGCGGGCGAATATGAGATGGATAATATGTGTATTTATCATCCGGACAGTCTTGGTGAAGGCCTGATATTCTGTTATGAGCAGCTGATTAAATGGCTGGATATGCTTCATGATTTAATGCCTCATTACTATTTCACGATTACAAAATCCGTCGGCATAGAAAGGGTGATACAAATATTGATGGATGCAGCCGACCAATATTACAGAAAGAAGAAGTGGGATAAGTTTAATAATGCGACGACAAGGTCATTAATCGGCATTATTCATGAAGGGATAGGAAGGAGAATGGGGCGCATTTATAGTACAAGTAGGATTTATTTCAACGATCTGGAGAGATTGTTTGTTAAATATTGTGATGTTTTGGAATCCAATCGGAAAAGACAATCCGCGGGGATGCCGAAAAAACCGGTGCTGGATAAGAGTAGATGTTGCATATCAGAATTCGATTATCTGGCGGACGATTTCTACAAGGATTTGGAGGGCGGGATAAATAACGTCGAACGAAAAAAGACCATAAATCTCATTTCTAACGGTTATATACATAAGATGGATTACAAGTTCTATCCCGTTTTGGGACTATACGACGGCGAGAATACTCCGGTTGATGTATACAGGAAAATGAAGCTTATCGGGCCGCAGAGCGGAATTGGCGAGGAGGACCTTTCATCGATAGAGAATTTTCTTCGAAGACATGATCGGGAATTTACGGTTTAGGCAGGTATTTTAAATGGACTAATGACGTATTTGCTGCTATAGAGATCTAAACTTAAAGCCACAATGGCAAGGAGGGATTTATGGTAAGTGCAGGATTTACGGCAGCAGTGAAGAAGACGGGAGTGAAAACCTTTAAAATGCCGGGGCCGGTAAAAACAGTGAAAATATCTAATGATAAGGTTAGCGTTCGTTACGGTCAGGCGTCAAAAAAGTCGTGGGGTAAAAGTGGAAGTGGAATTATCTGGAGCAAGAAATCGACGAAGAATTATTAATTGTTGAGAGATCGATCTTAAGTGAAAGCCGCCGTCTTTTCGTTGAGATGGCGGCTTTTTGTTGTGTGCATGATGACTACCTAAGCCTCGCCATCCGCGCAAACGGGCCGCGGTAAACTTATATTAACTCATCGTTCCATAGTCTCGCACAAAAATCCTGCCACGGGAGAATAAGTATATTGCCGACTTTTCTGGGTTCAGATTCCAGAGACACGATAATCATTTTTTTAACGCTCTGATCATCCGATAATGCGTTAAGTCCCTTCAAGTGTTCAGGTTTGATGCTTGCGGACGCCTTGAATTCAAGGGCAAGCTCGAGTTGTCCGATGATAAGGTCAACCTCAAGGCCTGTGCTTGTCCTCCAATAGGCAAGATGCATGAATTTATTGCGATATGAAAGATAAGCCCTTATCTCTTCGAGCAGGAAATGCTCAAAGGCCCTGCCGAACTCCTCCGTTTTTGGTTGGATTTGTGCCATTCCCTTGAGGGCCCGCACGACTCCCATATCGAAAAGATAAAATTTTGCGGTCTCGATAAGACGCCTCTTCCGGCTTTTGCGCCACGGTTCCAGAGTATGACCCAAAAGTGTGTCCTCAAGGATCTGATAGTATTCGCGCACGGTCTTCGGCGATACGCCGCAATCACGCGCGATATTCGCGTAATTTATAAGTTCGCCATGTGTGATGGAGACCGCTTCAAGAAATCTTGCAAAGGCGGGAATATTGCGCGTCAAGGCCTCCGCATTGATTTCCTCGTTGATGTAATCGAGCACATATGATGACAGTATCTTCTCCGGCTTGTCTTGAAGATAGTGACTCGGTATAAGGCCGTGATTCAATATCCGGTCAAGATGCGGTTTGGCCAATTCTTTTGTCGTGAGCGGGAACAGTTCAAATCTCAACGCGCGGCCGCCCAATAGGTTGGCGGCCCCATGACGCAGTTTTCTGGCGCTGGAGCCGCAAAGGATGAATTGCGTGTGCGTGTTTTCGATGCACCAGTGAATCTCATCCAATAGGGCGGGGACTTTCTGGACTTCGTCCACAATGACTAGCGGTGGCTTTTGTGCCTTTATCTCGTCTGTGAAACGCGAGGGTTCAAGCAAAAGCTTCGTTTTCAACTCCGACAGGAGAAGGTCGTAGTATTTTGCGGTCGGGAATTTTTGGCGGAGCAGGGTGGTCTTGCCCGTTTTTCTCGGGCCCCAAAGAAATGCGGCCCTATTTTGCCCTAATTCTATATCCAGTATTCTCTTTATCATAGATAATGGGGATGTGACTACCGATAATCTAGATTATATGGAGGTATATGTCAATTTATTTTTTAGCCTCGCCATCCGCGCAAACGGGCCGCGATAATAAGAAGCCAGAAGCCACTTGTAACTTGCTTAAATCATTAGTATATTTGGGATAACGAAACTATATGGTTTTGAAAGAACCTATTCTTTAGATAAACATTTGTTGAAAAGAACCTATGCTTTAGACACGGGTTGCTATACCTCGTTTTCAGATTAAACGAGCTTGTGGAGCATATGTGACATGCTTAAGCGAAGATGATGACTACCTAAGCCTCGCCATCAGGGCCAATGGGCCGCGGTAATTAGAAGCCAGAAGCCAGAAGCCAGAAGCCAGAAGCCAGAAGTCAGATGTATGTCCTATTAATAGGACACTGTGCTTGACTATGTGGTGCTATTAATGATACCATAGTCTTATGGATATCAGATCGGAAATAAAGGGCACGATGGATTCGCTTGGGCTGTCTATCAGGCAGCTTTCTTTGAAAAGCGGGGTGCGCAGGCAGAGTATTATGCATTTTTTAAAGGGGGGTAATATCCATCTTGGAAATCTCGAGAAAGTCCTCGCTACATTGGGCTATGAATTATCCTTTTCAAAAAAGCGCGCCGCCACCGGTAAATCAAAGACATCTCTGCAAAGGCGTATTTTTGCAAGTGAAGAAGGTATTAAGATGTTTTGCAAGGAGAGGGGTATCACATATCTTGCGGTATTTGGATCAGTATTGAGGGGCGATTTCAATAAAGGCAGCGATATCGACGTGCTTATCAATTTTGATCGTCCCGTTTCTTTTTTCGAACTTGAAGAAATTGAGGCGGGGCTCAAAAGTCTTTTCAAGACCGATCACAAGCTGGATGTGCTGACAATAAATTCGGTTTCGCCGTTGATTAAAGATGAGATAGATAGCAATTTAGAGGTCCTCTATGAAAAAGCGGCCTGACATATTTTTCAGGCATATGCTGATGGCGATTGAGCAGATTGAAAAATATATCGCCGGTTATAATATTGATTCATTCAAGAGCGATCAGAAAACGATCGATGCGGTCATAAGGCAGCTTGAAATTATCGGAGAGGCGGCCGGTAAAATACCGGAGGGTTTGACAAAAGATTCACCGGTTCCATGGAAACTGATTACCGGACTTAGACATAAGCTTATTCATGATTATTTCGGGGTCGATACCGATATAGTCTGGAATACGGCGTCAGACGGGCTTGCAGCGTTGAGAGAATATTTGCAGAAGAAGACTCATTAATTATGGCTAAAAAAGGAACAAATGACGTGAAGTCCAAACTTGAGGCGCTGCTCCGTAAACGTGGCTATCATCGGGATGATCGACCTGATCATAGGGAGTGGAAGGGACAACAATCCCCGCTTCGACTGCCGGATGGACATATTCTTTCAGATTCCGCAAAATAGCGTAGATGTCGGAAAAATTAAAGAATTTCTCGATATGCTCGATAAAACAGGCACAAGGAAGTGGCAGGTGACCTTCTAAGTGTAAAAAGATCTTTTTATCCCCTTGCGGCACGGAAAAGACTTAAGGAGCGCATGAAACACACCCTCATGACCGGAAAACCGCTTAGAAATTGATTCCCCTCCTTTGTAAGGAGGGGTTAGGGGAGGCGGGTCGCCAAGCGCTTAAGAACCGCAACTTTCCCGTAGACGAAATGCTACCTGTATTGATATACTTAGATATAGAGAGAAAAAGCTAACAAATGTCGAGAGACAAGGAGGCATGAATATGGCAGACAAAATCCCTGTTAAGAAACCCATTGTCACGGTTCGTTCTGGCTTGGTAGGAAAACCTAATTTACGTGGAACGAAGGGTATAGAAGCTACAAAGAGGAAGGCTTCACGCGTTACTTCTCGAGTCACTTCTCGTGGATTAAATAAACGCGGAACAATGAAATGAGTCAAAAAGCCAAGGCCCTATTGGTTTCAATGCCTTGGGCAGATTTTCAGTTTCCTTCATCGCAAATAGGTTGCCTTTCGGCCTATGCCCGTCAAAATGGATTTGACGTGGATGGTAGGAATTTATTCTTGGAGGCCGCGACATTATTTGGTTTGAGCGACTACGATAAAATTGTTTACGCTCGCCCCCGCCTGGGAGAATTGTTTTTTGCAGCATTGCTTTTTCCAGAAAAAGAAAAGCAAATACTAAAATATTTGAAAAGACACATTTCCAGTCCCGAAAATAAATTAAAACGACTTTCAGACTGCGTTGCAACAATATATCAAAAAATTGATTGGAGAAAATATAATCTTATTGGTTTTACGGTGTGTTACGAGCAATTATTTGCTTCATTACTATTTTCAAAATGGTTGAAGCGTGATTTTTCAAATATAAAGATATTGTTCGGAGGCATACATGTAGCTGGAAATAGGGGGGTAAGCGTTCTCCATTGCTTTCCTGATGTCGATTGGTGTGTCGACGGTGAGGGTGAAACGGCGTTTGTGAATTTGTTGAGATGTCTCGAAAATTCGGAAGGAAACATCGGATGCAATGTCCCCGGTCTTATTTATCGTACTAAAACAGATGCTAACGTATGTCCTCGCGAGCAATTACATAGTCTCAATGGTCTCCCTGATCCCGATTATGATGATTATTTCAGGTTGCTAGAAAGTCATCCGTTAGTTCGCGATACCAATATCATGCCTTTTTTAACCGTCGAAAGCAGCCGCGGTTGTCCATATCATTGTTCTTTCTGCACGACTAATGCTTATTGGCGTGGCTATCGAACTAGAAATCCGCAAGAAGTCGGAGAACAAATAGAGCGGTTGTGTCAAAAGTATCACATTAATCGATTTCAGTTTAATGATAGCAGCATTTCAACTAGGCAGAGTCGAGAACTGTTCACATATGTTCGGCAGAGAAATCGCGATTATCAGTTTTCCTGTGAAATTCGTCCTGATGCTGACAAGTCTTTATTAGCTGCAATGAAGTACGCCGGGGTCGGAACCGTTCAATTTGGCATCGAAGCATTATCAACGAAATTACTTTCAAAGATGAACAAGGGAACAAGGGTTATAGATAATATGAAAGTTATGAAGTTCTGCGAAGAGTTAGGTATAAAACATATCTCCAATTTGATGATAGATTTTCCGACGGAGACGCAAAATGACGTTGATGAGACGGTATATAATATAGAATATGCAAAGGCATTTAGGCCTCCTATCCAAATTGTAAAATTCACATTGTACGATAACATTACGGTTTATAAGGATCCCAAGAAATATGGTATATTTAATATTCGAAATTCCAAACCGTTCAATTATCTGTTGCCACATTCGATTGCTCACAATCTTTCAATTATCGATAAAGAATTTGATAGCAGGAGCGAGCCCAATAACTATAAAGCGCTGCTAGATGGCTTTGAAAAATGGCGACTCCTGCATGATCAGGCTTCCGTAGATAATCGGATACTCCTTGGCTATTATGATTGTGAGGACTTTCTTTCCATTGAGGATTTTAGAAATCGAATGAGCGCAGATACGCCGGAAAGAGAGGCAATGATATATATTTCGCTTGAAGGTTATGCGCGTGAACTCTACCTCTTCTGCGACTCTATCCGCAGCTTCGACGAAATCAAAAAGCATTTTCCGAAGTGGGATGAGAAGGAGATCAAAAAAGTGCTCAATAAGCTCGTGAAGCTGAAGGTCATGTTTCGCGAGGATGATGACTATTTAAGCCTCGCCATCCGCGCAAACGGGCCGCGGTAATTAGAGGCCAGAAGCCAGAAGCCAGAAGCCAGAAGCCAGAAGCCAGAAGCCAGAGATCAGAGGCAAGCTGTAACTTGCTTAAATTATTAATATATTTGGGGTCGCGAATGTATATGGTTTGAAAGAACCTATTCTATAGATAAATATTTGTTGAAAAGAACCTATTCTTTAGATACAATTTAGACATGTTTAAAAGGACACTTGAGAAGAAATTGGCTGAATGGAAGGCGAATCCAAAGGGAAAACCTCTTGTCATTCGCGGCGCACGTCAAACCGGCAAGACCACTCTGATAAGGAATTTTGCAAAGCAATATGAAGTATTCATAGAATTAAACCTGGAAAAAGATGCCCACCGGAAAATTTTTTCGGAAATAAAAGACGCAAAAGAGATAATTCAAAGCATTGAAGGAGTTTCCAATAAAGTTATCGTCCCCGGCAAAACGCTGCTCTTTCTCGACGAGATTCAAAATTCCATACAGGCGATCAAATTCCTGCGCTATTTTCACGAAGAGATGCCGATGCTTCACGTCATTACAGCAGGATCCCTCCTTGAAGTCCGCATGAGAAGAGAAGGGTGGTCTTTTCCCGTAGGAAGGGTCGATTTTCTTTATCTCTATCCTGTGACATTTGAAGAATTTCTTGCGGCGCTTGGAGAAGAGATATTATTAAAAGCCGTTAGAGAATTTGAGATGGGCGGGAAACTTCCGATGCCTTTACATGAAAAAACGCTTAATCTTCTGGCCGATTACATTTGCGTCGGCGGAATGCCGGAAGCGGTCGGTGAATATCTCGCCACCAAAAGTTTTGTTTCGATAAAACAATATCACGATGCTCTTTCGACGTCTTTCAAGGAGGATTTTGCGAAATACGCAAGTGAATCGGAAGTTCAACAGCTGAAACTGATCTGGGACAAGATCCCTTATGAAATCGGCGCCCGAATAAAGTATTCGAGATTGAGCGGAGGAAATTATCAGGCGCGACAGATGTCGAACGCATTCGATATCCTGCATGAAGCAATGCTTATCGAAAGAGTGCATCCTACGACGCAGACAGCTCCCCCCCTTATAAAAAAATCAAAATACGCGCCGAAGGCGATCTACCTGGATATCGGTTTATGTTCGCACTCATTAGGACTCACGAGGGACCAGATAAGAGATAAGATTATTGATCCGAAGTACGACGGCGCATTGTCCGAAGAATTCATAGGCCAGGAGCTTCTCGCATCGGATGATTATAATCGGAAAGAGCTTTTCTTTTGGGTCAGAGAGGAAAAAGGGGCAAGCTCCGAAATAGATTATCTGATTCAAAAGGAGGGCCGACTCATCCCGGTTGAGGTAAAATCAGGAAGCCAAGGTTCGCTGAAATCTCTTCATCAGTTTTTGCACCGCAGCAACACGAATTTCGGCATTCGCTTTTATACGGGGGAAACAAAAATCGAAGAACAATCCGTAAATCTGCCGACCGGACATGCGCTCAAATATAAGCTGCTTTCACTGCCGCTATACCTCGTTTTCAGGTTGGGCGAACTTGTGAAACAGGGCCTTTAGCCTCGCCATCCGCGCAAACGGGCCGAAATAGATAATCTTAATCTACCCCACCCTTGCCCTCCCCTTGCAAAGGGGGAGGGAATGTTATTTTGAATGGATCTCTTTTTCAGGCAGTGTGTCAGGGGTTGCTTTGCCGGAGCCCAGTGTGAAGAAGCCGTCCTTCAGGCCGACACTGGTTTTGATATTCGTAAACTCGTAGTCGGTCACGTTTCCTGAAAGATTGTGGATTTTGAGTTTCATCAAGAGATGATCCTTGTTGAAGAGTGTATCCAAGCTTTTGTACTGCGCCTTTTTGCGCAGCGGCTTCAGGTGCAGAGCGGTAAATCCTTCCGGGATTTCAGTGAAGGCCTTTGACGGCTCTATCGAGAATTCCTTATCCAACTTTCCGAAACCCGAAAGAAAAGAGAGCGCTTCCCTTGGAACAGTTTCCTCGGAAATCTCGTAGGTCTGCATGCTAGCCGCGTCGCCGGGCGTGTAGATCCAAAGCGTCGAGCCGTCGGAGACGTAGTTTCTCTCTTCGTCGCCTTTGTATTCTATGCGGAGCTTTCCGCCCTTTTTGAAATAGAATTTTCCCTGCTTTGAAACCGTCTTTTCGATCAGCGCGACGTATGTCTGCTGCGTGAAGTCTGCTGCGATGCCCGGGATGGACTGATACGTACTCTGAATCGCATCGATTTGATCTTGAGGGACGGATTCCTTTGCGAAGGACGCGGTTGGCAAAAGAAAACACAGAATTAGTAATACTTTGATTTTCATGGGATTGCTTCGCTTTGCTCGCAATGACGTCCGACCTGATTTCATTTCACTGATTACTGACAACTGATTTCTGATCACTGATAAGGACTTCACGCGGTTTGCTGCCGTCGGCAGGCCCCACGATCCCCTCGGCCTCCATCCTCTCTATCATCCTTGCCGCGCGGTTGTAGCCGATGCGCAGCCTTCGCTGAATCATGGAGATTGAAGCCTGCTTTGTTTCCGCAACCAGCGCAACCGCCTTGTCATATACCTCTTCGTCCATGTCGTCAAAGTCTTCCGCGCCGACTCCGGATTCGGAAGGCGCCGCAAGGATAGATTCATCATATACGGGCTGCCCCTGCTGCTTCAGATGAGCGACGATGCGCGCGACTTCGGGTTCGGTGACATAAGATCCGTGTATGCGGATCAAATTTCCGCCGGAGGGCGTCATAAACAGCATATCGCCCGCGCCGAGGAGCGTCTCCGAACCGATTGTATCAAGGATCGTTCGCGAATCATACTTTGAACTCGTCTTGAACGCGATTCGAGCAGGGAAGTTCGCCTTGATGAGGCCCGTGATCACGTCCACAGAGGGTCTCTGTGTTGCAAGAATCAGATGTATCCCTGCTGCGCGCGCCATCTGCGCAAGCCTTGTGATCTTTTCTTCCATCTCCTGTCCGACGGTCATCATGAGATCTGCCAGCTCATCGACAATGATTACAATGTATGGAAGAACACCGGTGTGCGTAATCGCCTCTTTATCCTGCGTCAAGAGTTGCCCCGCCTCTTCGTGGCTTATTATCTGGACTTCGTTATTGCGTATCTTTTCGTTGTAGCCCCCGATATGTCGCGCGCCGCACGCGGATAAAAGCCTGTAGCGCCGCTCCATCTCCTTGACCGCCCAGCGCAGGGCGGCAACCGTCTGCTTGGGCTTTGTGACGACGGGCAAAAGCAGGTGCGGAATCCCGTCGTATGGCGTGAGCTCCAGCATCTTGGGATCGACGAGTATGAAGCGCACGTCTTCAGGAGAAGATTTGTAGAGGATGGAGACTATTATCGAATGAATCGCGACACTTTTTCCGGAACCTGTGGCGCCTGCAACCAGAAGATGCGGCATCTTTGTGAGATCGGTCACCATCGGGCGGCCGTCTGTCCCCACGCCCAGCGCAAGCGAGAGATGCGAGGCGGACTTTTCATAGTGCGATGACGAGATGATATCCTTGAGCCATACAATTTCGCGGTCGCGATTGGGCACTTCGACGCCGACCGCCGCCTTGCCAGGGATGTGCGTCACGACGCGGACACTCCTGCCTCCCAATGCGAGCGCCAGATCGTCCTCGAGGTTTGATATCTGATTTATCTTTGTCCCGACCGCGGGCTCAAATTCATAGGTTGTGATGACGGGGCCCGGATGGATCGCCGTGACCTTCCCCTCAACTTCAAAGTCCAAAAGTTTCTTCTCAAGGAACTGCGATTGTTTCTTGAGCGCGTCCTCATCGATCTTGATCTTTTGCTTTTCAGGCGCGTCCAGAAGCGAAAGCGGCGGAGGCGTGTAGCCTTCGCAGTTCATCTGCAAAAATTTCAGCTGGTCGTCCGTCTTCCTGCGCGTCTTTTGATCTGCGCGCGCGAGGATCTTGGGCCCGTTTTCCGCCTCTGTCTCCTGGGGCTTTGCTGCGGCCGCTGTTTGAGGCCTTAGCGGCACGACCTTCGACTGTCTGATCGGCTCCAGATTCAGAGTCTCCGCATCGGGACCCGAGGGTTTTGATATCTCGACGTCTTTTTCAGCCGCGCGTTTCGCAAGCTGCCGGCCTATCGAGAAAACCGTTTTTATGAACGGTGGAATTTTCTTTAAAAATTGAGCTGCATATCCCCAAATGACGCCGGCAGCACTGCCAAAAACCTTCACAAGCCATTTCGCGGCGACATAGACCGCATCGCCTATGGACACGAGCGTTATGTGCGTCGCCAGCATGAAGAAGAGCAACACCGCTGCCGACAAAATGAGCGCCGCGCCTGCGCGGTTTAAGTAACCCACGAGTATTTCGCCTATGAGCCCGCCTATCATCCCGCCGCCGGCGATCGCGTGGCCGCGCAGATCGATGCTTTCAAAGCGCAGATGAATGAGCGAAGATGCGGAGATCAGAAGAAGAACGTAGAATATCACCTCGCGCACGCGGAGTTTCAGCTTTCTCCCCACGAGTTGCAAAAGGCTCATGACAAAGAGAAGCGCGGCAATCACATATGCGCTTATGCCGAAGACCGTGAGCAATATGTCGGCGGAGTACGCGCCCACCACGCCGCCCAGATTTTTTATATGCTTCACATTCGAGATGGAGTTGAGCGCGGGATCGGCCGGATTGTAAGAGACGAGGCACAAAACCACAAAGACCGCGATGACGATCAGAAGAACCGCCAGGACATCTTTTCCATAGTCGATCGGTTCCTTCCTGGTCATGGATCTCACTGCCGGGGGCATCGTGTTTCCTTTCAAATGCAGCCACGGAGACACGGAGAATTACATCAAATTCAGCCACAGAGGCGCGGAGGCGCAGAGAAATACAAAAAATATAGTTTTGTTTTCCTCTGTGTCTCTGTGTCACTGTGGCATATTTTTCTCTGCGTCTCTGTGGCGTTGTTTATAAATTATTCATCCTGTAATCAACGATGAAAAAAGTTCGACAAGCTCCGGATCGAACTGCTTGCCGCCGCCTTTCTTGAGTTCGCTTAACGCATGGTCCAGCGGAAGCGGCGTCGTGCGATACGGCTGCGGGGATGTCATCGTGTCCCACGCCTCGGAGATATGGATGACGCGCGCGCCGAGCGGTGTTTCGCTCCCCTTGCGGCCCGCAGGATAACCTTTGCCGTCGAAACGTTCATGATGGTTCAGTATGCAATCCGTCTCCAGCGTCAAAAACGGCACGTTCTCTATTATCTGCGATCCGAAAATCGGGTGCTTGTGCAAAATGTCCGTCTCCTCGATCGTGAGCTTGCCGGTCTTGTTGAGTATCTCCGGATCGATCGCGACCTTGCCGATATCGTGCAACAGGCCCGCCCTGTGGATCACCTGTCCGCTGCCGTTTGACTGGCCCAATTTGTTTGCAAGCCTTTCGGCAAAAAATGCGACGCGTTCGGAATGCGCGACGAGCTGCCTCTTCTGGAACGGGATTTCGTTTATGGTTTTCAGTATGGACTGGAACGCGCCGCGCTCCGCCTCTTTCCCGATGGAGAGCAGTTTCTCATGCAGCTCCGCGATGAGCTGGCGGTTCTCTTTGATCTCTTTGCTTTGCGCGCTGGCATCAGTCCCCGTGCAAATTTCGCCCTTCTTTTTCGATTCGGCAAGCGCAACCAGCGTGGCGCGCAGGAGATCCTCTTTCGTCTCCATCTTTTCGGAAACGGCGGCTATTCCCATGCAGACGGATATCTTTCCCTCCGCCTTCTCGTGATTTTTCTTGATGACCTCAAGCGCGTCCATCAGGCGGGAGCCGGCGCGCACGGCGGCGTTCATGTCCGATTCGGGGAGAATAACCGCAAAGGCATTGTCGCCGAATCTTGCCGGAACGTCCACCTCGCGCACGGTCGCGCGGATGATGTTCGCGGTTTTTGTCAGAAGCCTGTCGCCCTCCGAATGGCCGTAGGCTTCGTTTATGGAGGCGAAATTTTTGACGTCGATTAGAATCAAACCCAAAGGCCTGTTGTAGCGGACCGCCTTTTTTGTCTCCTGATCCAGTATCTCATTGAAGTGGTGATGGTTGTAGAGGCGCGTCAGCTCGTCGTGTATCGTCACGTCTTTCAGTTTGTGCGCCGCCTTTTGGAGCTGCTCGTGCAATTGCTGGCGCTCCCTCAAGTGGTGGACCGCCTGTATCAGCGCAAGGCCCGAAAGATCGCCTCTCGCAATCAGCTCGCGGCGCCCTGAAACCAGATGGCGGTATGTCTTGGCGGAGCCGACATCTGAAACGACTATCAAAGCCGGAATGTCCGGCAGCGCGTGGAGCAGAGATTCGAGCTTATCTTTGGGCATTTGTGCGCTGTCTATGACGGCAAGATCTGCGCCCGTCTTTGAAAATTCCGCCTCCTTGGAAGTCGTAGAAATCCTGATCCCCGGATAGACGTGCGAAAGCGCATCATGGCAGGCCTTCTGAATTGATGAGTCGGATGCCAGAATCTGTATTGAAAACGCGGCTGTAGCGGCCATTTGGTCTTCCTTTTGGGTGAGCGCAATTTTACTCCTTTTGCCGCCCACTTGCAACCTTTGATCGCAGAATTGACGCAACTTTTTTGGCGGCCCGCCGATTAAGGGGCGGGAGAATTCTATTTATCATGTCACCGCCTGATACAAAACCTCCGAGAATTACGTTCCAGCGCACTCTGCCGCCGAGCAGCATGAGGGCCGTAACCGCCCCCGTGCACACTACTCCGACTCCCGTGTCTCACGCGCCGATTATGCCGACGTCGCCGGAAGATATCTACGTGTCTCCGGAAGAGGCCGTCGACGCGACCGGAGCTTCAAGGCTTTTGGGATGGCAGAGATTTCTCACAGTGCCGCCGGCGCTTCGCACGTGGCTCACGAACACGATGATCCACATCGAGATGATCCTTCAGTTCTTGAGCAATCTCACGGCAGATGAGTTGACTCCGGGCCTGCAGGCGCAGCTCAAAGGGCTTTCAAAGAGCCTCGGTAATATGGTCACCAACTTTCAGTCGCCTTACATGAATAACGGCCTCGATCCTCTTTTGGAGGTGCAAAGATTGCAGGACGATATCTTTCGGGAGGGGGGCGGGGAGGCCGCACGCAGCACCATCAACATGACGGACGCGAATTCACGCGACAAGTCGGGAGAGCTTGGGGACTTATTCAAAAATGTGATCGTCAATTGGCTTCACGACATATATGGCAGACGCCAAGTTTCTCTCAATCCCGAGGGAACCACTTTTATGGTCATTGATATCCCCCGGCACAGGGTCGTAGACAACGCGTCACGCCAGATCACGGAAATCATACAGGGGATGGAGGCATCCGGACGGACACTGCCTGAAGGTTTTGTGCCGAGGGTAGTGAGTATGTTCATGAAGTTCTCGGAGGGCGACATCGATTTGACGGAGCTCACAAGCGATCTTGATCAGCAGCGTGTTCAGGAAATAGGGCCGGTCAAGGCGATCGTCGAGAGCAAAAATAAAGAAAAAATCCTCGCCCTCCAGCAGAGGATCATAGCTTATATTGAACGTTCGCTCCGGATAATGGCGGTGGCCAACACGATCGCGGAGAAGGCGTCGGAGGCGGGCAATTACGATCTCATAGAGAGGATCGGCATTCGATT
>Ga0315291_10001133_pt1 | contig 35609 bp, 27 predicted proteins | sample YL17G12_20_MG_FD_203070 | JGI IMG/M metagenome (GOLD analysis project Ga0315291, IMG submission 203070) | Sediment microbial communities from Yellowstone Lake, YNP, Wyoming, USA - YL17G12_20 | ecosystem: Environmental > Aquatic > Freshwater > Lake > Sediment | place: USA: Wyoming | collected...
ACCATAGAATCCTCCCCGTCAACCTAGAGAAGTCACTCGTCGTTAGGGTGAGGTAGTGGAGTCTCTACTCCACTACCTCAAAGTCTGCGTCCACCGCGTCTCCGTCTTTTCGTTCCTTGGTACCCGCCTGAGGACCTGCCTGTGCTCCAGACGCGTCTCCGGCTGACTGCGAACCAGTGTACTCGGAGCCGGCGTGTGGAGACGCTTTCGCGTACATCTTTTCGGCAGCATCGTGCCACACTTGCGTCAATGCCTCGGTGGCGGATCTGATCTCGTCGACGTTGTCCGTCTTGACCGTTTCCTTGACTCTGGAAACAGCCGCCTCAACCCTGGCTTTCATGTCAGGCTCAAGGTTTGCGCCAGCCTGCTTAAGATTCTTTTCTGTCTCATATACCATTTGGTCCGCACGGTTACGAGCGTCGATGGCGTCCCTGCGTTTCTTGTCTTCCGCAGTATGCTCTTCAGCGTCCCTCACCATTTTCTTGATCTCTTCCTCTTTGAGACCGCTGGAAGCCTCTATGCGTATACTCTGCTCGCGGCCCGTGGCCTTGTCTCTAGCCGAGACGTTGAGGATTCCGTTTGCATCTATGTCGAATGTTACTTCAATCTGCGGAACGCCTCTCGCTGAAGGAGGAATGCCTGTTAGCTGGAAGCGTCCTATCGTCCTATTGTCTACCGCCATTGGCCTTTCGCCCTGAAGCACGTGAATCTCCACGGTCGTCTGATCATCAGCCGCAGTAGTGAAGGTCTCGCTTCTTCTTGTCGGTATGGTTGTGTTTCTATCTATGAGCTTCGTGCAAACTCCACCGAGCGTCTCGATGCCGAGTGAAAGCGGCGTCACGTCCAGCAACAGAATGTCCTTCACGTCTCCGGCCAGAACCCCGGCCTGAATCGCGGCACCGACGGCCACAACCTCGTCAGGATTAACACCCTTGTGAGGCTCCTTCTCAAAGAGCTCCTTCACAAGCTGCTGAACCTTGGGCATCCTCGTTTGCCCGCCGACGAGTATTACCTCGTTAATGTCACTGGGCTTAAGGCCTGCGTCAGCCATGGCTTTTCTACACGGCTCAACCGTGCGCTGAACAAGGTCGTCCACCAGTTGCTCCAGCTTAGCCCTTGTGAGCGTGATGTTGAGATGCTTTGGTCCAGATTGGTCTGCGGTAATAAAGGGAAGATTGACCTCAGTCTGGAGCGTGCTCGAAAGCTCACACTTCGCCTTCTCCGCCGCCTCCTTGAGCCTCTGAAGAGCCATCGCGTCCTTTCTGAGGTCAATCCCCTCCTGCTTCTTGAACTCGTCCGCCAGCCAGTCCATTATTCGCTGGTCGAAGTCGTCACCGCCAAGATGCGTGTCGCCGTTCGTGGCTTTGACTTCGAATACACCGTCGCCGAGCTCAAGTATAGAGATATCAAAGGTGCCGCCTCCGAGGTCGTACACGGCTATCTTCTCATCTTTTTTCTTGTCCAGCCCGTAAGCCAGAGAGGCAGCAGTAGGTTCATTGATAATCCTTTTTACGTCGAGTCCCGCTATTCTTCCGGCATCCTTTGTGGCCTGCCTCTGACTATCGTTAAAGTAAGCGGGCACGGTGATAACAGCTTCTGTAACTTTCTCGCCTAGGTACTCCTCTGCTGTTTGTTTCATCTTCTGAAGTATCATCGCAGAGATCTCAGGGGGCGTGTAGGTTTGACCGGTAATCCTTACAGTGACAAGATCGTTATTTCCCCTCACGACCTCGTAAGGAACCTGAGAAATTTCGGAAGTCACTTCGTCGTATTTCCGTCCCATGAACCTCTTTATTGAATAGACCGTGTTCTTGGGATTTGTAATAGCTTGACGCTTGGCCACAAGCCCGACAAGCCTTTCCCCTGTCTTTGCAAAAGCAACAACCGAAGGCGTGGTCCTCCCGCCCTCAGAGTTGGCGATGACCACGGCTTCGCCGCCCTCCATAACTGCTACGCAGGAGTTCGTCGTACCCAGGTCAATTCCTATTGTCTTACCCATGTCAAAAACCTCGCTTTCAATTCAACTTCATTCTAATCTCGAGCACCCTCGACCTACGCGTACCCCAAAAGCAAGCAACGTGCCACACATTTCGAGATGGACCCTACCTGTCTAATTCTTTTTTTGACAAAGAGTTACGAGATCGAAGGAGAGTCTAATGATCTGGATGCTACACGAAATGAAGTGTGGCTGTTTCATAATGAAACATAGTTTTGTTTCACTATGAAACACAGAGATGGACAAAGGCGAGATGGTTGGCATCGCGGAGGCAAATCGTTTCAGTTTAGAGCACGAATTGGCTTGTATTCGTTCAGGAGATCGAACTCTGGTTGTCCACGTCGGGAATCTCGTACTGCTTCATCTTCCTCCATAGGGTGGAGCGAGAGATTCCTAATGATGAGGCGGTCTTTGAAACATTGCCTTTGTGCTTCATGAGCACAGCCCTGATGTGTTCGCGTTCCAACCGCGCGAGGGACCAACTCATCGAGTAGCCAGCGAGAGCCTCCTGTGGGGCACGGAGCATCTTTCTTTGCGTCATCTCGGCGGGGAGTTCTTTCTCCGTGATGTACTCGCCCTCAGCCAGGGCGACCGCCCTCTCGACCGCGTTTTCAAGCTCGCGAACATTGCCGGGATAGTCGTGATGAAGCAAGAACAACTGCGCTTCCTGAGAGAACCCAGTGACTCTCTTGCCCAGTCTTCTCGAGTATCGCTCGAGGAAGTATCGGGCCAGGAGAGGGATATCGTCCCTGCGCTCTCTGAGCGGGGGAAGCTCGATCTGAAAAACATTTACGCGATAATAAAGATCCTCTCTGAACTGGCCTGATTCCAGGGCCTTCTTGACGTTTCTGTTCGTCGCAGCTATTAATCTTACGTCCACCCTGATGGGGGCAACGTCTCCGATTCTCCTCACTTCCTTTTCCTGTAGTGCCCTGAGAAGCTTTCCCTGAATGGACGGCGGCATTTCTGCAATCTCGTCGAGGAAAAGTGTGCCCCCTTCCGCCTGCTCAAAGAGACCTTTCTTCGCACCCGCTGCTCCAGTGAATGCCCCTCTTACGTAGCCGAAAAGCTCGCTCTCAAAAAGAGTCTCAGGAATAGCGGCGCAGTTCACGGGGACAAAAGGCCGCGAAGCTCTAGGACTCTCATAGTGAATGGCCCGTGCTACAAGCTCTTTCCCGGTGCCGCTCTCACCGACGATCAGAACGCTGCTGTCCGTTGCCGCGATCTTCGTTATGAGCTTGAGAAGCCTCCTCATCCTGGACGAGCGGCCAAGGATACCCCGCAGCATTTCATACTCGGGAGCCTGCGCTGCCTGCTGGGTCTCGCTGCCAGCCTCGTGGCGAGCCTCCTCCGGAGCCAGTCCAGGCTTGTGCCGGCCGTCATCGAGTCCTTCCGTGGCCTCTTCATGCTTGTCTTTTTCGTCAGAACGCTCTCGCACCATGTTGCCTCACGAAACAGTGTTTTGCCTGGGCATACCCCCGACTCCTCGCAGACCACACGTGTTACAATATCGTCTGGAAACGTCACGAAACTGTCGTATGCCTGGGCCCACCCCAAGAGGGCAGGCCCGTACAAGCCAGAACGGCGAGTCTAGAACATAAAGCCTACGCCGGCACAGAACGTGAAGTATTGGGTGCTCTTGTCTTCCGTCATTACATTGTGGAAGCGCAGACCAGCATCAATGGCCATTGTCTTGGTGACCGGTATCTTGGCTCCGCCACCTAGATTGAACCCAAAGTCATTCTCGCTCCGAGTGTCTTTCTCGCCACCAATCTCAACCTCAGCAGTCTCAAAATAAATTCCCAGTCCCCCCTTCAGATACGGCACTATGGGCGCGTTCATCGGGAAGTACTCCAGGAAATCCACCGTAACGGGTAGAAACTGGAAGTTTGCATCAGCACTTCCGCCGCTGATGGTCTCTAAGGCACTCACCAGATCATCGTTCGCGGGGAATTTGCTCCACTCCGCAGTGATCTCAAGTCCGTACTTATCGGTGAACATGTAACAGCCACTCGCGCCGAGAGTAAGCCCACCGTTGTAAGCGTCTTTGAAATCGCCCATGGGAAGAGCGTAACCGACGTTAGCGCCAAACGCCCACATCGGACTGGTCGCCCCTGTCTGGGCAATGGCGATTGTTGAGCCGAGAACCGTTAGCAGCAGGAACGACGCTGTGACAAGATACTTGGTCATTTCTGTACCTCCTGAGGAAATCGGTCTGATAGATGCAGACGCTACCTTCACCGCTGCGGTCTGTCAACGAAAAGGGCCCGCCCTCTGACGAGGCAGGCCCTATCGATTCACACTACGCGGCTAGAACGTGAAGCCTACGCCGGCAGATATGGTGAAGTACTGAGTGCTCTGATTTTCCGTCATTACGTTGTGGAAGCGCGCACCAATGTCGATCGCCGTTGTTTCGGCTATAGCGTACTTCATACCGGCGCCAATGTTGACGCCAAAGTCGTTCTCACTGACGCTGTCTTTCTCACCGCCGATTTCAACCTCGGCAGTCTCAAAGTACATTCCCACTCCGCCCTTCAGGTATGGGGTCACTGGCGCATTCATCGGGAACATCGCCACGAAATCGACCATGACGGGCATGAACTGGAAATTTGCATCGACGCTTTCACCGGCAAGAAGCTCTAACGCGTCCACCAGGTCGGCGTTAGCCGGGAACTTGCTCCACTGTGCAGCGAGTTCCAAGCCGTACTTGCCTGTAAACATGTAGCAAGCGTCTCCGCCAACCGTGAGCGCACCATCATACCCATCTTTGAAATCGCCCATGGGAAGACCATAGCCGACGTTAGCACCGATTGTCCACATTGAGCCGGCAGGCTCCATCTGAGCGAGAGCTGTTGTTGCGACGAAGAGCAACAATATCAATGGCAGGACAAAAAATTTCTTCATTTCTACTCCTTCTTACTTGGTTTCAGTTCCTTGTCTCACTAAAAACGAATGCTCGCTGCCCGGACCACCTCCTTCCGGCTCTTTAGCTCTTCAATTTTCCAGTTCCAAGCATGCCGATCGGAATCTGGCGTCTCGTCTTATGACAAAGTCGTCACAAGTAATCACTGAAGCGATTTCATCGTGTTGGACGGTGTCTCATTGACTTTCCCTGAATAATCTATGACCTCAACACCCTTCCCCACGTTCAACTCAAATAAAGATCGGCTAAAACCCACGTTGACCTTAACGTTTGAAAGGACCATCCTCGCCACGTCGCCACCTGCCTCTTCAACTTCTATCACGCGCGGCAGGAGCAGATTAGCATCTATCCCCAGAGTCAACTTACGGAATCCCATTGCTTCCTCCTTGGGTACAAGCTCGATGTAGCGAAGCCGGGAGTCCTTCTGTTTTCCAGGCGTGATCGTAAACCTCTTCTCCAGATTGCCGAGAGGCTCCCAGAAAATGAACAAATCCTGGCCTTCCTTGCTCGCGCCCAGATTGAACCGTTGGATCTGATTCAGAGAAGGAATATAGAGCATCACCACCGAATTCTTGACGAGGAGCCTTTGGCGTTCGGGCTCCGTGTATTCGAGTAGGATCTCCTTGGGTTTCCTGAGGTACAGCTTTCCCTTTGCCTGAATCTTCTCTCCGGTGAACTTTATTTCTCGCGTCTGGCTAAAAGAAGCGCTGAGCGATTGCAGCGACGAAAGCCTTGCATCAACCCGGACGAGCAAATCCTGAAGACTGCCCTTCTGCGTAAGCCCTACCAAGGGGAGAGCGAACGCCACCAAGAAAAGAGAAGTTACTATGACGTATATTGTTCTTGCCCTAATACTCATCTTCTACCCAAAGGCGACATTTGAGCCTCCGGCCCTGCTGCCGTTCTTCCGACCCTCGAGGGGCTGAGAGAACTCAGCCTCGATCATCTTTCTAAACGTGGGGCCAGAGTTGTAAGTGCAGAACGGATACAACATTCCGTTGGGTGCAGCATAGTGAACCACGCACCTTCTCACCCTGTCAACGTCATAGTTGTACGCATCCATAAAGTGCATGCCTGCCACAAGAAGCGTCTTGTAAGTCCTCTCCTTGCCGTCCTTACTTCGGCCAATCCTCTTATCCATCAGTCCCTGAAGTGTCGTGATAAACGTGGTGAACGACAGGCCCTTTGGCGCTTTGTCTTCCCTGAAGTGCTTCTTTATCGAGTTGAAGGCCCTCATTCGGGCAAAGGACTGGAAGCGCGACTTGGGTACTGTACGGGCAAACTTGTTGAGGTCCAGGAACATAGATTCCACGTCGATGAACTGCGGAGCAGCTACCATGTCTTTCGTGTCTGGCGAGACAAAAAGATAGGTTGCCAGCGAGCAGTGAGGATGGCAAGTGAGATGAACCGTTTCCTCCCCGCGCAAAGCCGAGACGAACCTGGTGAAAGGAGCAATAACGGAGGTCGGATACCAGTCTTCCCTGGCCTTTGCCAGGCCAGTTTGTTTCTCCACGGCCCAGGCCAGATCTGTGAGCGTGAACCGCTTCTCCTCCCTTTCCTTGTAAGAGATTCGTCCGGTGAAGACGACCGGCTGATAACTTATTCCACTTACAACATCTATGTTGTTGATCGCGTATCTCAATATGTCCCCGACCTGATCGTCGTTGAATCCCTTGACTATCGTGGGAACAAAAACGATTTTCATCCCGCTTCTTCTGATGCTCTCTATGGCCTTTTCTTTCATTGCAAAGAGGTCTCTTCCGCGGGTTTTCCTGTAGACCTCGTCCGTAAGACCATCGAACTGAAGGTAGATAGTGTGAAGCCCTGCCTTTCCACATTCCTCCGCAAACTTGTAGTCACTGAGGTTGATTCCGTTCGAAGCTATCTGGACGTGCGAGAACCCCAACCTCCTCGCCGCTCTCACTATGTCGAGGAAGCGCGGGTGAAGTGTGGGCTCGCCACCGGAGAACTGTATCATCCTGCCAGCGACCGGCTGCTCGTTTCTAAAAGTCTTGAGCATCTGAACGATTTCTTCGTAGGAGGGCTCGTAAACATACCCGGCTACGTTGGCATTGGCAAAGCAGATCGGGCATACAAGGTCGCAACGATTTGTCAGATCAATGTTCCCAAGACCGGTATGGCTTGTATGGCGATTGCAGAGCCCGCACTGGTCGGGACACTCTTGAGCGTGACGCACCCTGGGATTCAGGAGGCCTTGCCCGTCATCAAATGCCCATCTCTCTGCTTTGAGATAGATTTCCGCATCAGACCAGTATATGTCTCTTACGCGGCCGTGCTCGGGACAGGTTTTCTCCATGATGACCTTTCCGTCCTCCTGAAACAGCCGGGCATCTATTACCTTCATGCACTCGGGACAGAGGGAACGGAGGGTTTTCGGAAGGCCTTTGGGCAAGGCGTTGATCGGGGCCCCGCAAAGCGTGGTTTCTGCCCCTGCTGATTTTGAACCCATTCGCTTATCTATTTCCGCACTCGGAGCGTAAGTCGGAGTTGAAGCACTCATCTCATACACTCCTTTCCCTTATGACTCTATCCCTGTACCAGATAAAGCCAGGAAAAGCAAGCTCTTTCCTCAGTCTTCTGCGGTCGTCCCAGAGTGAGCCAGGCCCATTCCCGACTCTGTCTGCCTTAGGCATCAGCACAAATCCGCCCTAAGGCAAAAATTCTACTCCATCTATCTCGGTCTGCAAGAGGAAAAAAACACTCATTCCAGAGTGTCCCCGAATCTTCTCACGCTGGTGCTTGGGATGTCCTTGAACCTGAACACCCTCTCGTCTATGACGCGATTGAGTACAACCCTATTGAACACCAACCGTAATCTGACACCGTCTGAGGGTAGGAGAACGGTTATCTCCTGGGGAAAGAACGTCCCTGCTGATTTCTTGTAGTTGCCGTAGTTCACTTTTACCCGTTCGGTGCCGTCCTCGCCAACAAAATCCAGGCTCAGGAGTCTCCCTGTTCTGGACTCGACAATACCTATCCTTTTTCCTCCTTCAGAGTACTCTTCGAACCTGCACCTGCCCTTCTCGATTTCCTCTGACTTGCACTCAGTGATGCAGAAAGAATCTGGAAAAAGAAGGCTTCTGATCGCATCCAGGATAAGAACAGTGGGTGCAGGCAGGAGAGTTTGACCTGCAGCTTCGTCAGTCGAACCTGCGAGCAGAATGGAAGTCGAAGGCAGGAACGCCCAGATAGAGTCGCCGTCAACAGCAATGTTCAACAGATTCAGAAATCCTGCATAAATATTCAATCTGACCTTGTCCGGTCTTTGCGCGGCGAGTCCAACCTGAAGCCGTTCGCTGCGGCGAGGCTCCTCGGCGGTCAGGTAAGCATCTATGGTGGCCTTCACGGAGCGGACTTCCGGGACCCCCTTCTTGAGAAGATCAATCGTCTTCGCCGAACAAGGTGCCTTCCCACCGGCAATACGGGCGGGCGGTCTCACAGCGCATGAAGTACAGAAAACAGCGAAAAGAGTGACCGCAAGAACGATGGAAACGAAAGCTCTCTGACGGGTGTAAATCATAACTGGGTCCTCAAGACGCGACACAACTTTTCCATATCTTGCGCATTATTATAGAGATGAGGGCTTATCCTGATTGCTCTTTCTCTCTCCGAAACGACGATATGCTCCGTCCTGAATGAGAGCTTGAGCGAAGTAGAATCATTACAGGAAAAAGACAGGATTCCCGATCTACGTTCAGGAGCCAGGGGGCTTCGGATGATTACCGGTAGCCGTTTAAGTTCCTCAATAAGAATGTCGAGGAGTCCAAGGACGTGTTTCTGGATTTGCGTCACTCCCACTGACAGGATGAGCCTGAGAGACTCCCTGAACCCGGCAAGATCCTGGTAGGCAAGCGTCCCAATTTCAAAGCGTCGTGCATCCTCGACCAGTTCAAATGGTATTCCTACGATGGATTCGAACGCTCTGTCCATTGTTTTCACGGAAAGCCATCCGGCAAACTGAGTAGCTACTGACTTCATTACGTCCTGGGAACAGTAAAGAAAGCCCGTCCCGAACGGGGCGAGGAGCCACTTCTGCCCGCCAGCCGTAAGGACGCCCACGTTACAGCGCTTCACGTCGATGTCAATCGCACCGACTCCCTGGATGCCGTCAACGGCAAGTACCGCGCCGGCGTTCTTACAGATTTCACCCATCTCTTCAAGTTCGGCCCTGTAGCCGTTGTGAAAGGAAACGAAGCTGATCGCGACCACTTTGGTGCGACTATCAAAGGCGTCCCTTACGTCGTCCGCAGTGGTGAAGCCTGCGCCTGGAGGAAGCACGATGACCTCAACGCCTTTCCTTCTGAGATTCTCCCACACGTATACGTTCGCGGGAAACTCGCTCCTGCCCACAATGACCTTGTCCCCGGACGCGAGCGGCAAGCCCTGCGCGACGATGTTCAAGGGAACGCTCGTGTTCCAACTGAGGGCTATCTCATCAGAAGTTGCGTGTATGAGTTCCGCAATCTGAGAGCGGACTTGTGGGACGATGTTTTCGAACTCGGTAATGTGGTCATATTCGACTTTGTGACATGCTCTCATGTACCGTGTCATCGCCTCTATACAAGCCAGGGGTAGGATGGATCTCGAGGCATTGTTCAGATACACGTACTTCTCGGCATCGGGAAACTGAGAGCGGATTGTGTTGATGTCCATTCAGACGTCTCCTCTTGTATGCAGAATAGCTTCACCCGGAACAGCTTTTCAATTGAATTCGATACAGGCAGTGAATATACTAACGTGGATATCTTTATGATTGAATCACTCCTAAGAACCATCCAAAGAGAAGTTTCCGGCGAACGCGCCATGGAGCTTCTCAACAAGCTCGTGACGTGCCATAGGATTCAGTCGAGCCCTGGGTTCAGGAAAGCCGCACACATCTGCGCCGAGACTGCAAGAAGTTGGGGGCTTGAGACTGAGGTTCTCACATTTAACGCGGATGGGAAGACCTCGTTCTGGGGATGTCCCATTCCCAGGGAATGGGAAGCCTTCGACGCCAAGCTCGAACTACTTGAACCACAACGAACGAAGCTCGCCGATTTCTCAGAATGTAAGATCTCCCTCATCCAGAGAAGCGTTTCTGCTCAGATCGATTCTGTAGAAATTCTGATCCTCAACGACGGTCTTGAAAGGGAAGAGTACGAGAGGATAGACGTTGAAAGAAAACTCGTTCTGACCAAAGGGAGCGTCGAAAGAGTGCACGAACTCGCGATCCAGAAGTTCGGCGCCCTCGGAATCATATACGACGGCATGCGAGAAGTGAAACCTGTCCGAAGTCGCATCGACCTTCCTGATGCACGCGAGTACACCTCATTCTGGTGGAAACCTGAAGACAGGAAGTGCTTCGGTTTCGTGATTACGCCACGTCAGGGTGAATGGCTGAGATCGCTCGCTGCTTCTGGAATTGCGAACCCTGGCTCGCCTGCGAGCCTCGTGGCGAGAGTCAGCGTTGACTCTGCGTTCCGCGACGGAACCATGGAGGTGGTCTCCTGTTTTATTCCAGGAAGTAGCCTCGAAGAAGTAGTGCTGGTAGCGCACCTGTGCCATCCCCAGCCCTCGGCAAACGATAACGCCTCGGGCTGTGTTTCTGTCCTCGAAGCAATGAGGGCACTCAAGTCCCTTATCGAGGGCGGAGACATACCGTCGCCAAAGAGAGGAATACGGGCGCTGCTGCTTCCAGAGATGACCGGTTCGATTGCGTACCTGGCCAACCACGAGGAGAGGCTTCAGGATTTTGTCTGTGCCCTGAACGTGGATATGGCAGGTGAGAATCAAGCCATGTGCGGCAGTACACTCATGATTGAAACTCCACCCGATGCCTGTAAAGGGTTCTCCACAGAGCTAGGCTGGACGGTATTGGAGCGCGTATTCAAAAAAGACAATCTGCAGGGCAAGACCGCGGGCGTCATGCAGGAGAGAATCTCCATCCAGCCGTTTGCCGGAGGAAGCGATCACGTGAATTTCTCCGACCCTGAAGTCGGAGTGCCGTGCCCCTCCATTTGCCAGTGGCCCGACAAGTTCTACCATACCAGCGTGGACACTCCTGACAAGGTAGACCCTGCAATGCTGTCCGCGACGGCGACTGTCGCCGCCTGTTACGGCGCATTTGTGGCAAACGCGGGTGAGAAAGAGGCAGAATGGCTTGGCCTTCAAATGCTCGCGGCACTCAAGCAATCCGCCGAGAAAGAGATCAGACAGAGGCTGACATCGGCTCTCGAGAGAGGCTCCACGTCTGTAGGGGAACTCTCTCATCTCAGGAAAAAGCTCTCCTACTGCCTGGAAAGAACAAAGGACTCTTTTGAACACCTTGGAAGGCTCGGCATGGTGGCACCTGACGTGAGGGAGCTCAAGGAAGAAGCAAACGAATGGGTGAGAAGAGAGTTCGCCGATGCCGAGAAAAGCTACCTTAGTCTTCTCGGTCGTTCCAGGAGACCGTCAGAAGAAGCTTCGAAGACGATCGCGAAGCTCGGGACCATTATTCCATCGAGAGTGCTTCGCGGACCCTCGGGGTTTGGGATGGTGACGAGAGCTTCGTGGAGCAGACTGAGCGACAAGGACCGGGAGGGGTACTGGCAGCTTCTTAGACTCCACGGCAAAGTACCACGCGCGTTTCTCCCTCTTTCCTGGTACTGGGTCAACGGAAAGCGTTCTCTGGCCGAGATCGCAGAGTTGGTTGAAATGGAATGCAGTGTAAGAGATGACACGCTTCTACAGAGTTACTATTCGCTCCTGGAAAAAGTCGGGCTTGTCAAAATGCGAAAGGCGGGATTGGGTAGATGAATCTCCCGAAGGGGTTGAATAGATGAGTTTTTCAATAACTATTAGAGTTCGCTACGCAGAAAGCGACCAGATGGGCGTGGCCTATTACTCGAACTACTTCGTATGGTTTGAAGTCGCGCGTTCCGAACTCATGAGACAACACGGGATTCCCTACAGTGAATGGGAAAAATCAGGACTATTTCTTCCTGTCTCCGAATGTTACTGCAAGTATGTGACTCCTGCTCATTATGACGAGACTCTGGAGATTCGCTGCTGGATTGCCGAGGTGAGAACAAGAGCAGTCAGATTTGAATACGAGATCTTGAGGGAAGGTTCAGTACTTGCCAAGGGTCACACGGTCCATGTTTGCACTGATCGAGACGCTAAGCCATCCACCATGCCCCCTGCCCTACGGGACACGCTCATTAAGGCTGCCAAGGACCGCTAGTCTCTTCGGGCAGGATTTCGCGCTCCCTGCTCACGTGGGTCTTGAAGATATAATTCTTGCCGCCCCTCGGTCTTGAGATCATTACGGGAGATTTCTCGTGCCACGCTCCCGCAGACGCATCACCCTCAAGGTGTTTGACGCCACCGAATCTGCCAGACTCCCATATCTGTCACAACTTTACAGGAGATTTCTTGCTCCGCATGTACCTCGAAAGCTGCCCGCGATCAACGGACGTGGACACTCCAAATGCAGGATTGGTCATGGCCTTCTGAAGCTCTGCAAGAAGCTTCTTTGTAATCTCGCCGGGCTTTCCGTCTCCGACCAAGTTGCCGCTCACCTTCACTATAGGCATTATGCCCGCACCCGTCCCCGTCATGAAACACTCCCGGTTGGGGCCCAACAAATCTATCGGCATCAAATCCGGAACCTCTTCCACCTGGTAGCCGATCTTTCTAGCGAAGTCCATGATGCAGGCCCTGGTGATACCCTGGAGACAGTACTCTCCCACGGGCGTGAGAACCCTTACTTTGGACGGCTTTGTGCGATAACCGGTTTCCTTTATCACACAAAACACGTTGTCCACGGTGGCTTCTGCGATACTCCCGTCCGAGGTCAGCATAAGAGATTCAAATAGCTCTAGATTCCTCGTGCCTTCTATGAGTCCAAGCACATTGTTGAGGTAGTTGTTGCTCTTTATCCTCGGGTCAAGGATTGTGGCGTCGGGTCTTCTAATCTTCTTCGACACTCCGAGCTCAATACCTTTGTCATAGGCTTCCTTGGGATAGAGCTTTATTGTGGAGACAACAGCGTAAGCGGTGGCGCCGACACATTTCTTGGGGTTGAGACCGAGATCTCCTATGCCTCGAGTCACAATTAGCCTGATGTAACCGCTTTCGTTCTTCTCGAAACCGACGGCCTGTATCGTGCTCATCACATGCCAGGCCAACTCCTCCTTGGAGTAAGGAATTTCAATCTTGAGACCGTCAGCCGAATTCCAGAATCTGTCGATATGTTCTCGATAAAGAAAGACCATCCCGTTCCTGATGAGAATTCCCTCGAAGCACGCGTCACCGTAGAGAGCGGCGTGGTCGAGAAAGGAAAGGCCCACTTCATCCAGGGCGAATATTCCGTGGAGCCGAGTGAAAGGTCCGTGTGTTCTTGCTCTCTCCGAGGCAGGAGACTTGACAAACATCCTGGGGGTTATTCCCTTTACGACAGGCATGCTGACGAAGACTCGTGCCTTTGCACCGACGTCCTCCAGAGCGCGAATGGCTGCTGCCACCACTTTGTTCTCGGCCATGACTTACCTCCTGGTGGAGATGATGAATGGGGCCTGGGCGCACGACTGAGGCACCCAAAGCTCACTGCGATTTGCTGTCCCAAGAGCCACGGTAGGGCCGCCTTGGCTTTCGCTTTGAAAGCCAAAACCAAACAATTATATAGGCAAAACGGAATTTTGAGAAGGAGTTTTTGGGAGCCTGGTGTTTGTATGCGAGCCTATCGAGAAATGTTTCTAACATGTTAAGGGGTCCAACATGCTAAGGAATCCATTGAGAAATCTCCGTAACATGTCAACCAACCTATTGAAAAATTGACAAACCGCCGTCATGCCGATATACTGCGGCGAAGCAGAAATTTCTTGGCAAGCTTGAGCCAACACTCCGTCTAACACTTCTAACGTTCTTCACGACGGAAAGAGACAATTCAACCGGGGAGGAACAATGGACGCGGGACTTTTGAAAGCCGCGCGGACGGCTTTGGTCGAGTGCATGGGGGTTTCCAAGAAGGAAGTCCTTCTTGTCATAGTGGATGAACCCCTGAGAAGAGTCGGCTACGCATTCTGGGAGGCCGGGAGACGGCTCGGCATCGAGTCAATACTCGCCGAAATAATCGAGAGAGAAACGCACGGAAGTGAGCCGCCGGACGCCATAGCACAGCTTATGGCCAACGTGGACATAGTAATTGCGCCTACCACCAAGTCTCTGTCTCACACAAATGCCAGACGTGCTGCCTGCGCCAAAGGGGTACGCATTGCGACGCTTCCCGGCATAACAATCGACTCCATGAAAAGAACCCTTGCGCTTGACTACAAGAACAAAGTCATGGGTCCAACTGTGAGACTGGCAAGATTGCTGACACGCACTTCTCAGGCGCACGTAGTGACGCCGGCGGGCACAGACATTACCATGTCACTCAAGGGCAGGGAGGGCGAAGCTGACACGGGAATAGCTCACAAAGCTGGAGACTTCACAAATCTGCCCGCCGGGGAAGCATACATTGCACCGGTAGAAGGCACTGCAAACGGCAAGATAGTCGTCGACGGTTCCATGGCAGGCGTGGGCCTCATAAGACGGCCTTTCACAATGCACGTGAAGAACGGCTACGTTGTAAAGTTCGAGGGAAGCAAGGAAGCAGACACAATTCGTGAGCTGGCGACGAGGGTGGGTAAATTCGGCTCCAATATCGCCGAACTCGGGATAGGCACGAACGTCAAGGCGCACATCGTCGGTAACGTGCTTGAAGATGAGAAAGCGATCGGCACCGTGCACATCGCCATCGGCGACAATCGTTCCATGGGTGGTAGGGTTTCTGTTCCCCTTCACCTGGACGCCATCCTGTGCAAGCCCACGCTTTCGCTTGACGGGAAAGTGATAATGAGAGACGGAAAGATGAGGAGATAAACTGGGAGCATCACACAGTCGTAATATGGAGTTTGCGGTAGTAACGAGAAATCTCTCGAAGGGTTACGACAAGTGGACCCTTGCCGTGGATTCTCTTGATATCTGGATAAGAACGGGCGAGATTTTCGGACTCCTCGGGCCAAACGGCGCAGGGAAAACTACGACCATAAGGATGTTGCTCGGTCTCCTGAAACCGACCTCCGGAGAAGCCTTCATCCACGGCGAGCAGATTACGACCGGCAGGCAGAAGATAAAGACAAGGCTCGGGGTTTGCCCGCAGGAAACGGTGCTCTGGCCGGAGCTGACGGTGTTGGAACATCTTCACTTTGTCGGAAAGATGTACGATGTGAGTGCGCGAACGGCCAGAGGCAATGCAGAGAATCTGATAAAGGACCTCGGCCTGGAAGAAAAGCGCAATGTACAGGCAAGGAAACTTTCAGGAGGACTCAAGCGGAGGCTAAACCTTGCCCTCGCTCTCGTTCACAACCCTGACGTGGTTCTGCTGGACGAACCGTCCGCAGGTCTTGATCCGCAGTCCAGAGCGCTACTGTGGGAACGCATCTCAGAGCTATCGAGGGACAGACAGAAGACCATAATCCTTACCACTCATTCCATGGAGGAAGCCGACCGGCTGAGTGATCGGGTGGGAATCCTGGACCACGGCAAGATGTTGGTTCTCGACACACCGGAGAATCTGAAGAAGAGCATCGGCGAAGGAGACGCTCTCGACATCGAGATGGAGAGCCGTCCCTCTGAGACGCTGGTGGCTTCCATAAAGCAGTCCACCGATGCGAATGAAGTGAGCGTTTATGAGAATACTCTCACAATACGAGCTCTCAACATAATGGACAAGTTTCCGAGAATAATCGAAATCTTTTCATCCCACGGGGTGGCTTTGACTAACACGAGACTTCGGCCCAACACACTTGAGGACGTATTCCTCAAACTGACGGGAAGGTCATTAAGAGACGCATGAGAGCGCTATCCATTTCCTCTACTGTGTTCAAAAGGATGACGAGAGAATTTATCACTCTCTTCTTTGCGATAATCTTCCCCGCCTTCTTCCTTTTCATCTTTGCTATGGCCTTCGGAAGAAGCGGACCTCTCAAGAACCAGAAACTCGACATCGCTGTCATGAACAGAGACGAAGGGGTCGTTGCAAACTTCGGTGCGGGTCCTGATACGTTGCGCCTGGGCGTCATACTTCTTGATGTTTTGGGATCCCTTTCCTATTCCCCATCTTCAAACTGGATGAAACCGGACTCTTCAATGGCACCTCTCCTCGACGCCGACTCGCTCCGTGTTGCAGGTCGAACCCAGGGACCCAGGCGGAGTTCAGAAAATGCCGTTTTCAGCGTGGTTGATACTCTGACAGAGGAGAGGGCGCTCAAGAGGATCGCTTCGGGCGATCTCGATGCAGCGCTCATGATCCCGGCCGGCTTCTCCAAGGCGACCATGGCGATGGCCATGCAAAATGTGATGGAGAAAATGTTCACCGGTGCCGTGGACAGACTGTCCGGCGCTGACTCCGGAGTCTTCAAGCAAAAGCCCACCGTGTCTGACATTCAGAAAATGGTCGACGACATCTCAAAAAAAGTTGAAAAGAAACAGAAAGAAGCCGGCGTGTCCTTGAACTCGATTTCTCTTCCCTCGAGAAAGGCTCCGCCCGTGACCCTAATGCTCGCCGGAGACCCCTCTAGATTGAGTTTCTCAATGGCCTCAGTCGTCGTGAACAGTGTACTGGAGCAGTTTCTGAAGAGAGTCTCTGAGACAAGCCTCAAGAAAGCGATGGATCTTTCCCCGATTGAGATCGCGCCTCCACAGGAACTTATATCAATCAGAAGCTCTAACATAGCTGTGCAAGGCAGGACCGTCTTCGACTACCAGGTCCCTGGCGTCATAGTGTTTGCGCTCTTGATGCTTGTGTCGCTGGTTGCAATCAATTTTACCCTGGATTCAACTCACGGCCACCTTGAAAGACTGAGACTCACAAGAATGAGCGTGTTCGACTACTTCCTGGGCAACATGCTACCTTGGGCCGCGCTCTCGATTGCGCAGTTATTTCTTCTCTTTGGGATAGGAAGGTTACTTGGATATCACGGCAGGGGGAACATCTTTAGCGCAATAGGAATCGTAGCGCTCACGAGTCTCTCCTCAATCTCTCTGGCTCTCATCATCGCCAGCCTTGCAAGGAATGAGAAGCAGGCGTCTGCAATCTCGACGTTGATAGCCGTACCCGTTAGCTTCCTGAGTGGAGCTTTCTTTCCCATTGGCGACGTTGTGATCGTAAAGAACCTGTTCGGGAGGCCCTTCGGGATCATGGAACTTTCGCCGTGGACTCACGGAACTAAGGCGCTCACGGGCGTGATGACGTTTGGCAAGAGTGCTCACGAAGTGCTTTGGTACGTGGCGTGGCAGGTTGCGCTTACCTTTATTCTATTTTTGATTGGTATTATCCTGTTCTCGAAACGACGGCTGGCAACATAGCGTCCCGGTACATCACAGAGTCGCGACACTGACGGCGCAGCAATCGGCGGAAATACCAGTAGCAGACGCTGGCAGGCGTCCTACCGAATTGACATCAGAAAGACGGATCTAGTAGCACTTTCTCGGGCACGTCTTGGAGCAATCCGCGGTCCGGCTTTTTTTCTTGTTCGGATTCTCGGTTGCCTTGCCTGATCCTTTATCCTTGGCCTTCCCTCCAGAATAAGCAGCCGGAGGCTTTCCCAGTTTATCGGAAGCCATCTTGTACTTCCCGGCCACGATTCTCCATCTTGCGCCCGTTGCCCGGGTCGCGACCACATCGCGAAGAGGGGCGCCCGAATTACCACACACATTGACCGCAATTGCTATCTCGCCGAAACCGTATCCCTTCTCGTTGAGCATAACCAGAACTTGGCTGTCGGGAATCCCGTAGTAGCCGGCGAGACATTGTGCGAGCACGTATCTCTTGAAGAGCGAATCCTTGCCTTTTGCTTTCTCCATCGCGGCAGGACGAACGCCGAACTGCTGGGCAATTGTGCCCCACCCCAATCCTTTCCTCCTCAGTACCGCGACTTCAGAAGGATCCTTCTTCGCAGCTTTGGCGACTTCTAGCATCAAAGCGATCTCTTCGAAATCATACCCTCTGTCGTAGAGCGAATTGACGAAGCCGACAGTGGTCGTATAGGAACCAGCGATGACTTCCGCCCAGAGCTCATTCACTCTTCCCCTTTCAAGGGGTGAAAGCTCTAGCTGTGAAGGCTTCTTCGCTACGTCTGCACCCAGGGACCAGTCAATCTCAGCTGCGCATACGCCGGGGAGAATCACAAGAAACGCCAGGGCAAGGAACGACAAGGAAACAATAGAGAATAGAAGCGCTGCTGCATTCTTTGTGTCTCGAGTTCCAAACATGCCCTTCGCGCGATGTGTGAACATAGTAGCTAAGCTCTTCACCTTGCCAACCTCCATCGTTTTTCTCTCAAAGGAAAGCAAATGCCCAATGCAAAACGGACTTTCAAGTATCGACTATACTATTCTATCAAGTATGAAACCGACTGCAACCAATATTCCAGTGAGCAGGTGGATCAGAATTGTGGCAGCGTTGGCCGGTGCCAACTTCTTTGAGTCGGAATGGTGGAGAATGGCCACATTTATGGCTCTCATGGCGAGCGGAAGAGTGACGAGACCGAGAAGGCAATACGGAGGGATGGCGCGTGTTATCACTGGAATCAGAATAGAGAAATAGGCAGCAAGCGTCAGCACGAGATAACCCCACACTGCTTTTTCTTTCCCCAGTCTTGCAACCAAATGATTCTTCCCGACCGCTTTGTCCGCAGCCAAGTCGGGAAACTCGTTTATGTACAGGACGTCGGCGATCAATATCGCAATTGGCAGAGACGCCAGGAAGGCGCCCTGAGAAAACTGACGCGCTTGGACATAGTAGGAACCAAGAGTCATTAGAATCCCAAAATTCACCCCCACTACAACCTCTCCAATTCCTCTCGCGACTATGTTCACAGGAGGAGCCGTGTAGAAAAAACCGCAAAAAGCCCCTATCGCGCCGAGGATAAGGACAGCCGGCCCCCTCGTCACAGCAAGGTAGATTCCAATCAAACCCCCGACAGCAAAAAGTACGACGGCTTCCGCAAGAACCGTTCTTGGGGTGAGAAGTCCTTTCTGAATGAGACGACTTCCTCCCGTAAATGGTCTTACAAAGTCTACGTTTATTTCGTCGTTGCCACTCTTGTGATCAAAATAGTCATTCGCGACATTCGTACCGGCGTGGAGACAGACTCCGGCAACCAGAGTGAGTAGAAATGGAAAGAATTCGAATTTGCCCGTGTATGACCAGGCCACTGAAGCGCCAAGGACTACCGGCACGATCGAAGCGGTAAAAAAGGGAGCTCTCAGTTCTTCGAGGAGCAAAAGAAATTTTTTCATATCGGCAAAAAAACGAGGGCCGGGAAGGGCAACCTTCAGAAACGGCGACGATGGAGGTCGAACGGGAGCCTCGCCTGCGTTCCCTTACCGCAGCTCGTCCCTGCGGAATTGCCCTTTGAGCCCCGGCCTCTGTGCTCAAAATGGGCACACTCCTATGCCCCGAAGCCATCCTATTACTAAGCCAAAATTTGTCAATACGCAAAATTGAGGATCTCAACACAGAGTTGGCTATGTCAACCGAGCGTATTGAGGATCTACGCACAAAACTGGCCATGTCAACCGAGCGTGAGGGTGTCAATGCGGGGCGCGATTGGTAGATCTTTTGCCTTTTCTAAAGATCATTGCGGAGACGGGGACGCAAGACGCGATCGGTGAGTCTTCTATCCTTTCGTGAAGATTGTTGTCTGGATGACGACGCACAGGCCCAATCAGTGAGTCTGGGAATGCGCAGACGTGATCAGTGAGTCTTCTGCCTTTTCCTGAAGATTGTTGCTGAGATAAGAACGCACAGAAGACCGAAGATGGCAATCGAGAGGATGTCTTCCCCTACCCCACCTGCTTCGGGCCTTCTGAGCGCAAGTCGTGCAATGAGAGGAAGTTTCTCACCGCTCGCAAGCGTCACAGGAATCACTGTGAGGGCCGCTATCACGATACCCATGAGCGCGTCGCCCGCGATCAAACCCGAACTGTAGAGCATGCCTATTTCCTGCCGCCTCTTGAGAATCTCTCCTCTGCTGAATCTGGTAACGGCCCAAGCGATGATACCGCCGAAGATGATGGGCGAGGACGTTGAAATGGGTAGATACAGACCGATGGCAAATGGCAAGGCGGGCACGCCCAGGAGCTCCACCACAACGCCGATTGCACCTCCCATTGTGAGAAGTCCCCAGGGTAACTGTCCGCCCATTACTCCTTGCACAAGATCTGCCATGAGTCGAGCTTGAGGCGCGGAGAGTTCCTTCGAACCCAATCCGTATGCCCTGTGGAGGAGTGCAAGAACCCAACCCGTGACGATGGCAGCCGGCAGCATGCCGACTATTTCTGCCCACTGCTGTTTCTTCGGAGTTGCTCCGACAAGCGCTCCGGTCTTGAGGTCCTGCGCCATGTCACCCGAAAGGCAAATCGCTATACAGACAATCGCGCCGACCGTTATTGCGGCCGCCATCCCCGATGTGCCGGTTTTGCCCATGGCTGCGAAGACAAGACTCGTGAACAGTAGCGCGGTGATGGTCATGCCCGAAACGGGTTGGGAAGTGGAACCGATGAGTCCCACCATCCTCGACGAAACTGTCACAAAAAAGAAGGACATTACTACCGCGATAATCGTTCCGACCCCACCTATGCCGAATTGCGGCAAGAAGAAGATGAGAGCCACGGTGATCAATGAAAGCGCTCCCACGATGGGGAGAGGCATGTCCTGTTCCGTTCTGAGAGCACCGGTCTTGAACCCAGTCCCTAAAAGGCCTGACAAGCTGTGACGGGCTGACGAAACTATGGTCGGAACGGCCGTGACCAGACTTATCAATCCCCCTATTGCGACACCACCCGCGCCGATATATCGGATGTAGAAGCTCCAAATGTCATCCGAACTCATCTGTCCGATCGGTACCGTACCGGGATAGAGGATTGAACTTGACCTTCCACCAATCAGATCGAACAGGGGAATAAGCACAAACCAACCAAGGAGACCGCCAGACAGCATCGTCGCAGCTATTCTTGGTCCGATTAAATATCCTACGCCGAGAAGTATCGGGGAAAGCTCGAAAGATATTGCAGCTTTGTGAAGCTTGGCAAAACTCCAGGCGGGGACGTCTCGCCAAAGCTTCAGTCCAACCATGCCGAACCTGTAAAGCCCCCCGACAAGGATGCCGTAGAACACGTGCCGGGCCTTGACACCGCCTTCCTCCCCGACGATGAGAACGTTTGCGCAAGCCGTTCCTTCTGGAAAGGGAAGAGTTTTGTGTTCCCTGACCATAAGGTATTGCCTTAGTGGAATCATGAGAAGGATACCGAGCATACTGCCCATCACGGCCATCAGAAAAATATCAAAGTTGGAAAGCTCCATTCCTAGAAAGACCAGGGCAGGAATTGTGAATATCACACCTGCGGCAAGGGCTTCGCCAGTAGAACCCAGCGTCTGAACTATGTTGTTCTCGAGAATCGTGCCCGTCTTGAAAACGCCACGCAAAATCGCCATTGACATGACCGCTGCAGGGATCGACGCGCTCACGGTAAGCCCGGTCTTGAGCCCGAGAAAGGAATTCGCGGCACCGAATATGATCCCGATGACCGTGCCCATGAGCATCGCTCTCACCGTGAACTCGGGAACCCGGCGCGAAGGAGACACGTAGGGAACCAGGTCTTCGGATTGCGGTGATAATGTAGGGGCGGACTCTCCCCGTGGCGAAAGACCCTCGCCGGCCGACGTGTCGCGGCCTGCCCCCTCTAGCTTTTCATCGTCTTTTCTCACGTTCCTCCCCGTAACGTGGACTCTCTAACATCTCACGCGGGCGCGTTTGTTCTGTGGTGACGTCAATGAACCGAATCGCGATTCTATTGCAGCGGACGGAACGTGTCAAACAATGTATAATGTTCATTCACGCAACACGAACTCGCGTGGCACGGGGCAAGCTCGAACGGAACCAGAAGGCGCGTCCGTCTCGGTAATGCCACAGCCCGACATCTGGGATCGAAGATTTTCACGCAGATAGAATGAAACAGGAGGCGGTAGATGAAGAATCGACTGAAATCCGCGCTGCAGAGGAGCCGTCTATTGGCAGACAGCTTCGTTGTTGGCAGTTTCGCTCTCTTACTTCTGTGTTTGTTTTCCTGGCAAGGACCGGTTTATTCTTGTGAGACGTCGTCCGCAAAGGCCAAGAACACACGCCTAAGACAATCTCAATCTCGACCTGATACTTCAAAGATCTTGTCCGACATAAAGTACCTTGCGAGTGACAAACTCGAAGGTAGAGCAACGGGACAGAAAGGTGGAGAGCTTGCGGCGAGTTTCATTGCGGATGAGTTCAACAAAATCGGACTCAGGCCTGCGGGGGAGCGAGGGAGCTATTTTCAATCTTTTGAAGCGACCGTCGGCGTGCACATGGGGAAAGAAAACTCTTTCAAAATAGCTTTCCCTGACGGAGAGAGTACTTATGCCGTTGACAAGGACTTTGTTCCGTTCAGTTTTTCAAGTGTCGGATCCGCCGACGGTCCTCTTACCTTCGCCGGCTACGGTATAAGCTCTGAGCACTATGGTTACGACGACTACTCAAAAGCGAACCCCAAGGAAAAGATCGTTCTCGTCATGAGACATGAGCCACGGGAGGAGGACGAGAAGAGCATTTTTGCTGGAAAGCAGCTCACTCATTACTCTGACCTCCGCTACAAAGCCACCAACGCGAGAGAGCACGGCGCGTCTGCCATAATCATCACGGCAGACCCGGCGAATCATCCTGAGGAGGAAGACGAGCTTCTTCCACTGCAATCGCTGGAGGGTCTCGGTGACTGCGGGCTTCCTGCGATTCAAATCAAGCGCAAAGTGGCCGAGGCAATGCTGCGCGCGGGAAACCTGGACATGACTGCACTCCAACGAAGAATCGACAGTTTGTTCGTGCCATACACCGTTGAGGTTCCCTCTGTGCGCGTGTCACTGCAAGTAGATCTCATAAAGGAGAAAAAAAGGGTACCCAATGTTGTCGGTATTCTCGAACCTTCTCACGGAGATGTGTCCCAATACGTGGTGGTGGGTGCGCACTACGACCACCTAGGAAAATCAAGTCAGTTCTCTCTCACCGGGGCCGAGGGCATTCACAACGGCGCTGACGACAACGCCTCCGGTGTTTCAGCAATGCTTGAACTCGCCAGAATATTTGCGGCCAAGAGGGATTCTCTCAAGCGAGGAATGGTTTTTGTGGGATTTACCGGCGAGGAGCTTGGTGTCTTGGGTTCAACTTTCTATACAAACAATCCCACCGTTCCACTGGACAAAACGGTGCTGATGCTCAACCTCGATAGCGTCGGCAGGATGAAAGATCACAAGCTTTATGCAGCGGGCACCGGAAGCTCGCCTATCTTCAAAGAATTGATTTCGAAGGCCGACGAAAAACTGAGCCTACAAATCGAAGAAACTGAAGGCGGATTCGGTCCGAGTGATCACTTCACATTTTACGGACACAATGTGCCGGTGCTGTTCTTCTTCACCGGTGCTCACGAAGACTATCACAAAATCACTGACGATTGGGACAGAATCAACGTCGAAGGTATCGCTTCTATAGTCAAGCTGTCCGTCCACGCGCTCTCTGAGCTAGTGTTCACGGACAAACCGGTTCCTTTCACGCGGGCGGCTCCCGACACCGCGGGTCCACCCGGTGGCGAGGGATACGGCGCCGGCCGTGGAGCGTACTTCGGAATCGTGCCCGATTTCGGGGGTGAGGCCAATAAGGGGGCGAAGATTTCGGGAACGAGCGAGGGAAGCCCGGCCGAGAAAGCAGGGCTCAAGACAGGCGATGTAATCGTGAGTTTTGCCGGAAAGACAATAACCGGGCTTTACGACCTTAGCTTCGTCCTCAAGGAGAAGAAGCCTGGAGACGAAGTGGAGGTGGTGGTGGTCAGGGGTAGCGAGACGATTACGTTCAAGGCCCAGCTTGGGAGGAAGACGACAAAGTAGGAGACGGTGAAGGCAAGAAGCCGGTAAGGGGCTCCTTGCCCCACCCCCCTACTGTACAAAAACGCTGTGAGGAATGGCGTGAGCCCAGATCGTCAGAAAGATTCCGATCAGACTAAGACCCACAAACGCAGTCCCGGAAATCCTTCCAGTGCGCGGGGAGTAATCTCCTCTCTGGGGTTTCCAGCCGAGCAGTAGAAAAATCAGCCAGTAAACAACGATCGCAAGCGACTTGTTGTCGGTGATATCCATACCGAGCGGAAAACCTGTCCAGCCGACACCGAATGTCATCTTGGCGATAGAAATCCCCAGTGGAAGCACGGTGACCGTAAAAAGCACCCAGCCGACGAAGAAACTCCAATAGGCCGCTGAAAGCCCTCGACCCGAAAACACGTACGACAAAGAAAAACGTAAACCATGAATCATCAAAAGCATCGCGCCGATGATGAGGCCAATGTGAAGCAGCAGAAGAGGTCGCCAGGGTCTGCCTTCGTACGTTACGTAAAATAGCTTCTCCCTACCGTGAGCGAGAATCCTGTCCATGAAGTTTGGCTTGGGCTTTATGTCAAAATTGTTGCCTTTGGAATCTTCAACTCTGAGAAAGTAAAAAAACCTTTCTCCTTTCTCCAAGGAGGGCATGGGGAACGAGAATTTGTTGCTCCCCACTATCTGCTGAAGCCTTCCTTCTGCGTAGCCCTTGCCCGGCCTCCTGTAGAGAGCAGTCACCTTCAGAGAGTCTCCGCGTGTGTTCCAGAAGCTTCCTTCCACGAAATGCTTCTGGCCGGTTGGCTCGTCGTAGTCCGGAACAAACACATAATTGATGGGTTTGGAGGGCCCAACAAGCCTGCACATTTCCGGACTCATCATCCCGTTCAGCATCAAAAAGAGCCCCACGGCCACGAGGGCTACTGTTGCAGCAATTGGAATTCGTTCTCTCATTTGTCTTCACCCTTACGTCTTTGATGGAGCGACGGATCCATTTACAAACCCATCAGCTCATCGGCCTTTTTGACGGCCTCAACTGCGTTATCCGCGTAGCCCGCGCCTATTGATCGTGCAAAGGACTCGTTTACGGGAGCGCCGCCGACAAGTGCTCTTGCCTTGATCCCCTTTTCTGAGAGGAGCTGAACGACTTCTCCCATCCTGGGCATGGTTGTCGTAAGAAGAGCACTCATTGCCACAATGTCAGCCTTCGCCTCCCCAGTTGTGGCCACAACTTCCGCACAAGGCACACTCTTTCCAAGGTCGATCACTTCGTAGCCGTGCGTCCTCAGCATCATGGCGACAAGGTTCTTACCGATGTCGTGGACGTCTCCCTCGACCGTTGCGATCACCACTTTCCCCCGAAAGCTCCGCGAAACCTCCTGACGCGAGCTCAACACGTCGAATATACCCTGAGCCGCTTCGCCCGCAAGAACAAGATGCGGTAGGAATAGTTCACCCTTCTCGAATTTCTCACCTATCTCCCGCATCGTGGGTACAAGGATGCCTTCGATAAACTGGGTCACGCTCTTTCCTCCGGCGAGCACACGCTCGGCAGCTTCTATTGCCTCCTCCTTCTCGCCTTCCACAAGACTGCGTTTGAGTGCTTCCTCGGCCGTTTGCACACGCGTCACACTACTGTCTTCACGGCTCGACTCGGACAGACTTCTGGTACTGGTCGGGCCTCGGCCACGAGCGGGCAGCCCGCCCCCTTCTTGGATTTCCGGGGCGCTCTGTTTGTCCGTCCGCGAGGAGCGATCCGTCGTGTCTGAACTCACATCTTCAGGGCGGTAGGCAAAGTTCGTTGCAAATCTTCTTCCAAGTTTATCGTCACGCACGAGGGCGGAAGAGGCAAGAATCGTTTCCCGGATTCTATCGTCCAACGGATTCAAGAACGCTGCATCAAGCCCAGCTTCCATGGCCATCGCAAGAAAAGACGCATTGAGAAGACCCCTCTCGGGCATGCCGTGCGATACGTTGCTCACGCCAAGTACGCTCGTCCAACCTCTCTCATTGATAATTCTCACGGCGTCGAGAGTCTGTCGGATGTCTTCCCCTCCCGCTGCGAGAGTGACAATCGCAGGATCGAAGAAAATGTCTTCTCCGGTGAGACCATGCTTCTCTGCCTCCCGCAGAATGCTTTCCAGAAGCTCGATCTTGCTCCGGCAGTCTTCGGCCACACCCTTTTCCCCAACGGCGAGCGCAACAACTGCACAACCGTAGCGTCGCGCCATGGAAAGAAGTACGTCCATCTTGCTTTTCTCGTTCGAGACAGAATTGATGACGCACCTGCCAGGAAGCCTTTTCAGGGCTTCCTCGATGGCGTCAGGGTTAGAGCTGTCGACAAAAACGGGAAGATCCGTTGCCTTCTCGAGAGCTCCGGCTGCAATTCCCATAACCGCTACTTCGTTGGTCTGAGCGATGGAAACATTAATATCAAGGCATTGCGCTCCCCTTTCTGCCTGACGCACGGCTTCATCTCGTAGAAGCTTCGTGGCGCCGTGTTTGAGCTCGCTCGAGAGTTCAGGTCTTCGACTTGGATTGATCCGCTCTCCTATCATCACAAAAGGCCTCGACGGACCCGCCACTACCCATTTCGTTCTTGAGGAGATCCTCACGCCTTTCTCAATTGTTCGCGCCCGAGGTTTCATCTCGGAGACGGCATTCGAGATGGCTCTCGTGTGGTCCGGAGTGGAGCCGCAACAACTTCCAACTACGGACGCCCCAGCTTCGACAAATTTGACAGCACATTGAGCCATGTGCCCAGGCGAAACCGTGTAACAGGCATGCCCATCCTTGAGTTCAGGCAATCCTGCGTTGGGTTGGGCAATGAGAGGGCGGGATGTAAGCGGTGCGAGTCTTTTAATCACCGTAAGCATGTCTTCGGGGCCGGTGCCGCAATTTGCGCCTATCACGTCAGCACCGAGAGCAGAGATGCAGATACAGGTCGCCTCGGGAGGGCTTCCCGTGACGCTCCTCTCATCAGAACCGAAGGACATCTGGGCGATGATCGGGAGATCACAAACCTCGCGTGCCACGATGAGGAGTGCTTTCAATTCCTTGATATCAGAAAAGGTTTCCAGAATGAGCCCGTGTACTCCGGCTTCGACAAGACAGACTGTTTGTTCCTTGTATATGCTCTGCACCTCTTCGAAACTCAGCTTACCGAGAGGCTCTATGAACTCCCCGAGCGGACCTACGGAGCCGAAGACCCATGCCTTTCCTTCAGAAGCTTTGAGAGCGAGCTCTGCGGCTCTACGGTTTACTCTCTGCAAGTCCAACTTCCATTGTCCGAGCCTCGCCCGGTTTGCATTGAAAGAATTCGTCGTGAGAATCCTGGCCCCGGCCTTGAGGTAGAGCCGGTGCATCTCTTCCACTCTTTCGGGGCGGGAGAGATTCCATTCTTCAGAGGGCGTGCCGGACGAAAGCCCCTGTGCCATGAGAAAGGTCCCAATGGCACCATCGCACACAACAATCTCGCTTCTCAAGGTTTCCAGTAATGACTTCATTTAGTTAACGGATCTCCTCTCTCTTGAGAGTTTTGCCTTGCCGATCACTTCTGCAGCAACATCATACCTTCTGAGGGGTGCCATCACACAAACTCCCGAAGCAACTTCCGAGAGTTCTCCCATGATCCGGGCAGCGATCGAAATCCCCACACTCCTCGATTCTTCCTCACCCGTACCCTTCATGCTCTGTCTTACTGACTCAGGAATTGTTATCCCGGGCACTTCATAATGGAGGAACTCCGCTTGCTTTGAGCTGACCAGGGGCAAGAGCCCCGCAAAAACCGGAACCACCCCGAGGTCGGCTCTCTTCAGGAATTTGTAGAAACCGTCCACGTCATAGACAGGTTGGGTCACGACGAAGTTTGCGCCGGATTTGATTTTCTCGTCGAGCCTCTTAAGCTCCCCTTCGGTGTCTTCGCTGCATGGGCTCGCCGCTACCCCTATCCAGAAACCTGCCGGCGACGAAAGCTTATTGCCCAGGTAGTCTACACCGCTGTTGAGTTTGCTGATTATTTCTACGAGTCCGCGCGAGTTCACCTCGTACACGCCGGTAGCAAAGGGATAATCACCGACGCTGGGAGGGTCACCCGTGAGGGCGAGTATGTTGACAAGACCAAGCGCGTAGACGCTCAAGAGATCTGCCTGAAGGCCGAGGATATTTCTGTCTCTGCAAGTGAAATGGAGAATCACGTCCATCCCGAGCTCAGATTTAATCCTGTATCCCAATGCCACTGGGCTCATCCTTACCCTTGCCATCGGGCTCTCCGAAATCGAGACGGCATCTACCCCGACCTGCATGAGTTCTTTCGCAGAGGAAATATCACCAGAAAGCTCCGTGCCCTTTGGCGGAGACAGCTCCACAATGATCGTGAATTTGTGCGAGACCATTTCCTTGAGCGGCGTCGTGACAATTGGAGGCGGAGCGATGCGGGCAGCCTTCTCAAGCTTGAGTGCTTCTCGCCTTTGCGTGATTACCTTCTTTCCGGACACGCGCGATGAGAGCGCTGCAATGTGTTCCGGGGTCGTGCCACAGCATCCACCGACAATTCCCACACCCAGCTTTAGCAATTCCTCCGCGCAACCGGCGAAATAGTCTGGATTGTCAGGGTATGCGAACTTTCCGCGTGTGTATCTTGCGAGACCGGCGTTGGGCATTGCAGAAACGAACACGTCTCTCCTGCCCACCATCCTTCGGACAACGTCGATCGTGGCCTGAGGTCCCTGACCGCAATTTACGCCGACGACCGGCGCTCCCAGGTCTGCCAGCTCGACAACGGCCTGAGAGGCCGAAACGCCCGTTATGGTTCTGTCCTCCTCCACAAAGGACATCTGCACAACGACGGGAACTTTGCCGATCTTGAGCGCCTCCTCAAGTGCAATCTTGGCCTCTTCCAGATCGGACATCGTCTCGAGGACGACAAGGTCTACGCCCCCTTCGACCAACGCGCTGATTTGCTCCGCGTATATCGCGGCGAGCTCGTCTCTTGAAAGAGCCTCTGCGGTGTCGAGTGGCCGTGATACCGGTCCGACAGAACCGGCAATAAAACACTGTGGACACGCTTCTCTCGCGATTCGAGCACCCGCCAGATTTATGTCGGACGCCCTTGCGCCGAGGTCATAGTACTTTGAGAGAACAAACCTGTTTGCGCCGAATGTGTTTGTCTCGATCAGCTCCGCCCCTGCGCTGGCGTACTCTTGATGGATGGCCCTTATCATGGTGGGATTAGACAGGTTCAGCTCGTCATAACAGTGTCCTTTAGGCACTCCACGGGCATACAGCAGTGTTCCCATCGCACCATCCGCGACGATCACAGTGCCACTCTTGAGCCTTTCGAGCAGATCCCTCTTCACTCAAACCTCATCAATTGGAGAAAACGTCGTGCAGCCAGGACGGAACGTCGTGTAATCACCAACCGAGAACGCGAGCTTTCAATCACAACCCCAGAACTGCAGCGTAACCCTCCATGTCCATGAAGCCGTGTCCGCTGACGTTGAATGCTATGACCTTCTCCTCGCCGGTTTCTTTGCACTTGATGGCTTCGTCAATCGCGCACGCTATGCTGTAGGCCGACTCGGGTGCCGGCAGGAAGCCTTCAGTTCTGACGAAAGTTCTCGCCCTGTCGAAAACGTGCTTCTCGTCAGCAGGATATGCAATCGTGTCTATGTAACCTTTGTTGCGCAGATAGCTCACTATGGGAGAGCAACCGTGATATCGGAGTCCGTCTCCCCTTATGGGCTGCATGCGAACCTGGTGTCCGAGGGTATACATTTTCAAGAGTGGCGTCATCTCTGCATGGTCGGCAAAATCATATTTGTACTCACCTTGAAGGTTGGGCGCTGCCTCGCTCTGGGCCGCGATGAAACGAATCTTCTTACCCTTCGTGAGAACGTCTCCGACAAATGGAAGCGCAAATCCGCCGAAATTGCTCCCGCCCCCGAGACAAGATATGACGATGTCGGGATAGTCGTGTGCCATCTCGAATTGCTTCTGCGTCTCGAGACCGATCACTGTCTGATGAAGCAGAACGTGGTTCAGCACCGAGCCGAGACAGTATACTGCCTTCTTATCGCGCTTGGCGTCCTCAAGCCCTTCTGATATGGCTATTCCAAGAGAACCGGGGTGGTTCGCGTCTTTTTCGCAGAGTTTCCTGCCAATCTCGGTCTTGTCGCTGGGAGAAGCATAGACCTCGGCACCCATAAGCTGCATGAGGTTCTTTCTGGCGCTCTTCCAACTGTAGACTGCCCTCACCCAGTAAACGGTGCACTGTAAACCAGCAAGGCTAGCAGCATACGCGAGTGCTGTTCCCCATTGACCAGCCCCTGTCTCTGTGGCTAGCCGCTCGTACCCGGCCTCCTTCGCATAGAATGCCTGGGCCAGAGCAGTGTTGACCTTGTGGCTTCCAGTAGGGCTATAGAATTCTGCCTTGTAGTAGAGGCGAGCGGGCGTATTGAGATGCTTCTCAAGCGAAAGCGCTCTGAAAAGCTGCCTCGGTCTTCCCGCCTGAGCATACAAAGAAAGCAGTTCGTCCGGAATGTCTATCCAGCGTTCCCTCGACATCTCCTGCTTTAGGCACTCAGCTAAAAGCATCTCTGGAAGAGCCTGGAGTCTTGATTCTCCGGTCTCGGGGTCCTTTGGCGGCGGGAAATCGGCAGGCAGATCCGCCAGGATGTTGTACCACTTTCTTGGCATCTCTTCTACCGGAAGCGCGTACTGCCTTGTCGGAATCTTCTTAGTGCCGGTCTTCACTGGTGGTGTCGTCTTCTCTGGAGCCATTTCATCTCCTCCTGGAATTGTCGGGTCGCGTACTCTACGGTTCTATCTCAGAGCTCACACAAGTTTCATGTGCTCATAGCTTCTATCACACGGTTTCAGGATGGTCAAGTTTGTCGTCTTCTCTCCCCTGCCTTTCTGAGAAAGTCACGTTCTTCCTGGGTGAGACTGTCGATCCCTTCTCTGTTTATCTTATCAAGTATGGCGTCCACTCTTTCTCTTTCCTTTGCCTCCTCTTCTTCGTGAAATCTCAGTATTTTAAACTTCCTCTGCCGATTACTTCTGGCCGATAGGCGGCGGATTTCGTAGACAAATCTCTCCTTCTTGAGATAGACGTAGCCGAATAGCAGGCCTCCCAAATGTGCGAATCTCGCGATGCCGTCGCCTCCGGGATTGGCAATCGCCAGTAACTCGATCGCTCCGAGAATAAGGACAAGGTACTTCGCCTTTATCGGGATCAGAAAATACAGGTATATCTGCCTATCGGGGTAAGCCATTCCATACGCAAGCAGGAGTCCAAATATCGCACCCGATGCTCCGATCGTGGGTATGGACGAGTGCAATGTGAAAACACAGTTTGTGATGCCTGCGCCGATTCCCGTTATGAAATAGTATTTCAGGAACTCAGAAGAGCCCCAATAATCCTCGATCGCGCTGCCGAACATCCAGAGCACGAACATGTTGAAGAAAAGGTGGAAAAAGCCGCCGTGGAGAAACATGTAAGTCACAAGCTGCCAAAGCCAGAACTTCCCGACCGCGAGCGCGGGAACAAGACCCAGATAAACGATGAAGCGGTTGAGGAAGAGAAGCTGAAGAACGAAAACCACAACGTTCACGATTATCAGCTTCATAGTCACCGAGGCGGCGGGTCTGCCAAAGACGACGGATCTTGTAGAATAATAGGACAATCTGATACCACCCTTCTCGGAAAGCCGTAGTTCCTTCTCGGAAAGTCACAACCGGAAACCTAAGTTTAGCGGATTCGGCGGGAAGGTTCAACGCGATTTGCGGCCGAGACCCCGTGGGCAGCACAGCGTGTCGGAGACTGGCGGCGACGGGGTCACACGAGCGTATTCAGTCCTGCCCGTCTGTCCCGCATGTTCGTATGGTTGCCGCGAATCAGATTGCTCCCGTCCGGTCGCCTCCGCGTTTTGTCTGGCTGAGGACAGGGCCGCCTATACATAATAGATGTTTTCCCGTTGTCTTAGCGGTTTTTCTGTGAGATACTCCACCCAGCATGCGGTGAAAACAGCTATTGGGTGGCTTCACCCATGCTGTGGGATTCAGTCAGTGCATCAGATCATCTAGTTTAGGATAATCCGATTTTTAAGCCCGCTCGTCACAATTCGTGGCGACCCACGACCTCGCAATCGCCCTGCAACTTAAGCGAGAGACGCGGCCAGACCCCAATCCTAACCGTCTGGCACGTTGATTGACGATGTGATCACTGGCAATTTGACTTCCATTTTGAGAACACCCGGCCCCACTCCCGTCCGGACATGCCGGAGGCGGTCACCAGGGTAGCCGCCTCTCTGTGTTAATGGGAAAAAGGCAACTCAATCGGGTGGTCGTGGAAGGAGATGTTTGGCATGGAACAAAGCACAACCAATTCAACCATCAACCGCATTGCGTTTATCGGCAACTACCTGCCGCGCCAGTGCGGCATCGCCACGTTCACCACCGACCTTTGTGAGGCCATCGCTACCGAATACTGTGGCACAACGTGCATTGCCTTGCCCGTCAACGACCTCGAGGCTGGCTACGCTTACCCGCCACGCGTTCGATTTGAACTAACTGAGAAGGACATTGACTCGTACCGCCGCGCCGCCGATTTCCTGAATATCAACAACGTAGACCTCGTGTGTCTGCAACACGAATATGGTATCTTCGGTGGGCGGGCAGGCAGCCACATCCTGGCCCTCCTACGGGAATTGCGTATGCCCATCGTTACAACTTTGCACAGCATTCTGCGCGACCCCGACTTAGATCAGCGCCGGGTGATGGAAGAGATCACCGCCATGTCCGATCGGTTGGTGACGATGAGTCAGCGCGGCGCAGAATTCCTGCAAGAGGTCTATGGCGTGCTGCCGGACAAGATTGATCTAATCCCACACGGCATCCCGGATGTTCCATTTGTGGACCCGAGTTTTCACAAAGACCTATTTGGAGTCGAGGGCAAGATCGTTTTGCTCAGCTTTGGATTGCTCTCGGCGGACAAGGGGATCGAAAATGTCATCCGTGCCCTGCCCGCGATTTTAGCCAAGCATCCAAACGTAGTGTACATCATCCTCGGTGCGACCCACCCACACGTCAAGCGGCACGACGGCGAAACGTATCGACTGTCCCTGCAATGGCTGGCTCAGGAGAAAGGTGTGGAAGGTCAGGTGATCTTCTACAACCGATTTGTCAGTTTGGAGGAACTTATTGAGTTCATCAGTGTGGCGGACATTTACATCACGCCCTATCTCAACGCGGCACAGATAACCTCAGGCACGCTAGCCTATACACTAGGGGCGGGCAGGGCCGTGATTTCTACACCATATTGGTATGCGCAAGAAATGCTGGCGGAAGAACGAGGAGTATTGGTGCCGTTTCGTGATCCGGAGGCGTTGGCCGAGCAAGTCAGTTACTTGTTGGACAATGAGGCCAAGCGCCACGCCATGCGCAAGCGGGCCTACTTGTTTGGGCGAGACATGATCTGGCCGCAAGTTGCGCGCCGCTACATGGAGAGTTTTGAGCGCGCCAAAGCCGAACGCCGGCATTTTGCTCCTACGGGCTTCGCGGTCAAACCGCTCGACAAACGCCCGGGCGAATTGCCTCTTCTCAAACTCGATCACTTACATCACATGACGGACGAAACCGGTGTGCTGCAACATGCCCTTTTCACGATCCCCAACTATCGCGAGGGGTACACTACTGACGACAATGCCCGCGCGCTGATGGTAAGCGCACTCCTGGAGGAATTGGGCAACGACGAGGCCTTGGAACTAGGTTCCCGTTATCTGGCCTTCATCTGGTATGCCTTCAATACTGAGACCGGACGCTTTCGCAATTTTATGGATTACCAGCGCCACTGGCTGGAGGAAGATGGCGGTTCAGACGACAGCCACGGGCGCGCGTTGTGGGCTTTGGGCACAGTGCTGGGTCGCTCTAACACGCCAAGCTTGCATAGCATGGCAGGCCGGTTATTTGAGCAGGCCTTGCCCGCCATCCTCCACACAACAAGCCCGCGGGCATGGGCTTTCGCGCTCATCGGCATCCATGAGTACCGCCGAAGGTTTGCAGGTGATCGCCGGGCCAGCCAGATGCGAGAAGAATTGGCAGGGCGGCTATTGAGATCGTATCAAAGCTGCCGCTCGGATGAATGGTGCTGGTACGAAGAAGGGCTGACCTATTGTAACGCCGCACTACCCCATGCCTTGCTGGTATGCGGCCAATCAATGGCGAATAACACCATGACCGAAACGGGACTGGAATCGCTCCGTTGGCTGGCCGACTTACAGCGCGCTGACAAGGAAACGGGGCATTTCGTCCCCATCGGATCTAGCGGCTTTTATCGGCGGAGCGGGGAGCGCGCCCGGTTCGATCAACAGCCGGTGGAGGCGCAAGCTACGGTCTCCGCCTGTCTCGAAGCCTACCAGATCACAGGCGACAGGAGCTGGCGCAAGGAAGCCCGATGCGCCTTTGAGTGGTTCCTTGGGCGTAACGATCTGAACCTGCCTGTCTACGATCCGACAACGGGTGGTTGCCGAGACGGTCTCCACCCCGACCGTCTGAACGAGAATCAGGGCGCGGAGTCTACGCTAGCCTTTCTTCAGGCCTTGCTGGAACTGCGTCTGGCTGAGAATACCCTTCTATCCATGGAGGTACGATCTAAATGAGTCATCATTGCTCGGAACTTTTTCTCCGGCATAAGTCAAATCCTATCCTGACCACTGACGATTGGCCATATCCGGCCACTAGCGTGTTTAACCCAGGCGCGACGTTGATGCCGGATGGAACCACCCTGCTGTTGTGCCGCGTGGAAGATCGACGCGGGCATTCCCACCTTTGCGTTGCCCGTTCGGCCAATGGTGTGGACAACTGGCAGATTGACCCGCAGCCTACCTTGTTACCTGACCCCGAGCACTTCCCGGAAGAATTGTGGGGCATTGAAGACGCACGCATCACCTACGTACCCGAATTGGGGAAGTATGCCGTTGTCTATACCGTCTTCACGCGCGACGGGCCCGGTGTTGCATTGGCGTTCACGGAAGATTTCCGCGACTTTGAGCGGTATGGGGTGATCATGCCACCGGAAGACAAAGACGCGGCCATGTTGCCTTATCGTATTGGTGGCAATTGGGCCTTGATACATCGCCCGGTCAGTTCTCCCAGGGCACACATTTGGATGTCCTATTCGCCCGACCTGCGACACTGGGGCAGCCACAAGCTGATGCTGGAAGCCCGGCGTGGTGGGTGGTGGGATGCGAATAAAATCGGTCTCTCACCGCCGCCCATCGAAACCCCGCAGGGTTGGCTGGTAATTTATCACGGTGTGCGCCAGACAGCGGCCGGCTCCATTTATCGACTAGGACTGGCTCTGTTTGATTTGCACACACCTGAACGCTGCCTGAGGCGCAGTAACGAGTGGGTCTTTGGCCCCGAAGAACCCTACGAGCGACACGGGGATGTGGACAAGGTTGTCTTTCCTTGTGGCTGCACCATTGCCCCTGATGGCGACACACTCAACCTGTATTACGGCGCGGCGGATTCGAGCATTGCCCTCGCCACCGGCAGTGTTCGCGTCATGCTTGAGTGGCTTTGGAGCGCGGACAACGAAACCTCCGATTATGGGTTAGATGTATAGAGAATTTGGTAGTTGACAGTCATGTGAGCCTGAGGTAGTATTACTCTAGACCCTAGTTGAGGGTAGCTCGCAGCTCTGAGAGGTTTTG
>Ga0315291_10001134_pt1 | contig 35603 bp, 31 predicted proteins | sample YL17G12_20_MG_FD_203070 | JGI IMG/M metagenome (GOLD analysis project Ga0315291, IMG submission 203070) | Sediment microbial communities from Yellowstone Lake, YNP, Wyoming, USA - YL17G12_20 | ecosystem: Environmental > Aquatic > Freshwater > Lake > Sediment | place: USA: Wyoming | collected...
ATCACAAAGAACGAACGTCGTGACGCATTTATTTGGTAGAAATCCTGACTTCGAATCTCAGCTTCAGTCTGTGGAACGAGATTTTCGGCGATCCGGTCACTGCTACGGCCATCCTCGATCGGATCCTCCATCACTCGACGACGATCAACATCAAAGGCAACTCTTGCCCTCTTAAGAAAAAGGCTAAAGGAGGAGCTCTAACGGGAGCCCGAGGTGGAAGCGGCATGAACGAGGGAGGGGGTAAATTTTCAATGACCGCAAAGGGTCAATTTTCGATGACCCTTGACATAATTTCTTTGTTCTTGACACCGTTTTGCGGCCGAGATTATAATTTTTTCGTGAAGGGCGGTATCGATTCCGAGCTTAACGGGAGCGTTAGTCGTGCAAAGCGAAAAAGTAAATTCTTATAACTTTTAGAATTTATCGTTTTTCGGCCGAAAAACTTCAATTTGATTTTGCGGGCTTCTTTGTAACACGATGAATTTGAACTCTCCGTTTTCTTTCACCAAAAAATCATCTGCAATGTAATCATAAGAGCGAACAAACCAATAATCATTCTTAATCTCCCCTTTTTCATTGATTTCAAGAATTTGTGTAAAAGGGGCATTATGCATAATATAAAAACCTTGCTTTCCGGCCCTTATTCTATAAATGACAGGCCAATAGACTCTTTCATTGTTTTGTATGCTATTTACATTACTTTTTTCTCTTTCTTTCATCGCCGCATTATTTATTTTATATACGGCAGTCAATTGTCCTTTCTTGTCATATTTACAGACAGTGGAAAAATGCTGGAATGCAACATAGACTTCTTTATTTTCATTTACGTCTATTTTTATAAAGTTCGGTATTGACCATTTTTGCGCATTTCCAAACATCGGTTTTCCAAAAGAAAATAATATTTGCCCCTCATCATTCAATACGTCAACAAGTGGCATATCGCTTTTCATCCGCATAGGAGCTCCATATATTAGCCCATCATTATTTGCAGCAATTTCCATATAGGCTTTAAATACTTTAAATGATTTTTTATAGTTTAATTCCAAATCAAATATCAGTATTTCATATTTACTAGTATCACTCACCAGGACATACTTATCAGCTACATACATGCAATATGGATTCATGAATTCGCCCGGACCCTGTCCATTTCGACCCTGCCTTTTTATAAAGGTCCCTTTCGAATCGAATTTAAATATACTTTTCCACCTTGAATCAATGACATATACATTTCCTGCATGATCAATTCCGATATTTTTAGCGCCCCATAAATAAATGTTTTTCTCTTGCAAATCAGCATCTGGGAATGAAAATAATAACTCGATTTCTTTTGAATATTTTGAAGGCGGATATTTTTTAATATTTTTTTTCCATTGTTCTATTTGTTTTTCTTCCGATTTATTATCCTGGCCAAGGTACCCGGCAATGCCGATATTTATAGTCAGCATTAAGGCTGAAGAATAAATAAGCGATTTGTATCTTTTCATTTTTTTGCCTCTATAGCCTAATTTGTTCTATATATTCAAATAATTCATTATAACAATTGCAATTCCTATCTGCAAATCTCAATATATTGCCTTCTTTGTCGATGATAAATATCAGATCGGTGAGTTCATTGTCACAATATTCTTCAATTAATCTATTCCAGGTTTGACTCAAGAGACCATCCGCAATAATTATTTGAGGGATAGCACGATGATGTGATGCACCTCCTCGGGGAGAGTAGTGAGCTAAACCCTCTTCGGACAATTTAGCGGCCTTCTGAATGCGAATTGAAGACCTGCCTGTCGTTGCCATTTTACCCATTCCTCGCCCAAAAGCCATTTTTTGAAGAAAGACCGAAAAAACGTCTTCACCATTTGCCCTAGGATCGACGATCTCGACCGGGGTCATATCAAACCACGTTCATCCTCTTGCGTTCTAGCGACGATCAACATCCCGGGCAAGTCGTCGCGGGGAAAAAGCGGCACCGGGCGGCTGATTATCGATTTCTGGATAGAATTTGGGACACCCAGGGCGAGGAGGAGAGGAGAGGGGAAAGGGGAAGGGCGGGGGCAGGCGGGTGAAGTTGATAAGGGAATATGGGATGAGATATCCACAATCTTTGTTAACAAGCTTGTTGAAAAATGACCGACTTCTTCTCTCAATACGTTAATCTTTCTATATTTCTGGCTATTTGCACAGAGATTCGGCGACTAGGCAAGGCCGGCTGTTAGCAAAAGGGGGGTTGATGGTGGGACTCTCCCCAGCCGGCGCGAGAGAGCTGTTTTTATTATAGCACACTTAAAAAAAGGCTAATCAAGGCCAGAATTCCGAAGGGGACTCCCTTGACCCCCTCGAGAAAATCGCTCTACTGGCCTCCTGGGGCCTCGTTTTTCATGGGGTGGGCCAATAAACCGGGATTTTCCGGGTCTCCGGCAGGCAACGGCCTTCTGGCTGGCCAGGGAAAGGCACGCAGAAGCGGAATAAAAGCCTTTTTTGCATTTTGCATGCAATCTCGCAAAAAATTTTAAGTTGAAGAGGATATGGCTATCTGGTAAAGTTTATTAAAGCTTGAATCAAGACTTTTTCATCGGGAAATGAAATATAGCATGAGATAGATAGATTGGAGAAATACGGATGGCAGGAAAAATGAACGTAAGAGAAAAGCTAATTGGAAGTTGCGAGCGCAAAGGCCTCAAAATATCCTTGCCTCCCATGCGGCCAAAATCGTTGAAGAATTAACTTGTGATTGATGATATTTAAATGGAAAACTATTCTCAAAGTTATTCATTTTTTGGTGAGTTAGTAAATTCTAAGAATAGCAAATTCGATGTGTTCGTGGATATTGAATATGATAGATATGACTTCACTATTCTAAACTGCAAATTAGCATGCAAGGAAACTGAAGCCGAACAATTCCATAAATTCCTTGAAGAGGACAATGGCGCGCTTACTGTTTCCGGAAGAATTAGTAACGAGCAAACAATTTTTATCGAAATTGCTTACTGGAAAAGAATTAAGCTCAATGTTGTAGAAGTAGAAGTTTCTCAATTTACAATTGGGTACAGTGGGATCATTCCTTTTGTACATGGAAAATATTTTGTTAGAATTGTACTTAATGATGTTCCCGCAGTTTATATTGATACTGTTGGGGAAATGAGTTATTTAGGGTCGATATCCAGCAATAGAAAGCAAGAAGATGCGATTTCTTGGGAAACTGAACTAGGAGTATTTTTTTTGGCAGATTATTATGATTACGAAAAAGCCGAGATCGCTAACGGAAAGGCTACTTTTCGGATAAGAAGAACTAAATTTTATATTGAAAAGGAATTCAATCATTCAATTGAAACAGATATTCTTTTAAAAGCCATTGAAGATGAGATAAAGGACATACTACTTATACTGTCCTTCATCAGTCGAAAATGGGTAAATTGGTACGAAATCAAGGTTACTATATTCTCTGAGGGAGAAGATCGAATTGTTTACGACTTAATGAGAAGAAGGAAGAGCTTTTCTAGAGAAAAGTCCATTAAAACACAGCTTTTTCATCAAGGAGTGTTAAAGGTAGGTCTTTTTCATAAACTCGTAGTGGAATATGGAAAATCATTATGTAAAGAGATGCTAAGGAGAATTATTATTTTTCTTTTAGCATCTAATGAAAGGACTTCAATTGAAGCTAAAATTCAAGCTGCTTATTCCGCATTAGAAACAATAACGACTGCCTGCTGTAAAAAAATCGGTATTAATGAAGTTCTCGAAAAAGACAGATTGAACATAATCATCGATAATATTAAACGCCAATTATTGGAGACATTTGATAAAAATAAATGGGACAAAAACAAATCATTTGATGAATTAATTGCAAAACTATCAGAATTGAGAAGACGGCCTTTCGCCAGCAGGCTAATTGATGTAATTTCTTTGAGCAAGATTGAAGTTATAGATATGTGGCATTTTCCTAAAGAAGTAGTTTTTGATGATAAGATAAGGGACATTATCAAGAGAAGAAATAAACTAATACACTCCGGAGAAATCGTCGACATCAATCAGCTCTATCGTGATTTGCTGCGCATACAAGCGATTTCTGAGAGGTTATTGTTGTTTTTATTAGATTGCTTGGACATGGATAATTTATTCATTTCTAGTTATGGAGATTTACATTCAATTTATGAGCTTCCGTAAACATATCGTTTGTTAATTCTGCGGTTTCATCAACATTTCTGACTCCTTCAATTAGGCTAGACAAAGCTAAAGTCGTCGTAGTAAGGGAGCCTTGGTTTGTCTGTTTTGCCAGAACGTCCCCAAGGCTTGCTAAATTCTAAGCACGACAGAGCCCGCTGTTTGCAAAAGGGGGTTTTTGATGGGAATCAAAAGGCGGGACTCTCCCCAGCCGGCTAAAGAGAGCTAGAAATATTTTATCACAAAGAACGAACGTCGTGACGCATTTATTTGGTAGAAATCCTGACTTCGAATCTCACCTTCATCCAGTAGAACGAGATCTTCGGCGATCCGGTCATCGCTACGGCCATCCTTGACCGGATCCTCCATCACTCGACGACGATCAATATCAAGGGCAACTCATATCGGCTCAGGGAAAAGGTCAAAGCCGGGCTCATCCGAGAGCCCGAAATATAGTAAACAGAGGAAGAGGGGTAATTTCTCAATGACCGAAAGAGGTAAATTTTTGATGACTCTTTAACAAGATTCGAAGTATGCAACGAGAACCCTAGGCCGTGTCCAGAGATTAAAAGACAGTCTGTCCGACGCCATCCTTGGCGTTTTTGGCTCCATTTTGATTGCTGCCTACATGTTCTTCCCGTCGAAAATATGCCGATAGGCTGCCAACTCATTGATCAGATCTTTATCGGTCGAGAGCTTATTCTTTATATATTATTTTGAGTTTAGTTTTTTTACGTTTCATTTTCTAAAGACTTCTTCTTCATGTAATCCAATTTCTTTTCTTACTTTCTTGATTCTTTTTACATATTCATCATAAATATCCCGTGGCTTGTGCAAAATATAAAATCCTTCAGCATTTTCGTATAGAGAGCAATCAAAAACATCTATATCTTTAATCAACTCTACGTAAGGCTTATCGGTATATATGTGTTTTTCGCTGTGACAAGCTATAGCTTCAGTAATTAATTTTATTTCTTCAGGATTAAAGTCCTTTGTTTCTTCAAGAATACTTCCTGCTACTTCAGCACTTTTGTTTGCATGATCCTCATATTTACCTTCGACCGCTACATAAATATCATGTAAAATGCATATGACTTCAATGAGTTCGATATTCAAATTTCTTTTCTGAGCTACTATTCTTCCTATTTGCAGACATCCTGACGAATGTTTTATTTCCCAAATAACGGAGCTTTCACGTCTATCATCCGGCAACTTGCTTTCTAAAAGAATTTGAAGAAATCTTCGTTGAACTTTCTCTGATCTTGAGAGTTCATTACCTTTGAAATATTGAAAATCTTTCAACACAGAATTGCCTCAAAAAATATTCTAATATCAATCTTCTTGCAAGCCTATGTTATCGTACTAGGACTTTTAAAAAATCAAATGGCTTTTCTTGGAGCTTTTGAATCGCCTCTGAGAGCAAAGTTATGTCAGTTACTGCTCGCATATCAGGCCTTACAGCAGTTAGCTTCAAAGAAAAACCAAAGTCTGCTCCTTCTTCCATCATTTTGATATGACGCTCATAAATTTTGATATCAATGTCCTCAATGCTTTTGGCTTTGAGGTTTGGCTCAAATGATCCTGCCATATTTAAAAGTGAAGGATCGAACTGAATTCTTGCCTCTTCTGCAAACCACTGATTAGCCCGGTCTTGATGAGTCGCATAGTAATAATAGGACTCTATATAAGCTTTCAAAAATGCTACGGCAGCGTCTGGGTGTTTCTTAATGAAGTCTTCAGATAAATATACTACAGCTAAGCCCGGTTCATCTTTCAAAACTTTGGCGAGCCCCTTATCTTCAAATATTGCTATGTTCGGATCCCAACTTGCTAATGCGTCAATATTGCCTTTCCAAACCTTCTTGTTGCCAGCAAGCACTACGCTAGCTTGCTCCGATATATCCATATTGAGTATCTTAATGTCTTTATCAGGATCTAATCCTGAGTTTTTAAGCATACCTAGTACCATACGGTGTGTCGAAGAGCCAAATGGAATGGCCAAGGTTTTTCCCTTTAAATCTGATACCTGCCGTACCTCTGAATCTGAAGGGACAATGATGCCGGCTCTGAAGTCTATAAGGCGTGCAACAATTTTGAATTTTCCACCCCTCGCAATTAAGCTTGCCGCTGGCTGATCAGCAACAAATCCTACATCAATCTCTCCTGCCAACGCGGCTTCATTAAGGGGGGCACCATATGTAAATCCTTTAAAGTCGCCTTTAAGTCCATTCAATTCTAAAATATTTGTATGCTTGAGAATTTGTGCTATTTGCCCTTGAGTTGCCCAAGCTACTTGCCATCCAATTCTAATAGGTGTAAGTTCAGATTTTTTGGGGACACAGCTAATTGTGTAAACCGCCAAAGAAATAGCCAATACTAACGAAATAAACAAAATAAGGCGAAGCTTTTTGGAATGAGGGTTACAAACTTTTTTTGTTACTGACATGATTTTCCTCCTTATTTTCAAGCTTTAATACCTCATAAATATGCTTTTTTATCTTTAAAAAATGCTCGGTTAACCTAAATTCCGATTTTCGTGGACGCTCTAAAGGAATATTAATAATTTCTTTAATATTAGCTGGACGTTCTGTTAAAACTATCACCCTATCAGCTAAAAAAATAGCTTCATCTATACTATGAGTAACCATTAAAATTGTCTTTTTAGTAGAGAAGGCTAAATCAGCTATATTTTCTTGCATTCTTTCTCTCGTTTGTGCATCTAGATTTGCAAAAGGTTCATCAAGAATCAACATTTCCGGATCTAATACAAAAGCACGAGCTATCGCTAGTTTTTGTTTCATTCCTCCAGATAGTTCAAAAGGATATTGTTTCTCAAAACCGATTAGGCCTAACTTATTTAACCATAGATTTGCTGTTTTAGATATTTTATTATCATCTTTATTTTTAATTTTTAGACCGAATATTACATTGTCCCATACATTCATCCAGTAAAATAAACCTAAATCTTGCATAATTATTGGGCGATCTGGACCAGGTGAATCTATAATCTGGTCTTTTATCGAGGCTGTTCCTGAGGATGGTTTTAAAAAACCAGCAATAATATGAAGAAGTGTTGTTTTTCCACAACCATTCGGCCCTATAATGCAAAGGAATTCACCATGATTTACGGCAAAAGCTATATTTTTTAATACTCGTATTTCTCCCTTCGAAGATTCATAATGCATGTTTATTTTGTTTATCTTTAATAAAGGCTGCATCTCAATCATCTATTTCCTTTTTCTATATTAGTTATTCTTCGTTGCCATGGAATTATTAGATTCTCAATAAAATTTATTAATAAACTGAGTGAAAGTCCGATTATTCCAATTACGACCATACCCGCTATAACGTTTGGGGTTTGAAGCATTATGCGGTTCAATTGGATCATATAACCCAAACCGCTTTGGGCTCCGACCATTTCCGCCGTGATTACAATAATCCACCCTACTCCCAATCCGACCCTAAGCCCTGTCATTAAATCGGGGAGAACTAAAGGGATTAAGATTTTTTTAAAAATAATGAATTTTGTTGCACCCAGGCTTAACGCTTGATAAACATAGTTTAATTCAATTTTCTTTATCGCTTTAATGGTATTAGTAAATGCGGGGAAGAATGCACCCAGCCCCACGAGAAAATATGCGGGTGCATCACCAACCCCAAACCATAGGATTGCAATTGGAATCCAGGCAATCGGAGGTATGGGCCTCAGGATTTCAATGATGAAACCAAAATATTCCTGACTACGTCTATTTAGTCCTAAAATGAGAGCAAATAGAATTCCTATAAGAGACCCGAAAGAAAATCCTACTAGAACGCGTTTAACGCTCTCCACCACATCAATTAATAAATTTCCCGCAAATAATGATTGAAAGAGATTAATAGCTATTTCGGATGGAGAGGATAAAATTTGTGCGTTCAATAGCCCAAATTTAGCTGATATTTCCCAAAGCAATAAGAATAAGATGATTATAAAAACGCGTTTAAAAAACCGGCCAAGCTTTTTTAACGGATAATTTTTAGGTCGCACTGGAACATCATACTCCTTCCATCGCATGGGTTGCAACGAAACGAAGATTCCCGTTTATGCCTTGCGCAAGATTTTCCCACGCACGGCTCATAGGTCGCTTTTTCATGCTGCCACAATATGTGAAGGGTCATCGGAAGTTGACCCCTTTCGGGCAACAAAAAATCACCGCCCTCTCTCAATTTGGTTCTGTTCAGTTACGGGCTCTAAGATGAACCCGGCTTCAATAGGAAGCATCCTGCCAGGCGGGAGCATGTTATGGGGCGCTCCGGCGCTTGCCCGGGCGGGCCTATTACCTGCTGGAACGGTGCGGGATGAAACGCTTAATTCGGTCACAACCAGGCCCCCTCAATCATCGCTTTAGGTCGCACGGTTCCATTATTATATTTTAAATCATTAAACGTTTCTATGCATATCATCACTTTAATAAATTATATATGTAAAGATTAAAAAGTCTTATCTCTATTGGGACAAGCCCCTCTATTGAATAAATATCACATTCAGCGGCTTAATTCTTGTATGTTATGTTATAATTAGACGCAATTGAAAAGCTAGGGACCCAAGGCCGAGGATATTGAGTAAACAGGAGGCTATTCTCAGATCAATTCTCGTTGCGGTTTAAGCAGAATACAAATTGCGATATAATTCGATTCAGCTTGTCAGCGTTTCTCAGAACTCAGGAATCTGTTATTGGAGTAAATGTATACCTCCATTAGGATTGATAGCTTTGGCGAGCACCATTAAAGAAGCATTCCCACGTGCGAGCGTAGAAATATTTGATGGGCAGATATTAACGTCTGAACAGATTAGTTCTAAAATTAATGCCGATATAATCGGTCTGAGTGTCATGCAGGCGAATTACGAGGCGTCTTTAGAGATAGCAAAACTTAGCAAGGCCAAAGGAATTGCAGTCGTTATGGGTGGGCACTATGCGACTCCCTTATTTGAAACGATTCTGAGAAATCGTGATTATGTCGATTTTGTCATTATTGGCGATGGCTGCGAAGCTATAGTTAAATTAATGAAGGGCGACAAATTAGAAAATATCGAAAATCTAGTATATAAAGAAAAAGGGCAAATAAAATCTATTAACAAGAAATCGGATCGCCATTTCTTACCCAAAATCTACTCTGCGAACTCTTTCGTTGATTTTAATTATGGGTTAGTTGATATTAAGAAATATTCGGCTAATTTTATGGCAAGATTCCCCGATATGGAATTTCCTTTTCCCCTCCTTACTCACAGGGGATGTAAATGGAGAGAAGAATCTGGATGTATATTTTGTAGCATTTTCGGCGCACAACGAAGTCAAAGACAACCTAAGAAAGTATGGAAACAAATCGACAAGCTAATGAAATATTATGGCGCTTCCTTCTTTTGGGATATAGGTGATAGTTTTACAGGCGATATCGACTGGGTACGGAAATTTCTCAATGCGAGACCCGCATCTCTCTCGCATATAAAATTTTATATATATGCAAGACCCGATGAATTGCTTAAGCCAGGCATGATGGAATTATTGAGGAAACTAAATGTTGAGATGATATATGTAGGATTTGAATCGGGAAATCAAATAATATTGAATAATATGAATAAGGGGACTGCGCCAAAAGACTATGAAAGATTGATAAAGTTAATACAAAATGAAAACATTAAGTTATGTTCTAGCATTGTCTTAGGCGCGCCTAGCGAATCTGAGCGTAGCGTCGAGAAAACAATTAAAATGTGCAATAAAATGAAAAGATCATTAGGGGAGAAATTGAAATTATTAAATGCTAACATATTGGTTCCTTACCCAGGTTCGAAAGCTTTTAATATGCTTCTTGAGAAATGCCCCTATTACTCAGGTCAGGATATGATCAATCAAAATGAGATAATAAAAGATTGGCTAAGATATTTCGGCAAATTTGATCAACCTACTGAAAGGGTATATTCTTATCTTCACGACGCTTGCAAGCAGTTGAATGAGTTGGGCGAATGGAGAAATGCCATTCATGAGTGAGGCCGAATTTAACAATAATATGTCAGAGGAAATATCATCGGTCCACAAACAATTAATAAGAGCGAATGATTTAGTAAGGCAAGTGGTTTTTTTAGTCTTTTCAAAAGACAGTAGATTTCTAGAAGAGATTGCTAAAAAGACCTTGGAACCGGGTTGGGGTGAACATGGTTTATTCCGAGCGTATTTTGGGTTTGCTTTAATGACTTTAGGATCTAAAATATTCCCATTCAATGGATATGAAATATTAAAAAAATACACCGGACTGACGGAACGACTGGACAATATTAGAAATAAAGTGCAATGCTTTCAAAAAGAACTCAACATTGAGATGAACTCGTGTAGGTTACAAATACCCTGGATAACAGCAAACTTTTGGAATCCTATGAGCCCAATAAGGGTTGTAAATTTAGCGCTTAATCTAGATGAATCTAAAGAAGCTAAAGAAGATAAAATTCTATGTGGAGTTTCATTATTTTATTATTTGACACATGAATATTTAAAACGAGAATTAGAATTCTATACACTAAATCAGTTCTTAGCTGAACGATTCGACAATGACGGAACTACTTGGATGGTTAAGACTAAAATTGATCGTTCAAAAGAGAACGATACCCAAGAGATTTCAAACGTGCCAGATTCTGGGAAAATAGATATATCCATAAAGGTTGAACAATTAGGATTATTAAGTGAGCGATTGATGAAATGTTTAGATGAGACGTTAGGTGCCCATTTAGACGGAGAGAAATGTCTTAAAGAGTTTATGAGTTTTGAATCTGACTTCTACGTTTTTAATAGATCACAAGCGGATAAAATATCGAAACGGGTTGAGCAGGGTTTTAGAAAATTCTTTATAACTCTTAAAGAAACAGACAAAAGTTGGAAATCTAAAGATGACGCAAAAACGGAACTTAAAGAAATAACAAGGAAATTGGAGCTTTCAGTAGATGAAAAAGGCCTTACTCAAGCATTTATAATAGCGCAAACTGCCGCTCTTTTTCAAAGCTTTTTCTTTGATAATCATGACAAACAAAATTATTTATACTCTTTTCTAATCCCCGTAGGAAAAAGATGCGGTATTTTAAGTATGGGTACAACGCGCGAATTAGACTCTATCGAGTGTCATTTGTTTCATTCGATAGCATTGAAGCTGTTTTTAATGCCATTGTCCTTAGGTTATGGCGAGTTAGAAGCAGAGAAAGCAGAGGGTAAAAAAATAGGGTTAAATCGTATAAAGATATTTCCAATTGATTTTTTAGATAAAGCAAGGGAAATAAAAATTGAATAAGCCAGTGGTAAATATGCGGAAAATCCTCTTGGAAGCCGCAAAGCTAGCTACTTATTTACGCTATACAGACGATGAGTATAGCATTAGGTTGATATCTAACGATGTAAATAGGTTTGTTAAAACATGTTGTGGATACTACGATCTTCCAGAAGCCAGTGATTTATTTAGCACATTCGTAGAGCGCTATCATCTATTGGAGATTACGCCAAAATTCAGAGAACACTTGATCCACCAGTTTCAAGTTTTTCTTTTAGGATGCTATGTAATGTTTACGTTAAGTAAAGGTTTGTACCATAATTTTCAAAATCTATTTAAGAAATCTCTTAAAAATAATGGATATAATTATGGAGAGCCAGCAGACTTCTTTTACTCCTGGTTTTTAGCTTCTTTATTTCATGACGTGGGAGGTGTTGTGGAAAGAAGCAATAAATGGATAGGGTGCGCTTTAGCTCCAATATTCCTAAGAAAAAAAGAGGAAGGATTTCCGGTTGCGATTAATTGGAGTGACTTTTTCCAAACCTTATGGATTCCAAAAAGTTTCGAGACTTTATGCAGATATATCAGCAAAATGATTTCATATAAAGAACAAGACCTTAATATGAATTTACGTTCATTATTATATCACACACCTGACCACGGACTCATCAGCAGTTTAGCGCTCCTTAATCATTTGTGGGAACCGATGAAAGAGAAGGAAAATGTTTTAGTACCGGCTGCGGCGGCTATAGCACTTCATAGTGAAAGAGTTCAAAACATACTATTGGGTCCTGGTGGAATAAAATATTTCAACTTTAAGAAAGATCCCCTATCTTTTTTGCTTATATACTGTGATACAGCACAACAATGGGGCCGCCCAGAAACGAATTCTCAGAAGGGAGAGGAACCTCCGAAATTTAAAAGTCTCGAAATTAAGCATAATAAGATTATTTGTGAAATAGAATATAAAAAAGAATATGATTCTTACTATAGAGATCCCTTAAACAGATGGATAGATTTTGAAGGTTTTTTTTCGTTTGAGATCGCGCGGCATAATCAATCGCGTGAAAAATAATATGTGGCCTTTAAAAGGGGGCTTAAATGAAGAGATATATTTTTATTACCCTTTTATATATCATAACATCAACGCAGTCAGCGATAAGTGAAGAACAGAAAATTATCTACCAAGCAAGGATAATGTTTCATCCTTCAATGAGACTCTCAGAAAAATCGGAATTGTATTTTAGAATTGGGATTGCAGATTTGGCAAAGGACTATCGTTTAGCCGTGTGGGCGGGGCCAAAATGGAAAATTAGCGAGAATTTTACACTCGCAATTATGGCAGGTCAGACATTCAAGCTTAGCGATAATACTTTTAGAATAAGCCTGTTCCCAATTTTTACTTTCTTCGATAGATTAATCCTTTGGAATGAATTTGATTATAATTGTTCTTCAAATGATTGGTACAATATTAGTCAATTTCGTTTTATCATCCTTAAGAACAAAGCTAAAATAGGAATGGACATAGATAATAAATCTGGTTTAGATGGTCATTATAGTGTTGGTCCAGCTTTCGATGTTGTACTCAATGATCATGTCACTGTTATACTTGCGTACTTCTTCAATTGGGATATACACCGCCAAAAAGCGAAAGACTATATCAGGTTTTACGTGATGATGAGATAAAATTTTAACAAATTTATTAATTTGCTTGAAGAAAGGACCATTTTTTGGGCAATATAGACTCTAGACGTATTGGGGAAAAACTGATTGGCAGAAGTATATCGCCTGGATTCGAAGCATGAAGTTGATGGCCTTTTTGGGCTGATTATAAAAAGCGACTGGAAAGCCATAGACTTTCTATATAATAGCTGCTCGAAATATTGCCGGATAGTCTATTCGAAAAAGAACTGGCATATCAATGAGGAAGATCTCAACGCGATTATAAACTATTCAATCGGCAAAGCCGTTTCCAAGTACAAGGTATGTGGTAAATATTGGGGGCTTCTTTCGAACGACTTTCCCTCTTTTGTTTCATTCTTACCCTCTGATAAGGCACGATCTCAATCTTGCCTGATTTCTGTAGCTCTTTAAGGACGAGCCAGGCCTTCCTGGTGTAGATTGGAAGCTTGGGCCAATATTTTATCAAGAAAAAACAAGGGCAAGTCGGAGAGGGTGAAAGGATAGAAGCGCCGGCGGCTGAATATTGATTTGTAGACGTGGTTTCAGAACATCTTTGGCAAGTTGGAGAGGGGAGGGGGAAAGGAAAGGGCGAAGGCGGGGGTTAGGAGGGGAGCAGAGCCGGCAGCAGAATACTGATTTCATAACGCGGTTTTAGAACATCCCGGGCAAGGAGGAGAGGGGGGCGAGGAAAAAGGAAGGGAAAACTCATTATAATCGTTTTCGTAACGACACCACCGTTGCCGTTTTTGGCTCCCTTTCGATTGACGCCTACCCCTGGGGCAAGCGTTAATAAACGCTAATAGATAATCATTTCCCGATGCTGACCAAATTACCTTTTTTCAATTAACTCCAGAATAAATCTCTTTTTCAGCTTCATTCCAGCAGCACCGAGAATGACTCTGATAGCCTGAATATTCCTTCCCTGTTTTCCAATAACCTTGCCTACATCTTCCTGAGCAACCTTTAATTCAATGATCGAGCTCTGTTCCCCTTCTAATTGGGAAACCTGCACCTTATCAGGATTGTCCACTAATGATTTGGCAATCAATTCAATGAGTTCTTTCACTGTGACCTCCCTTAATACGTTATGCAGAAGTTTGAGGTTGATCCCATTCTTTGGACAGGAAAAAGCCTTAAATAAGGTGCCCTAAGAGCCTGCTTGTTTTGTCCGTGATAATTTCATTTTATTCCTTTTTGAGGCCGAAAGCCATTTTTTGAAGAAAGACCGAAAAAACGGCTTCACCATTTGACCCAGGAGCGACGATCTCCAGCCGGTCCATGTCACAAATCTTGGTTCCAATCGGGCTTTCGTACCCAAGGTCCGCAAAACCTCTGCCCCCAGTTTTCGGGGGGAATTTCATTGTATCCGTCAGTAGTTAATTTGGAATGGCTAGCGATAAATCGGTTTTATATTTAGAAAGAATGATATATAATGCATTAGTCAGAAGGGCAGGATTGAATTGGCCGCAGATAATTTCAGAATCGATACAAAAGAGCATATTGATGCCCTCGTTGATTTGATCAGAAAGGGAAATTGGAGAACTACTAATTTCTTATATGAGAAGGCTAGGCTCTATTGTTGGAAGGTCTTTAGGAGCAGGCATTGGCGTATTCCAGAAGATGAAGTTGAGTCCATAATAAACTACTCGATTGGGAAAACTCTTGCTTATTATCAAATATGCGGCAAATTCTGGGGACTGCTGGCAACGATATTTGTAAATGATATATGTGATTATCTCAACAAACCTCTTCTGGGGGCAGATAGAGAAAGGGAAGAGGATGAGGATAAGATAAATCAAGTGCCAGACAACATAGATTCGATGGATAGGGAATCTTATATTACGTTTTATAGAGCATTGTCCGTAAAACCAAAAGAGCAACAAATCTGTATCCAGCTATTGTTAGAAGACTTCGAGGATGAGCAGATTAAGAACATCTTGAATACAGAAAAAAGCGTTAAAGATCTTAAATATCACGCGAAGATGAATCTTAAGAAGGTCCTTGTTGAAAGATTCGGATGGAATCCAAAATAATAAAATGCGAAAAATAGCTGAAAATCAGGTATATATTGGAAAAGGCACATAAATGAGCTGCATTGATGAAAAGACTCTTTATGCGTTTTTAGATAATTCTTTAAAAGAGAAAGAAAAAGACGAGGTTGAAGAGCATTTAAGACAATGTGCAAATTGTCAAAAGAGAGAAGAGGAATTGAAAGCATTTGAGAAAGGGCTTAAATCTTTCTGGAGACAATTTCGGAAGAATTGCCCTACTCCTGAACAAATGTATGAACATAGCCTTGGAAAAATGCCCAAGGAAGAAGCAGCGAAAATATCAGAACACCTGGAATTCTGCCAGATTTGTAAGACGAAATATGAGGAGTCTGAAAAGATGGCAGCAGAATTGGAGCAGTTGGCAAAAGAAGAATTAAGGGAAGAAATACCTGGAATTCAGCTTTCTGAGATAAATAAAGGACTAATAAAAAAGCTTGTTGAAGCAATTAATTTAGCTGAAATATCGAAGGTCTTAAAAGAATCTTTTGAGAAGTTTTGGAAATCGCATTTTGGTTATGAGCGGCCTATCGGACTAAGAGCCCTGGCTCCTTCCTTTGAGCAGGCATATGTTGCAGATACAGGGGAAGGGTTTGAAAAAGAGGTTATTCAAGAGGAAAGCTCACCTTTCCAGATTGAGATAGACCAGTTTGGAACGCAGCTAACTATAGTCTTAAGCACCACAACCGATCTTTTTAAGAATTCCATTGTAAGATTTCATCTTTTTGAAAAAGGCGAGAAAAGATATTCGGGTGTTCTATTCGTCAGCGATGGCAAAGGGAAGCATGAAATTAATCTAGGAGATAAAGGCTTAGAAAAGCCAGAAGAGGAGCCGTACAGGATAAAGCTGGACGTATTGAGTTCAATGGAAATATTATCTGATATAAGAGATCCTTCATCCAGCAAGATTCTAATGGAATTGATGAAATCCGGGGATCCTGAAATTATTAAATTGATAACTGAGATTATAGAAAAAAGAAGAGATAGGGAACAATAAAATAAAATCTCGCTATGAGAGAAGAGTTCCTCAGGCTTATAAAAGAAGATAGACATATCGAGGCAGCAGAACTATTTTATTTTCTCGTCAAAAACAGGACTTCAGAGAAATTTGATGAGCATTTAGAATTAATTGATATTTTCTTAAGGAAAGCCCTTCCTTTTCTTGTAAATCATGAGCCTGTCTGGCTTATTAAAAATCCAGAGTTCACCTTAAAATTCCTTAATCTAACCGCTGATGCCTTTGAGCGGGATTATTATCCTTCGGACATGATTTACCATGCCATGCATCTCAGATGTTTCCTGGCAATAGCCGACGCCTTAAGGAAGGATGTCCAGGGCGTTCATAGAGAAGTATTGTATGCCGCAGACAGCGAGATTGGAGAGCCCAAAGAGATTGATAATTGGCCGCTTTCTCATCTTGAAGAATTCCTGAAGAAAAACGGCATCACAGCTGCTATCCTTAATGCCTTTTTCAGGGCCTACTTTGATTATCTTAAAGAAATAGGCAGAGGGGATATAGTCGAAAGAATAGGATGGATTATAGAAAAAGGGATCTTTGAACTGCAGAATGAGGAGACCAGGCCAGGGGTTGTGAGGGGTCTTTTCATAAAGGAAAAGGAAAAAACCGGGGTAATCAAGAACATTCTTGTGAGGATTGAAGAAGGAGAAGAGACGATTGAATATTCTCACCTGGAGAGAGAGGAATTAGGGGAAAGCATAAGAGATGCTGCTGAGGTGGCAAGAAAGGTTGCCCATAATTTCCTTGTCCAAAGAGGCTATCCTGAGGGGCTGAGCAATAGAAAGGTCATTTGGCAGATTGTCAGGACAAATGGCAAAGCAGAAGACATGAGCATCTTCTATGATGGCGCGTCAATCTGCCTTCCCTTAGCAACGGCGATTTTATCCTATTACCTGAGCCAGCCAGTGGCTTCAGATATCGCTATCACAGGGGCTTTTAACATTCACAGCGTCGAAGAGGGACGGATTCTGGGCGTGGCAGGGATTCAGGCAAAAGTCGAGGTTGCAATTGAATCAGGGATAAGAAAAATCTTTGTTCCAATGGTCAATAAAAGAGATCTAGACCTTGCCGCTGAAAAGAGGACAGAAGAGCTTGGGGCTGAAATTGTCCCGGTCCAGAAGCTTTATGATATTTATACGAACTTATTCTACAAACCCAAGCCAGAGACGTTAGGCTCGATTATTAGAGATGTCTTCAAAGGAATATCAACCTTTCTACACATCAGGAAGCTTAAAGCAGAAATAAAGCCCGATTATATGGAGCAAGAAAAGCACATATGGCTTGTGTCCGGGATTTACGCACTTTTATACGTCCTGGATGGCCTGGGAATCTATTTCACTTATCATAAAACTTCCTTTTTTTCTTCAATAATAATGATATTGGCCGGAGTCACCGTAATTATTTTCGGGATGATAATTTGCTTTATTTTGCCTCAAGTACTTTTAGAAAGGGAGAAGAGGAACAGCTGGTATGTCAGCATAGGGATTACTTTTTTCAGCATGGCAATCGTCTGTTTCATATATCTTCCTATGATTCCTTTTGGCTCAGTAGATCTGTCAAAAACCTTTGATTGGCCTCCTATGCTCGGAATAATCAAAGATTTCATCATATTCTGGATGTTTGCGGCTCTCTATGTAACGAATTTTTATAATTACACGGTTGCCCTGAATTTTTTAATAAAGCGGCGTCAGTTTGTCACTGTGAGAAATAGTTCAAGAGGTCAGGAAGAGTCAGAGGCAATGCTGCCTACGGCTGTTATTCGTATAGGATGGAAGGAAGGAGTTTTTGCTGCTGCGATTGTCGCGGTCTTCCTCTTGATTTTCGAGATGCTTTATTACACGAGTCTATATGAAAGCGTGAAACAGACTGCCTTCATTGTTATATTTGGAATAACCAGGGATGCGGCTTTCATAATTGCTGCCGCAGAAGTACTTATTTGGCATAAGAATGTGGTTTCGGGGATAAGGAAGAAAGCAACTTCAAAAATGAACAATTGAACCGTTAAGAATTGAATTTCTTCTCTTGAAATCAAAAAATATTTCGCGGTATTAGAACCATGGAATTAGCAAAGTCTTTAATTTCCCCTTCCAGCTTTTTTCGGCGCAGATCATTCCCGATAAAAAATTTCTGGCCTGCCTTCGGGTCCGCTGGATTTATCTATTTTAAATCCTAAATGAGGATTAACGACTTTATTGAATAGTAGGTAAAACTCGTCTTCACTGAAATCGGCACCGCAACTATTTCTTAGCATATCGGTTATCGTGCTAACATATAGTCTAGGGTCTCTATTGAGATCTTTTCCATTTGAGTAGACACGAAGAACCGCTGAAAGCAAATCCCTGGTTAATTTAAGTTTTTTCATATTCGATCCTTTTTATCTCTTCTCTTGTATCGTTATAAAGGTTTCGGTTGATTCGAGATTTCTCTGCCATATAAGATAACATCTAGACGACCAAGACTAATAGATATTTCCAAATTCAATAATAGTTTTCATAATGAACCTTTTCCACTCTCGCCATACCTCTCTGTAGCTGAACTTTAGCCAATGGCCCAAATTCGGGATCTGTAATATAGCAAGACCAGTCTCCCTTGGTGAGAAGCTTGTTATGGCGTCGATTTGGAAGATTGCATCACTGCCACCAAGGATTATGAATATCTTCTTACAATTTTGTTTAAGGTCTTCCCTGTATAAAATACCTTTGTCACCAAATATTATCTTTTCAAAAATATCTGCCTCCTCATTGGAGAAATTTGCCGGTTTTCTTGCATCATCATATATTTTTCTTAAGTCTTTTACAAGTTCAAACCAAATATTTTCACCTTCCAACAGTGTTTTTGTAAAACAACCTTTCTTCAAATCAATATCTTCTATGCCTTTGCCTCGTTTGAATGCTCTTGCTATTCTTCTATATTCCCTTTTATCGAAGTCACTATCGTGCTTTGTGACTAATAGGGATTCTACTTCATCAATACTTTTTTCTCCTGATACAATCCAGCCCCTGACTTTTTTCAAAATAATTTTAACCCGAGGGTAATCTCTCATAAAAAGAATCCCCGCGTTTATCTGTCCGAAATTGGCACCAGATTCGAGAAGATAACAAGCCTTTATCCTGTTGGGGTACTTTAAGAGGAAAGACAAAGCGAGCAAACCACCTAATGAATACCCAAGCGTGAATAAGCTAACATTTTTATGGAAAAATTTATTATAGAAACTATTTAAAGAAGGATTCACATCGCGTCTATTTCCATCTATTGCTGTTAAAAAATTGTTAAAATCAGCCATTGAATGCTTATAGTCGTAAATTATCTTTTCAGGCGATGCCGCGATTTCTGACATTATTGCTTGCGTAGAAAATTTGGATTCCTCGTTATCAGCCGCAGCAAATATGTCATTGTCTTGAGAAATAAAATCCTTCCTTCGGTGAAAATGGGAAGGGATAGGGAATAAAACTGAAGGGATTCCTGCCATAGATAATTCAAGTCCGATGTCATCGTATATCAAAGGGCCTGCTTCACCGAGTCCATTCAATAGTATGAACAAATTTCGAAAGGGTTTCGAGGACATCTTTGGCAAATAGAAGCGAAGATAATAACGCCTGTTTTCTTCTTGCATAAACTTTTCGGGAAATTCTACGTGCGAGCAAAAAGGAATGAAATAAACCCGCAGATTCTTTTTTGCATTTTCTAAAATTTCTTTTTTTTCTTCGAAAGAATCAATTCTGTCTATAGGTATAGAAATAGTACGCCCCATTTTTCCACTTCTAAACTCTTCTAACTTATGTCTGGTGCTTAGTTCTGCAGCTAATTTTCCCGATTTTTTTCCTATTCCCATCTGCTAATCCTTGCGTAAGCTATATCACAGGAAAGATTTGAAGTCAAATTCACAAGAATTCCAGAGGTTCCCCCTTGAAATAATCAGTATGTCTTTCATTCTATATTCTTTCAAATGTATAGCTTATTAGCTTTCCCTTTGCTTCCAGATATTTTACGTAATCTCCCTTTTTCATATTTCTTTATGCTTTTTTAAGAACCGAATGATTTTTTCGGCGGCAAGATTCCCAGGAGTGTTTTTTCCTGATTCCCAGCGCGCAATTGTCGAAATACTAACACCCAGTTCAAAAGCTAATTTTTGCTGAGGCCATCTCATTTTTTTTCTAAGTTGATACAATTTATTAATTTCATCCGTCACTTGACTTTTCATTCGATTGACTACTCCGATAGACATCTGACTTTTCATTTGATTAACTCTTTTACCTATTAAATTATCTATCATATGATTTATCGTTTGTCAAGTATCTAACAAACAAACTGTCTTTATGGGGTCTAATTCCAAAGGCACTGCTAATAAGAAAAACCGCTTAATATGTAATAAATTCGAGCATTTTCCTCTGAAGTTATTTTTTGTGTAAAAAAGGACTCTAAGCCTTTCTCTATTATTAAAAAATAATTTTCACTTGTTCTGCGAATATTTTCTCGGATCCGAGTATTTAGTCAGTGAAAGGAGGTTTTAAATGACTCAGACAGTGAAGGATTCTTACAAAGAAGGGAGAAGGGCTGCTGGTCTTGAGCCCCAGAGGCAGCAGGAAATCCGGGCAAACGTCTTCGAGAGGGCAAAAGCTTTTGCAGATGAGCAGATTGAGAAGCGCAAGATTCATGGCTCTTTGCTGACAGAAGAGAGAAAGCAGACTATCGGCGGCTTTGAGAGGCTGCTTATGGGTCGGCCAATCGAAGCGCACAGGCAAAATAGGAACATGGGTTACATCTACCTCGCGCTGTTCCTGGTCATTCTTGCCGCAGAGTTTTGGCTTCTTCAATGGACATTCAGACCGTTTAACCTGGGCGCTGAGAGCTTCATCATCTCGCTTGGATTGATGATTGTGGGAACCACAGCCTTGGAAGAATATTTGCGGATGCAGCATTCAAAGAACCCGGAGGTTTATAACAAACGGAGAATGTGGCTTGTGTTCTTCTCTGCGGTCTTCTTCATTGTCTCTTTGCTTCTGCTTTCGAATGCTCGGGCTGCCTTGATTTCGGCAAGTCCTTCTGCCGAGAGCCTAGAAGCCCAGGTTAATACCGCAAATCAATTTTATGCCAGGACTTCATTCGTCTATATAGCCATCGCTCTCGGTTCCCTGGCTATTGCGTTTGTAAGCGGCATCCTCCTGCACGAAGCAATAAGCAGGCTGCTTGTTTCGGGTCCCGTCGTGTCTCATGCGAAAAAGATTAAAGAAATGGAACACTCAATCGCCCAGATCGCTTCCAGCATCAAGGAACTGGAAGCCCTGCCAAGGAAGACGGTGAATGAGTTTGACCGCGGCGTCCTGGATGGCCCTCGCTCTGATGAGAATCCCTTGCTCTCTCCTATCGGCATGATCGTCATTGCCATTATTTTGATTTTGGCAATCGTAGCTTTTGCGAGGGGAGAGGAAAGGGTTCAAGCATCAGTCATCCTGCTAGTCGATCTCACAGGCTCGTCGCTAGAGACAGACTATTTGGGAAAAACGGAGTTCGATAAAAACGCGCAATTCGTAGAAGAGGTCATGAAAAAGCTTGAGCCAGGGACTCGTTTGAGGATCGTGGGGATTAGCGAAAAAAGCTTTGACCGGCCGTATATCGTCTATGACGGACTGATTTCAATGGAGAAAGGGTATTTTTCAGAGAAGCTGGCTAAGAACAAGCTGGTTGTCATGAACAAATGGAAGGAGATCAAATTGCAGCCAGAGGCAAAAGGTACGGACGTTTTCGGTGCCTTGGTTCTCGCCTCAATCCTTTTTGAGAAAGAGTGCAAGACGAAGATGCTTATTACCCTGAGCGATCTCCGGAATTCGAAGGACGTTGACATGGAAAACGTTCCGGTCGTTGATGCGAATATAATGAGCAAGGTTGAAGCAAGGGGACTCGTTGCAGACCTGAAGGAAGTTAAGGTATGGGCGGTTGGCGTAAGCACGACCAGAAAATCCTACCAATACTGGAATTCTCTGAAAGATTTCTGGACTCAATATTTTCAAAAAACAGGAGCCAATCTCATTTCCTTTTCTGTCGAGAGAAATTGGGAGCAGCTTCAAGAAGGAGAGCAAAAATGAGCGGAGGAATAGCTTTCAGGTTTCAAGAGTCCGCAAGCATGAGAATTGCCATGGAGCAAGGGCTCTACAATGCAATTCCCAATGAAATCAGGGCAAAGGCAGAGCATCTAGCCATGAAAGATATGCCTGCCTATTCGGATGGGGTTTATGGCAAAGAGATTGAATTTGCCCTTCCTGGCATTCATGCAGCCTTTGATTCTGGAAATATCTCTGAAATCAAGACCTGGAAAAAGGGAGTAATGACGTTTATCGAGATTGTCATTCCCTCAGTCTATCAAGCCCAGAACCTTAACGTGCCGAGCATCACCAAGGAGATTGCGGTTAAGGAGATAAGCGTTGAATTTGATGAGGCAAAAAAGCCTGAACAGAAAGATGAAGTCGATTTCGAGAATATCTCTGTTATTAACGATTTTTCGTCATCACCTAAAATCGCCTTGGATTCTGGGTTTGAGGATGTTATCAACTTGCTTGAAGAAGGCGAGATAAAATCCTCATTCAAGTCGCTTGAGGGCGCTTCCGATTTCTCAAAGGCGCTGCCGCTGCACGAAGACATGATGAGCCTCGATGACCTGATGAATCAGATCCGGAAGCGTGAAAAGGTGAAAGTAAAAAGAGAGAAGATTCATTGATTCTTAAAGGAGGAATGAAATGAACGAAGTATTCAAAGTCGGTGACGAGATGGTGGTCATGGATCCTAATCCTGACGCCATTCCATTTTTACGGGGCTTGGACCTTGGTTTTGCGGTTAAATCCAAAAAGCCACCACTAAGGTTCATCCCGAGATTCCAGACAAGCCGGGACAACGGGCTTTTGGAAGAAAACGTCCATAAAGCCCTGGGCATGATGTACAGGTGCGAGCTCTGTCCATGGCAGTGCAAGGCAAACAGGTTCAGGGAAAAAGGAAAATGCGGGCTTTCAGACAAAATTTATTATTACACGCCCTTTGTCCATATCGCAGAAGAAGCGGTCATTAATCCTGCCTTAGTCATTAACTTCACCAACTGCAGCATGGATTGCGTGTACTGCGTAAGGCATAACCAGGCTAATAAAGAAACCCATGCCTTTGAAATCGACGGGTTCTGGAAAAAGATCGAAAGCCTTTCCGCAAGCTTTGATGTCTGCTCCTTAGAGTTTGCGGGCGGGGATCCCACGATTTACCTGCCCTGGGCCTTGTCCTGGCTGAAATACGCCCCAGATAACCTTGATAGGCCTGTTGTCTGGAATTCTAACCTCTTTATGACTCAGCAAGCCCTAAGCCTTTTGGACGGCGTGGTCGATGTCTATTTGCCTGACTTCGCATTCGGAAATGACCAGTGCGCGAAAAGGCTTGCTGGTGTCGATAACTATCTGAGCAATGCCGAAAAAGCTCTTGTATCTATGATGAAGCAGAACGCAAGAGTCATTGTGCGCATGCTTGTTCTTCCTGGCCATGCGGATTGCTGCCACAAGAAGGCTTTGGAATGGCTCGGTCAATACAAAGATAGAATCTGGGTTTCAATCCTTGACCAGTATGTGCCTGCCCATAAAGCCAAAAATTATCAGAAGATCTTCAGAAGGCCTGCGCTCGAAGAAATTAAAGAGGTAGAGGAATTCGCAGAAAAGCAAGGACTTCGGAATATTAAAGAATGCCCTGATTTCTGGGAGAAGATCGAATGAAAAAAGAAATGTATCACTGTTCTGGTTGTAAAGGATTAATAGACTGCGAAAACGCGCTTAAAGACGGATCGGAAACGTGCGACTTGTACGTAAGGAACGTCTACTTCAATTGTCATAAGTGTTTGAACTTCGGAAAAGATTGCCATAAAAGCGGACTCGTCGAATGTCATTTTCTCCCTAGAATCACTAAAGAAATATTCGACTGAATTGTCGAGAAAAAATGCCTTTAATGGAAAACGAAGGAAAGAAGATGGCTAAGAAAATGAATTTCGTCAAGGCCATAGTTTTCGGAGCCGTGGCTTTCGTCCTCATGACCCTATTCTGGCGATTCCTTGGAAACCTGGTTGGTATTCAAACCGGCTATCTGGCCTGGTCATGGAATCTCGTCAGAAAGCTAACGACTCTGGGATTCACGATTATCGCTTTCTTTGGAGGCCTCGAATGAGATCAAGGTACACGTATTTTCGGCGGCTCAGACTAAAGCCCGTAAAGCGCCTTCCCAAGCCGTTCGGGCACCTGCCTATTCCCAAACGATTGAACCTGAAAAAACCTAGCAAAAGGAGGGCGTATAACTGGCATCCAAGAAGAAAATTTAGACTCCGTCATTCTTACGGCAAGGCAGGGATGAACCCGTGCCGTGCCTGGTCGAAACGCCCTAAAGCCAGATAATGAGAACCGCTCACTCCGTTCGCTTTCGCCAGTACGGCTCATTCTCAATATTCTGTCTTTCCCCTTCGGGTCGGCCGTTTCTCTAAAACACTGAAAGGAAAATATAGGGCGAATTCAAAGCCCAGGAGGATGAGAAGATGGAAGCGTTAAATTTCGTAAAGAACTTCAAGAATGGAAATGAATGGGAGCAGGCTTATATAACCGAACAAGAGAGCAGTACGATTCAGGAACAGCTTAGAAAACTGAACAACCAAATATATCAGGAATGCCTTCAAGACGCCCACGAAATGCTGAAAAGGTTTATCGTGCCTTACAGCAATCCCATGCCTCAAATCCAGCAGGCAGCAGAGAAGCTATTCGAAAAACGAGCAATACATTCTTTGACAGCGTATCAGGAATTCCTGAAATCGAAAATTAACAAGCTGAGAAACGGCAACGGCAATCACGCAAAGATCGAGGACTTTGAATAGGTGATTTGATGTTTTTTTTATTTTCTTTTTTTTGCTGCGAAAAATCAAGCTGAAGAGAGTATTTCCTTATGGAAGGTGATCGCGGACAAAGAGCGCGGAGGAAAACATGGCTGAAAAAAGCATTATGGACGAGCTCCACGAGCTGTCCAAAAAAGGGCTGCTCTCAAAAAGAGTGGTCATCCTGAAAGGTCCTCTCCAGAACGGCTCGCCTGTCGTTGAGAAGAGCGAGGAAACAATAATCGACGAGGAGGGCCTGAAAGAAATTTCCATCTCAGAGCTTTCCTATGCTCCGGCCTGTCATCATCTCATCCACACGGAAGAAGAGCTCGGCGCCGTCTGCGTTGTCTGCGGCCAGGCCATGTGCAGGGCCTGCTCAGTGAATAATGTCTGCCCGGTTTGCGGACGCGCCGTCTGTAAGCAGGATCAGAAGAGCATCGAGGACGTCGGCATGGTCTGCAAGCTCTGCAAAAAAGACTGGCTCAAGAAAAAGGCGATTTCTCTCTTTCTGACGCTGGGCGGGCTCGGAATCTTAATTTATTTGGTTCTAAGGTTTTTGCAATGAAAACAGGAATCGAAGATTTAATCAATCTGGCTGAAATTGCGAGGAAAAAGGACAGGGGCACGAGAAACGCGATCCTCGCCTCTGCGTTGAAGCCGGAAAAAAGAGAAAAGCTGGCCAAGATTTTAATGCTCTCTGCCGCGCCCTCTATCATTGCCATGCAGGAAAACCCTTTCTGGGAGATCCCTGAAGAAGAGGAGGTCGTTAAGGGAGAGATAAGCCTTGGCCATGTTTTGGACGGCAATAAGCTCGGCTTCGATTTCTCCCTGCCTTTAAACGTCTTTACAGAGCATATCGGAATTTTTGGCATGACCGGATCAGGCAAGAGCTTTTTGTGCAAACACATCGCCCGGCAGCTTATAAAAAAAGGAATCCCTGTCTGGTTCTTTGACTTTGAGGATGAGTTTTCGGATTTATTTATCGAGGACCCGGATAACTTTTATGTTTTGGATCCTGGGTCCATGAAAGTCAATCTTTTTCAAAATCCGCCGAACACGAAGCCCATTGAATGGTTTGAAAAGCTGATGAACGTGTTACGCGAATCTCTGTATTTGAGAGATGGATCCATCAATATGATTGGTGAGATTCTATTTCAGCAGTATAAGGCAAGGGGGATTTTGAAGGGCGGGAATAATTATCCAGGCTTAACGGATATATATAGAGAGATAAACAGGCTAAGGTTCAGAGTCAATTCTAGAAACGCGGGCTACTGGGAGAGCCTTAACAACAGATTCTCTGACCTGGTTAAATTGCCCTTGTTCGATTGCAAACAAGGGTTGGATTTCCCGAGCCTCATGAAAAAGAGCGTGGTCTATAAAATAGGAGGGCTGAGCGATTATCACCAGAACCTGCTGGTGAATTACATGCTGACGTATATTTCGTCGTATAGGGAACATACTGACGATAAGGAGCTCCTGGTCTTGTTGCTTGACGAAGGCCACAGGATCATTAATTACGAGAAGGCAAAGCGGGCGGACCTGGCTGAGCCGATCTCGTTTGAGTGCGCCCGGAACTTCAGAAAGCGGAGGGTCTCGCTTATTTTATCGGACCAGATTCCAAGCCTGATTCCGGCCTCGTGGATGGGCAATTTGGGCACGCGCTTGGTGCAGAGGCTATCTTACGGCGGAGACATAAAAACCATCTCCGATGCCACGGCGCTTGAGCAAGAGCAGAGGGAGTTCATACCAGAGCTCCCGAAGCGATTTACGATCGTGCATTATCTTGGATGGAAGAAGCCGTTCCTGATCCAAATACCAGAGCTTTCGTTTGAGAAAGCCGACAAAGGAAAAATTCAGGAATTCATGAGGGAAAAAATAAAAGAGCTTCGATACGTGCCGTCCGAAGAAGAGGAGATAGTTTTAGAATCCAAGGAAGCTAAAACGGAAAAACCGAAAGACGTGGCCATTAAAGAGCCAGGCGTTCAGTTGCTTAAAGAGGAGATGGATTATCTGGAATCCATAATGAGAGAGCCTTTTCTTGCAGTGACAGAAAGGGACAGGAAATTAGAGATATCAGGATGGAAAGGCCATAGCTTAAGAGAGAAGCTTATTAAGAAGGAAGTTATAGAGAAGGTAGCCATAAATACGAAGAAGAGGGGCGGGGTAATTTATTTAACGAAAGTAACAGAGAAAGGAAGGGAGATTGCGAATAGCCTAGGAATGGGAGCGAATATTTTGCGAGGAAAGGGAGGCTTCACTCACCAGTTCTGGGCATATAGGATTAAAAGTTATTTTGAACAAACAGGTGAAGCCGTTCCGAGCATCGAAGACGATTCGCTCGGCAAGGCAGTAGATGTTAGCTTAATATTTCGAGATAAGAAGGTAGCAGTAGAGATTGAGATTAACGAGAACGAATCCTTTAACATAAGTAAGGACTTATTCTCAGGATACGATGAGGTATGGATTTGCTCGGAATCAGAAGAGCAAATTGAGCAGAGTAAGAAGAGGGTCCAGGATAACCTGGGAGAAGAGACCTTTGAGAAGGTAAAGTTTAGATTATTATCAGAGTTTGATGAGAGAGCGCGTAATATTATAGGTAATATTGGCGCTCAGCCCTTCGGGCTTCGCGCCGGTAAAGAAGAAAAGGCTGAAAAAGAAAAAGAGGTTGAGAAAAAAGAGAGAAGAGTAAGAGAGAAAGAGGAGAATGTCCTCAAAAACATAAACAAAAAACAAAGCCATGGCGAGAACGACCTTTTGACGGTCGGGGAGGTCGCGCTCGATCTCGGGCTTTCGCTTTCCACGGTCAAGAAATGGGTTGCAAAACGGGTGCTACCTGTGATAAAGTTAGGCCACGGGAAAAAAGGACTCGTTCGAGTCAGGAAAAAAGACCTCGACAATTGGGTCGAGAATCAGCTAGAGCGCAAAAAAGATCCTCTTCCCACCAAAAGAAAAGCGCTCAATAAACGGAAAAACGAAAGCTTTGAGGATTTCGTCAAGGCTTTAAAATCCGATTCTTCGAAAAAAAGAGAGGATTCCGATGGCTAACACGGATAGGAAGAGGCGGCCTTACGGCTCGGGAAGCGTCTACAAACGGAAGAATAGGTACTGGATTGCTTATTACAGCGACGGCAGGCTCGTTCGGGAGCCTGTTTCCTTTGATAGGGAAACAGCAGAGAAGGTCTTGAAAACCCGGCAGGCAGATGTCATAAGAAGGCGATTCCGGCTTCCCAAGGCAGAAAAACTGAGCTTCGAAGAGATGGGAAAACAGTATTTAGAATGGTCCAAGGCAAACAAAAAGAGCTGGGACAGGGACATTTATTCTGTGAAGAATCTAATGAATTTTTTTGGAGATTTTAGGCTCTCTCAGATCACTCCCTTTCTGATTGAGCAATACAAGAAAGAAAGAAAAAACACGGTAAGAATATCAAAGGCAAAAAAGAAAGAAATGAAATATTCAAATGCGTATATCAACAGAGACCTAGCCTTGTTGAAGCATCTATTTAGTCTTGCGATTAAATGGGGATTTGCCGATTACAATCCTGTTAAAGAGGTGAAATTCCTGAAGGAGGATCTCAGAGAAAAAATCCTGTCCTTGGATGAGATTCAGAGAATAATGGAAGAAGCGAATATGGAATTGAAGCCGATTATCATTACGGCTCTCACCACCGGGATGCGGCTGGGAGAGATACTGACTTTAAAATGGAGTCAGGTCAATTTTCAGGCAGGCTTTATTAAGATTGAACATTCAAAAAATGGGAAAATGAGGAAGATACCTATGAGCCATGTATTGACCCAGTTGTTGGAAAATGTTAGAAAAAATGACTCTGAATACGTGTTTATGAAAAACGGAAGACCTATAAGATCAATGAGGACCGCATGGGAAAATGCATTGGAAAGGGCAGGCGTGAAGAATTGTAGATTTCATGACCTAAGACATACGTTTGCCACGTATGCCTTAATTTATGGAGCGGATTTGATATCAATAAGAGATATTTTGGGGCATTCTGACATAAGAATGACATCAAGGTATGCGCACAGCAGCGAAGAACTTAAAAGAAGGGCTGTCGAGTCGGTGGCTAATATGCTTGACCAGGGGAAAAAAGATGATAGAATATTCACAAATTATTCACACCGGAAGCCGGATTCAGGAGAAGGCTCCCGTAAATTGTTGAAAACGAAGGATGCCGGAGTGGCGGAACTGGCAGACGCGCTGGACTCAAAATCCAGTCCCTGGAAACAGGGGTGTGGGTTCGATTCCCTCCTCCGGCATATCTAACCAGCGCATCTTTGACCGATTTTTTTCTTTGTTTACATGATCCCTGAAAAACAGAACCAACCTGACCGTATATCACTTTCAAATGCAAGGGGGACACGATACCCTGTCCCTGTCTGGTTGGTAGCGCCCCAAAGGACGATACCGTTGAAAACCGCCAGGGACAGGGAATCATGTCCCCGAAAGTGATATACGGTCAGAGAACCAACTCCTTGACTTTTCAGGCGTTAAAACATAACATTTTGCTGAATCCTGGAGGGAAGGGCGGGAAATGGAATGCCCCAATTGTCATAGCGACGCGGCCCCGGACAGCTCGTTCTGCGGTAAATGCGGCACGAAAATCCAGGGACTTCATGATGTCCTGCTTTCAGCTACGCGAACGCTCAACGTCCTCGGCCTTGAGCTCCAAAAAGACCAGGTCATCGCCGGAAAATATCGGATGATCGAGCCCTTGGGCAAGGGGGGCATGGGCATCGTCTACAAGGCCGAAGACATCAAGCTCAAGAGAACGGTCGCGCTGAAATTCCTGCGGCCGGAATTCCTCATCGACCATGAAGCGAAGAGCCGCTTTCTCCTGGAAGCCCAGGCCGCGGCGTCGCTCGATCATCCTCATATTTGCGCTGTTTATGAGATCAACGAGATCCAGGGACAGACGTTCATCGCCATGCCCTATATCGAAGGGAAGAGCCTGAAAGATAAAATGCACAGCGAGCAGCTCGACCAGCAAGGAATCGTCTCCTTGGGCATCCAGATCGCGGAGGGGCTGGCCGAAGCCCACAAAAAAGGGATCATCCATCGCGACATCAAATTGGCCAATATCATGGTCTCGGACAAGAACCAGGCCAAGATCATGGATTTCGGACTGGCGAAGCTCATGGAAGGCTCGGAACTGACGGCCACGACCAAGATCATGGGGACCGTCGCCTATATGTCCCCCGAACAGGCGAAGGGCGTGTCGGTCGATACGAGGACGGATATCTGGTCTCTAGGCGTCGTCCTGTATGAAATGCTGGCAGGGATGTCGCCGTTCGAAACCAAACGAAACCAGGCGATGATCTACGCCATCCTCCACGAAAATCCCAAGCCGATCAGAAAGGTCAATCCGACCGTTCATGTTTCCCTGGAAGCGATCATCGACCGCTGCCTGCAAAAGGAACCCAACGACCGCTTCCGTTCGGCCGACGAGCTTTCCCAGGAATTGAGGAAAGCGCTCGTCGTGCTTCAGTCGGGGACAAGCGCGACCGGCGCCCTGGGAAAATTCAGGATCCCCTCCCGAAAGAAGGAATGGCTGAAACTGGGCTTGTCGGCCGCGGGCGTCGTGTTGGCCGTCGTCGTCGCCGTGATCATTTTCGGGCAGAAAAGCGTTCCGAAGAAGATCGCCGATACGCCCAAAGAAACGCTGTCTTCCCGGGACATTCTCCCAAGTCCTATCGAGATCCAAGAGGTCGGTGGAGGCGGAAGGACCCTTCGGATCAAGGCGGGTCCGGACCAAAAAGTCGACAAGGGAGCCACGGGGCTCATTTTTTCGAAAAAGGAATTTGACCAGGACAAAAGCAAACGCTACATCGGTCAGTTCGTCGTCAATGACGTCAAGGCCGACCAAGCTCAGATGGATGTCATCAACCAGGTCGAGCCGATCGAAAAAGGGGATTACATCGAGTTTTCCAAAGAGCCTCAGGGGACCCTGATGGTCCGGACCGTTCCGGAAGAGGCCGAGATCTATGTGGACGACGTTTTGAAAGGCCGGTCGGAGGTCAAGCTCATCCTGGCGCCGACAAAATATCGGATTACCGTCAAAAAAAAAGATTTTACGGACAAAATCGAGGTGATTGAGGTCCGGGCCAAAGACATGGTCGTCCGGAATTACACCCTGATCGCGAAAACGACGACGACGCCACAGTCGGGGAACCTTTTCGTCGATTCGAATCCCCAGGGTGCCGACGTCTTTTTGGGCAATAAAAAGACGCCGGAGGGAAAAACGCCGTTGAATCTGCCGCTCGCGCCGGCGCGATATCATCTCCGAATCGCCCTGGCGAATCATAAGGAAGAGGCCCAGGACATCGAAGTGACAGGCGGCCAGAACATCGAACGGACGTTCACCCTCGTCCCTGCCACGGAAATGATCGAAATTGATTCCAATCCGCAGGGCGCCGATGTGTTGATCGGCGATAAAACGGAGCCGGAAGGGAAGACATCTTTTAGAAAGGCCTACCCGGTCGGCTCGTATAAAATTAAAGTCCGGAAAGAGGGGTATCTAGATCATGTTGAAGACGTCGTGATTTCTTCTGGCACACCGTTCAAAAAGACCATCGAACTCAAGGCCGTCCTCGTGACTCCTAAATATACCTTGATCATCAACTCGGCCCCCGAAGAAGAGGCTCAGATTTATATCAATAACCAGGATAAGGGCAAGACACCGAAAAAAATCGAGATGACAGAGTCTCAGGTTCAATTGCGTGTCGAAAAGCCGGGATATAAATCCCACAGCGAAACGATCGTTTTCACGTCGCCCGAGCTCATCAAAACGGTTCCCCTGGCCAAGCTCGAAAAAGGCAAGCTGAGCATTTCCGCTTACCCCGCGGCGCGTGTCGAGATCGATGGGGCGGCCGTGGAAGGAAAAGTCCCGCCCTTGAAGACCGTCGAGGTCAACGAGGGCTCTCACAAAATTAAGTTCATCTTCGATGACGACGTGGAGATCGTCAAGAACGAGACGGTTCAGCCCAATGTAACGAAGAGGGTTCATTGCGACGAGGGCGAGAACCAGGATGCGATTGCCCAAAATGCGTCCTATGAGTTCAGTGCTTATCCAAAGGCGTCTCTCCACCTCGACGGCGCCGCCAAGGGCGATATTCCGCCGTTGAAGACGTTGAGAGTCATGGAAGGCGGCCATCAGATTATTTTCGTGTTTTTGGATAAGACCAAGGCGGTGGTGAACTTCAAGATCAGCGACACGGTCGAGAAAGCCCAAAAGAAAAAGGTCCATATCGCCCTTGAGGGGCTGGACCTGGCCGCCAAAGAGAACGCGGACCTTCTCAAGGATATCCTGGAGAATAAGGAAGGCGACGTCGTGATCATTAAGTCGGGTGCGCCGCTGGGGATCGATCTGGATGACGTCCCGCGCGGAGATGCTTCCCCCGGCAACGACCTGAGGATCTCCATGCCAGCGAAAGAGAGCTATCGGTTCGGGCTCCAGGTCCGGAAGCCCAACGAGAAGAATGCAGCGAACATCTTCATTTCCAGGATCCAGGAAAAGAGAGTCTTGAAATTCACGGTCCAGATCGATCTTTTAAAATGATAGATAATTTCGGAAGAAATCAAGAAGGAGGTCTCGCTTGAAAAAAACAATCCTATTCCTCGCCCTCGTCCTCATGAGCCTGAATCTCTTGAACGCGGAAGGCACGACGCTGTACACCGGAAAAACGTCCACCAAAGCGCAATATGTGGGCTTGACGTTCGGCGGAGACATCTGGGATTTCCTCCAGCTTCAATTCGACGTCTTGAAGTATCTCAAGGATGACCCGGATCTCCATTCCGATGACCCCATATTCAATCGCGGGGATTTCCTGGGGGTATCGCTGAATTTCGTCCTGAAGCTCCCGATCCACCTGATTCCTTACCTGGACCAGTTCGATTATATACAGCCGTACCTTCTCACCGGCCGCGGGTACGGCCTTGAAAGCCTGGCAGCTGAGTATTTCGACCAGCCAAACTCCGTAGATGAGAAATCGGGTATTTTCAGCAAAATACGGGCCTTCGATTCCTTCGGATACGGCGTGGTCGTCATGGTTTCGCGGACGTTCGGAATCAAGGTCGATTATCGCTCTGTCAATCTGGCAGAGCATAAGGGAATGGGGCTTCAAAGCCGCAGCTTTGGCCGAGTCTCGTTCGGCATCTGTTTTGGCGCCTATAAAAAACCGATCCCAAAGGTGAAAAAGTGAGGAGGAACGATATGAACACAACCGTCCGCATATTCAAGACTCTGGTGGTCTTCCTCGCGGTGTTCGGCGTTTTGGGTTTTGCCCAGGAAAAGCCGAAAACCCTGCTCGAGATAGGCATCGATTATTATAAATCCGGGAAATATCTCGAGGCGATCGACGCCTTCAAGGAACTGATCCGCACGTCCATCATTGAAAAAGACCTTTTCCTGGCCTACGTCTATTTGGGCTATACCCATTTTTCGCTGCAGGAGATGGAAAACGCCAAGGCCCAGGTCGAGAAGGCCGTTGAGATCAATCCGGATTACTACCTGAGCGAAGACGAGTTCGTCGCCGAATTCGTCGCCTTCTATAAAAAGGCGAAGGAAGGACTCGTTGGGATCGGGTTCTTCGAATCGAACCCGCCCCAGGCAAACATTATCCTGGACGGAAAGAACATCGGTCTGACGCCGATGAAGAAGGAACTGTTGACCAAAACCTATCTCCTGAGGATGGTCAAATGGGGCTATACGCCCTACGAGATGGAGCTGGAAATCAAGAAGATGGAGCTCTCGAACTTCAAGATCGATCTGTCGAAGGAAAGGAACTGGAAGACGCTCATCCGGTCGTCGATAGTCTTCATCGCCCTGAGCTATTTGTTGAAATCGATATAGCCTGTTAGTCCCACGGTTTTCATCTTCAAAAAAAATGTCATGATGCCAAAAGAGCGCTTGATATCCGTCGATGCATTCCGGGGATTGACGATCGCGTCTATGATCCTGGTCAACAACCCGGCGAGCTGGTCGTTCGTCTATCCGCCGTTGCGGCATGCTGAGTGGCACGGCTGGACGCCGACGGACCTTGTCTTTCCGTTTTTCCTGTTCATCGTCGGGATCTCGCTCGCGCTCTCGTTTTCGCGCCGGAAGGAGGAAGGGCGCTCCCTCAGCAGCCTTTACGGCAAAGTTATTCGGAGGTCAGCCACGATCTTTGCCATCGGCCTCTTTTTGCATCTCTTCCCGCGCTTTCACTTCTCGACGATGCGGATTCCCGGCGTTCTCCAGCGGATCGCGGTCTGTTTTCTGTTCGGGGCTCTGATCTATCTGAACACGAAGGTTAAAAGCCGGATCGCCCTATCCGTGAGCTTCCTTGTCGGCTTCTGGGCCTTGATGACCTTCGTGCCCGTTCCGGGATACGGACCGGGTGTTCTAGATTATAAAGGCAATCTGTGCGGTTATATCGACACCAAGCTTTTGGCCGGCCATATCTACAAGCCCGAGTTCGATCCGGAAGGGATCCTGAGCACGCTGCCGGCGATCGTCACCGTATTGATCGGCACTCTCGCCGGGGACTGGCTGCGCTCCAGCCGGGCGGTCTTCCGCAAGATGTTGGGAATTTTCTTTGCCGGGATCATCTTAACCGCTGCCGGGCTTCTCCTTCACCCCTATTTTCCGATCAACAAGCAGCTTTGGACGAGCACCTTCGTCATCTTCACGTCAGGGGCCGCCCTGATCGTTTTCGGCGTTTGTTATATTCTTATCGAGAGCCTCTCCGTCAAAAAATGGGCTTATCCCTTTCTTGTCCTCGGCACAAACGCCATCGCCGTCTTCGCCGGCTCGACGCTGATGGTCAAGATCTTGCTCCTGATCAAGATCCCGGATGCCGGTAAGACTGTCAGCCCGATTACGTACCTCTATAAGCATGTCCTTTCGCCGGCGGCCGGCCCTTACCTCGGATCCATGATCTATCCGTTGTTATTGATCGCTTTGTGGGTCCTGATCATCCTCCCGCTCTATAAGAAGAAGCTATTTATTAGAATCTGATGCGGGGCTCGCCTTCTTCAGGACTTCCCCCAAAAAATAACCTTCTGGCTTGTTAATTCATATATTTTTAATAAGATAGAAGAAAATCGATCTGGAATTAAAAATTGGGGGAACTTTTTGCCGTTCTTTCCCGTTTCAATGGATTAGATGAATAGCTCCCATAGAAGGTTTTTTCCCATATGGAGGGAATAAAAGGAGGATTTTTGTTGGGATCGATTTTTGGGGGAACTTTTTTTAAGATTCAATTTCAGTAAAAAAATGGGGGAAGTCCTCCTCTACTACCACTTGAGGATAGCGGCGTTTTCAGTTATACTAAATTTTTCTGACTGAAAACTTAACAATTTGGCGTGTCAAAGAGGAAGAGGTTTTTATGAAAAAAGTCGTCATCATGGGCGCTGCGGGGCGAGACTTTCATAATTTCAACACGTATTTCCGAGACAACCCGAACTTCCAGGTCGTCGCCTTCACGGCCACGCAGATCCCCGACATCGAGGGCAGGAAATATCCTGCTTCTCTTGCGGGCA
>Ga0315291_10001135_pt1 | contig 35577 bp, 40 predicted proteins | sample YL17G12_20_MG_FD_203070 | JGI IMG/M metagenome (GOLD analysis project Ga0315291, IMG submission 203070) | Sediment microbial communities from Yellowstone Lake, YNP, Wyoming, USA - YL17G12_20 | ecosystem: Environmental > Aquatic > Freshwater > Lake > Sediment | place: USA: Wyoming | collected...
GAATAGGGGATGTGCTAGGGGCGCAAAATGTAAAATCCCCGTTTATCAGTAGTGACTACTTTGATCTTGCCGGATCTTTTCAATTTAAGAGATTCAATTTCTCATCAAATCCACCAAATGCAACATTAGAATTTGTAGATCCTACATTTACATTATTTGAAAAGGTATTAGCACTAGTTAACAATACAGATCCTATAAACAATTTAATATTTGCATTAACATTAGAGGTTACAATTGGATGGGCATTTAAAGATAAAACAGCTGGTGATGTTTTATATCCAATGTTTAGAAGTCAAATACTAAGAGTAGGCGGAAGATTGACAATAAAGGATAATGAATTAATAGGAACAACTAAGTATTCTTGTACAGTGATAAGCATGCAATATAATATACAAAGTACTGGTATTCATTATATTTTAACATTAAACCCAACAGCGTATCATCAAGAACAAGTATACTCTCAGTCTAAGGCTGTAATGCCAACAAACTGCCAATATCTTTCAATATTCTATAAACTTGCAGCAGATATGAATTTATTGTTATTAATAGATGATAGTGTTAATATAAATCAATTAACAAAAACTGCAACGAAATTTGCATTTGAAAATAAAACTAACATCGATAATTTCTTAAGACTAATTAATACAGTAAATGAACCAGGGTCTCAATTTAGACCATTAGATTTTTCTATATCTAATCAAGAAGATGATGCTAGAGCTGCAATGGATCAAATGTCTGGAATGTATAAAGATTTTACAAGAAGTACAGATGTTATTAATTATTCATCTATTGCAAATATATTAAATAATAATGCATATGCTTATGAAAATCCAGTGCCAGTTAATGAAATTGGGCAAGTAGATGGACAAATATCTTCAAGTGGATCTGGAAAAGATATGAAAACATGGAATATGGCAGCAACTGGCGCTTTATATACAGACGCTAAACCACTTCAAGCAAAAACAAGTACTAATCTAACAAATGATCAACAGGCTGATAATTTATCAATTGATCAATTATTATCTCAAGGTAATCAGAATGCAATATCATCTATTCCAAACTCTAATGAAATAATGGCAGAAGGTTTCCAAATTATAAGTACAATAAAAAATGTTGATATAGCAAAGTCTGATAGAGAAAAACAGATGCTTTCTCAATCTATTCAAAAAATTATGCAGCAGTGGAGTTCTGTCTCAGCAAGGGAATATAAAGACTGGAAAATTTTGGTTGTTACAGAAGAACCTAATATTATTGAAGCAGATATACAAAATATAATTATTCAGTCGTCGATGGATTTGAATCTTAGAGGAAAAAAATTTTTAGGAGTATATTCACACTTTGCTAAGGGTGATGATGAAGGTGAGTTGCTCGGGGTAAATGGAAAGGACAGCACTTTGGGGTTTCTTTTAACATCAATTTTACAAGAAGATAATTCGTTGCCAAGAGTATCTCAAAGAAAGTTTTATGATACATATAATGAACATTGTGGACAGCCACTTAATAAATTATTTGATTTGTATAATATAGCATTTGGCAATACAGCAAAATCAGCGCTAGCTATTAAGGTTGATCAACAAGCACAAACACCAATAGCTGTAAGCCAAACTGTTAAAGCAATAAGAAGTAAACCTGTATTACAACAACAAATTACAAATAGTGCTATTGAAGTTAAATCTCCATTTCAGTCTGGAACTGCAAGCAGTACAGTTGGTATTTTTAATGCGCACGCTGCGAATGAAGTTATAGTAGGTAGTAGAAATGCTGAGAAAGAATTTTATGATTATTTAAGAGAAATGTTGGACTTACCCCCAACTGCAACAATTTCTGATATTTACCAGGCAGCGAATAAACGACAAGATTGTTCATTGTCAGGTGCTAAAAATTATATTAAAGGCAAACAATTTAATTTTTTTATGAAAAATGTGGAAAATCATATCAATGAACGCTTTCAGTCCACAATTAATCCAGAAGCATCCAGCTTAAAATTAATAAAACAAGTAACAAGAGTGAAAATATGTGATTTATTTAATGAGGTTAATAAGCAGGCTGCATTTGATGTTGTTTATAATAAACAAGGCATGGTATTGACATTAAGAACAGTTGGAGATATAGCATTATCAATTGATCTTTGCAATAGTTCTTTCTTATATTTAAAATATTTTAATCCGAATGGAACACTTAATAGATTTTTAACAGGTTATTATCTAATGCAATCATATTCTCATCAACTCAATTCTGATTCATTTTTTGTAACAGAAATGCAAGTGGCAGGATGGCAGCTTGTTAATAATGGCGTAGTTACAGAGCCAGGAAATACAACTAATAATATTGATATTGGGCAACCAATACAATTTAATAATACAACAAATTTAATTTTTAATAATACTAATCCTAATCTAAGTAGAAGTACTAATGATGTTGGAACTACTATGCTTAGCGCCACAACTGGTGTAACAGGTGATTTAGAAAAAGTATTTCAAGTAACGGTTAATAATCCAAATTCTAATAATGCGACTGGAAGTAATATAAATATTACAAAATTTCAGCAAGATGTAGCGGCTATAGAGGAATAATATGGCAACAACAGGACCTGCGGATCATTCATTAAATATACAATTGCGTATACAAGAAGCAATACCTGGGCTTATCAATAAATTGAAAGGTGAATTTGGTCTTCTTGGATCTGCAATACATATAGTTTCAGATTTATTTAAGAACTTTAACAAAGCGCTAATTGCTATAGGACAAGTTGCATTTCTAGGAACTATACTCTTACTAGCAAGACTTGTTAAAATGATAGTTGTAATGGATGAAAATATTGCAATAATGGGTCAAAGATATGGCATGAGTAAAATACAAATAAAAGAATTTAATGCTCAAATATACGAAGCATCTAAGCGTGCTGGTATAATGGCTGATCAGACAGCCCATATGGCAAAAACACTAATGGAAGCAGGCTTTAAAGATAGAAAAGGTGAATTGGCATCATTATCAGCAACTCTTTTTCAGTTTTCTGCAGTAACTGGTGTATCTGCTGAAACTGCTGCAGAGTTTGTAACTGAATTAAACAGAATTGGGTATAGTTCAGATAAATTATTACAACAATTAGCATCATTAAGAACGTCTTTATCCCTATCTACAAAAGAATTTGAAAATGTTATGAAAATAACTCAGAAGGCAGCAGATTTATTATATATATTTGGAAATGCAACAGACAAGAATGTTCTTAGTGTCGGTAAACTTGCTGGAGTATTAACTCATTTAGGTATCGAGGGTGAATCTATAAGCGAGATAATATCATCTCTTATGGATCCAAGAAAATTGTTTAGCAAAGAAGGCAATATATTTTCATTATTAGGGTATGATTTAAATGTTTTACAGAAGCACTTACAAAGAGGGTTTGGCCTAGAAGACATAATAGATTTACAAAATAGAATACGAAATTTGGGCTGGGTTGATAATGATCAAATGATGCAGACTATGGTGTGGACTGGAAAGATAAGCGATGCACAAGCTAAATGGCTTAGACAAATATTAGGGTTGAGAGCTGAAAATATAGCGAAAGCAATTGATCAACAAAATACAGATAGAAAATTACAAGATTTATATATGGATATGGGTAAAGTTTTAGAACCATTACGGAAACAATGGATAGCTCTTCTTTCAGAAATATTACCAATAATCAGAGATCAAATAGTTCCTGCAGTAACAAAATTTTTAGAGAAGCTTATTGAGATTGCAAAGTGGATTCGTGGTAATAAAGATGCGGTGAAAGAAATAATTGATACAATTAAGGTTCTTGCATTTATAGTGATTGGAGCAGGAGTCTTTACATGGTTTGTTAATCTTAGCAGGCATATAAATATTGCTTTGAGATTAATGAGAAATATGGGTGATACAGCGAGAGTTGCATTAGGCTGGGCCGGCAAACTATTTGGCGCTATTGGTATTGCTACGACTGTAGTGGGTATTGCTACAAAAAAGAGTTTTACATTAAATGATATAGCAATGTTTTTAGTTAGTTTGTCAATGATGGGTGCATTAGGACCTTATGGCCTTATAATTGGCGGAATTGCAGGATTATTTTTATTATCTCAACATCTTCCAAATTGGTTAGGTGGTGGCTTTATGAAGAAGCTAGGAGCCACTGGAATTGGTTGGGAAGAAGGAAAGCCTGGTTGGGCAAAGGGTGGATTTGGCGCTGGTGAAGAAACAATAGCATCAACAGCAAATATAAAACAAATAAGTGATGAAACTACAGCAGTTAAAGCTGATGAAGATAGAAAAAATAAGGAATTAATGCAACAAATTGCAGATGATATAAATAAAATGTCTGAAAATGTTCCTACTCAAAATCAGCTTGCTCAAGGACTTATACAAGTGATAAAACATGAAAGCAGAGCAGAGAGAGCAGAGAGATTAAATCGAGAAGCCGCACAGCAGGCCGCCAGTAGTGGAGGTACATAAAAATGGCTAATGCATATAATTATTTAAGTTCAAGAGCGCAATCTATAATAGGTGGAGCAATACCTGAATCTATATTCTCTCTTGTTGTTGTTGATTTTGATAGTGGCATAGAAAAGATTAATTTTCAACTACCACCTGAAAACATAACCGAAAGTAAGGCAGCAAGTTATGCTTCAGAATCTGTATTAGGTAGATTTGAACCTATAAGAATGTATACTCACTCAGAAGCTACAAAAATAAATTTTACTATTAGCTACTATTGGCTAGAAGATTCTTTAATAAATAATATAAATTCATGGGCTGGTATAAAAGATAATGTAAATAAATTACGAGCTTGTTTGTATCCATTTGATGGCGGAAAAATAAGCAATGTTTCTGGAGCATATACGCCATCTGATCCTGGTCTAAATCAATTGATGTCAGTCGACCTTATTCCATTTAACCAATTTGTTTCGAAACTTACTCCTCCACCAACTCTAAGATTATTTTTTGGAGATATTTATAAGAATATACCTTGCATATTAACAAATTTGAACGTTGAATATAAAGGTCCCTGGAATGATAATGGTTTAGCTGCAATTGCTAGAAGAATAGCAGCTCAATCTCAATCCAGATTCTCAGATGGATTAAAACATAATGCCAATATAGATTTGGGTAATCAAAATATAGATCCAGCTGCTAGAATAGCTGATTTGATACCAACTAACTGGGGAGTTAAAGGATATCTTATAGATGCATTACAAACTGCTATAACATCAGATAATATATTTCCATTAGAGACTAAAGTAACCATTAGTTTAGAAACTATGTATCCATTCGGAACTCAATATACGTATCAAAGTATTAGAGATTATCCAGTATATACGAAAGATGCTGGAATTAGTAAGAGCAAAAGTATTCCTATTGCTAATGGTACATACCAAATAGCTAATTCACCAGAGTCGCTAACATCAATTTCTGTTACTAATGGTAGTATTGGAGTAAAATAAATGAATAACTATTATGATAGTTCTTCTAGATATAGAAAAAATATGGAAGTTATTGATATAACTCTAAACAATAGATCACTAGCATTCCCATTAATGATTAGTAATATTAAGTTTTTAGAATCAGACATACAATCATATTACAATGTTCAAGAAAATGAGTCAGGAAGATTAGATTTAATTGCCAATAGAATATATAATAACACAAGATTATGGTGGGCAATAGCAATTGCAAATAATATCGAAGATACTTTAACTGAACCTTTAGCTAATACTTCACTTAAAATACCTTCGATAAATGCAATAAATCGTTATCTTTACTAAAGGGGATAAAAATGAAATTCATTACAGGTTGCTTGCTTTTAGTGATAAATATATTTTTAACAATTTGTTTAGTATATATTTTAAGCATAGCCGCTAAACTAATATGGCTTGTATGTTTGGCTGGGTGGAGAATGTTTTAAATGGATAAATATTACAACCACCCAAATGTAGAATCTACAGTTGGCACTGGAATACAAAAGAATTTAGATAAGAATAGGGCTAAATTCTTAAATACACATGATGTAATTTCTGCAAAGGTAGTAACCCTTAAAGATCCATATCGTTCTGGCAATATAGGAATAAAAATAACAGGTGTACATCAGGAGGATGTGCCAGCTGAGGATGTATTATTTGCTCCTATGTTAATGCCTTTTGGCGGAGGAGATGGTTATGGTTTCTTCTCTATGCCACCTATAGGATCTGATGTAATGGTTACTTTTCTTGATGGAGATCTTAAAAATCCTGTGATTCTTGGGGCTTGGCAATCCAGAAAGATGATTTTAAAGAGTCAGTCTTCTTTTAATGAAATAGCGACTACGATAGGAGCTGGTGCTAATTATAGAGCACTGGCTAATACAATATTAATCCCAGCATCAAAAGCTTTTGGAGATTCTAAACAATTTTTTCAGTTGGGTCAATTAACTCCTGCTTCTCAAGACGCTATTAAGGGTTTTGCATTAGGGGCAATGAAGACTATTATACCAGGGTTTGTAGGCCAAATATTAGGTCCAGCTGCATGTTTCATTGATTTTAATACAGCAATAGACACAGTTCTTGGTCCTCCATTAACAGCAATCATATCTGGTCTTTCCACTGATGTTGATACCTCAATTGCTATTGCTACCACTACTGATACAGTAACACCATTAATAATACAAGGGAAAGTTCAAGTTGTATCTTTAGTGGCTCAATTAAATTCCGCATTTGCAATGGTTAGTACCCAATTAACATCATTAGATAGTGCTATAAAAGGAATGCCAGGCTTAATATCACAAGGATTAAACTCTGTAGCAAGCGATGCGCTAACTGGAATCCTAGGCCAACCAATAAAAGATGCTATTACAAGTGTAAATCCAATATTACAAGCACAAATTATTGGAAGTATACAAGCAGCTGCTACTCAAGGTATACGACAAATAACTGCTATGACTGGAGTCGGCTCAAGTCTAGACACAGCTTTAAAAGGTGCAAATTTAGCAACTGCTGTAACTTCTGGAACAATAACAGAGGCAGAAGCAACTAAAGCATTGCAAGAAGATACAGTTGACTGGGTACTTGGGAAATCTGAAGGGGGAGAAGTACTTCAGGTATATGGGCCACAGTGCCCTCTTCCATATATGAATCAAACACCTGGCAGAGCATTAGATGTATTAGGACAAAATCTTACTCAAAATACAGATCCAAATCAAGAAGAACTTAATAGTTGTTATTTGTCACAAGATTTGGCAACAGATAGTAGTAGTGGTGCTATAAATCCTGCTCCGTGCAATTATATTTGGAAATCACCTGAAGGAAGCGCTATAGAAATAGACGATACAGGGTATGCAGAAAATGGAAAAGGAATAGATAACAGGGGTGTAAGATTAACAACAAAGAAGGGAGCATTAGTTCACCTTGTTGATGAGAAAGATGGTGAGTGTATTCTAATAAGAGATAAAAATAACAATTACATCTGGATTGATACTATTAACAATAATATCAATATATTCTCTAATAATAATATGAGTGAGAAGATAACAAAAGACAAAACAACAACCTGCGTCAATATGTCAGAAACTATGACTGGTGCTCAAACTACTACTGTTGCAAAAGATCAAAAAGAAACTATATCTGGAAACAAGTATAGCAATACCGCACTAAATAGAATAGAGACAGTAGGTACTAATTGGTCTATTACAGTTAATGGCAATGCTAATATTTATAGTAATGAGAATGTAGCTATTTCAGCAGCTAAAGAGGTAATTGTTGGCGGCGGCCTTAAGGCTGTACTAGCATCTGATGTAATGGTAAAGCTTAAGGCACCTATTATTAGTATAGAGGGTGGAACTACAGGTGCTTCTTGGATGGCTCCAACTCCAATACATATATGGTCAGCTGTTGAAGTTCATTTGAAAGCACCGTTAATAAATATCGGAGCTACATAAATGAAAGATCATATATACATATTTAAGGTAGAATGTAATAGTTGTAAAAAAATAAAAATTGAAAAAGTATTTCTAAGTTTATATATTGAACCTGAGATAGTATGGAAGACTTATTTATTATTAAGTGGAAGAAATTATTATACTTGTAAAGATTGTACATTAAGTTTTATAAAAAGAATTGGGATAAATATATGAGCCTACCACAATGTCGTGTTGGCGATACTTCAAATCATGGTGGTACTATAATAAGTACACCTATTACAGGAGTATATGTAGACACTATATTGCCAGCAGTCATAGGAGCAATGCATTCATGCCCAATACCGTTTCACGGAATAACACCAATAGTATCTTCACCTATTACAAGTGTGCGTATTGAAGGAATAGTTACAGCAATGGTTGGTTCAGTTGCAGGTTGTGGAGCAGTAATGGTAACAGGAAGTCCTACAACAAACATAGTATAGGAGATTTATGGCACAAACAGTTGTTCAGAACCCTAAGTACTTTGGGATAGGCTTTAACTTCGGAAAGAGTATTAATGGTTATTTTTCAACTTCTGCAGATAAGAAGCTTGTAAAAGAAAACATGAAACAGATACTTCTTACTAACCCAGGTGAAAGAATAATGCTTCCTGATTTTGGAGTCGGCTTAAGAAGATATTTATTTGAAATGAATGATGAACAACTAGCAACTGTTATTAGAGAGAAAATAGTTCAGCAAGTAGCTAAATATGAACCGCTTGCTAATATTATAGATATACAATTTAAACAACAAGATAATGAAATGAGAATAAGAATTACATACCGATTGAAGGATGTAACTTATGAACAAGCTGTGTTGGAATTTTCTATAACCCAATAATTAGAGGAGATTAAAAATGCCGGTACCAATTGAACTTGGAAGTTTAAATAATCTACCACCTTTAGATAAAATCAAATATACTCAGCTTGATTATGATACGATAAAACAAGGGATTGTACAGTTTATACGCGCAAATTACCCTAATATCCAGAACGATTTTTTTGAATCTAATGCTGGTATAATGATTATTGATTTGCTTTCGTGGATAAATGATACTCTTGCCTTAAGAGCAGATTTCTTAGTTAATGAAGCATATCTCGCAACAGCATCAACGCAAAAGGCTATTCTACAGATGTTAAGTTATATTAACTATTATCCAGCAAGCGCATCTCCTGCAGTAGGTACAGTTACTATTACTCTTACGGATGGAGATCCTGGTTTATTTACTGGTGCAGCATTAACTAATGATGTAATCATATCTACAGCGAGTGCACCCTATGAAATATTCATTACCGATAATTCTGGAAATCCTCTTACCTATGAAGTATTCAAGTCTTCGATAGACAGAGAATCTACAGTAATATTTCCAGCAGGTTCCATAATTGGTAGTTATATCACTGCTGATATACATGAGGGTAAAACAGTATTAAATAATATAAAATTACCTTCTAATGTTACTCAAAATTTTACTATAACATTACCTGATACAAATATCATAGAAAACGAAAACGATGTTACTATAAATATCAATGGTGTTATATGGAGACAAACGACTAACTTTGCATTTGAGAATGGTCAAACTAATACATTTGAATTAAGACAAATAAATCAATCACAATATAATGTAGTGTTCGGAGATGGTATTTTTGGAGCTATTCCACCATCAAATGGTTTAATTGATATTAAATATAGGATTGGTGGAGGAGCTGTTGGTAATATATCACTTGGTACAATGAATACTGTGCAGACACTCACCTCAAATCAATTACCTGTAACATTTAAGTTTTATAATTCAACAGCTGCTGTTGGTGGTGCTGATCAGGAGAATTTAGAATATAGTAAGAAAATAGCACCAAAAAACTTTGCTGCTCAATTAAGAACTGTAACTGGAGAAGACTATACTGTTTATGCCTTAGGTTATGGTAATGGTACAAGCGGTAGTATTGCTAAAGCATTGTCTATTATACGACCTTATCTCGCCGCCTATGGCAGAAATACAGGCAATTATGATATATCAAGCTCAAATAATAAAATAAAGCTCCGTATAGATGATACATATAGAACCATTACACTTGCCACTGGAACAAACTTAACTCTTCAGCAGGTGTGTGATGATTTTAATACTAAAGTAGCTGCATTTTTTACACCTCCAACACTTGTTAATTTTTCTGCTTTTCCATATCCAGCTACTATTTATAAGATTACTAATACAAAAACAGACGCTGCTGTAACAATTGATAATTTAACTAGAAACATGGTCATAAAATATAATCTTGATCTTTTCACAGTTGCTCTTACGACTGGAATAAGAACCTATCAACAGATTTGTGATGATATTAATGCACAAACTAATATAGGAAATAATACAAATTTATATGAATTCAGAGCAGAGGTAATAAATGGGCATATAGAATTGATTGCAGTAAGACAATATGATCCAGGAACAGATATATTCTATTTGGATGCTGCATCAAATAGCGCTTATCTGCTACTTGGTTTTACAATTTTAGTAGCTCCACTTGCATCTAGTGGAAACAAATTTGCAACAGGATTAAACTATCATAATCCATCAGCTGCGCTTGAAGTAATGAATATTGCAAATAATGCTTATGATACACTTGGACTAGATTATAGCACATCAGGCAATGGATTAGGTAGAGCATTACCTATGGCAGCTAATTATGTGGATATATATGTGTTAGCTAACGGCGCTGGTAATATAATAACTACAGCTTCCACAGCGCTTAAAAGTGCATTGCTTAATTTTATTAATAGATTTAAAGTTTTAACAGATAATATTGGTATTTGGGATGGATCAATTAAGCTAATAGGATTTAATATTCTTATAGTTGTTAATCCATCTTATAATATTAAAACTGTTAGAAATAATGCATTAGCTTATCTAAATGTATATACTTCTGGGGCATTAAATAATTTTGGAGACTCAATGTATATATCAAAAATATATGAACTATTAGAGGCTGTTAATGGTGTAGATCATGTAGAAATAAATGATATAACTGAAAATGGTATTTCACAATTAACATCTGGAAATGGTCTAATAAGAGATATTGCAACGAATTGGAATGAAGTTTGGATTAGAGACATTATTACTTTGACAGCTGAATATAAGGCGGCATAAATGGCACAAGAACCTCTTAAAGGATTAATTAGTTTTTCAACAAATAGTAATATAGTAACAGGGACTATAGATGCTAGAGGCTTTATGCCTTCCTTTACTACTCAATTGATTCCAGGCGATCTAATAAAATTAGGCCCTAGATTTGTAGGCACATCATTGCCTGCAGATTTAGATATGTATTATACTACAGTTAAGTCTATACAGAATGATATAACTTTAACTCTTACTAAACCATATCTTGGCAATACAGGATCATCTGACAGCACACCTGTAATTCAGAATGAAATAAAAGCATTTTTATATAAGAAAATACCTGATGTATATAAAGAAGAAATACCTGAAGATGAATTTCAAATTGTATTAAATGTAATATCTTCTGCTTATCTAGAACTTTTGCCAAGAATAAAAGAAATGAATCTTTTATATGATATAAATAATGTAGATCTTAGTCAACTTCCATATATTGGTTATTTATTTGGTTTCCAGTTTGATGAGAATCTTGGGCGAGTGTCAAGTTTTTTACAACAGCCTATACTTAAAAGAAATCAAGTACAGAATGCTGTGGCCTGGCAGAAGCTCAAAGGTTCAATGTTTGGTATACAGCAGTATCTTAAAACATTAGCTATTGCTGCTACAATAAAAGAACTATGGTATGATAGTACATTCAGAAATCTATTAGATTCTAAAGTAGAAATATTAAGTGCTTCAGAATTATGGCAAGAAGATATTACAAGCAATTCTATACAATATTTTAAAGGTAATAATGGCATAGACACTAATGCCATAAACAGTTTAGTGCAGACAGTAGTTAATGGCAATTTGGTATATACCCCTGTAGTAAATACTACAATTAAGGCTGGAATATGGCAACAAGAAATAACTCCATTAACGGGCGGTTGCGCTTTTACTGCAAATAGTCAAATAGTTAATGGTACACTTACTGCATTTCTTGCAGAATTAATTGCTGGAGACAGGATAAAGCTTAATACTGGAACTACCTGGTATACAATTCAGAGCATAACTTCTGATACACAATTAATATTAACTGAGGTTGTAACTGCTAGTGGAGCTGGTGCTACTAGTAGAATAAAACAAGCTAAAGTATTAAAGACTGAGCTGAAACAAAATGGTTCTGGTGCTTTTGAATATGATGGTTTAAGTTTAATACCAGTAAATTTAGGAAAAGTTATTATTAAATCTTATAATAAAGAACCATTTAATACTGCAACCGGTAATAGATTATATATTAGAGTTAATGGTGGAATAACACAATCAATTTGGGTTGGCGGCGGTCCTGGAGGTTATCAAACAGCTGGTGTAATTATTAATAACTTAAATAATAGTTTATCAGGTGCAATTGCTTATGGAGATGGTGAAGGACATATAATAATAGAAAATCAAACAAATGGTATATCTTCTACATTAGAAATAGTAAGTGGCGCTAATTCGATAAACACAGTATTGGGATTTGATTTAGGTATTTATAATGCAGCGACATATACTGCTTATGACGCAACTACTGAATTTCTCTCAATAGAATTATTAAATCCAACAGATTTTAGTATTCTTTCTGGCGAAATTAATATAATTTATGATTATCTGAACTATACAGCTCCAGATATCATAAAAGAATTTGATTATAAAACTGGTGCTAAGTCAAATTGGTTTGATATAGAATTTAATAGTTCATTTATACTATTGCCAGATGATGTTGCAAAAATTGTTACTCAGGTAAAAGCAAATGTTAAACCATTTCATGCATTGCTAAGAACAATAAGATACGCAAGTGGTTTTATAGATACATGGGAATGGAAGCCAGATCAACCCTCCTTCTTCAAAAATTGTAGAGAAGATTATCTACTTACTGTAAATGCGGTACCATCTGACGTCCTTCAGCCAGGATCTTGTGCTTGTCAATGTTGTCTTCTTTATAATAATTGCATCAAAAAAATATATAACGGAACTATTAATTATAATTGGGGAATTGTACGTACATCTGTTCTTACAGGATCAATAGCTTTTACAACTGGAAGCATGGTTGTTACTGGTACAGGTTCATTTTTTACAACTCAATTATTAGTTAAAGATCAAATACGTCCTGCACCTGGCAGTGCTTGGTATGAGATAGCAAATATAATAGATGATAATAATCTTTTATTGTCAAATATTTATACAGATGCAACTTTCATTGGTGATGCAGCGAAAGTTGATATATTATTCTGCAATGGTTTAGGTATATATTATGATTCAAATCCTTGTTTACCTTATCATATGTTAATTTTATATAATGGCTATATAAGTTCATATGGTGGTTCTAATAATCCAACTCATAATTTATTAGGAGATACAATATTTACAAATGGTTCAGATATAGTAACTGGAATTGGAACAATATATCTAACTCAATTAGTTGCAGGATATTATATTAAGGATCCAGTTTATAATGTGTGGTATATTGTAATTAATGTTATAGATGATTTTACAGTACAATTAGAATGTATTTATGCTGGGCCTACAGCAACTGTTACATCAGCACCAGCACTAGATTCTTCTATATATACTCATTATGTTTATGATTATAGTTTTATTGATTCTGGAATATTTCAAAACAGGATGATTATATATTATGATGGCACTAAATATACAGATACTAAAACTGGAGAAACTTGTATATTCCATTATGATTTGGGAGAATATCCTAAGATAATAGGTTTAAATGATGAAGAATATATCATAAATGTTAGTAATAATTTAATACAAGTTACTCCACAGAGAGTTAGAGAATTAACAGGCGATTCAACATTTTTCAATTCTGATACAGTAGTGCTTGGAACACAGACAATAAGAGGCGAAATTACATTTACAAATGGATCAGATATAGTAGTTGGCAATATTGGACCTGGAAGCAATCAGACATATTTTACTACTGATCTTGTACCTTTAGATTATATAAGGCCAATGAATTTAACTACTCCTTACGCCACTCCATATGCAGTATATCAAATATTGGCAATAATAGATGATCAACACTTACAATTAACTATTCCATATGCTGATGTTAATTATGCTGGTGATGTAAGCAAACTTGGTGGAGGTAATTATTTAACAGAATTAATTATCGGTGATTGGATAAAGCCTTCATCAATTGGATCTACATGGTACCAAGTGGCATTTATAGCGTCAAATGATATATTATTATTGACAAGCAATTATTTAGGGCCCGCAGCGCAAGCTGTAACAGATAAGCTAGTTGCTTCATATACAACTTACAATATTACTTTAACGCCTGGGCTTAGAGATGCTGATTATATAGCAAATGAAATAAATTATCAAATTGGTCAACAATCTATCGTAGATGGAACATTAAACAGTGCTACCTGGACTTTAAATTCTAAGACTGTATCTGCGCCTATTGGTACTGGAAATTTCGATTCAGTTTCCACTGGTGACTGGATAAGGAATGATAGTGGATCTACTTGGTATCAGATAGATTATGTTATAGATGCTGATAATGTAATGTTGAATGAAATGTTCTCAGATCCAACTATAACAGAAACAGGTGTTTATGGTAAGACTATTTTAATAAGCTGGGGAATACCTTATGGTGCCAATATAGGTTTTGTTAGGTTATTAGCTAAAGTCGGTATAGATACAATAACTGGTTCAAAAGGTGCTATCCTGTTAGACAATATAGCAAATAATGCTTATACAGTATTAGGATTTAATAAATTATATTCAAAAGCTTCTCCTTGCTATTTATTATATAATCCTGCATCAAGTTCTGTAATGCAAATCATATCAGTAACTGGATCTGTTACTATAATTCATGGATCTGCTATTGTTGGTGGAGTTGGAACAGCATTTCTTTCTGATTTAAAAACAGGTGATCTTATTAAGCTATCAACTGGCACAAATAGTCAATGGTCATTTATTGCTGATATTACATCTAATACTAATTTAATATTAGATGGTAATTATACTGGTTTAAGCGGTACAGAAACAGATGTAAGAGTGATGAGACAGTTGTATGATACAAGATTAACAGGAACTGTAAGTTTTGGTACCGCGAATCCATTTGTTACTGGTATAAATTCATTATTCCTTACTGAAGTATCTCCTGGTGATCTTATAAGACTTCCAGGAGATGCTGTCTGGGGAGAAGTATTAGTTGTACCAGATGATAATAATATAACATTAACAGCTGGTTATGGTGGATCTACTGCATCATCTGCGCCTGGAACTACCAGAAAAGTAAGGCCTAGTTTATATATTCTGGGTGGACAAACCATTGAACCAGATTCTGTTAATATGGAAGTAACAACAGTATAAAATTACTAAATATATAAAGGAGATTGCATGTAACATGTATATATTCAAGAAATTTATAGAATATGTTAAGGGATTCGTTAAGAAAGATATAAAGAGTGAATGTTCTATTGATTGTTGTTGTGGTGATATTCGTAAGTTTTTACAGCCTAAGAAGAAAAAGGTAAAGAAATGAAATTGTTTGACAAAGCTATTAATATTATTAATAAGCTAGAGGAGGGTGTTGGTGAGATTCCTCCTCAGGTTCCATCTCCTGGTAATGTGGCTTATTATCAGTCTGTAGATGAGGCTGATGAAGGAGAATGGGGGCCTTGGCATTATAGTGACGGATCATGGAGTATAGAAGATTCATCACTTAATCATTGGAAGAAAGACCCATGGGGCAGACCATTCCCAGATTCAAAAATATTAGATGGAAAGTTATTTGATACGATAAAGGATAGTGAAGGTGAAATAACACATTGGATAACTGTTATGAAATCTCCTAAGGGTGAAGTATTTGAAATAACAGTATGGAATGATTAATGAAAGAAATTATCATACACGATGCTGCTAAGGATATTATAATTTATAGAAAAATAAAATCTATAATTGCAAATTTAGGTTTTGGTCCTGATACAAACATCTATATAAAAGATAATGATTTAAAGCTTGTAGTTTATAATAAAAATAATATCGATAGCATTAAAAAAGTTTTAATAGAAAACAACATACGCTCTACCTATGTAGAGATAGGAGATTAAAAATGAAGTTTAATGATAAATTTATTCCTTTAAGAGGCCATTTTTTAGTAAGAGCAGAGAATGTTATTACTGGGAATAATTGGATCCATTATGAAGATCCTAATACAATAACTCTTATAGCAAAAAGAGATACAATCAGATTGTTAGGAAATGATGTGCCATCAGATCGTATTATTACTAAAATGACATTCGGTGATGGAGGACATATTTCAAATCCTTTAGATCCTAATTTTGGATTGCCGATAGCTACTTATGAAACTCAAACAGCCTTGCATGATCCATTGATCACAAAAAATATAGGTAGTGTTATATTTTATGATGATATGACAAACAATACATCTCAAGGTACTTTTCAAGCAGTACTAGATACATCTGAAGGAAATGGCCCAAGTGGAACACAGATATATTCAGAAGCAGGATTATTTACCTTTAATGAAACATTAATTAATCCTTTTGGTGTTCCTACAAGTGGATTATTTGCTGTAAAGAATTTTCCTATTATTTCAAAAACAGTTGAAATCAGGCTTATATTTGATTGGTCGATAATTCTATGATACTTATGATGGATATTTAGTTCTTAGAATATGGGAATCTGATTTAGATAAACTAAATATAGAAGAGAAGCTTAAACAATTAATTTCTTAGGAGAGATCATGGACATCAATAAGGAATATAATGACATAAATGAAATACTTAAGGGCCATAAACCTAAGATAATTGAGAAGGATTTTTATGATCTCCTTCTAAATGAGGATATTGGCAGATTCATGGGAGAATCTCCTGATAAAGATATTTCAGTTTATGTTAAGATTCCTATGAATGAACTTCTTCAAATAAAAGCTTCTATTGAAAGAGTAAATCAAGGTAAAATTCATGATCTTCCATTATTAGCTACAGATATAGTAAATAATATTATACAGAGATATTTTTCTGAGGAATATATAGATCCTGAAGATTTTGTTGATCTTGTAGTAAGAGATGTAGGTGAAACTACCTTAGCTACTTCTGGAGAACCTACTGATAACACAGATGTAACACCGATTAAGGAAGGACATAAAAAAGAAGATATAATTGATGCAATTAAGAGTTTACTTAATAGTAATACAGATAATGAGAAGTTAAAAGCAATACTTTCAATTTTAATGCCAAATGCTAAAGGTGAAATTGAGATAGATGAGACTATTCTTTCTACAGCTAATACGCCTTCTGATCAGGATCAGCCAAGAACAATGAAAGAAAGATCTGGTATTGAAAAAGCCTCTTTAAGAAATGCTTCTTATTATAGATGGGGAAAATATGTAGAAGATTTGCCTATAGATATTAGAGAAGTTGAAGATATGCGAATATTAACAGCAGATGAACAGTTGACTTTAGATATTAGAGATGAAGATGCAAATAAGCTATTATATGCATATTCTGATGAAATAGATACAGATGAAACAGGCACAAGCATCAAAAATGTTTATGCTATTAAAGGAGAAAAATAAAAATGAATGATAGTAATGTATTCTGGGCTGGAATACCAGTAAATACGAACACTGAAACAATTGGTGGTCCTTCTGGTGTAGTAGTTCCTAAAGTAAGAGCTATAGAAATATCTGATCCTGTATATTATGATATAGATGATAGAATGGGACAAGATCTCCGTATGAGAGATGTGGCTCTTGCTACTTCTATTGCGGCAGGTACAGGCGGATATTTTACTCAATATGTTGATCCTAATTTTATGTCAAATGATTTGACAAATCCATTTAATTATGGTACAGCAAATAGTGCGTGTACTGCTGATTTTCCATCGAATACTGGAACTACACCAACATGTTATTTTCAGTTTCCTATAGCAAAAAATCTTAAATTGGATCAAATTTTATATTTTAAGCTTCACTTTTGTATGTCTTCGTCTTCATTAAATGGCGTTGGTCTTGCATTTAATTATGCATTAGTTAATCAAAATGATCCGATGACTGGAGGTTATGCTGGAGGTGGTGCAGAAACTATTGCTACTCCTGCTACTGGACTAACATTTAGTAACTGGACAAGTACAGTATTCCAAATTTCGGCGGCGATATTAACAGCTAGTGCTACAACACATGGAATGATTATATGCAGCTTAAGTAGAGATAATAGTATAGTAGCAAATCACCCAGGTAAATTTCAATTAGTGGGTGTAAGTGTTTATCAACCTGTTTAATAGGAGAATATAAAAATGGCAATAGTACATGCAGATCTTTTAAAGGATCCATTTGTATTTAATAGTGATCGTAATAATTGGATGGTTGGCGGTGGAGTACTTACATGGAGTGCTGGCGCCGGGCCTACACATACGTGGACATGGACGCAACCAATATATATTAATTGGCTCGCTGGTAGGAGCACTGGTGCAGCTTCAAATAGAGGAACTGCTACTTATAATACAATACCAGCAAATCCTGTTGGAATTCCGATACCAATAAATAATGTTGCTTATGTAACAATAGATGCAGAAAATGATGGTGTTGCACTTGGAATTACAGTATGTGCAGGAACTGCATTGCCTCAGAATGATAATATATTCGTTCTTTGTTCCCATAGGGATGTTGGTCTTGGCAATCAAAATCCTCTCCAGATGAGATGGGGTAATTCTATTGCAACTGGTCAAAGCTATAATGCTTCAGCTGGTTTTCCTACCCTTGGATATGCTAATAATTATACAGGAGCAACCTGGACTGTTAACCATGCATTAAGTTCTACAGACGTATTTGTTCAATGTTTAGATAATGGTACGCCAAGAAATATAATATGGCCCCAAAATATAGCAATTACTGATGCTAATAATGTAACTATTACTTGGAGTTCAGCGGTTACAGGCCGAGCAATAATAATGAAAATAGTGTAGTTAATAAAATAAAAAAGGAGATAAAAATGATGAAATTCGCATTCTCAGCACTAGGTGTAGGTTTTGTTGGAAACGAAAACGTTTACTTTGGAGCGCTTTTAAGGTTTAACGACCATCTTAGCGCTCTTGTCATTATTAGAGAAAATGAACTCTATAATGATATCGTGAATACAATGATAGGTGATGTAAAGCAGATGTGGGACGGATCTTATGATTTTGCTGCCGTAATGAGCAAAATAAACAAGTATTCAAAGTATAGAATCATGCCGTTCAGTGTTCAATATGCTTCACAAAATGACAAAATTACAGTTGAACAGTTAGCAATCGAGTGTAAGAATCGCTGTATTAAGTTCTTCAAGGAATGCGATATCCTTGTAAAGGACACGATGCAGGAGAAGAAAGATAAAGATTTGAAAGTCAAGGAAGCTGAAGAAGATAGAGTAGCTGTTGAAGGTCGTATATAAACGGAGAGGTTAAAATGTGGCTGGCAGGCTGGAATTTGGAGACTTGGTGCTGCAAAGATATGGCAATTGGCATAGAGATCCAAACCCTCTTATATTTGTTCTTTATAGCGATGCTTTATATACACACGGACTTAATTCTCATTACATAAGTAAAACCGAAGCAGAACAATTACGTAAGCTAATGTGCTATATACCACCCGGGCAACAGCATCTTGCTTATGATTTTTTGAAAGCACGGTTTAACTCGGTTCTTAGAAGTTATAGAGTATATAAAACACCATTAATTTATATTATAAAAAAATGGAGAGCTATAGAGCTTAAGGATTCAAAGACACAGGATATAGTTAATAAATTTTTCGACAGTTCAAAAAGTTATCAGAAAGTATTACAATCGCATTATCAAACGCCAGCAAGTAAGAAAGCTGCTGGTATTAGTAGTACAGAACAGGCTCTATTAAGTTCATTAAGAAATGCTTTGGTTAAGTTATCAGCAAAGGCGGCTAAGAAATGAAATCAAAATATTATAATACATTACACAAAATATTCGAAGCTAGATCATTCCAAGAATTCTTTGAAATTCAGCAAGATGTTTGGCGGAGAATTCAAGAAATAGCTAAATCAAAAAATTACATTTTGACCGATTATGAACTTCGAACTCAAGATGGAAAAACATTAATTGATATGAATTCAGATGATAGCTGGAATCAGCTATTAATCTTGTTAGGTTTAGAAGATCTGAAAGATGAACCAATAAGATCAATAAACATCAATCGATTCAGCAAAATCAAGGCTTACCCGAAAAGCAGCATCTATAAAATCAAAATAGAGGGAGACCTTGGGGCAGAAGAATTACCAGACGAAGATCAAATCAAAGAAATATTAACTGCTAATCTGGCCCCACTTGATGGCAAAATTCAAGGCAAAGTTCAAATAACTAAGCAAGATGCTAATGTTTTTATAGCATTTGATGCTGTCACTAATTCAGATGAAGAGGATGTAAAGAAATATATCAGTACGAACTTTGATAAGATATTGTCTATTAAGAACATCTCAATTAAAAAATTATGAAGAATAAGTTATTTAGCATAATTGTTCGTTATTTTCCAGAAGAATTTTTTAATATAACTGAAAGACATGAAAAAATAGGTGCTTGGTATTTTGTAGTTGATGATAAAGATACTGAAGGTAAGAATATACATGCTTCTTTCTTTATATATGAAAATGAACCTAATAGTGTAAGCATAGAAATAAACAACGTTCTTGCTAAATCTGAAGTAGATGATTGTGGAGAAGCTATATTAAAAGTACTGAATGATGCTATTGAACTTAGAGAGCGGTATCTAAAGATTTCAGAGCATCAAAAAAAGTTGATTGATTTGGAAAAGATAAGAAAAGGTGAATCTATAAAAGAGATAGTGTCTGAAGAACCGAAAGAAAAGCAAGAAGAAAAAACGGGATAAAAATTATATAAAAGGTGGTTTAATTATATGGAGGGTAATAGAACTCTTTATATTATCAATTTCGGCAGAAAATTGCATGAAAACATCATAAAAGAAATAGAATCAAAATATAAGACGATAGTAATAGAAGAAATTGCAAAAGTCAATCTAAATCTTTCTAAGAATCTATATATACAAATAATAGATGTTATAAATTCTATTCCTAAAAACCTGTTAGATGGAAATAAAAAAATCTGTATCAATTTCCCTGGATTACCTATCGCAGCAGCATATATACTCGTAGAATTACATGCAAAATTGGGCTATTTTCCTCTTGGTCTTGAGTTATATAGAACCAGAGAAGAAGATCCTATATTTAATAATTGGCAATTGAAAAAATTGACGGATTTAGAATATGAAAGAAGTAGAAGCAGATCTAAAATGTTTTCGCCAGAGGAACGTGAAATCGAAGAAGAATTACAGTTACATTAATTTAATAAATAGAAGCAAAGAAATCGCTAAGATAATTATTGGTATCGCTATAACTATCCAATCTTCTTTCTTGAACCATTCCCATATTTTTATTATCACACTTATACCTCAATATTAACATCAAATATTTCACATGTCTTATTGAACATTTCTTTATCACAAAAGAAAAAGAATCCATTATTAAGTTCTAACCATCCAACCACACTATCTTCTATGCTTTCTTTAGATAAGCTTTCATTTAAACAAACGCGTTCTTTTGTATTATTATGATCTTTCTTTGCAAATTTCTTTATTCTTTCAATTACTTCACCACGATTTTCTTTCTCGCATATAACATATACTGGTTTTATGCCTTTAATAATTGAATCTATATGCCAACTTTTATATTCAAAAGGAATATGTACAGTAAAAGCTATAAGCTTTTCAAAATTTTCTGCGATCTTAGCTAGGGCCTCAGGAACAGACCCAAATTCAAACTCTGCAGCTCCCATATAATCAAATCTGAATATATCTTTTAAAAGTTTCATTCCTTCTTCAGGAATACCACCATCTATAAGTCCACCGCCAAAAGCAAATGCATTCTGCAAAGTTTGAAGCTTACCTTCTGTTTTATACGGTTTTTTAAGACGTTGAACTAGATATGTATTATTCATTATTTCCCTTTCCATGGTTTAATCATAAAGAAAAACATATATAATGCTGCAATTAATATTCTCATTATATCACATTTGTGTACTTTTGTAAATGATTATTGTCCCGTAAGCCATTTTATAAACTTAAAGTTTTCAGGAATGTTAGAATAATCGAGAGACCTTAACATTTGAACTTCATGCACGTCGCTAATTTTTGGACAATCAACTTCGATATATTCATCATTCTGATTTGCTATAGTATCAAGCATATCATAATGCTTTTCATAAACATGGAATGAATCAGCAGAATGATAATAATTTCCATATTTAAGATCAGGATATAAGACTTTTAATGTAACATACATCATTTCATGTATAAATGAGAACGTAGGAGCATCATTACCCATGCCAAATATAGCATCCATACTTCTCATTCTAACAGTCATGGCCAATTCATTATTCCTGATCCTGAAGTTGATACAATAGGTGCAAGGATAATCTTTAGTCTTGGTTAATAGATGATGAGCTCCTAATATCATTATAGAAGCTCTTCTTGAATCCTTATCTTCACTTAGTATATCTACAACATTATCAAACTGGTTCATTGTTCCGAAGATATATTGACCGTAATTTGAATTGATAGATCCATCTCTATTTATTAGTGTCTTCCACAATGATGCATGATTGCATATAGATGTGTCGTACTTATCACCTCGGAGATACCAGATGAATTCTTTTTTGATATATGATAGAGATAGCTTCCTAGATTTAAAGTTTACAAAGCGGACGTATGGCGGTAATGTGTAGTTATAGTTGCATATCTCTTTAACTTTACATCCTCTTGGTGCAACCTCTACTCCAGTATCAGCTACATCTTTAAGTATCTTTCTAAAAGACTCTTCATGAACATTCATATTTCCTCCTATTAGGCCGCATGGAACTGCCATTAACTGCATAATTTTATCTTCTAATTCTTTTATCTTTGCCTCAGCTCTACACAAGCAACAGTTATTAGGATATAACTCATGAAGTGGTATATGCTGATTTATATTTAACTGTTTTGTTGACATTTAATACCCCCTCTTTTGTCTGTCGTGATTTTCTTTATTTTTAGCTACGTACATTGAGTACACTTCCTTGGCATCCATATCCCATACGAGCATCATACTAATTAAAAAATGTAGTAAGTCTACAAGTTCATATTTTAATTCTATTGCATCTACAGGTTCTGGTTTCTTCCAATGTTTCCATGACATGTGATTTAGTACTTCTGATAATTCATCCATGCAACATAGAATAAATTCTTTTGTCCACACCTGTTTTTCTTCAAGAGATAGTTTACCAAACTTACAAAATTTGCCGCCAAACTCTTTCTGTCTGCTCATAATATCTTCAAGCTTATGACCTATATCAGTTTTATTCAAAATTTCTTGTCTATACTTTTCCACTTCTTTCATTGACTTTTTATCAGACACTTTTTTCCATCCTTTCTTTCATATCAACTATATCAATACCACGCATTTCTTTTAGCAGTTCTATTCCATTATAATAGTTTTTAACTGAGGTATAATAAACTTTTGATATTCCAGCGGATACTATGTTTCTAGCACATAATCTACATATGGAACAATTAACATATAGGCTTGCACCTTTAGTTACTATTCCGTATCTAGCTGAGAATAGAATAGCATTTGTTTCCGCATGTTGGCAGTCACCGATTTCATAGTTTGTACCTGATACAATGTTGCGTCTAGGACAGTCTATGATATTTTCACAATTATGCATTCCAGGTAGCATTCCATTAAATCCCATTGATATTATTCTACCATCTCGTACTATAACTGAACCAACTTTATTTTTAAGACAATGTGATCTTAATGCTATAATATCACAAATCTTCATCATCATTACATCAGAATCTATTCTCATTTTTTAATCCTTTTAATATGGTTCAAATTCATATATCTCATCTTCATCGAACCTATATAGAATATCATTATGTTCACAGATGTATTGACCTTTATTTGATATAGCTATTATTTCCCCAACGCCTGGCATAAAAGAATTCTTACAATATGGGCAACTTGATACCAGCATGCCTATAGGAAATTTATTCATACAAATTTAAGTTAATATGTCCTAATACTAACTTTCTTTTCCTTTCTGATTTTTCAAGTTCAACAAGTATTATATCATTTTCTTTTATGTCTTTCGTATTTGTAAACATTAATCCTTGATGGGAGTCATTATTCTTATCTATAAAGTATAATGTGCACATTGCTCCTTCTTTGCCATTCTTAAATGTTTTTTTAACTACTTCAATCTCTATAACATAAACTATGAAAATATCACCTATTGGTTTGCCTTTCCTTTTATAAGGATTAGACATCTGAGAGTTTATATATCCTTCAATAAGCTTTTCAGTTCCTTGTGTCTTAAAGCTTCTCAGTAACTCCATTATCGTTTTTTGAAACTCTAAGTCAGATTCACGCTGTATTATGTCGCCTTTATTTTCAGTAATGTCTAATACCTTTTCCTTATTAATAAATTCTATAGTAAATATATTATTAATATCACCCTTTAAAATTGGATCAATCTTTAGTTGCTTCTGTGTCTTGTCTGAATACTTCTGAAAAAGATCTAAATATTTGAATAATTGTGATCTATTTAATTTTATTTCTGATTTTTCTAATAATTTTATATCATCTAATAATCCTAATTCAATAATAATTTCAACTACATTCTTTTTTATTACTTTTTTACCACGTCTTAAAAAATCTTCTACAGAAGTGAATGGGCGCAAAGCTATCGCTTTGCCAAGATTTTCTTCATTCAAATATTTTATACATGCATACCCAAAACCAATAGTATTATGTACTATTTCAAATCGTGTTGTAAAATCATTTATATTGCCATAATAGATTCGTTTCTGGAGTTCATCTTCATACATTCTTATATTATTATGTATCTTATTTTCATCTTCTCTACCATAAGATCTAAGATTTTCATTTAAATTTGCTAGACAGAACTCTAATGGATAATAAACCTTCATATACATTTCCCAATATGACACTATAGCATATTCTATTGCATGAGATTTGTTGAAGCTGTAGCCTGACCTATCTTGAATATCTTTTATTAGCTTATCCAATTCATATTCTGGTAATACCTTTAATTCCTTTATCTTTGTATAATACTTATCAATATTTCCACCCTCATCTAGTGTTCTGCGTAATATGTCTGCTTCTCCATAATCTAGGCCTAGCTTGTTGAACAGTTCAATAATCTGTTCTTGATATATTATAACACCAAGTGTATCAGAAAGTATATCTTTTGTTATAGGATGTATATATGTTATTTCTCTATCGCCACTTCGTCTTTCAATATAATCTGAAAGAATGCCATGAGTAATAGGACCAGGTCTATGAAGTGCTGAACATATAGCTATATCTTCTACCGAATTAGGCTTTACCTTCTTAACTATTCCCGTAATTGATGGACCTTCAAACTGGAATATTGCTGATGTTTTCCCTTGATGAAAGTATTCATATACAGCAGGATCATCTGTTGGCAAGTCATAAAGCCAATTAATGTCTTTATTTATCATCTTAAGACATTCTTTTAAGTAAGTTAATGTTTTTAATCCAAGCAAATCCATTTTTAAGAATCCACTAGCAATTAATTTTGATCCTTCCCATTCTGTAACTATTGCTTTATCTTTAGCTCTTCTTAATGGCAATATTTCTTGAAGTGGCTGATTTGATATGATCGTGCCAGCTGCAGCTATTGAAGTATTCTTGATTTGACCTTCCATTCTTGCTATCAATTCTGTTATCTCTACGCCATCTGCTCCCTTACTATCTATAAAATCTTTCAACTTCTCATTTATTTCTAAGTTCTCTTTAAATGATCTAAGCTTTCTTAATTCAGCAGTTCCTGTTTCTATAGTTTTTGCTATTTCATTATATACCATAAAATCATATTTATAAAGTTTGCATATATCTCTGAATAAACTATTTGCAGAATATCTCGAATATGCTACAATAGGAGCTATACAATTTTCACCCCATTTATCAGCAAGATATTGTCTTACAAAATCTCTCTTTGTATCTTCTATATCAGTATCGATATCTGGGCTTTTCGCTCTTGCTGGATTTAGAAATCTTTCAAAGCTAAGTTTGTATTCTATTGGATCTAATTCTATTAATCCTATGATCCATGCTAGCACACTGCCACCTACTGAACCACGACCTGGGCCTACAAGAACATCATTTCTTTTTGCATAGTTTATAAAGTCCCAAACTATAAGAAAATAATCAATATACCCCTTATCCTTAATTATCTGAAATTCATATTTTAGTCTATTAAGATAAAACTCTCTCATATTTGCAATATAAGGATTATTGATTTTGAACTTTTTTATCTTATATGTTTCATGAAAGGAATTTACATTTGTTGGAAGTTTATCTATTCCTCTAGAATATATGCCTTTTACTATTAACTCTGATAAGAAGTCATGATTTTCTATATTCTTCGTATTTATATATTTTGGTTCCTTCTTAGACTTTACATCAATAGACGCATTACATTTTTCTGCTATTTCATTAGTATTCTTTAATGATACTTTAATAATATTATCCACTATATAATCATGATTTGATTTTACATGTTTAAAGAAATCATCATAGTTCATTAAATATAGGTCTGAAGCCGAAAATTCCCAATCGCTATCTGAATTAACCTTGATCAATACTTCATGTGCTTTTTTATAATCCTTATTGATGTAATGAACATCATTTGTTATTATTGTTTTTATATTATGTTTTTTTGATAGTTCTATAAGCTTTTTATTTACAGCTTTTTGTTCCGGCATGGCATTTGCCTGAAGCTCTAAGTATAGATCTTCTTTAAATAATCCCTTTAAAAAGCTTATTTCTTGTTCTATTTTGCTTTCATTATTATCTAGGATAAAGTTGCAGAGTCTTGAACCGAGGCATGCTGTTGTGCATATTAAGCCAGCAGAGTTCTTAGATAAGAAATCATAATCAATTCTTGGTCTTCTATAAAAACCAATCATATTAGCCGCTGTAATGATATTGTATAATGATTTTATACCACTGCTATCTTTTGCTAATAGTATTAAATGATTATTTCTTGATCGTGATTTTATTTCCTCTTTTCTATCAGCCTTATTGAAGTCTTCTTCTTCAGATATTCCCTTTAGAGTCATTTCAAAAGGAGCTATGTATATCTCTAAGCCGAATATAGGCTTTATCTTAGCCTCTAAGCATAATGCCTGAAAGTCTAGAAACCCTGCACACGTTCCATGATCGGTTATGGATAAGCTATTGAACCCACATTCTTTTGCATATTTGACAAAATCTGTTATTCTGCCACAACCATCCAATAAACTATACATTGTATGGTTGTGGCATGAAACCCAATTCTTTTTTTCCATTATTTCTTCGCTTTCTTCCATATAAAACCATGGCAAATAATATTTTTATCACAACGACTGCTAATTGTGCTTGCGCATATTCCTGTTTTTCTTGCTGCGTCTCTAATTCCTTCATATTTTTCTAATAATTTTCCATCTATACTATATTTATTCACTGGAATTGAACGCTGATGATCTTTACCAAATTTACCAAATTGTGCACCTTTTATTCCAAGAACTTTATATGAATGGCAACGGGACCGCCGCCATATTTGCGGGCGATCCGGAGGCTGACCCATTCCATTCTAATCAACCTCCATTATTTTTCTGACATCGTCTGCACTTAGTGTAGCAATGAAATTTGGGAATAAATATTTTATCTTCTTTCTCATCCATTTTCTAATAGTGCTAGCAAGATCTTTAGTTTTCTCTTTTTTTGTTGAGTATACTATTTTCTTGTTTGACCATTTGTCTAATATCTGCTCTAATGTTTCCATTAGCTTTCCAAGAATAATCGTAGGTATTGATTTGATTTATAATCGAGTGTCTTTATGAACGCTCTATTGCTTTCACCTTCATTATAGATTTTTGGAATATCTGCAGCAATTAATTCTTCCATTGTTTTAAATGAATATCTTTTATCTAAACATTCTGCATATCCAGAATGGAATAATCCAATAACTGGAGCATAATATCCAACCTCTAATGCTGATATAGTCCACATCCCAGGATGTTCAAATAAGCAGAATCCCAAACTTGCTTTAGAACATAATTTTATATAATCTCTTCTTTTGTCTAAACTTACGAATTCATATTTCATTCCCATTGCGTCAAGCTGATTTGTTATCGATTCCGAATCTTTTGCAGTAGGGTTTGTGAATATTATCTTTTTAGATTGTAAAAATCTACTTGTACTTAATAGCCATATAAGATTATTAACTTGAGTATTATAATATTCGAGTGTACTTAACCTATGATTGAATATGATAAAATCTTCCTTCTTATTATTTATGTGCTCTTCCATTTCTTCAATATCCACAAAAGGAGGAAGCTTATATAGTTTGTCTGCAAGCTTATCAAAATCTGTTATAAACAATTGCTTTGCATTATTTAAAAATAGATCTACTGCAAAATTTGTATTAAAACCACTCTTATCTGCATAGAGATGACCTTCAAACTGACGATACATGTATGTTAAATAATCACAAGGAATTTTTCTATCCAGTACTGTATCAAGCCAATGATTGTATGTATATATCTTAAAGTTAAGCTTCTTATTAAATTTTAAAGCATTCCAGCACATTACTTTTGTAGGCTCATGTTCAAAAACTACATCAGGGTTTTTGTCTCTAATAAGTCTTTCTGCTTCCTCAAAATTAAAAACAAATCTGCTGTAGAAAGGATTGTTCACGAAAATATCATATTCGCCAGGGAGAATAAGCTCACATTCATGACCTTCATATTTTAAAGCTTTCATAAGATTAATATTAACTACATAATTAGAATCTTTTACAGGATCTAATTCGCCTTTAGCATTTCTAAAGCTTAGCTGCGGTATTAAAAGAAATTTCATAGAAAAATCTCCTTATTTGTGATATCCCTATTCTTAATATAATTGCAAAGTTCTTCATTTATTTTAATGCCTCTATCACAGTCGGCACATTCTATACTTCTATTATTAAATATATTCAATCTCTTAGCCTTGCTAATATCACTATTCCAAATATTGTAAAGTCGTTCTTCATTTACATTGCCAAGAATAAAATCTTTATTGATAGTCTTATAATCGCTATTATCATGAAGAAGCTTGCAGCACGTCATAACATTTCCTGTAGCATCTATTATGAAGTTAATAAATGTATACCAACACTTATCCACCCACCCTGCAGTTCCTTTAACTATATGCTTTTCAGCCTTTAATTTATCCCATGTTTTTACTCCGTAGATCGTATGTTTCGTTACATTCAGGCTTGAAATATACTTCTTAATATCGTCTATGTTATCCTCATTCATTTTAGAAAGCACTGTCCATATATTGAATTGGGCACTATATGACTTAATCATACTACTTATTTCACTCAAACCGGCCTTAACCTGGTGAAGCTCCCCTATTCCCCGGGTGTGCTTATACACATCCTCGTTATCTGCATCATATGAAATATTGATCCGGGTTACGTTTTCTAATATCCTGCTCCAATCACGCTTTACAGCTAGACTTGTAATAAGTGATATAGACATTCCGTAGCTATTTATCATTTTCAGGATATCGTATATATCATCTCTTAATAGAGGTTCTCCGCCGCTTATAATTATACTCTTTATCCCCATTACATAGCAGTCATTTATTATGTCTTCAATTTTAGCAAATTCTAAATCTACCTGAGGAAATGTATGCTTTAGACAATATACACAACGATTTACACAACGATTAGTTATATTTATTTGCCCACTTATAGGCGTACAATCTTCATATTGTTTAGCTATTAGTTCACTATATCTTTCAAGTTTATCCATATAGTCCTTTAAATAGGCGGGGGCTGCTTTATCGTGCGTCAATTAATATTCGCATTTTTCTGCTATCTCAACTCGGCCTTGTTTTGATAGGTATATCACGAACCCCCATGATTTTTATATTTATCTGCACATCTACAATTCTTAAGCTTGTCACCATCTTTATGATCAGGATTTTCACAAATATTTATTGCTGGAGCACAAGGATCACCAATACAATTACTATGATATGGGCATGCAGTATCAAACTTACAATCTATTAAACATATACCACCGCACCAACCATATGGTTCTCGCTGAATATCATTAAGTATATTTTGTGCATCTTTTTCAATGTCTTGTAATACACATCTTTCGCATGGGCAAGGATCTGAAGTACAATCACCTACGTGCTGAATAGTATCTTCTTTTACCCATTTTTGATATTTTGCATGACTTTCACATGAACCAATATCATAGCCGAATTTAAGACACCATACATAATACATTAATTGAGCATGAGTCATTTAATAAATCTCCAACAAACCCATATCCACATCATAGTCCAAATTGTAAGCTTAACTATAGTAACAGCATTCTCTTCCTTCTTATCTTTTGATGTATAATTAATAAGGCCATTCCATACTGCCCAACCAATAAACCAACCTGAAATGTAAATTAACCAATTCATTTTATTCTCCTATTATTTTTACATCTCCAGCTATTTTAAAGAAACTGTAATTATGACTTGCTGGATGTTTAATTGTTTTATGTTCTATGTTATTTTCTGAAAGTATATTGCCAGCAAAAGCGCCTATAGCTATAGTCTTCTCTGGTTTAAATAATTCAATCTGTCTTCTTAATATAGGTACCATAGCATTAGCTTCATTTATTGTAGGTTGAATGTTGTTTATTGTGGAATATTTAACTATGTTTGTAAAGCCTATATCAAATACTGTAAGATCCAATTGTTTTAATATTGTCTTTATATAAATTCCTATTTTACATCTCAAGAATCCTTCAAAATAATTGAGTTGATGATTTTCGAATAACATTTTTTGATCTTGGTGGATGTCTGTTTTACTTGGTTGGCCTGGATTCTGACCTATAAACAATATCTTATTACCATTAAAAAACCCTGGCATTATATTCTTACTTAGTCTATTATATGATTCATATATGTCATTATTATATATTGATTGATTATAATAGAACAGCTCTAGATTCACCTATTTCGTCTTTCTCTCAACAAAATATCCATTCGGACCCATTATTTTCCGGACAAATCGTTGTTCGTCTAAGTGCCAAAATATCTTTTCAAGTTGTCTATAAAGATCCTGATCTGTAGTATCTAATATTATACACTTAGCACTCGTTCTCTTTGCAAAGTCTCTATAAGCTTCTTTTAATTTGTCATAATGTTCACAAAGAACAAAGTCATTCTCTTTCTGTGTATTAATAGATTTTTCTGTGATTATTATCAAATGTTGTTTAAAATTTTCAGAAAGATAGCTATCTATAAATCCTATATCCTGAAATGTGGTATTCCTGAATATTTTTCCATAAGCATATTCTGAAGGATATTGACGATCTATAATGATATTTGGATTTCCTAAAGAGTTTAGGATAGATAGGCCATATATACTAGAATTAATATTAATTTTAGATAATATGTCTTTGTTGATATTATCTTTTGAAACATTGCTGAATTTTAGATATGGACAACCAATCGCTTTAGATAGTGCTTGAGCAATAGAGCTTTTTCCTGTATTGTCGCAACCATCCATGATAATTAACATACAGATTAAAAGAGGGTAATACTTTATCTATTCCTGTGGCCAGACAGGATTAGAGTATTACCCTCTTTCATAAATCCTTTCTTAAAACTTAAACTGCTACGGGCTGTTTAGCTGCCTGTTTAGCAGTAACTCCTGCAAAAGCTTTAATATGGCCTTTTATTGCAAGTTCTGAACGAACTACGCCAAACTTCTGCTGCACTATATCAATTACTTCCTTTACACTCTTCCCCTGCTTAGCTAATTCTACAATTAGCTTTGTTTCCTCTGCCGAATATCTCTTACCCATATTGCACCTCCTTGGTTAACTACATTATACTACACGACTTCTTGTTTGTAAACAAAATTTACCAGATATGATAATCAATAGCAAACAAATCGTTTTTTTTCAGTATATTTGAACTTCTTTCCATTTGATACCGAAGTTTACTGCTGCGCTGTGATCAGGCAGGTATACATCTATATGCTTTATATGATTATTTTTATCACCAAATAAGGACTTGGCACCGCGGTCTTCTACAGTGAAAATACCAAGCCCTATAATATTAACTCTTGTTCCAAACTTCAGCCAATTACAAGCAACCATTCCCGGTTTTACCTTTTTCTGTGATGCTGTAATTCCTTTTGCAAGTGGGCCACAACACTTTTTACATGCACAGTATGCTGTAATTTTCCATTTAGTCTCTGGAACATCAGCAGCATGTGTTACACCACATATAAATGTAAATAACAAAACAAGGATATATAGCTTGTAGTCATAACCCCGAGTGGTCGTTATTCCACTATCTTTTAGACTAGAACGAGTTGCTATTATATCCTTGCTATATTCGATCATAATGCTATTATATCACATTTGTGTACTCTTGTAAACGATTATATTATTATTTTATCTGTCTTGAGTTCCTCTATAAGTTGATTTATCTCTGGAGATTCATCTTCCTTATATACATAATATATTTCAAGCATCCTTAATATCTGATCCAGGGCATCCTCTAAACAGGTGCTTTCTGTTGATATTTTGAAAATTTTGAAATATTGACTTTCAATTATTATATTCGCTTGGAATATTCTGTCATATTGTTTTACATTGAATTCTGCCCACTCTGGCAGATAGTTGTTTATTTTAATTAGAATATCTCTGGACTTTTCTGAAAGCATTTCACCTCCTTTACAAGTGACGAACTAGATTGTACTTTATCACCGCCTACTCCGAATACCATTTTTATATTATGCTTATTACAAATAGCTGCTTCAGGTATATTATCAATTGTTCTGTCTCCACCCTTAGCAAATATTAATTCACAATCATTAAGTTTAGGATTTAACCTAAGTAAAGATAATGTTTTACATATAGTCAAATCTTCATCAATGCACGGAATAACAAGATCAACATTTCTAATGTTTATCAATATTTCTTTTCTTTCGCTATATGGCATAAAAATATAACCTTTTTTGTCATTTAAGAACTTATCGCTATTTAATATTGCTATTAGCCTGTCTCCAAGCTTCCTTGCTTCATTAATATATCTTATATGCCCAACATGAATAGGATCAAATCCGCCTGATATAAATACTATTTTCATTATATCCATATTGCAATCAATATTATCGAATTTGGTACTATGAAAGCAAGTATTTCTTGCCAGAATGGCTGACAATGAAATTCTGTTCCTTGTATCACACTCATGAATAAGCAAGCTGTCGCGATTAATTTGAATACTGCCATTTCTGTACTCATTTTATTGCCTCCTATGCTAGAATACTGATTCCAGCTTCTTTAATTACTGTTACTGTATTCGGAAAATATTCAGACAATTGATTGTTATGGCTTACTACTATAATTGTTGGAATCCTATTATTTAATTCTAATAATAAATCCTTTACAGCTTCAATACCAATTTCATCTATAGAATCTAATACCTCATCTAATACTAATATATTATAACAACTCTTATATCTAAGTGTGGTAAGATCATATAAAGCAATAAGTACTGCTAAATCTACTCTCTTCCTTTCGCCACTAGAACAATTTCGATAGTTTAATCCTGATATTTTAAAGTCTAGGTACTTATCGAATTCTAGCTTAATAGCTCCTTTAGATAGTATATTAAGATAGAAGTCTACCTTTTTATTAAGATATTTGATCATATTATCTAATATATAAATCTTGAGACCATCATTGCCGAATCCTTGTTTCCAGAATTCTAGATATGGTAGCTCCTTAGATATTTCTTCTATTTTCTCATTATTAATTTTTATGTTATTGTTAAGCGTTTCTACATCTAATTCAAAGTTTACTTCTTGGAATTTTGTTGGTTTAAATTCTTCACTCCTTATTGCTTCAATTTTTTCTTCTATTCTCTTAGTATCAGCATCTATCGTAAGCAGATCAGATTCATCATATGTTGGCTTTAATTCAGCTAATGAATTTTTTATTTCATCTATATCTGTTTGTTTTCTTGCATTCTCATCTAATTTAATTGCCATATCTGCTTCTATGCTTATTTTTTCTAATTCTAAATTGTTTATAAGTGTTTTTAATTCATTAGGATCTAATTTACTGCCACACTTTGGACAAGGTTTATCAATAAATTTTTTGTGCTCATTTATTTCATGCTCTATCTTAGACTCCTTATCTTCAAGTTCGTAGATTGTTTTTTTAGTATTTGAAATGGTGCCATTTATCTTTGCGATTAATGATTTTGACTCTGTTATCTTTTTATATATTTCTAGGTTGTATTTAACATCAACATCCTTAAGTTCTTTTATTTCTATTAGAAGATTGTTTATCTTTGTGCTCTTATCTGTATCAAATTCAATTTTCTCTAGTTCCTGATTTTTCTCAAATTTTTGTCTATCAGTTTTCATTTCTGCTATTTTATCATTATAGCTTTTTATTTGATCATTTGTATTACTAATCTTGTCTAATAATATTTTTTGTGCAGCTTCAGAATCTTTTAACTTATCCTTTGTAATAGTTAGATAGTCAGAGAAGTTGTTAATTCCAAGTATCTCTTCTATTATTTGTCTCCGAAGTTGATTGTTTTTGTTATCAAGAAGGTTGATGCGGATATTGGAATTTGCTAATACTATAGAATTGATAAATATGTCTATGTGTATGTTGAATATTTTATTTATATCATCTTGTGTAAGCTTAGTGCTTGATTTGCTTATATCTCTACCATCTTTTAACAATATAAGCCTATTTTCATCTACATCATGCTTTCTAGCTCTTATTATCTGATAACCACCATCCAAATCAAGCGTACATTTACAATTTTTGCCTATCTTATTATTTACCACCTCATCTACTTTATCTATACCCCTTATAGTATCTCCAAATAGAGTCCATACTATAGCTTCTATGATAGCACTTTTTCCAGATCCATTAGAGCCACCAGCATCCTTGTTTTCGCCTTTTAAGAATAATATGCCCCGATTTTCTAAATCAAAACTATGACCTTCCCCCCAGGACAAAAAATTATCTATGTGAACTTTTTTAAGCAGCATTCAGTGATTTTCCATAATGTTGGAGCAGTATTGTAAATGGCATTGCAAGCGTCTTATATTTATTCATAAGTACACTTTGCATGTTTCCAGCTCCATAATAATTGCAAGAATGAATGAATACAAATGCTGTTCTATTCTTATTATAGATTGTTTCATCTTCTACTAATTTTTTTGCTACTTCATATCCAGTTCCTGTTCCAGATTCAACATATATTTGACCACCCAAATCATGGTCTAAAAAAAGCATATCATATCCTTCTTCCTTTTCAAGAGTTACTATTGCAGATTC
>Ga0315291_10001136_pt1 | contig 35563 bp, 38 predicted proteins | sample YL17G12_20_MG_FD_203070 | JGI IMG/M metagenome (GOLD analysis project Ga0315291, IMG submission 203070) | Sediment microbial communities from Yellowstone Lake, YNP, Wyoming, USA - YL17G12_20 | ecosystem: Environmental > Aquatic > Freshwater > Lake > Sediment | place: USA: Wyoming | collected...
GCTGTCGGAAGAGGTAATTTCGGGTCAGCTGTGATGTATGTGTCGCATACATATGGGAAAACATGGACAGCCAAAGACACAAGTTCCTGGAATTGTATTGCAATGTCCAGCGACGGAAAAATTCAAACGGCTGGAACTTATAATGGAAAAATCTATGTCTCATATAATTTTGGGGATGCCTGGACTTTGAAAACTACAAATGGTGATTATAATATACGGGCAGCAATGTCCTCAAACGGACAAATACAAGCAATAGCGGCTGATGGTATGTGGTTATCAAAAAATTATGGCCAGACATGGACACATGTGGCTCAACCTGGCTATGATATTCGAGCTTTTGCTATGTCCAAAAATGGAAAATATTTGGCTGCGGCTTCATATAATTCAAATGTTTATGCTTCCACCAATTATGGTAATTCCTGGTTTCAGATAAAATCATTAGGACACTATAATACTTCCATGGCAATGTCCAGCGATGGGAATGTTATACTGCTAGGTACAGATACGGAAATATTTGACGCCTATGTTCCTATTCAAACATTTCATAAAATATCTTCTTACGGCGAATGTTATATATCCAGTTCAGCCACGACGACATTAACGACACAAAGCACTTTTTATTTACTTGCAGGAATTACTACAGCGGGTTCTTATTTATCAGGATTTACACACGCGAGTCCGGGTCGATTGACTTACACGGGAACAACAAAAAATTTTATTGTAACTGCTGTGCTCGGGGGTTTACAATTTTCAACTATTTCAGAATTTTTTGCGGCCAGGTTGGTTAAAAATGGAACTACAATAGTGTCAAGTGAAACAGGGACGCAGATTATAGGAGGCACGGGCCATAGACCGTGTATGAATTTACAAACAATAGTTGAATTGGCAACAAATGATTATATAGAAATTTATGTAGCATGCACCACCGCAAACAGCAAAACTTTGACAGCACAATGGGGTAATTTAATGGTTAGACCAGTTTGATAAAGGAGAATTATTATGGAAATGTCAAACATTTTTTCGTATTATGAGCTCAAAGGAAAAAACGTGGCCACGCTTGTTGATGTCAACGACAACGTGGAGATCCAGTTCAAAAGATTTAATTCCGACACAGGCGAAGAAATGGCAAATGCTTTGTCACATGTCCCGGTATCAATTGACGAACTTAACGGAATGAAAATAGATTACCAAGCGAAAATTAATTTAATAGACGATTTTATAACGGAAGTTAATAACTTGTAAATATTTACATCGAATTTAAAAGGAGTTCTCAATGCCATTTCCTCCAAGCCCGACGCCAGATCAGCAGTATACAACGGCCCTAGGCACGACTTACAGCTATAGTGCAGACCGCACCGCCTGGATAATCGTCTCATCGGGTGGGGGAGGGACTGGCGAAGCTATTATAGGCTCTGGTACTGTCGATACTCTGCCTGTTTTTATTGACACCACGGTCGTCGCCAACTCTGTTATAACACAGACTCTCGGTTGTGGAGTTGATAGTCGTGTTGACATCAACGCGAAAATATTTGGAATATCCCTTGACGCAACGGAAATACACACGCCGTTTTATTCATCTGACAATCCTTTAAATGTCGGTGTCTATTTTGACAATACGGCGTTTGATCCTCTTGACACCACGTCCCACTATATTCGCGGAGAGCAATATGTGGACGAGGGTGGGTTAGCGGAGGGCGGCAATGTTGTCATAGGCACAACGAGAGATTTTAGAGTAAGGGACTCGGACGGGTCAGTCAACTTTTCGGTCACTAATAACCAGGGCATGTGGGACGGCGGTACACCACGGTCATTTACCCACATTGACGGCTGGCAGGGTATCGGATTTACGAGTAATTTTGCATATGCTCCTCTGTCAATTTTAGGGTCTAATAAAAAAGGTATTTACACTTTTGACGGACGCATACAGCTATCGTCGGACACTATTGATATGAACAAATGGAACGAGTTTTGGATCTCGGCAGACCAATCGCCATCCGCGCCCACCCCCGGGCAGGGGTGGGCAGTGATTTTGTTTTTTGACGGCACAGATGTCAAGGCTCGTCGGGACGACGGAAAAACATCACTTTTGTCAACAAGTTGGAGTTAATAAATGAGCGAATGTTTTTGGCAGGGAACAACTGGCTTAAGAGGCTTTACTGGCGTCGGAGGGCCGCGCGGTGTTCAGGGATCTCCTGGCCAGCCAGGTCAGCAAGGTCCTATTGGTGTGGGTGACGAAGGCCCGCGCGGTATTCAGGGTAAGACAGGTATTGTAGGCATGACGGGCGTTCAGGGCCATCCAGGATGCTATGGACAGACTGGAGTTGGGGTTGAAGGACAGACGGGAGTTCAGGGATTAACAGGTTTATATGGTGGCGGTATTACAGGTCTGCAGGGGCTTACGGGTTTGGCTAATTTTATCGAGGCCGCTTCTTATCCATCAATTGGAGTTCCTCCAGAGCTCTTGTGGAATGCAACGGATGAGGCTTTGTTTGCTGGAGTGTCGGGAATCAGCAAGTGGGTGCAGATTTCCGCAGGTTCAAAAACTGGAAATACTGGTTTACAAGGTATAACAGGTTTATATGGACAAACAGGAATCGATGGAAAGACAGGAATTCAAGGTCTGACCGGTTTTTATGGACAAACAGGCATTCAAGGTGTGACAGGGTTCGTTGGCGGAACAGGCATTCAAGGCGTGACAGGTTTAATTGGAGGAACAGGCTTTCAGGGCGTGACAGGGCTCGTCGGAGGAACAGGAATTCAGGGTGGTACTGGTTTACAAGGCGGGACTGGAATTTCAGGAGTTACTGGAGTAGGACAGACAGGAATACAAGGACATACAGGAGTAATGGGCCCGTCAGGATTGACAGGAGCAGAAGGAGTTATTGGTCCCACAGGTGTTCAAGGCTTGACAGGAACAGAAGGCGTTAAAGGGTTGACTGGTGCGGAAGGTGACCAGGGAATTACTGGATTTGTTGGCTTAGAGGGCACGACAGGTACTCAGGGAATAACTGGAGTTTCGTCCATCGGTGGAACAGGTATTCAGGGCGTGACAGGAATTCAGGGTCTAGGAGTAACGGGAGACACAGGTATTCAGGGTGTGACTGGGTTGAGTTTGATTGGGGAAACTGGAATTCAAGGCGTGACAGGATTGATTGGAGGAACAGGTATTCAAGGTGTAACGGGACTTATCGGTGAGACAGGAATTCAGGGTGTGACAGGTATTTACGGAGGAACAGGCATTCAAGGCGTGACGGGACTTATCGGTGAGACAGGAATTCAAGGCGTGACAGGGTTGATTGGAGGAACAGGCATTCGAGGCCTGACGGGTTTGACAGGTGAGACAGGCATTCAAGGCGTGACTGGATTGGTAGGTGGGACAGGAATTATTGGACTTGATGGAGGAACAGGCATCCAAGGTGTAACGGGACTCATCGGAGAGACAGGCATTCAGGGGATGACAGGTCTCGTTGGCGGGACGGGTATTCAGGGCGTGACGGGACTCATCGGAGAGACAGGAATTCAGGGGGTGACGGGACTCGTCGGGGAGACAGGCATTCAGGGCACGACAGGATTCTATGGACAGACAGGAATTCGCGGCCACACAGGATTAGGCATTCAGGGCGAGACAGGCTTATACGGTCAGACTGGATTTCAAGGCATAACAGGGATAAGCGGTGGTGGGACAGGCATCCAGGGCGTGACAGGGCTCATTGGGGAAACAGGTATTCAGGGGGTGACTGGTCTGATTGGCGGGACAGGTGTTCAAGGCGGGACAGGTCTCGTTGGAGGGACAGGCATTCAAGGCGGGACAGGGCTTCGAGGAGAAACAGGCATTCAAGGGATAACAGGTCTCGCCAATTTTATCGAGACCGACGCAAAACCGCTGCCGCCTGTCAGTCTGGTTCCAGCGCTGGTCTGGGCAGCAGAGAGTGAAACCGTTTACGTTGGCGTGACAGGATTGGCATGGATACAAGTTAGTGCTGGAGCTTTACAGGGCGGAACAGGCTTTTACGGACAAACAGGCATTCAGGGTTGGACAGGATTTTATGGACAAACAGGGATTCAAGGCGGGACAGGTATTCAAGGCGGGACGGGCATACAAGGTCTGACTGGATTCTACGGTCAGACGGGAATCCAAGGCGTGACAGGATTGATTGGCGGAACAGGAATTCAGGGCGGAACAGGTATTCAAGGTGGAACAGGTATTCAAGGGCTGACTGGTCTGATCGGCGGAACAGGTATTCAGGGTGAAACAGGAATTACTGCCGCGACAGGCATTCAGGGTGTGACAGGTTTCTACGGACAAACAGGAATTTCGGGTGTGACGGGTATTTTAGGGACATTGGGCGGGACGGGTGGGACAGGAATCCAAGGACAAACAGGAATTCAGGGGGTATTTACGCCTGCTTATGGCGGTCTTTATCAAGATAATGGTACCACCGGTATATTTACAAATATAACTAGTGCTGCGTGGTTTAAACTTTTGATTACCGATAGTACAGCAATGCAGTCATCTAATGTTAATGTATCAGTACCAACATGTGATATGACTTGTTTGACAAACGGAAATTACGATATACAATATGCACTTCATGGTACTCTTTCTCAGGCAGGAACTGATATGGATTCTAAATTGTTTATTGACGGAACGCAAACGAGTTATGCCTCATGCAGAGGTAGTGGAATTGTACCTGTGATGTATACAACCAACGGGTTTGTACCACTAGTTACTAATAATGTTATTGATGTAAGAGTGACAAGTGCAGCATCTGGCGGTGGTGGTGGTTATCCTATCAATTTTATATGTAAGAAATTTGCGTTATCGATGTTCAAATTAAATTAAGGAAAATATATGTCTTTTCCGGCAAATCCGTCCGACCAGCAGACCTATACCAATCCGATCGGTACGGTCTACGTTTATAATCTGTCAAGAAATGCGTGGAACATTCGCACGACAAACATAGGCGTAACAGGCATACAAGGATTGACAGGCCTTGCATTAGGATCCACAGGTATTAGCGGCCAGACTGGGATTCAAGGCGGGACTGGAATTCTTGGACAGACTGGAATTCGAGGTATGACAGGGCTTGGGGGACTCGTCGGTGGCACGGGTATTCAAGGCGGGACAGGGATCATCGGCGGGACAGGCATCCAGGGCGTGACAGGGCTCACTGGACAGACGGGGATTCAAGGTGTGACTGGAATTGGCGGGTCAGGCACTGTTGGTGTGACGGGATCGTGGCCAGGAAGCATTACTGGTATCATAGGTGCTCCAACGATTGGCTACACAGGCCTGGCAGGATATACTGGATTTTTTGGAGCCGGATTCACTGGTGCTTATAAAGGCACGGTTGTTTATGATCCATCTCCTAGCACCTATGCAGATTTCCGTCCGTGGGGGACCTACAACTACATGTATTCGGACACAGGTGGTTATAACGGTACAACACTTTACAGGTGGTCTCTAGAGATACCAACTGGATCAACAATTTCCGACGCAACATTATATCTCAAATGCATGGCGGCTGGTCCTTCAATGCCGACGACAATTTCTGTACGCCAACTAAAACATAATTGGGGTATTACTGATACAAATCCTGGAGGAATTACCAGCGAAAGTCCTGCAACACACGGACAGGCAACATGGCGGCGATCTTATGATTATAATGGAGCAGGTGGAGATGTGGCGTGGACGGGCGGCGGAAACTTTAATGTCACGGCAGATGCTTCTCCACTGACCAGTTCCGTCACAACATCGTTTGCGGCTGGTACGTGGTATTCGTGGCCTGTTACTCCTATGGTGCAAAACTGGTTTACAAACGGGCAACCAAATTACGGACTTTGCGTATGGAATGACCAGACGCATGCGAGTGGAGATAAACAAGTTTACTGGTATGGCGATCACACCGCAGCCACGGCACCATATTTGGCTGTCAATTATTATCAGTATAATAATACTGATACAACACAAGTAATTCCTGTATACGTACAAATGACGCCGATCGCCCGCTTCATTGATTCAACAACCATGGCGTACAATACATCTCATATTACTGATGGCAGTAACTTGATTGACATTCGCGGTGGTGGCTGGTCTGACTCGCACTTAATGCTTGGCGCTTACCATTTATGGATTGACACATCTGGTAAGCTACGTATCAAGTCGACCTATCCAACATCAACAAGTGACGGGACGGTCGTCGGAGCCCAGACAGCGTAAGGAGAAATTCAACAAATGAGCCATTCGAATTGTGCATTTTCAATGGGGAAATATTCTGCTGATGAGACCACCATCTGTAGTATTTGCGATGCTGCTGGAATGAGTGGTGATACTTATTGGTTTCGCGGTAGTTTATATACAATCTGCAACAACCATAATTTAGCGGATGTACTGCCTGTGGATACCAATAACACCAGAATTTTACGGGTCTGTCCGGGCAACTGCCCGGACGGTTCGGAGCGATGCATCTGGCCGCTGAGCCGAGACGCGTCGGCGGAATCAATCATTTCGGATTAATTTCGACGGCAGCGGGTAGAAATATAAGACTGCAGGCTAATATCAACGACTGGACTTGTGTAGCTTGTAGAGGCACATTCTGGATGGATCGCTTAGCCTAATAGTCCGTTAATTTTTTAGTATAGTTGGGCTTAATAGTCCGTTAATATTTTAGTCAATTTTATACGAAGGAGTTAAAAATGGATCCTCTTACATTGGCAGCACTCGGACTCGGTGGCGGAGCGTTAATCCGCGGAATAACCGGCGGGATAACCTCGGGAGCAGCGGCGAGAGCGCAAACACAGGCGGCCAGAGAAGCCCAAGCACAGCAGGAAAAATATTACGGTCAAGCGACTGGGTGGCAACAGCCGTTCTACGCTGCGGGCCTGCAAGGGCTGCAGCAGTTGCAGACATCGGACTATACCGTCCCGGTCAGTCAATATGCCTACGGGCAACAGGCACCAGCGCCATATACTCCGGAAGCCTTCAATTTCCAGGCAGACCCTGGATATGCCTTCCGTTTGGCTCAAGGGGCCGCCGCAGTTGAGCAAGGAGCCGCCAATCGGGGTGCAGGCATGTCAGGTGCCACTCAACGCGCTTTAGCCTCCTACGGGCAAGGGCTTGCCTCGCAGGAATGGGGGGCAGCTAGTGATCGATATGCCCGACAGCGCCAGCAAGGATTGGCGGAACAGCAGGCAGCATATGGACAATATGGCGCAGAGCGCCATTTTGATTATGGCCAACAGCAGGATTATTATAATAAATTGATGCAACAACAGCAGCAACGATATGGCCAGGCAGGGCAGTTGGCAGGTTATGGGGCCCAGGCTGCAGGCAATTTGAGTCAGTTGGCGACCGGCATGGGCCAGGATGTGGCCAATATTATCGGTCAGCGGGGTCAAGCCAGATCCGCGGGAATAATGGGTGTCGGACAATCTCTCGGACAAATAGGCACAGGGCTCGGACAGGCAACCTATATCCCATATGCCAACCAGCAGGCCGAATTAGATCGCAAGGCATATGGTGGCTTTTATCAGCCACCGACAGCATAAAATAAAGGAGAATTTCTAATGCCGTTTCAATTGAATCCACAAATTCCGATGTCGTACGACTACGGGCCAACTCCGCTCGAGCAAATGGGGCAGGTCTTGACTTTAGCGGACCTTGCCCAACAGCAACGGATAGGCCGCCAAAAGTTGGCGACAGGAGCGTACGATTTGCAGAAACAGGCCGCACTCAAAAGATTTTTTGCTCCGCCGACGCAGGTTGCTCCTGCACCTACCGCCACTCCCGCGCCCGCATTTCCTGGTGTGCAAGGTGTTGCACCCGAGTTGGCTCCGCCAACAGCACAGACGCAGTTTGGAAACCCGATGATGCAGAAAATCTACCAACAGTCATTGGAAGGCACCGCAAAGGAAGCACCGTTGCCCGGGGCTGGATTATCTCCATACGCTCCTGCTGCCGTCCAGTCAACAATGTTGGCTGGACAGACACCTCCTGTGACGCTGCCGCCCGAAGAGAAAAAGGTGGTGACGCCCGAGGAGGAATTTGATTTCAACAAATATTATGATAATGCTTTTAAGACGTATTCTCGAATGTTAAACGACCCGATGCTGTCGGGGTATGGGTTGGATGCTCTTGACAAACTGTCTCAAATTGGTGAACGCCATCAGAGGGCACTATACTATGGAGAAAAGGCCAAAGCCAAGGAAAAAGAGCCAAAGACAAAATCCGTTATCGGAGAATATTTAAACATCAACCGTTATGATCCAGATGCCAACGATGCACAGGTGAGGTGGCAGAGCATGATCCCCGATGTGGCACGGATGACTGGGGAAACAATAGAGAAACTGTCGGCAATGACTCCCGCTATGTTGCGTACTGAGCAGTATATGGATAAATTGAAGCCTAAAGTAAAGGAAATAACCACCGAGCAGATAATGTCTCTCGGAAAGGCTTTCAATACCGATGTCGGAGCATATGATGTTGTCAACCAGCATGTCAACAATATACAGACCATGTATGACAAAATTCTGGAAGAAAAAGCCAGACAAAAAATATCCCCAGATGAGAAAAATGCTGGACAGATATTAAAACCATATGACAAGGCTATTTCGATCAGCTATTTGAGAGCCACCAACCCTGAATCGAGCCGCATGTTCAATACCGATCAAGATTTCCTGCAACAAATTTTGGCCACGAAGTTATCAGATATTCCAAAATTAATAATCGAAGTTTTAAAAGGCGGAAGTTTATCTCCCACAAGTCGTACATCATATTTGGAGGCCGCAAAGGCTTTGAAAACATCGTGGGAAACAGCGACTCTGCTGCCAAATATCAAATCGGCGGTAAACACGGCACTGGAATTCGGGGTCGATCCTGACAAAATCATACCGTCGAAATACGGGGACTGGGCCAGTATGGTTGCTCCTCCCGGAAACGAAAAAGGATTAAGAACAGCCATAAATCTTTACAACGATAGCAATGCATCGGATGAGGATAGAGCTAAGGCTATTGAGGTATTGACAAAACTAGGATTAATAAAATAAAGGATTTCTATGTCAAAAAAATATGACATGCAAAGTGTTGATAATCTTCTGACAGTACTGTCAAAACCAAAACCGCCAGTCGTACCGACTCCGCCAACCCCGCCAGTTGCGGATACTACTCCTCCTGTCCAAGCACAACCGCAGCCTGGTTGGTTGGGGAATCCTTTGCAGGCGGTTACTCCGTCCAGTCCTTTGTCGACGGGATTAAGGGAACAGGCGAAACAAGGTTTTGGGGAAACCGCGGGATTATTTAGAGCGGGATATCCAGGTCAGGCAACATGGCATGCGCTGGGAACAGCCAGTAATCTTGTTGGCGGAGCAATGGTGGCCCCGATCGCAGCAACATTTCCTCGCACGATGGCGGGTGTAGGAAGAGGAATGGAATTTGTTGCCCAAAACGCTCCTTCGTTTTTGACCACGGCGTCGGGTATTCCTATTCCGCTGTCGGGTACCCCTCAGCGGCCAATCTCGCAGGAAATGGCAACCATGAAAGAGCAATACCCGTCTGTCTATCGTACAGGTGGTGACATTTTAAACACCGCCATGATGGTCCCCGCAGCGAAAGCTGTAGGGGCGTTAAAAGGCGTAAAACTACCTGCCGTTGCCCAGCGTGAAGCGTTTTTAAATGCATTAGGGGGAGCACCAACAGCCGAAAAGAATCCTGGGCTATTTGTCAAGGGTTTCGAACAGGTTGTTGCTAATGCAATACGCAAAATTCCCATTCAGGCAAGTGATAAAATACTAAAACGATTTCCTGGATCAACTTTTGAACAACAAACAGGTTTGCAACAGTTGTTGACAAAATACAACTTTCACGGCGAAGCGGCAAAATTAGATAAAAAATCGATGATGAGTATGCGAAACAAAACCATCGAAATGATGGCAGATCCGTTGGTAAATAAAACGGATTTAAGTATTTTGAAAAGTTATGCCGACGAACAATTGGTAAAAATGACTGCGGCGGGGACAGAAGAAATAAAATTGCCAGAAAGCCGTTATAAGCAGATTAATATTAGAGGGGCGGGTCCGATTAATACAGTAATTAACACTGTCGGTATCGGCTTCCACGGGATCAGAAAAATGGCTCCCCCCACCACCATGATAAATCGTGCAAAGAATGCGATAGGAAAAACCGAAGGTGGTACGCTCAGTTTCAGAGATCTTGTCGAGCGACCTGGAGTACAACAGTTACTGGCCCAACCTATTCCACCACCTCGACCTCGACCAAAACTGACTTTTAAGAAACTAGGGGAACAGGGTTCGGTGCAGCTGCCTGGCGGAACGCCACCACAACCGAGCTGGCGCAAAAAACAAAAATTGTCAGAATTTGTTGAACCTCAGACAGGATTCAAAGGAAAAGAGCAGCAAACCTATAGTGTAAATAGGAATCTTACACCAGATCAAGTGAAAGAATTTAAAGCTTGGCAAAAAAGACGAATCGGGACAGGGAGAGAAGAAACATCGTGGAAACCAAAAGAAATTTCTAGTCCGGAGGCGAGCGAGTTGGGTTTATACACCCCAGGTACGACTGGTTATATAATATATGATCCCGACTTACCGCGTATACCTTGGAAGGAACACGTTTATGGTGATAATCCAATTCCCGGGTCTAAAGAAATATTAGGTGAAGACTATGGCCATGGGAAACTCAAAAAATTTGAATCTACCCCTGGGGGTGGAACAAAAGAATTGGAAACAAATGTTAAATATAATTTAGACCCTAAAAAACACAAAACCATAAATTTGTATGAACCAATGACAGACGATCAAATTCATGGTATACAATATGGGGGTGGAGAGGATGAATTAAGAGATGCGGTGCATGATATAATAAGAGATACAGAAGGGAAAATATCAGGTAAAAAACTGTATGATGAGTTAATTGATTATAAAATTCGTTCTTATAAAACCTGGGATGAAAATGATGAACTTATTGGTTGGAGTGTGAAAGATCCACAAAAAGAAGCTATAAAAAGTGTTAATTCTTATATCTCCCAATCTGGTTTTATTGGTTTTAATAATGAAGATGCTATTTTTGCAATAACTAAATTGCCAGAAGTAAAAGTCACGAAGATACTTCATCAACCAAGAAAGATAGCTTGGCAGGACATAGCAGGAAAAGTATTACCGACAGATGTGGAACACAAACTGCCTCTTACTCTTTCCAGTTTAGGGGCTACAAAAAGAAAAATCTCTTTTGTTCCAAAAACCTTAGGTAATCTTGGTAAGAAACTAGGAGAACAAGGTTCAGTGCAGTTGCCCGGCGGGACACCTCAACCGACACCGTTGAGTAAAATAGGAATGACACAAGTTGGCCCCATGATGAGTAAAGAAGAAAAATTATTGGCTAAAGATTTATTTGCAAATAAGGAGAAAGAATTAAATAATACTCATAATTACTATGGTGATGCTTTTAAAAAGGCTAAAACAGAAGATGAGTTAAAGAACTTAAATAAAAAATATCAAGATAAATTACTTTCAATTAAAGTCAAATATGATAAAGAGTTTTATCCAAATGCGGTGGCGGATCCTGTTATTGCATCACGGCTACAACATCTTCGGTCAATAACAGTGGACCATGCAAACTACCTTATTAGAGCCAAACAATTAGAGAAAGAAAGAATTTTAAGAGAACCTTTGTTAGCAATAGGATCAGTAAAAGATCCTGAAAATAAACTTTTGCTCGAAAGAATATTGAAGGGAGAATCTCCTGTTAAAAAAGGAGCGACTAGAAGAGAGCGTCACGCAGAAAATTTATTGAAATCACAATACGAAGCTGAAAAGACTTTTTTAGACTTATTACAAAAGCCAACGTTAAAGGAAGGTAAATAATGACAGCATCACTCAGTGCAATTCCTAAATGGCAAGTACTTGACGGAAACGGAATACCCATATCGGGCGCAATGCTGGAGACTTATATTGTGTCAACCAGCACACCAGCCCCGCTGTATACCTCATATGCGGGTACGGAGGTCGCACCCTGGCCGTTAGTTTTCGACGAAGCAGGCACCGCGGAAGTATGGCTTAATCCAGCAACCATTTACAAAATGATTTTAAAGGATGCCGACGGGGTGGTACAATGGGAAGTCAACGGAGTCCAGGGTTCCGGGTCAGGTGGCAGCGGCGTAATGCTGACTGTCAACACGGTTGTTGGATCAACAAACTCGATGAAATCCCTAGTCTCGGGATCGGCGTTGTTTGTACAATGCCTTGGATATAGGGCAATCGGCGACCTCGGCGGAGGAACTTTCTGGTACAACCCCTCGGCGACGGATGACGACGGTGGAATGGTGATAATGGGTACGGATGCTCCCGCAACGGGACGCTATGTCCGCCTGTTTACAGGAGGTGTTTCCCCAAGATTTTTCGGCGCTTATGGAAATGGAATTACATCCGACACAGCTTACTTTTCCGCTGCCAACACATATGCTGCAGCAAACGGTTTGACGATTTATGTTCCGTCCGGGTCATTTCTGCTTTCCAGCAACCCTAACCTGACCGTTGTAGTCGAATTTTCTCCAACAGGAAAAATAATCTATTCGGCTTTTTCGCCGAATATCGATCCGATAATTTCCGATCTAACGCAGCATTTTATTCTCACGGCGGCAATTGACAACCCGAAATTTCCAGCTGGTACGGTCAGCAGACCCGAGTGGTTCGGGGCCCTGGGAGACAATGTCGACGACACCATCCCCGTTCAGGCGGCGGTTTTGTCCTGCGTCAACGGCGGCAAGGTGCAACTTTCGGACGGAACCTTTGTTGTCGGCGAGGATGCCCCATCACAGGCAACACTGACACTTGTAAACAACATCGAAATTGCAGGAAAAGGAAAATCCTCAATCCTGAAGTTCAAGAATTCGCTGGCCACGAATTACGGACTGCTGGGATCCGCTCCTGGTGTCGATACGGAAAATGTCCGTCTGCATGATTTTGCGATCGACGGCAACCGTGCGGGAGGAACCCAAACAGGCGGAATCGGCGTAAAACTGTACGGACGAAATTCCGTGTTGTCAAACCTTTTTGTGCACGACTGCTCTTCGGTTGGTATTTTTCTCGGGCAGGTTGCCGATACCACAGGTTTGTCGGAAATAACCAACTGTACCGCAAACAGAAACAAGACAGGTATATCCGTCAACGGTCTGGTAAATTCCCGTGTTGTCAACAACGATGTCTATAATAAAACAGATACGGACCAGACAGGTCTGCTGATTACCGATTGTGCCACCACCTTGATTGATGGCAACAGACTGGACGGCACAGGTGGAGTTGGAATCTATGAGGTTGCTCCATGCGACACCACCTATGGCATCAACTTTATTGCGGGTTATGCGACCGACCTGCATGAGACAGCCACCAGATATGTGTCTCTGACCGATAGCTTCAAAAGTGCGTGGCACGGCGACAATACGAGCAAAAACACCTTGATCGTCGAGAAAAAGATTTACGTCGGAGACACCACAACGGCAGGATACCTGCTACTGGACAGTTCGAGCCCGGTGGATGCAACAACCTGGACCTGGCAGGCACAGTTGGATGTCAAGGGTGACGCAACTGTCCGCCAGAACATGGTTGTCAGAAATAATTTGCGTGTTGATGGCACAACCACGATAAACTACATGGATAACCTCGAGGTTGATTCCCTTCATGTAAACAAAATCGAGAGACAATCCGTAGGTTCGAGGCCCGACCAAACCGCTATCAGTGTGGAAAACGGTCTGCTTATCAGGCCTCCCGACCAGACGGCCAACGACGCCACCGTATTTTATCCTTTACAATTCGGACTGAATACGACCGAGGCGGTACAGTTGTGCTGCATTGATATGACCTATACATCTGCGGCGGCCGGGTACAGAAAACTGTTTACAATACCGTCAAACTCGATGGTCATATCTTCACAAATGAACAATGAGACGACGATAACCTTTACAGGCGGTGCAAATATGGTCAGCCTCGGAGTTGACCCGACACAGGGTTGGACTCCTCCGGGCGACACTGACAAATACGGGTCGGCAATAGGCACAAAAAATACCAAATCGGTTGCTTTATATGGGGCAACGCCAAACGAAACCGTCTTGGCTTACGAGTGGAATATCGCCAACAAATCGGCCGAAGATGTCTATGTCTCACCAACCAACGGTGCTGGGGCGACGGCGGTTGGGACATTTACAGGCACCATACGAGTGCGGCTCATGTATTGGCATGTGCCGTCTCTCGGTAACTCGTCATATTAGGGTGGTGACACATGGAAGAATTGAAGCAGTGGTGTATGGAGCAGTTTGATAGGTATGTGACAAAAGATTCATTTTACGGTTTCTTGAAAATTACGATTCCCATCATTTTAATTTTTGTGTCGTCTTGTTTGGCTTATGCGTTAGTCAACAACACGAAGATGGCCACAGCCGAAGCAAAAATTGCCGAACACTCATTGCTCTTGGAGAAACTGCATACGGAAATTAACAGAAAATTGGATGCACTCATTCAAAGGGAGAGCGACAAATGAAACTGATAAAAAAAATATGGCAGTGGCTTGATGGCAAGAAACGGACGATCGCATGCGTGTATTGGTCCGCATGGATACCTGCCGTAACCCTGATTTGGCCGACGACAGTACCGCATAAAATCGCGGTAATTTCTGGGCTTGTAGGGCTGGTATTTTCGCTGCTCGGACTCGGACATGCGGCAATAAAAAAACTATATCCAACGGATATACCTACAGAAGGAATAGACAAATGAGACAGAGACTAAGTTGGGACAGTATTCACGCTGCTGTTGTACAGGCAAGAATACTCGAAGAAAAAGCACTTAAGTGCCTGACGATTGCCCGGCGTATGCTTCCTGGTGCAGATGAGACCGTGATGGAAGATCAGGCAACCGATCTTATGTTCCTGCCCGATCGCAGCATTTTGGCCACACTTCAGCGTCAGTCAGATCTCGCAGCAAAACTTGAGTCAACGGCCAATAAATTACGGTTGTGAGCGTCTTTCCCACTCCTCTAAAATCAGGAACATTGCCAAGTCCTGGTTTGTTCCGTCTCCTCTTCCCTCCGCCAATACCGCACGCAATTCTTCTATCCAACTCATAATGCCTCCTTGTTACCCAAGCCGTCCGTATTAAAAGATTATTAAAAAATTTGTTTATTTTTTCTGGTGAGTACGATAACATATAGTATATGCTATTGCGCAAACACAAACATATTACTCCCCTGCACCGTAAACGTAACAATCGTTGGGGGACCGACGCACTATTGCAAGGACAGTGCAAATATAACGAAGAATTATTGCCGTCTAATCGGTACAACCGCAGCTATGAGGGTAATGCGGCATTAGCCACCAGTGCCCTCAGACAAGCCCACCCCGCACGTTGGCCTATAGCGTATAACGGTCTCGATATGTTCGCAATAATTTCCGGAATGAGTTGGGAGGCGTCAGAAAAATACCGCAAACAACTACCCGAAAAAGAGCAGGATATGTTGATTCTTGTTTACAAACACGAAAAACTGCAGGTTGATATTGCGGAGATGCTGTCACTGACGCAGGGGGCCATCAGCGCTCGTATACGCAGGGCATTTAAACGGTTGAGATTTTTAAGACACCCGCCTCGATTTCCCGAGCCAATTCCGTTGCCTGAAAATCCGACACTGCAGCAGATAACTCTTTTTGTGACCACAAAAAAAATATGTGACTTAATCAAATCAGGAGTTATGCATCAAACAGAAATTGCAAAAAAACTTGGGATTAACCAGTGCACCGTTTCGAATATAATACACGCCCGCACAATCAACCCGCCGAAAAACCAGAAGTTTTTTTACATCACCACTGAACTAAAGTCCCCGCGATACAAAACGACTTCGCGGATCGTGTTCGCAAAATAGTTATTTTCCAAAAGAAATAGTTATTGTCGCACCCAACTTTTTTGACAAATCAGACAGTGTCTCTAATGTAATCTGCTGCTTCTCCACCAGCTTCTCGACGGCTGGTACTTTGATTGATGGAGCGGCCAGCGCCACCTGCGCCACATTATCACCTACTGTCGCCTTGCATGTGGAACATTTTTTCTGATTGTTTCCGGTCGCAATAAAAGGTTTTTGACAGACGACACAAATCTTTTCCTTCTTCTCCATAATTTTTTCTCCTAATTTTATAGGTTTTGTGGGACGTATCATGCAACTGCAACATTCGTCCTGATTGTCAACAACTGTCTCAAACAGTTTATTACAAGCCGAGCACTTTCGTTTATTCACAGATTCCCTTTTCCATTCCTCTATCTTGCATAATCGCGGCGTCCGCCAATCTAGCTTGCATAATCGCGACGGCCGCGCGGAAATATTTTTGACACAGGTACTCGTCATCGTGCTCCAACCACTCTTTTTTTGTTATGTGTAAAACAACACGATGATGACCACACACAACAACAGTCGCCTCCTCCTGCATAAAATCCTCCATTCATTTTTTGCGTCTAATTTTAATAACCTCGAATATCCGAAATCACACGCCAATAAGCGATCATTAATGCCTGTTCCTTGTTTACATTAGGAAACCTCCTCATAATCGCCCGAATAGTGTTTGGGTGCGGCACGGCCAGCCGCCGATAGCCTTTCGGCCGCCGCGACGGAATTAATTCTGGATAGATGCCGTAATCCAGCGATCCCGCATCCAGCCCCCCGATTGCGTCTATGGGATCGGCGGAAGGGAGCGCCAGCAAGTGGGTTTTGGCCACACCGTAACTGCTGTGTCGGAGGATTAGCGCTCCGCTCTCGGCCGTAAACCGCGGCACTTTGACAACCGACCCGGATGGGGCCCTGCTTTGCAATATGTCAAACCGCGTTGCGTGTCTCATCATTTCTCCTCGGACAATCGTCTATATTGACAAAACGAAAACAGCATTCAGGCTGTACGATCACCAATTCGGGACGCCACTGCGTCTCCTGTATAATCCGCGTGCTGTCGGGGTAATGATATTCGCAGGTCAAGTCGCAATTCATGAGTCTTGTAGCCGCTCCTTATCATAAAAATCCTTTGGATTAATATACCCATTACCACTGCATATGCTACAATCTCCATTTTCATCTGCAGTATCTCCAGTTATACCACACGGTGACCCTTCACATGCAGGACATAATTCAATATCATCCGGATTAACTTTTCCACTACCATTACATATATCACAGGCGGGGTCCCCCGTCGCGAAATCTTTACAGACAGGACAATCTATCATACATACTCTTTTTGGACGAGATTTTTCAACTTCTTTGTCCCAGTTATGGGACGCGCCACAGGAGCAAAAGCAATCCCAGCACCCTTCTTCGACTTCTGAATCTACAAGTTTTTTACCACAAGCACAACGCATATTTCCTCCTTGGGTTTTATTTTATTTTTCTTCTATTTTCCACGACGTTCCATCTTCATTAATAATTCTATACTTCCCATTTTTGTACCATGCTTTATAACCGTTTGGTTTCGTCCTTCTCTCAAGCGGGCAAATCTCCATCCCTGTGTCTCTCCCCATTTCCACATAGACCGTTCCTGCAAGTACCGGAGACCCTAAATAAAATCAATCAGGTTTATTTTTGGTCCTTTGTTTTCATCTGGTACCTCATTTGGATTGATTGGTTTTAAAAACGGGCTGCTTAAATAATAATTAATCTCGGCTTTCTTATTTTTAGCAACTTCGTCCGACTTGTTAAGTTCTGTTTCAAAATCAAATTCAGGTTTGATCATATCTGCACACACATCACAAGTCAGTTTTATAGCTTCCTTCGTAAAATATACCGCCCCGCAATCATCATTTAACCCATCCACCCATTTGTAGGATATTTTGAACAAGTGCTTGTATTTTTCTGTTGGAATATTATCGCCACGCAGTATACCTTTGTCTCGTAATCTTTTCAACATCATGTTTCGACCGGAAGTTTTGAATTTAAATTTTATTATGCAAGCCACCGCCCGGGAAGGGTAGAATTCTCTTTTGTCGCCAGAAAAAAAATATGGTTGCATTAGTTTTCCTTTTTTATAATTTTTTTATGACTTCATCCAAATTGAATAAAGAAGGATTAGGAATTTCCGGTACTACCACCTTCGGTTCTTCTTTTATCAAATCTGAAAATAATATACCTTTACATCTTTTTCCAACTTTTAAAAAATACTCTTTTTCGATTAGTTTTACCTTTGGAATCATTGATTTGAGTATGCTGCTATACCCAAAAATACCGGAATCTTCAAACATTTTGGTCAGGACAGGATGACTGTTGGCTAATAAAAGCATCTTTTTTCCGTCTTGTAAAAATTTAATTTTTAGGCCACACCTGGCCAAAGCAGAGTCATACCCACCATCAAGCATTTCCTGCAGCTGCATATCAGTATTATACTCCCTTATTTTTAGGGTGAGTAGTTTTTCAACGAATGAATCGAAAGATATTTCCGATTTATCAGCTTTATCACTATAAGCTTCAGTCAAAGATCGAGTAACCATATCAATTATTAACTTATCTCTGTTGACATCAAACTCGGAGTTAGAGAGCAAAGTAATAATGTATGCCGCTGGAATTGCATAAAGATTTGCAGCCGCCAGATTTATTTTAGTATTATTCTGTGAAATATACGAAAGAATTTTATCAATATTAAATTGAATAAGATCGATATTATCTATTATATACCTGTAAATTCTACGACACTTGTCTTGCGAAAAACACCGTATAAGCTCCTTTTCTTTTGCAGACCATGAGGTATGATCATCACTAGGTACAACCAGAGAAATAGACAAAGTACGACGAGACAGCGTTTCTTTTTTATCAGTGCAATTACCAACCGAAGCAAAAGTAAAGCCACACTGAAAACTACGTTTTATGGCACGTTGCTGTTTTGTTCCTTTTGATATGCTGGCACCGCCAGTGGTGGCACTCAAAGCCACATCGTTAATACCGTCGATCGCAGACTGAGCGATGACGGAAGACGGTTCGTGTTCGTCTAAAATGCAGGATACATTTCCGTTTATCGACTGCATAGTACCAGCAACGGTCGACCCACCCGTAAGATGTATACCCCCTCCAGCAGATATTAATGGTTGTGATATTCGCTTAAGTACAACGGTTTTTCCCGAAGCAGAGGATCCAGTTATCTCAATTATCGGGACAACATTAGTCAGGCTTGGGCACATCTGGGCCAGCGTCCCACCGTAAAAAAGAAGAGCGCTGTCTTTATTCATAAAAGACAGCTTTTGGCAGATATTTAATTGATCTATAATTATAGTTGCGTCAGAAGGTGTGTCAGCTAAAACTATTTTTGAATCCATAGGCATATAATAACCACTAAAAATAGTGTTGGCCTCTTCATATCCATATCTAGTACCGTCACAATACACAGCGTTACCAATATTTATAACATTGCAGGCTGTCCCGTCGTGCGTGTCCCTCCACAACCCAAGCTCATTAAAACTTCTATTGGCGAAACAACCTATATTTTTGCAGCCCTTAAATAACCACTGCGCTGCCGCTTCGACATCAATGCCGACACACTTATTACCTGCATACTTTGGGAAGTCATTCAGCCACGCAGACTCGGATGAGTAGACAGATAATAGCCATTTGTGAGAAACATCTTTTGCTCCAAAAAATACCGGGAAATGGCCGTCTGATGAGTGTATGACAAAATCATTGTCACGGGTAACACCTAAAAACTGTATGTGATTTTGTATCTGATCTATGGAAGGTATTTCCGTCGCATTAGAAGTAGCGTTTGCACTTGATGCACCACTGGATAAAAGCAAAGATGTCTGGTCAGATTCGTTTGTCACCGTCTGTTGCCGAGTAAAAGGGGTGAAGTTTTGCATTGTGTAATGATCTATTACTGCTCCTATATCACGTCCGGTACAGTGAGCGTGATAACAATAAAATTGCGGATGACCCTCACCGTGATTAAAATATATAACGGAGTCGGCTGGATTTTGTATGCCACCAGAATGTTCCCCTTGCCACGGACACTGAACAAATATTTTTTCCGTGTCCTCTGAAACATATATGCCGGTCGATTTAGACCACGCAACAAAATCACACCTGGACAACCAGGAATACTTATCTGTTATAATCATAATTATCCTTTCCTCACGCTTTTAATCGAAGGAATAAATTTACCGTTGAGTTTATGCAAAAGATCAAGTTTAGTTAGTAATTCTGTGGAAAGATAAGTGCCATCAAACCGGTAACTGATTTGATGGTTAGAATCCGAAGTTTCTTTCAGCTGAAAATTAGGAAGATAAAAAAATCTTGAAGTATCAAACGATGACAAATCAAGTCCAAACGCCAAAGGACCAAGAAGATACAACAACACCGATGCACACCGTTTGTAAGTGCTGTAGTTCACCACATTGTTGAGTGGGAGCAGCAGACGAAACTTACCGTTTCCAGAAAAAGTATCATATCTTATATAATTAAGCTTATAAGAATCAATAAATTCTATAAGCTTAGTTTTCAGGTCCGGCATAAACCGGTCAATATCGTCATAATCCAGGATCATACAATTGTGTCCTCGACACAAGGATTTACGACGAATCGACCAGCAGTCTACTTTGATAGGGTAATAAGACAAAGCGTTTTTAAGTTTGTTTGAAATAACAAAACTCGATCTCTCATTTAAACTTTTATAGTACCTGATAAAATCCATTGGATTTACCTGAGCTAACAAAGATATGTTAAAACTCCAGGTATCTTTATCTGTCGAGGAGTAACTAGTAAAATACAATATAGTAGACAAAACCTGTCGCCAGGTCAGAGTCTGCAGGCACTGACATATGGCGACAGGTTCTGCCCTGGCCAGAGATCTGGCCAGGTTAAACTGAAATGGCTGAGATTTATCAACCGTTATTTCAATTTTACTGTTCATGTTTTAGATCTTTGAAAGAACATCATTAAGATCTATTTTGTCCGGTGCTTTGTCTTTAGATGACTCAACCACCGACGCCGACGGGTCAACAAGCCTTTTGTTTATCTGCTCTGTAATCCACGCAGGACGCACATAAGCAACTGCGGTTATAGGATCAAGACCGTCAGCCAGTTTTGAAATAGACTGTACTCTGGAATAACCGGACTCATCCTGAATAAGATTCAACATAACATTTTTTCCAATCAGCTTAGATGTATCAAAACCGTCAGGAACTTCGTGATCAGGCAATTTTCTGCCAACCAACCCCTCCAGACGGGCCCTGAGCTTTGACTTAGGGTGCAAACTGGGAGTAATATATTCGCTGATCAGATGCCTTATTTCAATGCCTGCCTCGTTTTTGTAACCAACCTTAGTCTGATACACAGCAACACAAGTTGTCTTGCTTTCCCCTTTATCGTTAACATACTGGAATGGATCTGAAAAATCTACGATAATAGCCTGCTGGATCCCTGTCGGACGACTGTAAACAACTGATTTTTTGATAATCATAAAACTCCCTTTTAAATAGTGGTTTTTGGTGTTTGTTGAGCGGTGGTTTTGTGTGAATCAATCAAATTATTAAGACAATGACGAATAACGTCCGGCAATCGCATCCCCGATGCGGTTGCTATTAAGGTGAGATCGTCCAAGACGCCTTTGTAAAGATTGATTGAATAAGTGATTTTCGGATCACCCGGCCGACTTTTTAAATTTGGAATCATTACTGGTCGCATTACCTTTTCTCCCCTTTTTGATTGTTATGTTATTATATAAAGTCTACAAGAAAAGATAAACTAAAAAAATAATTTTTTATTCCTATCTATTAATTAAAGTATTAATAGATTACTAAGAACTTCTTTCTCTTTTACAGTAAAACTAAGGTTCGATCTCGCCGGTATTCCCGGCTTTCTAAAGCTTGTTCTAACTTACCTAAACCTACTAAGTTGCCTGTTGTAAAGCAAATTCACGTTTTTTGCCGAGCTTATTAACATATAATCAATCACTTACATTACTTAACAAATTAAGTAACGGTTTTAAAACGCAGTTTGTAATAACTCGTTAATAAAAAAGTTTACGTAAACGCCAAAATCTGATGAATTTTGGTTATCCTATAGGATAAGAAATCATTTAAGCCTCCATCGCATAGATTTACAAAACAGATTAAAAGCGTGATAAGTTTAATTTATCATAGGGGAATTTTAGAACGGTGGCCAAAATCACGGTAAAAAACGTGAAAGATGTTTTGTTGTATCACAATATCACGAAAACCCGTCAAAAACAAACATATATATATAAGCCATAAATATACAGAGGTGCTATAGGATAACCCTAAATAAATACCCCTATATAATATATATATTTTTAACTTTTATATACTAAACGTGGAAAACCGTTTTGAAGCCATTGGAAATGTAAGGGTTAGGACCTTAGTACGTTTTAAGAACGCTCAATCCCATTTCAAAAACGTACTAAAAGCCAACCTACCAACGCTGTATGGGTCCGGAGAAAGCTGGTCTTTACGCTCTCCAGCACCAGTTCCTGGCCTCCTGGCAGCCAGGAGGCTGGCAGATCGAGGGGTCAGGGCATGCTGAGTAGCTTCGGGGGTACTCAGCATACCCCGAAACGGAATTTAAGCGCTTAAATGAGGCTACACTTGCTGTAGACTTTCCTACAGCCACGTCCTGGACTATCCTGCAGCCACCCGAAATGGAATTTAAGCGCTTAAATGGCTGTGGACTATCCTACAGCCACTTGCTATCCAGTTTCTTTTTCAGACCCTGTCCTGGACTATCCTGCAGCCACTGGTCTTTTTCAGACCCTGTCCTGGACTATCCTGCAGCCACTGGTCTATGAGACCACCTGTGTTGATAACTTGTTAGTTAACTGTTAAACTATATTATCCAAGGACTTACGGGGCTAAATGGTATACATAATGTGCGTTATACGCCCTTAAGCGCTTGAGTACCAAGGACTTGGCTAAGGATATCGGATTGCCACCATAGGCAACCAGGGGGGTTGGAACGGTGCCCCCAAGATATGGCGTCATTTAAGCGCTTAAGTAGCATTGATAAGACCCCCTCTCTCCCATCCAAAGTTGCGGGCTGCACAACACCTCGACCCTCCCCCCTAGACCATGGACCAGGAGTCCCAACTGGACTCGGCAGGTGGGGGGGTCTCCCCCCTAGGGGACATGTCGGTTTTATGACTCATTTTCTTTTTTTTCAAATTCTAAAAAATTTTTTTGGGGGTGCCAATGTCTTTGGTTTTTGCCCTATTTTTAGGGCTTTAATACTTTGTTAATAATTTTTCTAGTGCTGTGCCTAACACACCGGGAAACCCCGAGGAGTAAAAATAGATGGCATTTCCTCCGCAAAAACTTGTTGGCGACGGCAGCCCCCAATCGATCATGAAGCCCCGCAAGGGGGATTTACTTGCAAACAATCTTCTAGACTATTATTCCGATTCCACTCGTCAACAGGATCTCATAGCGGTAATTGACAAACACGTACACTCCGCTGACGGTCGCGTTGCGATACAGGCCCTGGAGTTGCTTTGCAACAGGTTATGGGGTCGTCCTGTGCAGAGGGAGCTGGTGGCGGGCCGTGTTGACCATACGGTGCGAGGTCTGACCATAAAATTTGTTTCTCCCACGACAAGGGAAATTTCTGCCACGGCCACCATCACTTCTGATGCTGATGTGGCCGAAATCGACTCAACCGCAACATTAGCAGAGGGCACATAATATGGTGAAAATCAATCCATTGGGTGACAGGGTTGTTTTGATTCCTGCCAATCCACAAAAGGCATCTCCGGGTGGTATTATTATTCCCGAGACGTTGGCGGATTCCGAGCGGCCAAGGAGAGGCACGGTTTTTGCAATTGGTCCAGCGGTCGCTGGGCTGCAGCCTGGTGACGACGCGTTGTACGGTAAACATTCCGACGCCGTCGAGGTTTGTCTTGACGAGCGCAAATATCTCTTTATCAACGAGGAGGATGTGCTGGTTATTTTCTCTCCGCTCAGGACCCTGACGAATGTTCTAGTTGTCTCCCCTGAGGTGCGGGAGAAGTCGGCGGGTGGTCTGTGGTTGGTTGACATTTGGAAGAAGCTCCGTATGGAGTCCTTGACCGAGAGGGGTTATTGCATAGGCACGGTGCTGGTATGCGGGCCGCAGGTCACGGGTGTCAAGGTTGGTGATCGTATTGCCTATGTTGAGACGCAGTACGAAGTCCAACCTGCTGAGCCGTTCGGTCAGCCTGGGTGGCCCGAGTACGTGCATTTCATCCGTTCTGACGAAATCCTATGTCTATACACGTCCATATAATTTACAAAGGAGAAACTGATGACTGAATCCGGAGTAAAGTATGAGCTGGAATTGGCGTCATTTTGTGCAAACATTGCTCTTGCCAAGTTAGAGGAATCGAAGGCTGCGGTCCGTACGCGTGAGTTGGAATACGGTATGGCGCAGTTCCAGCAGCAGGTGATGTTGATGCAGGCCCAGGAGTTTGACAAGCAAGAAGTTTTGCGGAAGAGCAACAACGAGGTTTATGACATATTGAAGAGGCGGGGTTTGTCTGATGACCTTTGTAAAAAAGCTACTGCGTTGGGTGATAAGGAGTTGTTGTCGGGTTATGGATTATCGAGGACGCCGCTTGTTGTGGAGGTGTCCAATGCCATATGAAATCAGATATGTCAAGGGGTCAAAAAGGCCGTGGAAGGTTGTTAAAAAGGACACAGGAAAAACGGTTGGGTCGAGCTCGAGTGAGGCTATGGCGAAGGCCAGTATAAGGGCCAGGTACTGGGGGGAGAATAAATGAACATTGTTACAAAATTTGAGTTGCACCAGCCAGTTGTCATCAAGGAATTGCATCCGTTGATGGGTACTGTCGTCAAGATAGAGTTTAGCGGCGTGCTGCTTTACAATGTGCAATATTGGTGGAACGGTGAGCAGAAGTATGCGTGGTGCTTCGAGGATGACATACGATGACTATGGGATCTGGTCACTTGTCAACTGTCGAGAAGCCGTTGACCAAAAAGGCTGTCAATGAGTCGTTGTCGTTTTTGACGGTGTCGGCTCAGACCGATGAACAAAAGCGTGCCGTGACAAAATTGATTGCCGATCGTAAGGCGGCCAGGAAGACGACGCAGTTTAAAAAGCTTGCTCTTCCTTCCGAGGAAAATGTCGTCGTTGCTGAGCAGATGGAGCTGCCTGAAGCTTTTCAACCTCTCCTGACCATGAAATGTCGTTACAAGGTTTATCACGGCGGACGTGGATCCGCCAAGTCAATGTCGTATGCTATTGCCTTGCTTATACTTGCGTCGATGAAGAAGATAAACATTTTGTGTTGCAGAGAGATCCAGAATTCCATAGCAGATTCGGTTCATCGTCTTTTGTCAACGCTGATTGAGAAGTATCATTTGTCGGACACATTTGAGATTCAGAGGAATATCATTCGTTGTATTTCGACGGGCTCCGAGTTTCATTTTGAGGGGCTCTTCCGGAACACCGATAAAATAAAATCTTATTATGATGTTGACATTGCGTGGTTATGCGAGGCCCAGCCTGTGTCGGAAGACAGTCTCCAGATTTTGTTCCCCACGATTCGCAACGCAAACTCTGAAATCTGGATCGAATTCAATGACAAATACGCGGACGATCCTGTATACCGCAGGTTTGTCACCGACCCGCCGAGCAATGCTCTTGTTCGTAAAGTATCCTATCTGGATAATCCGTGGTTCCCGCCGGAGTTGCAGGCGGAGATGGATAACGATTTTAGGTATCGTCCCAAGGCTGCGGCGAATATCTGGCTTGGTGATTTGAAAGGGGCTGGCGGCCTAGTCTGGGAGTTTGATCCAAAGGTTCACATCAGGGAATTTTCCAAAGAGGATTTGAAATCGGCAAATGTTTTTATGGCAATCGATCCGCATCAGGTGCATTTTTCCGCAGCGGTCTGGGTTGCGTTGATACCGTCTCCCGATAAGTCAAGGATGTACAAGTGGATATTTGCCGAGTGGCCTCGAATAGCAACTCTGAATGGTAGTTTTGCGGATGTCCGCACATCTGTCAACTACGGCGGGACCTACTCCGACATGGCCAGGGAGTTTTATGCAACCGAGTCAGAATCAAGGTTTTGCGACCCAGGTAAATCCCTGAAAATTTACGGTCGTTTTATCGATTCCCGTTTCGCTGCGGGGACAGGGGCTGCCAACTGGTCATCAAAAACCGAGGGTATTGTGGCGGAGTTTGCTAAACGCGAAAACGGCGGTCTGGATTTTATCAGTCCTCCCTGCACGATAATCGATTCTCGGCGTGATGTGATAAAAAAGGATATGGAGTACAACACGAAAATCGCCTTGTCGTCAATCAATCAGCCCAGTCTGTATGTGTCGGAGAGCTGCCAGAATGTGATACAGTCGTTTACCAGCCACCGCTACGAGGAGGATTCCGAAAAAGAAAGCGATCGGTTTAAGGATTTTTCGGATGCAATCAGGATCTGCTATTCGGGGTTTGCAGACCATAAATACAAGGACCCGAACAAAAAGATTTTGAATGATTATTATGATTTTGGTACTTCCGGAAGAGATTGGATGGCGCTGTAACTTTAACAAAGGAGTTTTATGGGAAAAACTATGGGCGATCTGGGCGATACGTATGCTACAATCAAAAAGGGCAAAGTTAAGATGGGTACGAAGTCCAAACAGTTTAAGTTTTTGATGTTGAAGAAGTTGCCGTTGACTGTTGTTAAAAAGGGTGAAGGTAAAAAGGTTACCGAAAGGCTGAATGTGAAGAAATAGTGTTTAATAACTTGTTAATATTTCAGTTAGCAGTTAGTTAGCAGCATCTAATGAAGGAGTTTTTAATGGAATTCCAGTTGGACGAAAATATTTCCGACCTCGGGACTCCGCCTGTCCCTCCTGTTGTCACAGATGAATTAAATCTTGAACCTGAGGCAGAACCAGAAGAGACCGACGCCGAAATATTGGTTGAGGCTCGGGAGCGTTTCAAAATATGTTCGGAAATGTCCGAAGAAATTCGGGCCAACGCTTTGTCCGATCTGATGTTTTTGTCTGGCGACGACGAAAACAAAAATCAGTGGAGACAAGAGGCGCTTGCCGAGCGTGCGCTTTATGGTCGTCCCGCAATTACCGTCAATAAATTGCCTACCACCGTTAACCAGGTCGCAAACGACATACGGCAAAACAATCCATCTATTAAAGTGAGGCCCATTGATTCGGTTACTGATCCTGCCACGGCGGAGGTCATCAGTGGGTTGATACGCACAATCGATTATAAACCCGCGGTTGATAACGCCACATATTATGCGGTTGCTTGTGGAGAAGGATTTTTTCGCATTTCTACACGGTGGATTGAGGGAACTTTTGACCAGGAGATAATTGTTGAAAGAATAGAAAATCCGTTAAGCGTTTATTTTCCAATCAACATCATAAAAATGGCGGATTACAGTGACGCCCCGTATTGTTTTGTCCGATTTGTGATATCCAAAGATGAATTCAAGGCCAAGTATCCCAATCAGCCTGACATGTCTCACTGGGACGGCGGGACTGGCGACAGGAACTGGGTAGAGGAAAATGCTGTTTGGATCGCAGAATATTTCCGCGTCGAAGAAACACCAGTAACTCTCTACAAGCTATCCAATGGTGAAGTGGTAGAGGAAGTGCCTGATTCTATTTTGTATCCAGACATAACGGTAGTAGACGATAGAGAATCTACCAAACGTAAAGTCATGCGTTATCTTATTACACAGTTTTCCATTCTTGAAAGAAACGAAATTCCGTCGCGATATATTCCGGTGGTTCCGATTTTGGGGCAGGAGATGAATGTTGACAATAAGAAAATTTATAATTCCCTTATTCGTTTTGCGAAGGATCCACAGCGAAAATACAATCATTTGAAATCGGCCGAGATTGAGATTATCGCCTTGGCCCCGATATCGCCGTTTATGTGTGCCGAGGGTGTGACTGACGGACATGAGGACGAGTGGGCGGTTTTAAACAAAAAACATCTAGCAAAAATAACATACAAGCCCGATATCCGACTCCCAAGTGCGGGAATGCCGCAACGCATAGATCCCCCCCAAGTGCCTGGCGCGGTTGTAAATGCTATACGGGAAGCAAGCGACGACATAAAAGCTTGTACCGGAGTGTTTGATGCAGGTCTTGGAGCAAAAGGCAACGAAACGAGCGGGCGGGCCATAATTGCTCGCACCCGTCAATCTGACACGGTAACCTATCATTTCGTGGAATCCGTGACCGCCGCCGTAAAGTTAATGGGTAAAATTTTTATCGACATGATACCTGTACTGTACGATGTTCCCCGTGCCATCAGAATCCTCGGCGAAGATATGCAAGACGAAATAGTAATGGTTAATCAGTTGCATAAGACGTTCAACAATGACAATCGTCTGTATGATTTGAAAACGGGAAGATACGATCTGATAGTTAGTGTGGGTCCGTCTTATGAGTCTCGCAGAATAGAGGCCGCGCAGAATTTGATTAATCTCATACAATCCGTTCCGCAAATTGGTCTGGTGTCAAGTGACATTCTCGTTCGTAATCTGGATTTCCCTGGAGCGCAGGAACTTTCAGATAGGTTGAGAAAAACAATACCTCCAAATCTGTTGGAGAAAGAATCTTTCGGAAAAAATATCACGGAACCGCAGTTGAGGGAAATAATTGCCGACCTGGAAAAACAGATGGCAATAGTTGCCACTCTGCAGCAGCAGCGGGCACAGATGGGTCAGATGATTCAGGCGTTACAGAAACAGTTGGCCGATAAACTGCAGGCCGAGCAGATAAAGGCCGACACCGCGGTTATACGCGCCTCGTCCGAAGTCAAGAAATCCCAACTGGCTCTTGAGCAGGAAAAAATAAAACAGGGATTTGCTCAATCCAGACACGCGGTTGATACGGCAATTGATTTTGCAAACAGAAATATTACAGGGCAATACCAGCCCGAGGGACCGGCACCAACGCCGAGACAGTTTTAAGAAAGGCTTTATATGTCAACCGACAACACAGTCGAGATTGAGAAAGTGGTAAGTGTTAATGAACCTGTTGAAGAAGAGACTGAAGAGAAAAAAGAAGTAGAGGAAATAGAGGAAGTTGATAAAGAGGAAAAAGACGAAAAAGACGAGACCGCTGAAGAAGAGGAAATACCTAAGGAGAGGCCTCGCGGAGACCAGGATGCAGCCTGGAAAAGACTGCAGCGGCGTAAGGACGACTATAAGCAGAGAGCTGAGCGGGCAGAGGCAATGATACAACAGCAGATGTATCAGCAACTCCAGCCGCAGCAACAACCAGTGCAGGAATCCGACGAACCTGCCAGAGATCAGTACGCGGACGATGCTGGTTATTTGAAGGCTTGGATGGAATGGAGCAAGCTGGGAATTACGAAACAGGTCAGGCAGGAATTTTATCAGCAACAGCAGGAGACACAACAAACACAGGCAAAAGAGGCCTGGGATAAAAAACTTGCGGTGACGAGAGAAAAATATCCTGATTATGATGAAGTATTGGAAGAAGCTTTAGATATCAAAATCCCAGAAAATCTATACCCTGCGCTGACAACAGCGTTGCAGGAGTCTGATCTGGGTGGAGATATATGGTATTATTTGTCAAGTAACCCCGATGAAGCTAGGCGGGTGATGCAGATGTCCCCAACCAGAGTTGCCTTGGAAATAGGTCGGTTGGAGTCGATTCTCGAAAGTGAACCGAAACAGACCAAGAAGGTTTTGGTTTCAAAAGCTCCGTCTCCTGTCATGGCTCCGAAAGCGTCATCCGGGAAATCATCCCGTGATCCTAACAAAATGACGCCAGAAGAATATTATGCGTGGAGGATGGAGGACAAACGAAAAAAATAACTTTAACAAAAGGAAATTATTACTATGCCAACAGCAAGCAATACTAATTTAACTTCTGACATCATCCTGAAGGAAGCTCTGACCATTATGAAAAATGCTCAGGGTATGATTCCTTCGGTTGATCGTCAGTACGACGCCCAGTTTGCCGCAGGTGGAGCATCCATCGCGGGTCCAATCGGGCCAAGTCTTCGTATCCGTTTTCCTGCCCGTTATGTCGCCACCGAAGGCGAAACGATGGTCGAACAGGATTCCGTTGATACGGCAGTAACCTTGACAGTTTCGACTGCCATGCACGTCGGAATGAATTTTGGATCCAATGAGCTTACTCAAAGTATCCAGAATTTTTCTAAAAACTACATCGCGCCCGCAGTGTCTACGCTGATCGATGCTGTGGACAGAAAACTCGCGAGTACGTATGTCAACGCATATAACAGCGTCGGAACTCCTGGAGTTTCTCCTGCAACGACTGCAGTGTGTAACCAGGCAGGTTCGATGTTGACAAAGTATTGTGCGTTGAACGACCAGAACAGAATGGCCGTTGTCAATCCCGATGCACGGGCAACACTCATTGGTGCTTTCTCCACTCTGTACAATGCTCCCGCGGCAATCACCTCCCAGTTTGAGACTGGCGTGCTTGCAAAGTCGTGGGGTTTTGAATGGCGTGAATCGAACTGCATCAACAGCCACACGAATGGTGCCGTAGATGCAACATCTTCGTCTCCATGTGTGCTGGTTAACGGTCCCGACCAGAGTGGTTCGACAATTAAAATTGACAAGCTGGCTGCTCTTGCTGTTTTAAAAGCAGGAGATGTTTTTCAGCTCGCTGGAGTCTATGGAGCCAACCCAGTGTCCGGGCAGAATCTCGGGCATCTGCAGCATTTTTCCGTCACTGCCGATACGACAGCCAGCGGTGGAGGAACCATTGCGGCCCTGCCAATCGCTCCGTCGATTGTAACCAGTGGAGCGTACAAGACGGTAACCAACAGTCCTGCCAACAACGCGTCCGTTGTTTTCCTGGGCGTGGGCGGTGGTGTGTATCCGCAGAACCTGTGCTTCTCGCGCAGCGCCATCACACTTGCAACAGCAGACATTGAGCTTCCTGAAGTTAAGTTTCGCTCTCGCAACAACATGGATGGAATTTCTCTGCGTATCGTCAAGGACTACACGATCGCAACCAATAAAAACCCGTGCAGAATCGATATTCTGTTCGGTGTTAAAATGGTTCGGCCGGAGTGGTGCACCAGGATGTATGGTTAATTGAAGTAAAAAGGAAGAGGGAGGAAATCCTCCTCCCTTTTCTTTTATCAAGGAGAAAAAATGTCATCGATCTGCACAACTACTATTGGACATCTGATATCCCGTGCTTTACGGATGTTGGGAGTAAAAGAAGCTGGGGAGCCTTTGGGATCCGAGGAATCCAAGGACGCACTGCAGGTTGCCAATTTCATGTTGGCACAGTGGAGTTTGGAAAAGCTGACGGTTTACAAAGTAGTAAATGAATTATTTGATATTGTTCCTGGACAGAGCGAATACACTATCGGTCCGAGCCCAGATGCGAATTGGAATACCGATCGTCCGATAATTTTTGAGAAGTCGTCGATGTTTATCAGAGAGACAGTATCGGGTGTCAATTCTGATACACCTCTCGAATATTACACGAATGACCAGTTTCAGCAGATCAACCAGAAATCAACCCAATCCTCTATTCCCGTTTTTTGGTCGTGGGACAGAAATTTTCCTCTTGCTACAATAAAAATGTATCCAGTCCCGTCTTCAGCGTTGAAGATCGGATTGAGCCAGACAATGCAGTTTGACAAATTCAACTCAGTCAGTGATGCAGTTGGTCTTCCGCCTGGCTATGATGCAGCAATCGCGTACAACCTCGCAGTCGAATTAAGTCCTGAGTATGGGGTGTCATCCGGAGTATTGCAGACCATAGCTGCAAAGGCAGAAGAGACAAAAGCGAATCTCAAGCGTGTCAACAAAGAGATGTTGATACTAGATCTTGACAGAGATTTGGTGCCATCCGGTCGATACAACATAGTAACGAACAGGTAAAAAATTCTCGATGAAATGTTCCATTATTGGTCCTACTTTTGAGGGCAGATCAACTGCTATTGACTCACAGTCGTGTGTCAATTTCTATCCCGAGGTTTCGTCTTCTCTGGAAGCCAAAAATGTTATTGCTCTAATTGGGACTCCTGGATTGAAATTGTTTACTTCTGCGGGCAGCGGCGGAAATCGCGGAGAGTTTGTGACCGCACGACAGAGACTGCTGACTGTCATCGGTAACACACTGTGGGAGATAAATGAAAACAAGTCGGCAACGAATCGCGGAACGCTGAATACGCACGAAGGTCGTGTCGAGTTTGCGGAAATACAAAATACCGCAGTCGGCATGGGTGGGTCGCAAGTGATGTTGGTCGACGGAATTTACGGATACATTTTTAGAACCGATACAAATGTTTTTGTGCAGATAACAGGAAACTATACAGGCGGTACAAGCATAGTTTCCATCAACGGACGGTTTTTGCAGAATGTCAACGACACGGGAACAGTGATTTACTCAGGTCTGTACGACGGCCTTTCCTGGGATATCGGCGGAAGAAATTTTGTTACGGAGGGAAGTCCCGATCCCGTGCAGGCCATAAAAACGATCAACAACGAGTTATGGATTTTTGGATCGAACAGCACGGAAGTCTGGTTTAGCACACCCAGCGCGGAGGAGCCGTTTGCAAAAGTCAATTCGGGGCACATAAATACGGGAGTTTCGGGGAAATATTCCGTGGCAACGATGCAGAATCAGGTTATTTGGCTTGGATCAAATGTTTCGGGGACGGGAACCATATGGCAGGCAAGCGGTTATTTGCCTGATCGCATCAGCAATCACGCGATTGAGTATATCATCAATAAAATTGACGACATATCGGATTGCATATGTTATTCATATAATCAGGAAGGACATAATTTCGTTGTTTTCAACTTTATTTCCGGAAACAAGACATTGGTTTACGATTTGACAACCCAAATGTGGCATGAAAGAGCGAGTTTTGACAAGTTGACAGGAAATAACAATCGCCATAGAGCAATTTGTGCGGTTTTATGGAACAACAAGGTGATGGTTGGTGATTATGCCAACAATAATATTTACGAATATGGTTTAGACACATATACGGACATAGGAGCGACAATACGGCGTATACGGACGGCACCCCACATCCATCAGGACCGAAAAAGACTGTTTTTCCGTCAATTTGAGCTGGATTTTGAGCGTGGCATTGGTTTACTTCCGACAACCAGCGATACGACATCGTACGACTATAAATCCGATCCGCAAATTATGCTCAGTTGGAGCAATGATGGAGGTTACACATATAGCGGAGAACATTGGTCTACCGCGGGGAAAATCGGAGAGCGGACATGTACGGCATCGTGGAACCGTCTTGGGAAATCCCGAGATCGGGTATTCCGCATCGAGTGTACTGCTCCCGTTCGATGGGTTTTGATAGATGCGAGAATGACTACAGAATCGGAGGATTAAAATGGCTTTTTCTCCCCCTCCGATCAGGACGGTATTGACTGATGATAATGGAATATTGACTTATCCCTGGCAACGATATGTGAATGATGAGTATGCCGCAATCAGGGATTCAACTGGTGGAGGCGGGCAGGGAGCAACTGGACTTCAGGGAATTCAGGGCTCGGCAGGAAAGCCTGGAGCAAAAGGTGATGATGGACAACCCGGAGCAAAAGGAGAACAGGGAGTGACAGGGCTGGCGGGTCTCGGCATTGAAGCGGACAATTTAGCGTATAGTTGGATGTTGACATGATAATTTTAACAACACAGAATCTTACGGCATATTGCGACGCCACATCTACGTCCGCGCCGTCCTGGCAGGCATCGTATGCCGATCATATACCCGAGGTGTCGTTTACCGAAGGAAACAGTTGCGGAGTGTTGACTGACACTACGGCAGTGACAATAGTCGATGTTCCCATTTATGGAACTAAGCGGGCGGTAAAAACAATATCGTTCTGCAATTTAGATTCTGTCACCCAGACCTTTACGGTTTTGCTGGATGACGGCATAACTCAGACAATACTGTTCGTTAGGACCATCCCCCCGAATGAAAACCTGATTATCGATACGGAAATTTATCCACAAATAAATGTTCAAGGACCGACAGGTATTCAGGGTGTGACAGGGCTCGTTGGTGAGACGGGTATTCAGGGCGTGACAGGAATATCGCTTGGGGAAACTGGCATACAGGGCTTGACAGGCCTCGTCGGAGAAACAGGTATTGCTGGTGTGACGGGGGTTGGACAGACTGGAATTCAAGGTGAGACAGGAATCTGTGGACAGACAGGAATTGAGGGACAAACAGGAATTCGTGGTCCGACAGGAATTCAAGGTGAGACAGGAGTTCAGGGTGGGACAGGGATTGAAGGACAGACGGGGATTCAGGGTTTGACTGGACTCCAGAATTTTATTGACCACGCGGATTATCCGGGTTTTACGCAGCCAGCAATTTTACTTTGGAATGAGGACGACGAAGCGCTGTTTGTTGCGGGGTTAACTGGGATAAACAAATGGGTAATGATTTCTGCGGGGGCAAAGTCAGGGGCTCAGGGCGTGACGGGAATTTTTGGTGGTGGGACTGGGCTGCAGGGAGTGACTGGAGTCGGACAGACGGGAATTCAGGGTGTGACCGGGTTTGGAATTCAGGGAGATACTGGTATTCAGGGTGTGACTGGAGTCGGACAAACAGGAATTCAGGGAGATACAGGAATTCAAGGATTTACAGGTTTGGCTCTTGGATCGACGGGTATTCAAGGCGTAACAGGTTTTTGCGGGGAGACAGGTATTCAGGGTGTGACAGGATTCGGAATTCAAGGTGATACAGGCATTCAAGGTGTGACAGGGATTCGGGGTCTGACAGGAATTCAGGGTGTGACGGGATTCGGAATCCAAGGTGGTACAGGCATTCGGGGAGTGACGGGAGTCGGACAAACGGGAATTCAGGGTATGACAGGTCTTGGAGGTATGACCTCTACGGGAACTACACCACATTTGACAAAATTCTCCAATACTTATTCATTACAAAACTCCATAGTTCAAGATGATGAAACATGTGCATATGTTTATAAATCAACATATGATAACACTAACTATTGTACATTATCAACCGATAATATTTCTATCGAACAATTAAATAATGGTCTATATTTTGGCGGCGTGGAAGTAACGGAAAATTTATGGGATTCCACCTGGAATACCGCCACCAACAGTTTAACATTTAATACTTTATTAACAGGTGTTAATTGTATAGATATTGCGACTAGTAGCAATAGTCGGTACAGAACGGCAAGCGATACCAGCAGCGGTTGTAATAGAATTTCCAATGATTACGGAAAAACTTGGACAAACGGACCTTATGCATCTTATGCCATAGCCATGTCAAGCGACGGCAGAATACAAACATCTATAGCTGGAAATGCAATTAGTTCTTATGATTACGGGGTTACTTGGGTAGTAGGTGCCGGCGGGTTTGATCAGGGATATAGAATTGCAATGTCTTCTGACGGGCGACACCAGACAGCTGTCGGAAGAGGTAATTTCGGGTCAGCTGTGATGTATGTGTCGCATACATATGGGAAAACATGGACAGCCAAAGACACAAGTTCCTGGAATTGTATTGCAATGTCCAGCGACGGAAAAATTCAAA
>Ga0315291_10001137_pt1 | contig 35559 bp, 34 predicted proteins | sample YL17G12_20_MG_FD_203070 | JGI IMG/M metagenome (GOLD analysis project Ga0315291, IMG submission 203070) | Sediment microbial communities from Yellowstone Lake, YNP, Wyoming, USA - YL17G12_20 | ecosystem: Environmental > Aquatic > Freshwater > Lake > Sediment | place: USA: Wyoming | collected...
TCTTGCGCTACAATCAAAAGGTCTACCGCTTGTGTTATAATCTTTTTATGGGCTTAGGAAATAGCAATATTTGGATAGAGAATCTTCAGAAATATCGCGGCAAGTGGGTTGCTCTTGACGAAGACGAAAAAACAGTCGTTGCTTCAGATGAAAAAGCCAAAAACGCCTACAATTCTGCCGTCAAAGAAGGTGTAAAGTTGCCCATTCTTTTTAAGGTGCCATCCGTTTTAGCTCCGTATATAGGTTCTTTCTCCTAAGTATGAAACTTCGGTATAAACCTCTAGAAGTAGAGCCTTCAAAATCTACAAGCCGAAAAATTACTATTTGGAGACCAATAATCCCTGTTATTCTAATTTATAAAAAGGGGATGGTGGGGTATGAAGCCTTAATTGATAGCGGAGCTGACTTTAACGTTTTTCATTCCGAAATCGCACAAATTTTGGATATTGATTACAAAAGAGGCAAAAAGCGTCAAATTTTTGGACTGGGGAATCAGGAAATAAATGGCTATGAATGTGATGTTGAGATAAAATTACAGGGTTTTCCTAAATTTGAATCTAGTGTCGTCTTTTCGAATCAAATCCCACCTCATTCTTTTGGAGTCTTGGGTAATAAAGGATTTTTCGGTCATTTCGAAATAAAGTTCGATTATGCATTAAGATCAATCGAAATTAATTAAAGAAGTTTTACTAAATTCTTTTCTTTTGCAGCCTAAGTTCCAATACGCTACAATCAAATGAATGACTAATCTAGACAATTTAAGACACTCAACTTCCCATCTTTTGGCCGCGGCGGTAACTAGTCTTTGGCCGAAAGCAAAGCCAACTCTCGGCCCTCCGATTTCGGATGGCTTTTACTATGATTTCGCCGATTTAAAAATCTCCGAGGAAGATTTGCCCAAGATTGAGGCCGAAATGCGGAAGCTTGTAAAGAATTGGGATTCTTTTGAAAAAATAGAAGTAACACCTAGCGAAGCCAAAAAGACATTTGCCAATAATCCTTACAAAATAGAACTAATTAACGAACTTGAGAAATCCGGAGATAAAATCACTTTGTATGAATCCGGAAAATTTTTGGATTTGTGTCGTGGAGGTCATGTAGAAAATCCCAAATCGGAGGTTAAATACTTCAAGCTTTTGTCTGTTGCCGGCGCTTATTGGAGAGGAAGCGAGAAAAACGCAATGCTTACAAGGATTTACGGAACCGTCTTTCCGACACAAAAAGAATTAAATGAATATCTTGTAAGGATTGGGGAGGCCAAAAAGCGCGACCACAAAAAACTGGGAAAAGAACTGGGACTTTTTATTATTCCGGAGGAAGTCGGTCCGGGACTTTTGATTTGGACACCCAAAGGTGCAACCATAAGGCGGGAAATTGAAAAATTTATTGTTGAAGAGCAAATAAAACGCGGCTATCAACATGTTTACTCGCCCCACATAGGCAGAAAATCTCTCTGGGTAACCTCGGGCCACTGGGATTTGTATAAGGACAAAATGTATTCCCCGATGAAAATCGATAAGGAAGACTATCTGGTTAAGCCCATGAATTGTCCTATGCATATGATGGTATATAAAAGTGCCCTTCGAAGTTATAGAGATTTACCCGTCCGAATTGCCGAAAATGCAACCGTATATCGCTACGAACAAACGGGGGAGCTTTCCGGAATGATAAGGGTCCGCTATATTACCCAAGACGATTCTCATATTTTTTGTAGAGAGGACCAGGTTATTGATGAATTTATAGGAGTTTTAGACTACATCATCTATCTTCTAAAAGTTTTTGGAATCAAGAACTATTACTTTAGGCTTTCGCTTCGGGACCCCAAAAATAAAGATAAATACCTAGGGACAGATGCCGTCTGGAATCAAGCTGAAGAAAAAATCGAAGCTGCTGTCAATAAACTTAAGCTTTCTTACAAAAAGGTTGAAGGGGAGGCGGCTTTCTATGGACCCAAGCTTGATGTTATGGTCAAAGACGCACTTAATCGGGAGTGGCAGTGCGGAACCATCCAGGCTGACTTCATGCTTCCTGAAAGATTCGAGCTTGAGTACATCGATAAAGACGGCAAACCGACTCGACCGGTATTAATTCACCGAGCGCCTCTTGGTTCTTTGGAGCGATGGGTAGGGCTTTTAATTGAACACTACGCGGGAGCTTTCCCCGTCTGGCTCTCTCCGGTCCAAGTTAAAGTCCTTCCCATTACCGAAAGAAATCTTACTTATGCAAAAAAGGTTTCCCAAAAACTTGAAAAAGAGGGTATTAGGGTTGAGGTTGACGTACGAAACGAGACACTTCAAGCCAAGATTCGGGATGCTCAACTTGCCAAGGTTCCTTATATGCTTATTGTGGGGGATAAAGAAGAAAAAGATGGAAACGTTTCCGAAAGAGGAAGAAGCGGAAAAGATTACGGACCCCAGAAACTTGAAAAATTCATTATTGAGCTTAAAAAAGAAATCGATGAAAAAGTTCTTACCTAAGACATCCTTGATGAGGCGCCTTGATTTTAGTACAATTAGCCTGACGAGTTGAAAAGCAGTAGCTTATATTGGCGAATAGACAGCGCTATCCGTGCCCCGGAGGTTAGAGTAATTGGGAAAGACGGCAAGCAAGTGGGAGTGATGAAAACCTCCGAGGCTTTAAAGAAAGCCCAAAAAGAGAATCTTTCTCTTGTTGAAATTGCCCCACAGGCTACGCCCCCTGTAGTCAAGATTGTTGATTACGGAAAATTTAGATATCAGGAGGAAAAGAAAGCCAGGAAGGTTCAAAAGGGGGTAAAAGGCGGAGAGGTTAAGGAAATAAGATTTTCTCCTTTCATAGCGGAAAATGACTATCGGATCCGACTGGGAAGAGTAAAAGAATTTTTGGGAGAGAAAAATAAAGTAAGGCTTGTGGTTGTTTTTCGGGGACCACAGATGCGAAGTAAACAGTTCGGGTATAACCTTTTAGGTAGAATAGTAAAGGAGTTAGGTGAGCAAGTCGCGGTAGACATGCAGCCGAAGTTCTTGGGAAAACACCTGATGATGATAATCTCGCCGACAACAAAGAAAACCACCAAGGTGGTGAGCGAGGACATTCGGCTGAACTCAGTCGAAGCCCAAAGCCAGGCGAACCATGCCAAAACAAAAAAGTAGAAAATCAGTTTTAAGAAGGTTCAGGATTACGAAGCGCGGCAAGGTATTAAGGCGCCAGGCGTTCAGACGCCATTTGAAGGCAAACAAGTCTAAAAAGAGGCTTAAAAACCTAAAAAGAGTCATAGAACTTAAGGGTCACTTTGCCAAAAGAATCAAAAAGTCGATGGGAAGGTAAATATGAGAGTTAAATCAATTGCAGCCAGAAAACACAGGAAAGTAAAAAAACTTGCCAAAGGCTTTAAGCAGGCCAGAAGAAGAAGGGTTAAGGCGGCTAAAGAGGCCTTGGCTCATGCAGGAGCCTATGCATATCACGGAAGAAAGTTAAGAAAAAGAGACATGAGGGCCCTTTGGATTACCAGGATTAATGCTGCTTTAAGAGCCGAAGGACTGACTTATTCAAAATTCATGGCGGGCCTTAAAAAAGCCAAGATAGGGCTAGACAGGAAAATACTTGCCGATATTGCGGTTTCCGACCCAGCCACTTTCAAAGAAATACTCTCTCAAGTAAAATAGTAGTAACTTCATGAGAGAGGAAATAATTAGCACCAAAAACGAGGCGATGGCCCAGATAATGGAGGCCGACTCCTCAAGCGAACTGGAAGAACTTCGTATCTCCTACCTGGGAAGAAGCGGAAAGTTAACTTCGCAAATTAAGCGCCTCAAAGAAATTCCGCAGGATGTGCGAAAAGAAATGGGGCTCCTTATTAATGACAGCAAAAACTCAATCGAAAAAGCCCTGGCAGAACAAAAAAATAGAATAGGCGAAGCAGCAAGAGAATGGTTTGACCCCACAATGCCAGGAATTGGCCCTAAAAAAGGACACCTCCACCTCGTTACGCAAGCAATAGAAGAAATTTCCAGAACTTTCGCGCAAATAGGATTCGTGAGAGTCCGATATCCCGAGGTTGAATGGGATTGGTTTGCCTTCGAGTCCCTAAATATGCCCAAAGGTCACCCCGCAAGAGACGTATGGGAAACTTTCTTTGTTGACGCACCTATCCACCCTAAGTACGGACAAATTGCTCTGACTCCTCACACTTCCTCCGGACAAGTGCGCGAAATGAACCGAGTAAAAACTCCCCCCATCAGAATGATAAATATAGCCAAGTGCTATAGAAGGCAAATTGATGCATCCCACGTTCCTATGTTCCACCAGTTTGAAGGCCTGGTCATTGATAAAGGAATTTCTATTGCCCACTTAAAAGGAACGCTTGATTACTTTGCAAGAAACTTCTTCGGTCCCCAACGAAAAACCAGACTAAGACCTTCTCATTTCCAGTTCACCGAACCATCATTCGAGGTAGACATCACTTGCGGCATTTGTAAAGGAGCCGGCTGCAAGGTCTGCAAATCCGGCTGGCTGGAACTTGGTGGAGCCGGAATGGTACACCCGACGGTTTTTAAAAACGGGGGCATTGACCCCTCCAAATATTCCGGCTTTGCTTTCGGTTGGGGAGTAGAGCGAACCTTCATGATGAAATCCGGCTTGGAAATACCCGACATTAGACTTTTATATAGTTCGGACCTGGGATTTCTGAAACAATTTTGATATGGACATTAAAGTTTCCGACATTTGGCTTAGAGACTATTTAAAAACAAGGGCAACGGTAAACGATGTGGCCAAATACCTTTCTTTATGCGGTCCTTCGGTGGAAAAAGTCGAAGAAGGTAATGTTTATTCAATTGAAGTAACAACAAATAGGGTAGATACAGCGTCTATCTATGGAATAGCAAGAGAAGCAGCTGCAATCTTGCCTCAATTCGGGATTAAAGCAAGACTTCAACCGGTCAAACTGCCAACTCTTAATTTTGTTGATAAAGTTAAATACGTTAGCGCCAGCATTAATCATTCTTTGTGTTCAAGATTTACTGCGGTTTTAATTCGGAACGTTAGTCTTAAAGACTCTCCTAATTGGATGAAAGAGAGGTTATCGGCAGTGGGGGTGAGACCCATAAATAATGTTGTCGATATTTCAAACTACATTATGCACGAGCTCGGGCAGCCCGTTCACACCTTCGACTACGATAAAATCCTGAAAGGTAAGATGGTCCTTCGGGAAAGTAGGAAGGGGGAAAGACTCACTACCTTGGACGGAAAAACCCATACATTACCAGGCGGAGATATTGTTATTGAAGATGGAAAAGGAAAGTTAATTGACTTGGCAGGAATTATGGGGGGGCAAAACTCTGCGGTTGATGAAAAAACCAAGAATGTACTTCTCTTTGTTCAAACCTATAATCCTGTAAATATTAGGACAACTTCGATGTCTCTGGCCCAGAGAACCGAAGCTGCGGTTCTTTTCGAAAAAGGCCTTGACCCCGAACTTGTTACTTTGGGAATAGGCAGGGGAATTGAGCTTTTTGTTAAACTCACAAACGGAAGGCCGGAAAGCCAAATTTTGGATATCTATCCAGCCCCTTACAAGGCAAAGAAAGTAGAAATAAACACGGACTTTATAACGGAAAGGCTCGGGGTTGAGCTCCGCAAAGACAAAATTACTCAAATCCTTAGGTCTTTGGGATTTGAAACTTATTGGAAAGGAAAAGCTTTGGAAATTTTAATCCCATCATATAGAGCAGAAGATATAAGTATCCCGGAAGATATAGTCGAAGAAGTAGCCAGACTTTACGGCTACCACAATCTTCCTTCAATCCTCATGGAAGGCGCTCTCCCCGAACCCTTAAAGGATACTCCTTTTAGGTTTGAAGAAAAAATTAAGAACGTACTTAAAGGTTTTGGAGGAATCGAAGTTTATACTTTTTCACTTGTCGCGGAAGAAGAGGCACCCACGGGTCTAAAGCTGAAAAACCCTCTAGGCAAAGAATCAGAATATTTAAGAACTTCGCTTTCGCCATCACTTGTGATGGCGGCCAGGCAAAACGCAGGCGAGAAAGAACCCTTCCATCTTTTTGAAATGGCAAATGTTTATATCGCGCGAAAAGGAGATTTACCCAACGAAAAGATGATGCTGGGAGGAATCTTTGCCAATACCTCCTACCGCGAAGCAAAAGGGGTGGTGGAGGGGTTTATTAATGAACTAAACGTTAAAAGCGAAATGTTTTCAGATGATGGCGCTCACTATCTTCCGAATCGGCACATCTATATAAAGGTAAAAGGAAGAATTTTGGGAGAATTCGGTGAACTTTCTCAAGGACACCTTTACTATGAGTTTGACGTTGAGGCATTAAGGGCTTTTTCCAAAGAAATCGGGAGCTTTAGACCATCGCCGAAATATCCTGCCCAAATAGAAGATGTCACCCTAACTTTCGCCGCAAGAACTAAAATCGGAGAAGTCATTGATTTTGTCCTCTCAAAAGAAAAATTGGTCTCCCGAATGGAGCTTACCGACATTTACAAAGACTCCTACACTTTTAGGCTCTGGTATCAGCATCCAACTAAAACCTTGGGCAATAAGGAAGTGGAAGAGATAAGAAAAAGAATTCTTGCAGGAATCAAAGAAAAATTCGGGGGAATAGTTAAATCTTAAAAACTAGTCTCTTAGGGTTGTCCTTGTCAATCCTGTGACTTCAGTTTTCTGGGTTATAAATCTAATAGCTACATTTACTTTACCGTTTCGGATAACTTCATCATACTTTTCTCCAAACTCACTCCTTAATTGCCTAAATTCCTCTTCGTCTATTTCATGCGCTCTAAATCTACTTCTTATTGTGAACCACTCTGTTACAGCCTGGAGACCTTCTTCGCCCAAAGCACTTAACCCACTAAAGCCTTCAATTTCTTTTTGGAGGTGAGCTTGAAGCAATCCTCTCCAATTTTTCTTGCTCAAAACCTCTCCTTGCTGTTTTAAACTCCTTATATAGCTTCTCTCTCCTTTTGATGCTCTTCTTTCTTCGTCCATGCGTCTAGTTAGCGATGGATTATACCACGTAGTCAAGGAATTGGGCTAGGAGAGGGGGTATAGTCCCAGGCAACGTTTACTCCTATCGTTATTTGTCTATCAGATTCTTTTCCGTTTGCATCCTTAGCTTTGGCCCTTAGAGTATGAACTCCGTCGGAGAGACCGGAAACATCATAAGTAAACGGGGGCGCGTCGTAACTTCTTTTCTTAACCCCGTCAATCTCCAATTCAGCGTTGACAATATTAGCCGTGGAATCGGCCTTAAACTTAATTGTAAAGTTATTTGACATCGTTGTCTGATCCGTGGGACTAATAAACTCGACATTGACCGGGTTTCCTGTCCCGCAATAATCGTTGGGCGGGTGATATCTGGGGTCGGACTGGGTAGTAAGCCAGGAAAGTATCCCTTCTTGCCAGCGGTTTTGGCCTCCGGGGGCAGCCGTCGGGTCTTCTTCTTTAAAGACAAAGAATTCTTTTTCTTCATAGTTGCCGGAGGCAATATCGGATGGGGTTGCCAGTTTTCCGTCGGTTTTGCAGACCTTAAGTTTCGTATGTACTTTGTCCTCCCCGGGCTCGGTTCCTCTGATAAAGTATTCCACCCTTGAAGGATATCCGTCGTGGGCATGGTAGCCCGAGACGGAATCGACAGAGGCTGTAACAATTCCGGAAGGAGTCTCAAAGCCGACATTGGGTTTATCTTTGAGCATTTCCAGCAGTATCCTTCTCCAGATTGGTGAGGCTCCGGAAACCCCTGATGCCACATTAAGCATCGGCGTATAGTCGTTATTCCCAACCCAGGTTCCGACCAACCCCTGGGAATTCCCCCCTATCGTCCAGTTGTCCCTTTTGTCGTTGGTTGTTCCCGTTTTTACAGCTATGGTTCTTCCCGAAATATTAAGAAGCGAGTTTGTTCCAAAGACATCCGTCCTGGCGGAATTGTCGGAAAGAATATGGGCAATTAAGTATGCCTGCTCTTCGGTCAAAACTCTTTTCCCTTTTTCCGGCTTAACCTCTTCCAAAACTTTTCCGTCGGCATCTTCGACTTTTAGTATCGTAACGGGCTCAACCTTATAGCCTTTATTCATGAAGGCTGCGTAGGCTCCTGTTAACTCAAGAAGCCTAACCTCTCCACCTCCTAAAGTGAGGGATAGACCCACCCTCTCAAGTGTCTCCTTGTCAGGCTTAAGAGTCGAAATTCCCAAGTCATAAGCGGTTTCCAGGGTATCTTTTATCCCAACCATGGCAAGCATCTTGACAGCCGCCATGTTAATGGAGTTACCCAGGGCATACCTAACCTGAATGGGGCCTCTAAATTTTCCGTCGTAATTAACCGGCGTATAGTCGGGCTGACCTACCCCTCCCGGGAATGTTGTGGGAACGTCCATAATAAGGGTAGAGGGGCTGTAGCCTTCTTTAAACGCCGTGACATAGGTAATGGGCTTAATCGCACTTCCCGGCTGCCTTAGAGCCTGTACGGCCGCGTTAAACTGGCCGTCGTAGTTGGGGTCGTTGAAGTTTTTTGACCCGACCATGGCCAGAATCTCCCCGGTTTCGGGATTTAGGGCAACTGAGGCTCCGTTGGTAATTCTTTGGGACTCTACTTTGGCAATTTCTTCCCTAACTATTTCCTCGGCTTTTTCCTGAAGCGTTAGGTCCAAAGTCGTTGTCACCCTTAAGCCTCCCTGTTCAACAACCCTCTCTCCGTATCTTTCTTCGAGAATTTTTTGCACATACTGGACAAAGTGCGGGGCTTTAAACGAAGCTCCTCGGACTTGAAACTCAACACCGGGCAGCTCTCCTAAAGCAGCTTCTTCCTGTTCTTCCGTAATATATCCGTCCTCCCTCATTCTTCTTAAGACGTCGGTTGTTCTGGCAATGTAGGCTTTGGGATTTGAGGAGTAAGGAGAATAAGAAGAAGGCCTTTGGGGAAGGCCGGCCAGAATTGCACTCTCTACAAGATTTAAGTCTTTAACCTTTTTTCCGAAATAAACTTCGGCAGCAACTTCAACCCCCCAGGCGGTGCCTCCGTAAGGGGCCTCGTTCATATACATCTGCAGTATCTCGTCTTTTGTATATTTCCTCTCAATCTGAATTGCCAGAATGAATTCTTTTATCTTTCTAAAGATTGTTCGCTCTGGAGTAAGAAGAACGTTTTTGACAAGCTGTTGGGTCAGAGTCGAGCCACCCTGAAGCCTTCTAAAGACAACGATGTTATAAACAGCCCTTAAATAACCTGTCGGGTCAAATCCCTGGTGCTTATAGAAGTTTTTATCCTCAATTGCTATTGTTGCCTGCCTTAAAAATAGGGGAACCTCATCAAGTGGAACCGGGGTGCGCCTTTGATTGACAAAGATATCGTAAAGAACCTCTCCCTTCCTATCCAAAATCTTGGTGGAAAATCCCTCCCGTCTTATTATTTTGTCCGGAGTGGGAAGGTTAAAAGCAAAAAGGGGGAGTAGCAAAAAAGAAAGAACAAAAAGACCGATGACTCCAAAAAAAGCCAGTTTGGCCAGTCTAAAAAATATCCTGCTTTTTTTGACTCTTGCCTGATAGGCATGGGACACCCCTCCGTATCTTCTGTCTCTAAATCTTTCCCTCCACATATACTTTCACTTGTCATTGTATCAAAGTGCGCTTAAAATGGGTACAAATGGACAAAATTGAGCAGATATTAACAAGAGGGGTCGTTAACATTATCCCCAACAAAGATAAACTCAAAAAACTTCTTCTTTCCGGTAAAAGACTCAATGTCTATCTTGGTATCGATCCCACCGCCACAAGAATTCATATTGGACATGCAGTCCCCTTAAGAAAACTTCAGGAATTTATTGAACTGGGACATAATGTTACCTTTCTAATCGGCGATTTTACTGCACTTATTGGAGATACATCCGATAAGGACAGTGAAAGGCCGGTTTTAACTTATGAACAAATTCAAGAAAATTTTAAAACATATAAAAACCAAGCGAGTAAAATTCTGGATTTCTCAAAAGTAAAAGTCAGATTCAACGGAGAATGGCTTAAGAAATTAGACTTTGTAGGTGTAGTCAAACTTTGCCAGCATTTTTCATTTGGCGAATTCGTTAGCCGAGAATTAATAAGAAAAAGATTAGATGAAGGTAAAAAAGTAGGACTTCATGAAGCGCTTTACCCGGTTATGCAGGGATATGACAGCTACTTTATGGATACAGACATCCAAATCGGCGGAGCCGATCAAACATTCAATATGCAAGCTGGTAGAATTTTGCAAAAACACCTGAGAAATAAAGAGTCATTTGTTCTCGTTACTGGTTATCTCGAAGGAATCGACGGAAGAAAGATGAGTAAGTCTTGGGGGAATGCAATTTGGCTGGAGGATTCGCCCGACGAAATGTTTGGAAAGGTAATGTCGCTTGCCGATAATCTTATTATTCCATACTTTACTTTTGCAACAAAAGTTCCTCAAGAAAAGATAGAAGAAATTGAAAAGAAAATTAAAAGCGGAGAAAATCCGCTGAATGCAAAGAAAGAATTGGCATTTACTCTCGTAAGTGAATTACATAGCAAAGCCGAAGCCGAGAGGGCCCAAGAAGAATTCGAAAGAACTTTCCAAAAAAGAGGAGTTCCGTCGGAAATTCCAACGATAACAATTAATGATTCGTCATTGCCCCTTTTGGATTTGATTTTTGCGACCAAGGCGGTTGCCAGCCGTTCGGAAGCTAAAAGATTTATACTTCAGGGTGGAATCGACGTGGAGGAGAGTACTATTAACGACCCAACCCAAGAAATTACAATTCCTAAAGAGGGGATTGTGATAAAGGTTGGTAAAATAAAATTCGTTAAGGTTAAAAGCAAATGATTTTAAGTAAAAAACAAAGAAAGCTTTTTACAATCCTTATTGTTATTGCAACTCTGGGGCTACTTTTGACCTCATTCCTGCCGTACTTGACTGCCTTCCGATGATATGGACTTTAAAGATTCGGTCTCGGGGCTTTCTTTGGTAGGACCAATCTATCAAAGACGGCTTGAAAAGCTGGAAATTGAAAATATCGAGGAACTTCTTCATCACATCCCTCATCGGTACTTAGATTTTTCTTTAACTTCCGATATAGGCCGGGCCCAACTTGGCGAGACTTTAACCGTGAGAGGACAAATTGTTTCTATTAAAAACCTGTATACAAAGTCCGGCAAAAAAATTCAGCTTGCCGAAGTTTCTGACGCAACCGGAACAATTCTTGCCGTCTGGTTTAACCAACCCTTTTTAGTAAGGATTCTTTATCCAGGGACAAAAGTTGCATTAGCAGGAAAAATAGACTGGTTCGGAAGAAAAAGGGCTTTAATTTCCCCCGAATACGAAAAGGTTTTTAAGGGAAAAAGTGCCGTATACACGGGACGAATTATTCCCGTTTATCCGGAAACTTCTGGGGTTTCCTCCAAGTGGATTAGGGGAAGAATTAAAGAGGCATTTGCCAAAACCCAAGATAAAATAAAGGAATTTCTGCCTTCAAGGGTGCTTAACGAACTAAATTTAGTAAATTTTCCCCAAGCCGTATCTTTTGTTCACTTTCCTGATAATCTCGAAAGGGCCGAGGAGGGAAGAAAACGCCTTGCTTTTAATGAACTTCTTTTTTTACAAATAAGAAATGTCTATCGAAAACTAAATTGGCAAAAAAATAAAGTCGTTTATAATTTTAAAATAGTTAATAGCGATATCAATTCTTTTGTCAACTCACTTGCCTTTACTCTAACTTCCTCCCAAAAACGCTCGACTGAAGAAATTCTTAACGACCTATCTAAAGAAGTTCCTATGAATAGACTTTTGGAGGGGGACGTGGGAAGCGGGAAAACGGTTGTAGCAACAATCGCGGCCTTCGTTTCTTTCTTAAACGGCTGCCAAAGCGTTTTTATGGCTCCGACCCAAATTTTGGCCCAGCAGCACTACGAAACCTTGAATAAGTTTTTGGGTAAATACAAAGTAAGAATCAGCCTTGTTACCTCGGAATCAGTAAAAAAGGATTTGGGAAATACCGACATTTTTGTAGGCACACATGCCCTCATCCACAAAAAGCAGAATTTTGACACCGATGCTGGTTATTCTAATGTCGCTTTGGTCGTAATTGATGAACAGCACCGCTTCGGGGTGGAACAAAGAGCCCATCTGGTTAGGAAGGCCGGGAAAAGGAAAATTGCCCCCCACGTTCTGACCATGACGGCAACGCCCATCCCCAGGACGGTTGCCCTTACTTTTTACGGAGACCTTGATTTATCAACCCTGACCGAGCTTCCCAAAGGAAGAAAGAAAATCTCGACTTGGATAGTTCCTCCGACTAAAAGAGAAGGGGCATACGGCTGGATAAAAGAAAAAATAGAGAAAGAGAGTGTCCAGGTATTTGTTGTTTGCCCGCTAATTGAAGAGAGCCAAAAAGAAACCATGGCCACGGTAAGAGCCGCAACGGAAGAGTTTAAAAGCCTCAAGAAGATTTTTAAGCCGCTTAGTGTCGGCCTTCTTCACGGAAAAATGAGAATGAAAGAAAAAAATGAAGTCTTGGACCTTTTTCGAAAAGGAAAAACAGATATTCTGGTTTCTACTCCGGTTGTTGAGGTGGGAATAGATATAGAAAATGCAGGGGTGATGCTAATAGAAGCCGCCGACCGATTCGGTCTTGCCCAACTCCATCAACTCCGGGGCAGGGTAGGAAGAGGAGAGAAAAAATCCTACTGTTTGCTTCTTACCGAAAGTAAGTCCCAGAAAGCCTTAAGCCGACTTAAGGCCATGACACGCTCCTTAAGCGGATTCGAGCTGGCAGAGATTGACCTAAAACTCAGGGGTCCGGGAGAGGTCTTCGGCACCAAACAACACGGCTTTCCGGAGCTAAAAATCGCCTCCTGGGACGATATAGAGCTCATTAGGGCCGCCAAGAAAGTGGCGGAAACAAATTATTGCCAACTAATCGGGCTTAATATACAATTACCGAAGTATGGCACCACTTCCAAAGAAGAAACACACCAGAAGCAGGAGCAATAAAAGGCGCGCAGTTGCCATGAAGGCAAGTGTAGGAGCTATAGTTAAATGCCCAAATTGTGGTAAATTAAAAGAGCCGCACAGGGCCTGTCCCTCCTGCGGGCACTACAAATAATGAAAACTGCCCGAGATCCAAGACACCAGAAAAGGAGGGAAACTACTAAAGCACTATTCGCCGAAAGCTTCACACACCAGTCCCATGCTAACGAACTGGCAGAAAAAATTCTTGCAAAAAAAGATTCCATAGATAAAAAAATCGGATTGGCCGCTCCGGCCTGGCCCATTGACAAACTTAATAAAATTGACCTTGCAATCCTGCGCCTGGCCGTTTATGAACTTGATAATAGCGATACTCCCCCTAAGGTTGTGATTGACGAAGCGGTTGAACTTGCCAAGGAGTTCGGTGGGGAATCTTGCTCTTCTTTTGTCAACGGTGTATTGGGTACAATTTTCAAAAGTAGGGAAGAAAAATGAGGGATATTACTAAACTAAAAAGCCTTTTTAAGGATAAAGACGTACTTACCCTCGCCTTAACTCATAAATCCTGGGTAAACGAGCACCCGGGGGTTAGGGGAACCAATGAAAGACTGGAGTTTCTGGGAGATGCGATACTTGAGTTTGTTGTCTCCAATAGTCTTTTTGAAAAATTCCCGGAAAAAGAAGAAGGGTATCTAACGGCCCTTAGGGCAAACCTCGTCAATACCGATAACCTCGCCAAGGTAGCAAAAAAACTTAAAGTCGGAGAGAGTCTTTTTCTGTCTAAGGGCGAGGAAGAAGGAGGAGGTAGGGAAAACCCTTCCCTCTTGGGCGATACGGTTGAGGCTATAATCGGGGCTTTATATTTAGACCAAGGGATTGACACAGTCTATGAATTTATCGCTCAAAATATCATTGTCGAAATTCCCGAAAAAGTAAGCGGACACTTAAAAGACCCAAAAAGCCGACTCCAGGAATATGTTCAGGGAAAGGGCCTTTTAGCTCCAAGATACAAAGTAATTGAGCAGAGCGGCCCCGACCACGATAAAAAATTCGTTATCGAGGTAAGTATTTCCGGAAAATCATGGGGGGAGGGGATAGGCAAAAGTAAAGCCATAGCCCAACAGGAAGCTGCCCAAAAGGCCTTAGATATGGTACAATCGCAAGATGCTGAAAATTAGACTTGATAGAACCGGAGTTGCCAATAAACCTTTTTATAGGATTGTAGTTACCGACGAAAGAGAAAAACTGGGCGGAAAGTCTTTGGATATTTTGGGATATTGGCAACCGTCTAAAGACGAAATAAAAATTGACAAGGAAAAACTTAATGCTTGGGTCAAAAAAGGAGCAAAGGTTACTCCGGCAGTTGCCAAACTAATATGAAGGACCTTCTTACTTTCATACTCAAAGGAATAACCGGAAAAAAAGATTTAGAGATTGTGGAGGAAACCGAGGGGGAGAGGATTCATTTTCTCGTTAAAGCCCCCGAAGAAATAATTGGAATAATTATCGGCAAAGAGGGAAAAACCATAAAAGCAATACGCTCGCTTCTAAAAGTAAGGGCGATCCTTGAAAAAAAGGGGGTTTCGGTTTCAGTTGAAGGGATTTTCCCTGACAGTCGGCTCCTGGGGATTAAGGGTGCTAAAAACGGGAAGAGTCAGCCCGGAAAGGGTGTCAAGTAAACCTTCTTCTTCGTCGGTTAATTCGTTTACCACCTCCGTCAAGCTCGGAAGTTTCGTGGGATAGCCTGCAAAATAAACCCTGATTCTGACATTGGCGCTGGCCGCACCTGCCTGTTGATTTATTTTTGCCGTGTCTATCGTAGAAATAGGGGCAAGCGTTTTTACTGTATTTAAGAATGGGATAATTGAGGTTAGAGCCCCGTCAGCATCATATGAGAGGTCCACAAAAGAAACCATTCCCGCGTCGTTTTGGGCACCTATCTTAAATGTCGTTATGGTTACGCCCGAAACTAGGGCAAGATTCTTAAGCTGGGAAATCATGATTAGTGCCGGGTTTTTCTCGGGGACAACGTTTGCAAGAACATCCACCTGGGAAGAAACCTCCGTCTCTATTTGCCTTAAAAGTCTTTCCTTTTGCTGCAAAACTCCTTGGGTTTTCCTTGCTTCATTTAAGGTACTACTTTGTTCGGAAATTTTGGCGATTCCCGTTCTTGCCCCGAAAACAAAAAGAATGATTGAAACCAAAAAATAAACCGATGGAATCAAGATTGCGGAAACGTTAGCAGTAAATAAACCTTTTTTCATTTTACTTTCATGGAAAAGCTGGATACATATCCTGCATTCGGATTAAAACTGAAAGAAACGAGATCGACTTTGTCAAATGCGTCTTGAGAAATAATTAACGCCATCAGCGTCGTTAAGCCTTGGGAATCGGTCGCAATAAAAGTCGTATCTAATACTTTTTTGGAAATCACCGCTTCGGTTAGAGAAACACTTCCCGGAAGTCCGGAAGTTACGGTGCCTAGTCCTTCCGCCTCTTCTCCCCCAGACTCATCCGCCAATACCAGTTTTGCTTTTGAAAGTCTGTCCCTGACGAGAACCAAACCCTGTTCTGTGGTCTCTAAAGACTTTATGGACGTTTTTAGGCCCTCGGAGCTCTCATTAAGGCTTCTTATTTGAACAGAGTTAAGGACGAACATGGCAAGCATGCCCAGGGCTGTCAAAAGAAAAAGGACAAAAGAGATAACGGCAAGATTTTTAATAAGGTTAGAGATTTTTACAACCGGTCCTTTAGGAGAAATGTCTGTAGGAAGTAAATTTATGGCAGCCATGTTAGTCAAGCCTCCCTCATAGCTAGACCCACCGCTACAGCGTAAAGCGGGGCATAAGGCATTAAAGTGCGAGCTACTTCGGGGTCAACCGCCACTTTAGCGAAGGGATTAGCTATAACCACCTCCATACCTATATATTTTGTCAGAAGGGAAATGGCTTCGGGCATACCGGCGGTTCCTCCTGCTAATATCACGGACTTTGGCGCTTCGCCCTTTTCTTCAGTCTGATAGAAGTGAATTGCTTTTTTCATTTCATCAACCACCATCCTGAAAACCGGGTCAAGAGCCCCTTTAATTTTGCCCTCGAGCTGGCTTCCCGACATTCCATAGGCTCTTTTATATTCTTCCGCCTGGGAAAGTTCCACCCCCAGTGTTTGGGCGACTGCCCGAGTGAATGCCTCTCCCGCAGTGGGAATCGTGCGGGTAAAGGAAAGTTGGCCGGACTTCACAACCGCAATATCGGTTGAGCGGGCTCCGAAGTCAACCAGTAGAACCGTTTGTCCCTCAGGGGAAAGTGCGCGGGCCAGGGCGGTTAGCTCCGTTTCAACCGCTACAACGTTTAGCCCGGCCAGGGCAACGGTTTTAACGTAAAATTCGACAATATTTCTTGGGGCCGCAACGAGAAGAACCGCAACCTCGGGAGGAATAGTATTTTCCCTTCTTTCGATAATCGAATGCTGGACAATTGCCTCGTTTATGGGAATTGGAATATATTGTTCCGCCTCCCATTTGACGGCGGAGACTATCTCAGTATCGGTCAAAGGCGGGAATTTTATGGTTCTGGTAAAAACCTGGGTTTCGGGAAGAGCAATAATAACTTCCTTGGAAGAAATCCTGGCGTCTTTATGAAGTTTCCTTATAACATTGGCAAGAGCAAGCAGTTCTTTCTCATCTTTGGCGTGCTCCGGAGATGCCCCCTGATATCCCACGATACCGGAGCCTCGCAGTTTAAAGGCATTTCCTTCTTTTTCAAGCTCCACGATTTTTATGGTCTTTGAGCCGATATCGATTCCTACGCTCATTTGGTGATTCCTCCTACGGAGAAGATGGCTACATCAAAAACCGGCGGGGGCTCCCCATATCCCTGAAAGACATCTATTTTCCTGTTAGCCTCACCCGAAGTCCCCACCGACTCAATTCTAATTCCCTGCGAGGGAAGAAGGGTATTCCCGAGAAAGTTGACGTTGATACCCGCCTCGTGGGAAATGTCGGTGTTATAAAAAAGCCTGACTTTGGCAAACTGCAACCCATTTTGGACCCCGTATGAACCGGCCGGAACTCCAAGGGCTGCCAAATTAACCATCTTCTGGAAGGCAAAACTCTCATTGCCGGTGGTACAGGTTCCGGCATCGTTGGCCGAAAAATTGTTTGTACTCCTACGCGTAGCATTGGGGTCCGCCGTTACCCTGGCAATTCTCACTGTACTAAGATTCCCCGGAGTGAATGCATAAAAGGTACTTATTTCAACAGCAGGAGTGGTTGCATCACCGGGGGCAGTGCCCGGCTTACCCCAGCAAATCCTAAACTGGCTGCCCGTAAAACAGGGGTAGGTGGCATTACAAACAAGACTGCCAGTTGAGGGGTCGTGGGCAACGAACCAAAAAAGAAGAGACTCTCCGGAGGCTAAAGCTACAGGATTTGCAAACTCCTGAGTTCCTGCCGCAAAACCGCTGACATCGGCGCTAAAGGCTGCATCACCAATTGTAGTTGTACCTATATCAGCACCAACTATTAATGCCTGTTCAATCCCGGCCTCTGCCGCGGAGAAAGCCCGAAGGGCCTCCTCCTCCCTAGATGTAACCGCAATATCGGTAACCGTTCTTGAAAGAATGGAAAGGACGATGGTTAAAACCACGGCCATCGAAAGAAGCACAAGAAGAAGAGCCTGGCCCGACTCCCTTTTCGGCAGGTAAGACATATTATTCAGTGTAACAATGAAAGAGTAGTCGGTCAATCGTTTTAAAGAAGTTCAAACTACCTGTACTCCATTGTAATGCAAATATTGTCAGGAAAATACTTGCTATTAGATGTTTTTAAAGAGAATGTATAATGAAGTTGTCAAAACTAGAGATGACCGTGGATGAAGATGGAATTCGCGACTCAACATGCAATGCAAACTCGCCTTCACCGGTATAAGCATTTGCATCTTCACTAATTACTGAATCTCCTACCGTCATTTTAACACTACTTCCCGTTCGTGTAATTCGTAATGTGAGATAACCCGAGTTGGGGACTATTTCATATCCAATCACCTTCCCCTGCCCATTATTCGAAGTTGTAACACGAATAAGAATATTACCGTCAGCTTCATTGTCCAGGTATATTACTAGGCTATTTAACCACCCTTCCGTCAAATCATGGAAGATAAAAGCCGACGATGAATTTAATGATCCACTAACAATATTTACGTCAACAGAAGCTTGAAAATCTCCTCCAACGAGAGCCTTTTTCCCAATAAACGCCGCCGTATCTGTATCAATATCCCCTGGAATTTGAATTGTAAATTTACCTTCCGCTTGCTGGAGTTGAGGTAAATTATTTGAAGTCCATATAAACCAAATATTCTGATTTAAAAGTTGCCCATCAAAGGTATCTACGATGTCTATGGGAAAGTTTGGTTTTTCGGACTTTTGTATTCCAGATGTTCCATAAGTAATATAAATAATATAACCGAGTGCTCCCAGTCCCACAGTTAAAACTAAGATGATAACTATCGTAATAAAAGATCTGATAGGAGATGTTTTGGGCGCCTCGGGTGGTGAGGTTGTATTTATACTTGGTTGTATTTGACCAACTGGAATTTGTTGATCCATCAAAATCAGTATAAAGTTATTAATGCTGCTAAGTCAAACAAGACAAATTTTATACTATTTGCCCCACAACGAACCCAGAAACACTCCTAAATGTCTTAATTAGTACTGATAGATCTTCTTGGAGTGAGGCGTTGATAACATACTTCCGATCAAGGTCCATCCACTTTTTAAAGTTCAAATTATGCGCTCCGGCGACTACCCAACTACTGGTGATTCCCGGTTTAACAAGCTCACGCACTTTTTGCTCTTTAGTCAGAAGCTCAGCCTCATAAGTGGGGAGGGGCCTCGGGCCAACGAGACTCATTTCATCTCTGAGAACGTTTATCAGCTGGGGAAGCTCGTCTAAGCCGGTGTGAGCCAGAAACTTGCCTGTTTTTGTATAGCGGGGGTCATCATAAATTTTAAAAACCGGCCCATCTACCTGGTTTTTAGAGAGTAAGCGGCCTCTTTCTTGCTCTGCGCCTACCTTCATGGTTCTGAATTTAATAATTGTAAAAATCTTCCCATCCTTACCGATTCTTTTTTGAGTAAAGAGAACCGAGCTTTTGGATGTTAATTTAATCAAAACCGCTGTTATTAGAAAAAGCGGTGAAAGAAAAAGTAAAAAGGTTGAAGAAACTAAAAGGTCAAGTGTCCTTTTGCTTAAAGAAAAATTATAGTCGCTTGGTTTTATGGTTTTCATCGGCAAATGCCCAGAAAGAAGTGTTTAAAACAAGTTAGCCCAAACAGGCATGGCCCTTCTTAGCTCTTCAAAGTATTTATTTTTCGGAAAATCTACCTTTTGGGCAAGTTCGACATAACATTCTTTGGGCGTTTTCTTGGTGAGTTTTACTTTTACAGTTTCTTTCCAGAGAATCTCGTTGATTCCCGTCCCAGAAAACTCTTTTTTGGCGTTGGCTTTGGTTTTTGAGGCTTTTTTGTGCTCAACAAACGGTGAGCCGCTGACAACAGCCAGCCCTAAGTGGTCCATAATCTTCTTAGAGAAAATTCCTGCCCAGATATCATCGAATCTGTTGTAACCCCAACTTTTGCCGTCCGGTTTTCTCCCCATCATTGGGAAAAACATCAGGGGGGTAATCTCACGTCTGAAAGCCAAATTCATGGAGGACATTGGATAAAAATAGTCAAAAGGAATAATAAATCTTATTGGCGGATACGGTTTTTTATTTAAAGGTCTTTCTAGTTTCTGTTCAATTCTGGCATCCAAATCTAGAGTTCCCGACCACAATCCGTGGCTTATCACAACCGGAAACTTCTCACGAATGTTGTAAGGAAAGCCTCTTGTATACATCCATTTTGGGTCCGGGTAGGTGGCAAACCAGCCCTCGGGAGCCTGGAAAGATAAATTGCTTAAGTGTTTCTCAATAAAGTTATTCTCTGCGGGATAGCAGTCATCATCAAGTGTAATTATCACATCTGCGCCCGCCCGGTATGCTCTCCAAAAACCGTAGGAGCGAATCCCTGCGTTTTTCCTTGAAATTATCCAGGAACTTTTGCCAAGGTCCCTGTCGATGTCTTTGTGGCTAAAATGGGAGACAGAAGCCGTTTTTAATCCGGGTGTTTTAACTAGTTTGTCCGGTCTATCCTCGACTATAATAAGATGACAGGTTGAAAACGCATTGCCCCATGCTCTTAAAAAATCTAAATTTCTAATCGTGGGAATTACTAGAAAAACTTTAGAGGTTTCTTTCTTCATGATATAAACACTTGTACACTTAAATTTGTTCTTTTAGAATATATCATAAGGGTTTTGAATAGCAAAATAGCAATATGCAGGGGTTTAAACATTACATCGACTTCCTTTGGGCGATGACAGAGAAGGAGATTAAGGCTCGTTATAAAAGAGCAGTATTTGGTTTCTTGTGGGTGGTTTTGAACCCAGTTTTACAAATGATAATAATTGGGCTTATTTTTTCTTTTTTTATCAAAATTCCAAACTATTTTCTTTTTCTTCTTGTAGGCCTTTTACCTTGGCAGTTTTTCTCTATTTCTTTATCTAAAGCAACACCCAGTATAGTCTATGAACGCTCGCTTTTGCAAAAAGCAAAATTTCCGATTGAAACAATTCCAATTTCACTAATTTTGGCTAACTTTTTCAATATGACCGTATCTTTGGTTTTATTATTTTTCCTTTTAGGATTTTTGAATAAATTGATGTTTCCACAAATTTTACTAGTGGTACCTGCCCTTATTTGGCTTTTGGCTTTCACAATTGGTCTTTCTCTTTTGACAGCGTCTTTGCAGGTTAGATTTCGAGACATTAATTTCTTTGTGCAGACTCTCCTTATTCTCTGGTTCTACGCGACACCCGTTCTTTATACCCTTTCACTCATCCCAAAAACCCTCTATCCCTTATTTGCCATTAACCCGCTAACTTCGATTTTTGAGATTATGCACCTATCTTTATTAGGCCAGGGGGTTGTCAACAATCAAATAGTCTTTTTAAATCTATCTACTTCAGTACTGGTCACTTTCGTTGGGATTTTTATATATAAAAGGAAGTATAAATTTTTTGTCGATTGGCTGTAGTAATTATGAACGATATCGCCGTCAAATTAACCGATGTTTCCAAAAAGTATATTCTTCACCACGAAAAACCGACTTTGGTTGAGAATGTTCTAAAAGGGGGGCAAAATGAAGAATTTTGGGCACTGGAGGATATAAGTTTAGAAATTAAAAAGGGGGAGAGAGTTGGAATAATTGGGCCAAATGGTTCAGGCAAAACAACCCTTTTAGAGATTATCGCGGGGATCACGGTGCCTACTGGAGGTACAGTGCAAACGGATGGAAAACTTGTTTCTCTTATTGAACTTGAAGCAGGATTTCATCCAGAGTTAACAGGCGAGGAAAATATCTTTTTAAATGGAATGCTGGTGGGAATGTCTAAGCAAGAAATTAAAAAAAAACTCAAAAAAATTATCGATTTTGCAGACATAGAGCGCTTTATTGATACCCCCTTTTACACTTACTCGGAGGGAATGAAGCTAAGGCTTAGTTTTTCAATAGTTGCCCACACCGATCCTGATATCGTTCTTTTGGATGAGAATATGGCGGTTGGGGATCAGGAGTTTAGGAGAAAGTCGTATCAAAGAATACAGGAATTTTTTAATAAAGGAAAAACTATAATTATAGTCAGTCATTTTTTGGACTTTGTTGAAAAAAGTTGTGACAGAGTAATCTGGTTAGAAAATGGATCTATAATTGAACAGGGAAAGGGAAAAGAGATGGTCAAAAAATATTTACATAAAAGTTAAAAGCTGCTATGCAAAGAATTTCCTTATGTGGAGAATGATGGAGCGTAGTTCTTTCTGAGTTAATTCAGGATACATTGGAAGCGATAATACCTCTTGTGCGCTTTCTTCACTTACCGGAAAGTCTCCCTTTTTGTACCCAAGATCACGCATACAAGGTTGGAGATGAATGGGTATTGGGTAATGAACACCGCAGACCACGCCGTTTTTTTCTAAATACTGCTTCAATTGATTTCGATACTTGGTTCGTATGACATAGAGATGGTAACTGGCTTTGGCATATCGTGGCTCCTCCGGTAACACAATCGGTAGATCTCGCAGGTGATCATGATAATAGGAGGCTATCTTCCGGCGCCTTTGAACCCAGGCAGGGAGGAAGGGAAGCTTGGTCCTCAGTATTGCTGCTTGGATGGTATCAAGCTTGCTGTTATAGCCAATCACTTCGTGGATATTTTTCCCTTTCTGACCAACGTTTCGTAATATTCTGATGGCGTCGGCCAGGCGCTTCTTGTTTGTAACGACCGCTCCGGCATCGCCGAAGGCGCCCAGGTTTTTGCTAGGATAGAAGGAAAAACAGCCAATATCCCCAAGGCTCCCAACCGGTCGTCCTTGATATAAGGCTCCGTGTGCCTGGCAGGCATCTTCTATAATAAACAGCTTGTATTTTTTTGCCAAGCGGATAAGGGGATCCATATCAACTGGTAGACCGAATAAATGAACAGGCATCATCGCACGCGTACGAGACGTGATCTGTTTTTCAACAAGAGAGATGTCCATAGAAAGGGTTTTTTGATCAGCATCAATTAGTCTTGGCCTTACCCCAAGGTGAAGGATAGGTAGGACGGAACTGATAAAGGTATTTGCAACCGTGATGACTTCATCGCCCCTTCCGACTCCGAGCGCCCGAAGCGATAGAAGAAGAGCGTCAGAGCCCGACGCTACACCTACTGCATAACTGGTTCCACAATACGAGGCAAAATCTCGTTCGAATGAGTCGACGTCTGGTCCCAAGATATACGTTTGGTTGTCAATAACCCCGGCAATGGCCCTCATGAGCTTCTTTTTGAGCAACTTGTTTTGCCGAGAAAAATCAACGAGACGGATCATATAATCTGCTAAGTATGAACTGCGGTTATCGCACTATTCTTTTTAATGAACTTGACAACGTTTTCTCGCTCCGGAATAGGGACGACTTTTGCAAATAGAAATGCAACGGTTAGAGCCCAACAAAGATAATATAGATTGGCGAGTGTATCTTTAATTAAATATGGAGGGAAGCTTGGTTTGTGTATGTACTCTCTGATTTCATGAATGATACTCCGGAAGACTTCGGAAATATAAAATTTCACAACCAACCGACATTCCTCTACTCCCTGCATTGAGTAGAATCCATAAGCAGCAACCCCGCCACATAAATAGATTAACGATGCATGTTTCCACTCTTTTTTCGTTAGCCATTTGTTGTGAAAGACGATCATTGATGGGTCGTAAGCAATCTTGTGCTTTGAGATTAGGGCCCGAAGGATAAACTCGGCGTCTTCGGCATTTTCTCCTATTGATCCTGGACCAAGCCACCACTTATACCCTCCGATTTCCTCAAATACGCTTTTTTTTATCACCGCGTTGTTGTCAAATCCTACGTCTATCCAATGCTTACTTATGTGTGAAACAACAGCATCTTTGTTTGGTTTTTTTGTAAACGTACAAGGACATTCCTTGCCTTTATTTTTCTCTGGTTGGTAAGCGAATGTTTGTCCGTACACCATCGAGACGGATGGATTAGTCAGAACTTTAACTGCTTGGGAAACCCAGTCTTTATGTAAATAGCAATCATCATCTGTCAGACCCACAAATTCAGTAAAAATTTCCTGAAGACCCGCGTTGATAGCATTGCTCCTTCCTGTATTTGTTAGCTTGATGTGCACTACCTTAGATTGGCGATTTTTATAGGAATTGGCTTTCCCCTGAGTGACTAAGACTATTTTATCCAAATGCTTGTCGTCAATCACTTGCCTCCAGATGTCGGAGAATATTATGCCCTTTCTGTTTGAACAAACCAAAAGAGTCAGTTTATTTTCCATACGGAATAACGGTAAGTAATTCTGATATCAAGGTATTATAACCTTGCCGGACTGGGTTTTTAGCTGGTGAATCATTTCAATAATATTGACTACCTCATATCCCAGATGTCCACTGGACAGGGGTTGGGTATGGTTGATGATACACTGAACAAATTCGTGGCAAACATTGCTTAGGGGCTCATAGTACGGCAGACCACTTAATACGCGCAAATTTTTCACCGACTGAAAATCGTTGTCTGCCTGACCGCTGTTTCTAAAATAGCAACTGCTTGGATATAGGTAAATCTTGCTTTCTCGACCGTCTTGTTCAATCAATAAAGTCTTTTCTGTTCCGACGATGAGTATTTTTCTAATCTTTATCGGTGAGAGCCAGCTAAGATAGACAAAGGCTTCACGCCCATTGGTGAATTTGAAATACAAATTTGAAACATCGATGCGGTGTTGGTCAAGATGACAGGAATTCATAGCCGATAGTTCTCTCGGAATTCCCAACAAGTAATACAATATGGATATATCATGAGGTGCAAAATCCCAAATAACATCACAGTCGTATTTATACTGCCCGGGTCCAACTCTTGTTGCCTCAATGAGACGGATGTTTCCCATAATTCCGCTATCGATTGTCTGTTTTGCCACCCGAATTTCCGGCGCATATAAATACGTATGGTCGACCATGAGAATCAATTTTTTCTTATCTGCAAACTTGTCTAGGAACCGAGCGTGTGCTTTTTTTAGTGCCATTGGTTTTTCCAACAACACATGTTTTCCTGATTTCAGAGAATCCATTGCAATCCGGTAATGAGTTCCTGCCGGCGTGGCTATGACTACGGCATCGATGTTTTTATTGGAAACGATATCTTGATATCTTTTGGTAAGTTGTATTTCGCTATCCAGCGATTGCAATTCGTTGATCGTCTGCTGGTTTTTGTCGCAGACAGCAACAGTTCTGACCGAATGGATTTTTTGTAGTGTCTTGAACAGTCTCTTTCCCCAATACCCATACCCGATAAGAGCAACAGACAACTTTTGCATGATATGTCCCTATTTTCCTAAAAACCCATATGTCTGATACGATATTGGGGAGGAAAATATGGTCCCATAGATTATACCAGAACATTTTTCTCTGTTTTAGGTCACTCACTTATTTGTATACAATAAGTTGTTAAAGATCGATAAATGATTTACCCTCGACTAATTAATAAAATAGTTCCCAACTCTTTACATCCTGTAAGATTCGTGAGAAAAAAATTATTGAAATACAAATTACGGTACCTAATTAATACGCTTGGTATCAAAAAAATAAATTTAGGCTGCGGTTATGGACATTTTCCTCGAGGCTGGTTGAACATCGGTTTATTCGACGAAAAAGATATTAGTTATGCTCAGATTAAAAAGATTAACGATGCATACGTCTTACATTTCGATTTAACAAACGAGCTGCCAATAGAGACTGGATCGATTGAATATATATATATTCAAGTCATTTTCTTGAACATATCCAGTTTCAGCAGGCTATCGATTTACTCAAAAGGTTGCACAAATCACTGGTAAAGGGTGGAGTAATAAGATTAGAGGGGCCTGATCTAAATTTGTGGATATGTAAATATTACGAAAACGATGAAAAGTTTTTTAAAGACTTCTACAAGCTCATTAAATCATTTCCTAATCTTAAGACAAAGGGCGAAATCTTTGCCGGGCAGATATTTGGTTATGGGCACCAATGGGCATACGATTCTGACTCATTGAGAGATGTGCTACAAAGAGCAGGATTTGCCAACATTACGCAGAAAAAGTATGGTGATAGCAGCATATTTAAAATAGAACCAGTAGATTCATTACGCAAAATAAGGAAAATAGAGACTATTTGTTTTGAAGCAATCAAATAATAAAGGGGTTCAACTTTTTCTCCATATATTCCGAACAAACGAGATATATTTTTGTAGATTGCGTTTTCGATTATTCCAAGTAATTACGTAGACGAATAGTTTCGCCATCATTTTTCGATTGAAGCTGATTGTGAATGGTGGTTTGCTTTGGTTGAATCGATGATCATGGAATCTGTTACCCTTCTTGAGTCCAAACCTGGGGAGTGTTTTCGGAGGAACGGGGTGGAGTTCGGGCCGAAAGCCTAATGTTTCTTCCAGTTCTTTCATAAGGTTATTTACATGGGCCCAACTTGTCGTTAGTGGTATTTCTATATACAAATCGACCATGTCTACACCGTTTAGTTTTTTGCATATTATTTGGTACTCATTAATTTCGTGATATTTTCTGATAATCCGTTCCAGGTCCTCCGGATAAACGAAGAGAGATCGGATTTTTAGTTGGCCGGTGGACCTACCCAAAATTCCCCCCATAAGCCTTGGTGTTTTTTCCCCGCATGAGCAGGGTGAGTGATTTATTTGGACGATGTCACCTGTTCTGTAACGAATAAATGGATAGTCGTGTTTCCACAACGATGTTAGAACAAGCTCACCCTTATTGGCACGACGGTTGGAAGAGGGATCGTATACTTCTGTTATAAACAGATTTTTAAGAATGTGATAGGTATTACCTTCTTTAGCGCATTCAACGGCAAGCGTTCCTGATTCCAGTTGCCCTATATGATCGATCACTTTTGCATTCCAGGTTTTTTCAAAAAACGCTTTGGTCGGCGGATGGCCGCCTCCCACTTCTCCGATTGTTATAATTTTTTTAATATTCAGTTCTTTTAGATCTATTTTCATATCGCGTGCTAGTTCAATGAGTTCAAATATCGCTGTAGGGAAACTTTGTAGAACGGTTACTCTCATAGATTTAATTATTTTAAAAAGATTAATGGGCTTATAATCATCCACGGGGACCATTCGTATTCCCAGGCGCCGAGACGTTTCATAAAAAAGAGGATATGCATAAGATGAAGAAAAATAACAGATAACGTCGCCCTTTTTAACGCCTAGCTCTTTATATCCGCGGGCCAAAACATCAGCAAAACGATCAAACTCTTGAGGAGTTAGTGGTTGATAAAAAGGGATTCCCGAAGATGTTCCGGATGTTCGAATAACGTAGGTGTATTCCCGAAGAGGTCGAGTGAGATTTGTTCCAAAGGGAGGAACTTTCTGTTGGTCTTTTATGAGTTCTGTTCTCGTGGTAAAAGGAAGAGAGAGAAATTCGTTCCATGTATTGATTTGGTCTGCGGAAGAAATTCCAGCAGCATTAAATTTTCTCTTGTAAAACTCATTAGTTTGCAAGACGATTTTGAGCACTTTCTTAAATTTACCTAAGTACGATTTTGGTGCTGGATTCATGTTATTTTCTTACAATTCATTTTCCTTGGTGAACCATTATATTATAGATTTCATGGTACCGACTACAAAAAGGCGATATTGGAATTGGCTTCTGATGAAAAGATTCCTATTGACTTTAAAAATTTATTCAGTTAAAACTAGTCTTGGTTAAATATAGCGGAATTTATGAATTCTAAAACTTCGGTTAAAATATTAATTGCACTTATCGTGATTGGGGGTATATTCTTGAGCACTAGAATTTTAAAACCTCAGACCCTTTCTCAAACGTCGGAAACATCTTTACCCGTAATTATTATTGGCACGGCTACACCTTCTTCCAACGACCTTGCTGCCCGAGTGATAAGAAAAATGGGTTGGGATAAAGAGGAGGGGTATGTCTTAGAGCAACGTAATATAGCCATCGAGGCAACTGTTCCGGCCATGATTGGTGGTGCCGTTGATATTATTGGGATGACGCCAATTACCGCTCTTAACACAATCAGTCCTGAAAAACCGATAAAAATTATCGCCAATGGCAATATCGTCAGTTGCCCCTTCTTTGTACCTGGAGATAGTACCGCGCAAAGTTGGCAGGACCTAAGAGGCAAAAAGCTCGGAATGACGGCTGAAACCGGCCCTTCTTATAATATGACGAGAATGGCCTTTAAGTTGAAGGAGGGGATTGATATCGATAAGGAGTTTCAGGTTTCGCATTCACCAACTCAAGAACTAATACCAAGACTGGTCCGTGGGGAGGTTGATGCTGCCCTCGGGCGTTGTGGGGAAGTGGGTATCGCCAAAGCCATCGTTGAAGCGAAATTCAAAACGGTTGGCAACATGACGGAGGTTCTCTATAAAGACGGAGAGTTTAGTGAGCTAATGATGGAGGCAATGATTTCGACGAAGGATTGGGCAGATGCCAATCCGGAACTAGCAGATAAATTCAGAAAGACATTATATAAAGCCTACGCCTACATAAAAGAGCACCCCGAAGTTTTTGATGACCCCGACATTCAAAAGGCATATGCATTGGACAAAGTGGATAAAGAAGTGATTTCAAAAATAAAAGAGTTGGTACCAATATTTTATACCTTTGTAGATTGGCCAGTTGTTGTTGATTCTCAATACAAATTTTTTGAGGCCGCAAAAAAGGAGGGGCTGCTTAAGGATGTTCCGCCAAAAGAAGAATTATTTTACAATCCTACACAGTCGATCCAATAAAGTTTTGTGTGGTGGATTATGAATACCAAGAAACTCTTATCCTTTCTGAAGTTTCTTGGTCAAAAGCTATATCACCAAGTCCCTGGCATCTTAAGTGTTCTAATACTTTTTATTGGCTGGCACTATACAAGTAAAACGGTGCCCAGTTTTTTACTACCATCACCCCTCTCTACGCTAGAGGAAACATATAAAACTTTTTTTTCAGCGGAGTTCATTTATAACGCATATCTTACCTTAAAACGCTCGATAACCGGGTTTCTTATTGCCTTTGCTATTGCCCATATACTTATTCTTTCGAGCGCGTATTCGAATTTAATGAGAAAATTTTGGCAACCATTGATACTATTAGGCCTGTCCATTCCGGCCACGATAGGCGTATTTGTCACAGTTGTTATGTTAGGATCGCGAGGACCGGTAGCTCTGGTAGTTATCATACTTATACTCACACCTCTTATTTATCTTATGTTGTATCCTGCTTTTAGGAATATTAATGAGGAATTTTCTGAAATGGCAAGCGTTTTTCGCCTTTCCCGGTTAACTTATGTAAAGTATGTTATTGTCCCGCAGATTGCTCCGTATTACCTTTCTACATTTCGTGCGGGGCTTAATGATGCCTGGAAGCTTGTAATACTGGCAGAGGTTTTTTCTTTTGGCGACGGGGTGGGTCATCAAATATTACAATATTTTAACCTTTTTTCTATCCGTCCGGTTTTGGCTTGGTTTATATCTTTTTTTGCCATTTTGGTGGCGATTGAGTATTGCATATTTCAACCTTTAGAGAGATTGTTCCCGTCGTATTCGAAAAAAGAATAGTTTTTTATGGTACAAATAAATGCTGATGAAATATCCAAGTCGTTCAATGGAGAACTAACGATTTTTCGTAAGTTTTCTCTTAGGATTAGGTCGAATGAATGTGTGTGCTTCTTTGGTCCATCCGGTTGCGGAAAGACTACCTTTTTGAATTTATTGGCGGGGCTGCTTCAGCCCGATTCCGGGAGTATCACGTTTAAGAATGATAAAAATGAGATAGTAGTGCCAACCGCAGGTTATGTATTTCAACAGCCAAGACTACTTCCTTGGTTGACTATTAAGAAAAACATTACGATAGTGTTGGGCGGGATAAATTCTAAAAAATCCTCCATTTTGGTAAAACGGATGTTAAAACTAGTAAGATTGCCTATCGATGGAAAAAAGTACCCTTCTGAAATGTCGGGTGGAGAGCTGCAACGGGTTGCTCTGGCGCGTGCCCTGATAGTAAAACCCCATGTACTTTTTTTGGACGAGCCTTTTAGCCATCTTGACGAGGTAACTGCGGCGCAACTTCGGTGCGATCTGTTAAAAGTTTTTCAAAAAATTAAAATTACAACCGTGTTTACAACGCATAATCCACTAGAGGCGATCTACTTGGCAGACAGAGTTGTCGTTTTGTCAGAAAAAAAACCTACGGTGATTAAGCGGATTATTGATACGCATATGACTGGACGTGAGAGGAAAGATCTTTACCGTCAATTCATTTTTGAGAAATCTGTGAAAAGAATTATGCACAAACTACTTGCGTAATTTGATAAGGATTGTGTCCACTTTATTTTCCCAGCTATTTTTTTCCGCCAATTTTCTTTGCATCTGTCTGTACGCCCCGGGCCAGGGTTTTGAGAGGAGGTTTTTGATGATTGCCTCCCATTCACCCGGTGCTTTTCCTAATTTTACAAATTTTGGAAATCTTTTGAGCTCTTCAATTTCAGTTGAAATAACCGGGAGCCCCATATAGAAATACTCAAAAAGCTTCATCGGATAGCTATAGCGGTTGAAATCAAAACCGGTGTCATAAGGAATTATGCCGATATCAAAGTTGCCTAAGGTCTCTCTTATTACGGCTCTTGAGTATGTTTTTGGCACAAAATGGGCATTGGGGAATTGGCGAATTTTTTCGATAAGCTCTTCGGTTCCAACGAATCTGTCGTCATAGGGCATGGGAAGGAGAGCATCTGTAAAAACGAAAGAGAGATGGGGCATTTTATTGATTAAAGAAAACACAAGCTTAAAATCGAATCTGTAGGTTAAAGCGCCCACGAATCCCACCCTCGGCTTTGAAATTTTTGAAAACATTTTCTTTAGCCAAGCGATTTCTTTCTTTTCTTGAGGTGAGAGCCCCTTTCTTGAGGTAAAGGGTTCCAGGTCAAAGCCCTGGACTAAAGCGGCGTCGGGTTTTCTTATTTTCCCCTTGGTCTTTTCAAGTGCGTGCGAATTAACAAAGAAAAAGTCAACCTCTTTAATTAATTTAGCCTCGTTATCTTTTATTTCTTTATTAATTTCTGGATCAAGAGTAGAAAAATAATCAACACAGTCGTAGATGGTGGTCGTGAACTTATTGGTGAGTCTTACAATATCTGAGTCAGCTGGATCGAAACACCACACCAAATCGGCATCCACCCGTTTTACAAAAAGTGCCGTATATAAGAGCATCAAGTATCTGTTTGCACTTTTTAAAATCTTCAATTTTTGAAGGCGAATTGGGAATAATGTTAAGGGGTTAACTATGATAATTTTATTTTGTTCGAAGAAGGCCTTGCGGCCAGTCTCCTTTTGCTCACTTTTAAAAATAAATTTGAGAATTGAAACAGGATTTGCAAATCCGACCAAATAGACGATATGCCCTTTATTGGCTAAAACTTTTGCAGTCTGAAAGATGTAATCGCAGACAACCTCGAAGCTGTCGTTATAGGGAATAACTACTGTTTTTTTGGAAGGGAAGTTGCTTGGGATAAAATCTTTCAATGCCTTTTTAGTTCTTTCTGTCACCGATGATGAATTTACAAGCGACCACATCAATCCATATAGATTTTCTTCATCCCATTTTTTAATATTTCTTGCGGGTATATCTAATACTGTCTCGCATTTTAGTTGTTTAATAAGCTCGGAGAATCTATGTGTTGTGATAACCAAGGTCGTTGCCAGTCTCGATATTTTGCCTAGCAGCTTTTTTTGATTTGAAGTTTTCCTTCTCGACATATAAATGATGTTTGTCTTGCTACTTTCATAAAGACGTCCTTGTATCTGATATAAAAAAATTCCCAGAAGGGGGATGGCGGGTAATTTTGAATAATGTAAATAGGTTACCCTAGGGGAGTGGTTCATTAGGTTGCTTCTTTCTTACTATTAATTCGTCTTTCAAAAATTCTAACAAGTTTTTATTTAAGTCAGATTGGCCCGTGGCGATATTATAAACATAGAGAGGCTTTTTTATTACTTTAAATTTTCCTGAGGCCATCTCAAGCATGGGGTAAAAAATGGCCTGGTCCTCTACAAATTCGATCCAAGAACCGTCTTCTCGTAATAAATCCTCCTTTTTAATTTTTTTAAAAAGCCAAACCCTCCAAGTTCGTGGATGAAGAGGCAGGAAAGGATATTTCCTGTATGAATTTTCTTCAATAACGCCTTTGGGGTAAGCAGTGTTTGTATAGGGTTTTAAAAATCTTGAAGGTTTAGAAAATTTTGCCCCATCCCAGAATACAGACTCGCCCCAGGTTAGAAGACAGCCGGAGCGTCTGTATGTTTCGGCTAGGCAGGAGAGGGTATTTTTGTCAAAAAACCAATCGTCCCCATCTAAATTTACAACGACTGAATCGTCACCCTTGGCATATTTGTGAATCATGATGAAAGCATTTCGGACGGAAAAGAAACGCTTTTTGTTAAAGCAAACTATATGATTTGCCAGCTTGTTTTTGATGTAATTTTTTTGAGAAATGGTATAGTTTGAGTGGTCATCGACAAAAAGGATTTTAAAGTTTTTATATGTCTGATTTAATACTGACCCAACGCAGCGGTCAAAGAATTCAAAAGCGCGCCAAGAACGGATTAAGACGTAAAAGAATATTTCGCTTTTTTTCCGAAGTCTATTCATTTATCGCGGCTAAAAATGATAGGTATATTCTAGCATTGTTTGGGTTGTTAAGCGTCGCCCTCCTTACGGGTTTTATAGGTAGTTTCAGATCCATTATTATTTTTTTCGCCGTAGCGCTTATCGTACTTCTCCTTTACACCAAGAATTTTTTTGTTGCAGCATTTCTGTTGGCTATTTTTACCTTTCCGTTTTTCAACCCCAACAAGTATTACACTATTTTGGTCATAAGGGGCCTTAACCGTCTTGTGGAATTTAAGGGAGACTATTTATTGGGTTGGGGCATCAACATTTCTAACATTTTTCTAGGTTTGTCGTTGGTTGCTTTTGTGAGGGAAGTACTGTTAAAAAGGGTGGCGTTAAAAGTTTCTCTAGGAAGAAAGCTTATGCCAATAATCTTTTCGGCATTTGGATTTTTCTTAATTGGACTGGGGTCATCAATCCAACACTCGCCCTTTTTTGAGGCTTCATTTGTCTGGCTTATCCAATATATGCAGCTTTTCCTGGTGGCCATGATGGTTTGCCATTTTTTCGTTTCTCACCAAGAAAATTTTAGCTTGGTTTATGTTACTATTGCCTCAACCGTTTTCTTGCAGGGAATAATTGCGGCTTGGCAGTTTATTAAGCAGACATCTGTCGGTCTGCCGATTGAGTTTGTAAAGATTTCTTCCTTTTTTGCCACGGGGCTTGACGAGCCAAATGCCTTATTTAGGGTAGCGGGGACTTTTAATTATCACAATCAACTGGGCCTAATTGTATTGTCTTTAGTGGTAATACTCGCACCCTTAGCCATTAAAAATAGAAAGTTCGTTTATTTTTTTGCCTGCTTTGTGGGGGTACTTATAGTCGTCTTAACCCAGAGCCGTTCGGCTTGGATATCTTTGGCAATCGTCGTTTCCTTATTTTTCAGGACCTATAGGAGCTATTTGGAAAAAATAATAAAAGACCACTTGAAGAAAAAATATTTGCTTTACACGGCAATATTAGTGACGAGCCTTTCTTACGTGGTAATTCCTAGAATACTTTTAAGCTTTAACGTTTTCTATGAAGGAGCGGGAATTCCCATCCGGATTAAGATGGTTAAAGAGGCAGTTGAAGCGCTAGGCCAGAGTCCTTGGCTAGGCTACGGCGTAGGAACCAATGAGTATGTGCTTTATTCTTTGTTTCCCGACGGAGTTATGTCGGCCTTTCCTTCCGCGGTGCACTTAGGATTTATTCAGTTGGCATTGGAAGTGGGAGTATTGGGACTTTTCTTTTTCTTATTTCCTTTCCTCTATCTTTTAAGGAGCTTTTTCAATTACAAAAGAAAAGGCGAAACAGAATTTAGGCAGGATTTCCGATTTACTTTTATGGCAGGTGTGTTTGTCTTCTTTATTTACTATCTTTTTCAACCACACGTGGGTATAGTTGAGTTTTCCTATCTGGGGTTAATTCTTGGTATGGGAATTGTAGCCGGTCAAGCCGCAGAAAGTTATGAAAAAAAATAAATTCTTGATTATCCTTGTGGGTGTAGGGGTTTTTGTGTTGATGGCAAAGCTTATTGTCTTTTACTCGGGAAGCTGGTGGAAGTTCTCAACAAGGGGCGAAATTTATAACTCTCCCGCTATTTACAAAGGGTGGCTCTTTTTTGGAAATAACATTGGAGAGTTTTTTGCGATTGACAATAATACCGGAAAGGAAAAGTGGGTTTTTAATGCTGAACACGAAATACAAACCCAACCCATTTTTTATAAAGGAGAGGTTATCTTTTCTACCGCCGACGGAACAATCTACGCACTAAAAGCCAAAAACGGAGAAGAGTTGTGGCGCTTCTCTTCCGACGATTTTTACAGATTTTATCTATTTCCCGAAATTCGCAGGGATACCCTTCTTGCTTTTGATGCCGCGGGAAAGCTTTATGCAATCAATACCAAAACTGGAAAGACAAAATGGAAATTTGCCTCCTCTGCCCAATGGTTTGGGTCTTTAGCAGCTAAAGGGAACAAAATTTATTTTGGAAGCAGAGATGGTTCACTTTATGCTTTATCTTGGAAGGACGGTTCTTTGCTATGGAAGTTTGATTCGGAAGGTCCGGTTACAACCGGTCTAGAAATTTCAGGCGGAAGAGTCTATTTTGGGAATAAAAATGGGGAAAGCTTCGCGATAAATCTTAAAAATGGCAGGCCAGTCTGGCGCGTCAAAGAGGAAGGCGCATCAGTCGTCTGTCTTCAGCCTTACAAAAAATTTGACCCGTTTTATTTCAAATCCCCAGGGAAATTTAATCTAAAAACTTTTTTTTCTAATTACCCTTTTAGAAGCTTCGCAATAGAAGTAAGGGAGAATGGCGACATTTTAAAAAGGAGTGATTTTGACGCCGATGAAATTTGGAGAATAAAAACAGGAGGCGTTACATGCGCTTCTAACTGGCATGAATACTTTTACTTTGCAGACGCGGCAGGCAACATACGCGCCATAAACGAGAAAGAAGGCACAGAAGCATTCTTGTTCAAGGCAGACGGCGTAAAAAGTCCACCAATGGTAAGCTACCGGCAAATACAATTTGACCCTTTTTCTTTGAAACTGTTAATTAATACTCCTCTTTTATTCTTCGGCGACGCCGGCGGCAATTTTTATGCGCTAAAGGCAAGATCGGGAAGAGAAGTCTGGAGATTCAAAACTTTTGGGGGGGTATACAGCTTCCCAATTATTATAAAAAACCGTATTTATTTTACAGCTACCGATGGGGGAGTTTATAGACTTTCGTTATTATCCGGAAAGCCCCCGGTGTTAGCGCCCTTTGCCAAAATAGAGGTGAGTCAAAATACTCAAAGAGTGGGCGAAAACGACATAATTGAACTTACAATAACTCATGATGATAAAATTTACACCAATCCTTGGAGAGAAATTGAAATTTCTACGGACTTTACACACGAGTCCGGCAAAAAAGTCCCGGTAAACGGATTTTACTTTGACAAAAACACTTGGAAGGTAAGATTTAATCCGCCTGAGAAAGGCCGATGGAAGTGGTCTTTGGAATTCAAAAGCCCCTTCAGAAAATTTGAAAAGGCAGGAGAATTTATAAGCAGTAGTGATACCCATACCTCTTTTATAAAAACTAGCGAGGAAAACCCCAAAAGATTGACATTGGACCAGGTTGCTATTTTTAACGGCTTAGGAATACAAGATTCAATCATGGATTTTAACGGAAACGGTAATCCTTTCGACGACTGGGCCATTGAGGAAGACCTAGCACCCCAGCCGGCCTCTTCGAAACAAAGCCTTCCGTTT